>JAESFM010000015.1_pt1 | contig 150622 bp, 149 predicted proteins | sample 9266171 | NCBI WGS metagenome assembly JAESFM01 (sample SAMN14505069, study PRJNA617099) | algae metagenome | isolation source: Hassallia sp. WJT32-NPBG1 and co-occurring heterotrophs from well developed... | place: USA: Mojave Desert, Joshua Tree National Park, California | collected 2006-06-22 | reverse complement strand
GCGGGGTGGAGCAGCCCGGTAGCTCGTCAGGCTCATAACCTGAAGGTCACAGGTTCAAATCCTGTCCCCGCATCCCAAACACACCCCCCTCAGGCCCAGCCGAGGGGGGTTCGTCATTTCAACACAGCAAAAAAGCAGGTCACTCGGCGCAGCCTGTTCACCAACAGCCTGGCGCTGAGCCTTGAGGCTTGGTTGCTTCCGGTCGGCGCGATGGCGCAGCTCCCTCGGCGTTACGTCGTCGTGATGACATGGCGGGTAGCGTGAGCTTCCTGGCCCGTCTCGCCCATCACGAACTCCGCGCAACGGCTGCCCATCATCATCGCCGGCGCATTGGTGTTCCCGGCGTTGATGTCCGGCATCGCCGAGAGGTCGCAGATGCGGAGGTTAGCAACGCCGCGTAGCCGGAGCCGCGAGTCGAGCACTGCCATGGGGTCGTTCGCGGAGCCCATGCGGCAGGTGCCGGCGGGATGGTAGTTGGTTTTCACGAAGCGGCGGCAGTGCTTCATGATCGATGCGTCGTCGAGCTTCGCCGGGTCGGGGATGGCGATGGAGGCGATGCGGTCCGCCAGCGGGTTGGTCTGGAAAGCACGGAGGAAGAAGCGCTGCCCGGCGATCATGTCGCGGGCATCGTCCGGGTGCTGCAGCAGGTTGGGCGAGACCAGCGGCATCGCATCCGGGTCGGCCGAGCGCAGGCGGACATGGCCGCGCGACTTCGGCTTCACCACGACGGTGGTGACGGTGACGCCGTAGCTGTCCTTCACCAGCGTCAGCGTGTCGCGGTCGAGATAGACGATCGGGACGCAGAAGGCCTGGATCGTCGGCTCAGCCTCCGGCTCCAGCGGATTGACGAAGGCCCCCGCCTCGACGCCGGCCGAGAGGATGCGGCCGGTCCCGAAGAGCTTGAAGTGCAGCCCGTTGAGTAGCATCCGCCAGCCGATGCCCTGGCGGTAGTAGCCATGCTTGCCGCGGGCCATGGCGATGATCGGCACTTCCGGATGGTCGATCAGGTTCTCGCCGATGCCGGGGAGGTCGATGAGGCAGTCGATGCCCATCTCTCGCAGATGCGCCGCGGGCCCGATGCCCGAGAGCATCAGCAGCTGCGGCGTGACGAGCGAGCCGGCGGCGAGGATGACCTCGCCATCCGCCGCGGCGCGGTGCTCCGCCCCCTTGGCGTCGCGCCAGGTGACGCCGACGGCGCGGCCGCCCTCGATATCGATCCGCCGCACGCGCGCCTGCAGGCGGAGGGTGAGGTTCGGATTGCCCTCCAGCGGGGCGATGAAGGCATAGGCCGCGCTGCTGCGCCGGCCGCGCCGGTTCATGAACTGGTAGAAGCCGACGCCGCGCTGCATTGGCCCGTTGAAGTCGTGGTTGTAGGGCTCCCCCATCGCCTGCACCGCCTGGATGAACCAGCGCGAGATGTCGTCGATATGGCCCGGGTCGGAGACGAGGAGCGGCCCGTCGCTGCCATGCAGCTCGTTGTGCAGGCGGTTGTTGCCCTCCATCCCGCGGAAATGCGGGAGCACATCGGCCCATCGCCAGCCGGGATAGTCGTTGTCGCCGCGCAGCGCCTCGTGCCAGGCGTCGTAGTCGGAGGGGCGGCCGCGCATATAGACCTGCGCATTCACCGACGACCCGCCGCCCAGCACATTCGCCTGCGGGATGTCGTGCACGCGCCCGTCCAGATGCGCCTGCGGCACCGTCTGGTGGTAGCGCATGAACTTGCTGCCGTTGATCATCTTGAAGATGCCCGGCGGCATGTCGAGCAGCGGGTGGCGGTGGGAATGGCCGGCCTCCAGCAGCAGCACCCGCGCGCCGCCCGCCACCAGCCGGGCGGCGGCGACGCAGCCGGAGGAGCCGCCGCCGATGACGATATGGTCGTAGCGCTCCGTCATGCCTTGAGCCGCGCGAGGCCCTCCCAGTCGAAGGTGATGCCATGGCCGGGCCGGTCGGGCGCGATGGCAAAGCCCTCCTCGATCACCAGCGGCTCGGCGATGTAGCGCTCGAGGCCGAAGCCATGCGCCTCGAGGTAGCTGCGGTTCGGGCAGGCGGCGAGCAGGTGCACCGTCACGTCATGCGCGCCATGCGAGGTGACCGGCATGTTGAAGGCCTCGGCCAGGTGCGCGATCTTCATGAAGGGCGTGACGCCGCCGCAATTGGTCACGTCCGGCTCGGGGAAGCTCACTGCGCCGCCCGCGATGTACTGCTTGAAGTCCCAGAGCGTGCGGAGGTTCTCGCCGGCTGCCACCGGCAGCCCGCCCTCGCGCAGGATGCGGGCATGGCCGGCCGGGTCGTCGGGGATGGTCGGCTCCTCGATCCAGGTGAGGTCGTGGGGCAGGAAGGCGCGGGCGGCGCGGATCGCCTCGTCCACCGTCCACTTCATGTTGGCGTCGGCCATCAGCGGGAAGCCCTCACCGAGATGGGCGCGCATGGCGGCGACGCGGGCCACGTCCTCGGCCAGGCGCTTGCGGCCGACCTTCATCTTGATGGCGCGGAAGCCCTTGGCCAGGTTGCCGTCGGTTTGCTTCAGCAGCGCCTCGAGCGAGAGGTCGAGGTCGATGCCACCCGCATAGGCCGGCACCTTCGGGTCGAAGCCGCCGAGGATGTTCCAGAGCGGCAGGCCGGCGCGGCGGGCCTTCAGGTCCCAGAGCGCCATGTCGACGGCCGAGAGGGCGAGGACGGTCGGCCCGCCGCGCCCGCCGTAATGCAGCGCCCACCAGGCCTTGTGCCAGAGGCGCTCGATGCCATCGGCCTCCTCGCCGGTGATGATCTCCGGGAATTCGCGCGACAGCACGGCATCGACCGCGGCGCCGTTGCGGCCGACGGTGAAGGTGTAGCCCACGCCCTCGGCGCCATCGGCGTCGCAGATGCGGACGGTGTTGAGCTCGAAGGCGCGCATCTCGCCATGCATGCTGTCCGTCAGCACCTCCGGCAGCGGGATGCGGTAGAAGCCGGTCTCGAGCGAGGCGATGCGGGGCATGGCGCGTAGTCCTTACGAAGCTGGGGCGATGCGGGCCGCCAGCAGCCGCGCCTGCAGCAGCACGACGACCAGCAGGAAGAGGCCGCGGATCACCGACTGCCAGTAGACGGAGAGGCTGATCGTCCCGAGCCCGTTCTCGAAATTAAGGATGTTGAAGATCAGGCCGAGCAGCAGCACCCCGGCCAGCGTGCCGCCGACCGAGCCGATGCCGCCCGTCAGCAGCGTGCCGCCGACGACCGTCGCGGCGATGGCGAAGAGCTCCCACCCCACGCCCTCGATCGGCTGGCCGGCGCCGAACTGCGCGGCCAGCAGCACGCCGGCGAGCCCCGCCAGCCCGCCGCTGCCGAGATAGACGAGGAAGACGGTGCGCTCCGCCGGCAGCCCCATCAGCCGCGCCGCATCGGCATTGCCGCCGACCGCGAGCACGGTGCGGCCGAAGCCCGTCAGATGCAGCAGCACCGCGCCGCCGATATAAGCCAGCAGCGCGATCCAGGCCGGGACCGGGAAGTTCAGGATGTCGCCCTGGCCGATCTCGACGAAGCCGGTGTCGTAGGAGACGGGGACGGACTGGTTGTCCGCCAGCAGCAGGGCAAGGCCGCTGGCGCCCAGCATGGTGGCGAGCGTCGTGACGAAGGGGGCGAGGCCGCCCCGCGTCACCAGCGCGCCGTTCAGCAGCCCGACGGCGAGCCCTGCGCCGACGCCGCCCGCGACCGCCGGCAGCAGCCCCGCGCCCGAGAGATGCGCCGAGACCACGCTCGCCAGCGCCGCGACGGAGCCGACCGAGAGGTCGATGCCGCCCGTCATGATGACGAAGGCCATCCCGAGCGCCACCAGGGCGAAGAGCGCGTTGTAGCGCAGCAGCGTGGTGATGTTGAACCAGCCGAGGAAATGCTCGTAGCGCAGCGCTCCGAAGAGGATCAGCGCGGCGAGCGCCAGCAGCACCGCCTGCCGCCCCGCGAGCCGGGAGAGGGTCGCACCCATCGCCTCAGCGCCCCCGCCGCTGGACCCAGACGGCGAGGAGGATCACGCCCGCCTTCACCACCAGCGCCGCCGCATCCGGCACGCCGTTCGCCAGCAGCGTGAAGCGCAGCAGCTGGATGATCAGCGCGCCGACCAGCGTGCCGAGCACGCTCGCCCGCCCGCCGGCCAGCAACGTGCCGCCCACCGCGACGGCGGCGATGGCATCGAGCTCCATGCCGAGGCCGACGAGATTGGCATCGGAGGAGGAGTTGATCGCGATCACCACCAGCCCGGCGAGCCCCGCCAGCGCGCCGGAGACGGCATAGACCAGCCGCTTCACCTGCCCGACCGGGATGCCGGTGAGATGCGCCGCGCGCTCGTTGCCGCCGACGGCGAGGATCTGACGCCCCAGCACCGTCCGCCGCAGCACCCAGGCGGCGATGCCGACCACGGCGAGCATCAGCCAGACCTGCACCGGCAGGCCGAGCAGGCGGCCGAGGCCGATCACCTGGAATTCCGGCACCCGGAACTCCTGCAGGTTGCCGCCGGTCATCACCTGGGCGATGCCGCGGCCGGCGATGAAGAGCACCAGCGTCGCCACGATGGGCTGGATGGCGAAGCGCGTCACCAGCAGCCCGTTGCCCCAGCCCAGGGCGGCCGCAACCGCGACCGGCACCACCAGCGCCAGCGCCACGCCGCCGAGGCCCGGCAGGCCGAGGAAGATCTGCGGCGCCAGCGCCCCCGCGATCGCCATCAGCGAGCCGACCGAGAGTTCGATGCCGCCGGTGGCGATCACCAGCGTCATGCCCGTCGCCACGATGACGATGGGCGCGACCTGGGTGAGGTTGACGTAGAGCGTCTGCCAGGAGGCGAAATGCGGCGTCACCGCCAGGTTGAAGGCGAGCAGCAGCAGCAGGGCGATCGGCGCGCCCCAGCGCGCGGCGATGGCGCCGGCCTGGCGCGGCCGGGCGACCGGCGCGGCGAGGGTGCCGGCGTCACTCATGCGGGGCGCCCTCGGCCAGCACCGCCTCATGCGGGCCATGCGCCATGGCGGCCATCAGCGCATCCTCGGTCAGCCGCGCGCCGGAAAGCTCGGCGACGGTGCGGCCGTCGCGCATGACATAGGCGCGGTCGGCGCCGTCCACGATCTCCTTCACCTCGGAGCTGACCATCAGCACGGCGAGGCCGCCCTCGGCCAGCTCGCGAATCAGCGCCTGGATCTCGGCCTTGGCGCCGACATCGATGCCGCGGGTCGGCTCGTCGAGGATCAGCAGCTTCGGGTCCATGCAGAGCCAGCGGGCGAGCAGCACCTTCTGCTGGTTGCCGCCGGAGAGCTCGCGGATCGGCTGGTCCGGGCCGGCGCAGCGGACGCCGAGGCGGCGGATGAAGCGGTCAACGACCTCGCGTTGCCGCACCTCGTCGACCACGCCGGCGCGGGCGAGATGGGGGAGGAGGGCGAGGGTCAGGTTCTCCCGCACGCTCATCTCGGGGACGATGCTCTCGACCTTGCGGTCCTCGGAGCAGAAGCCGATGCCGGCGCGGATCGCCTCGCGCGGCTCTGTGGGCGAGAACGGGCGGCCCTCGAAGCGGAGCTGGCCGGCATCGGCCGCGGCATCGGCGCCGAAGGCCACGCGCACCGTCTCCGACCGGCCGGCGCCGAGCAGGCCGGCAAGGCCCACGATCTCGCCGCGGCGGACGGCGAGGCTCGCGCCGCGGACCCGGGGCGGGGCATGCAGCCCCTCGATCGCCAGCACCTCCTCCCCGGCTTGTGCGGCCTGCGCGGCGGCACCGGTCGCCTCGCTGTCGGCCACGTCGCGGCCGAGCATGTCGGAGACGAGCTGAAGGCGGGTGATGCCGTCCATCGGCGCGACGCGCACCGTCCGCCCGTCGCGCATCACCGTCACGCGGTCGCAGACGGCGTAGAGCTCGTCCAGCTTGTGGCTGACGAAGACGACCGAGACGCCGTCCGCCTTCAGCCGGCGGATGACGTCGAAGAGGACGGCGACCTCGCGGTCGTCGAGCGAGGAGGTCGGCTCGTCCATCACCACCAGCTTGGCGCGGAAGCCGAGCGCGCGGGCGATGGCGACCATCTGCTGCACGGCCGTGGTGTAGTCGGCGAGCGGCCGGCGGACATCGATCTCGAGGCCGAGCCGCGCGAGCGCCGCCTGCGCCTCGCGGTGCATCGCCCGCCAGTCGAGCAGGCCGAAGCGGCGGCTCTCCCGTCCGAGGCAGATATTCTCGGTGACGGAGCGGTAGCCCACCAGGTTGATCTCCTGGTGGATGGTACTGATCCCCAAGCCCTGCGCCTCGGCCGGGCTGCGCGGGTCGAGCGGCTGGCCGTCGAACTCCATCGTGCCGGCATCGCAGCGGTGGTAGCCGGTCAGGATCTTGATCAGCGTCGACTTGCCGGCGCCGTTCTGGCCGATCAGCGCATGCGCCTCGCCGGGCGCAACCTCCAGCGTCGCGCCCGAGAGGGCCGCGACGCCGGCGAAGCGCTTCTCGATGCCGCGCATCGACAGCAGCATGGGAAGCGGCGCCTCAGTAGGCGTCGGCGAGGAATTGCTGGGCGTTCTCGCGGTCGAAGAAGCGATCCGGCACGACGACCCACTGGTCGATCGTCTCGCCGCGCGCGTAGCGGTCGAGCGTCTCGAAGGCCTTCGGGCCGAAGCGTGGGTTGCTCTCGACCGTCGCCCCCATCTTGCCGTCGATGATGGCCTGCAGCGCGCTGCGGGTGCCGTCGATGGAGGCGATGATAACGTCCTGCCCGGGCTTGCGGCCTCGCGCCTCGAGCGCGACGATGGCGCCGATCGCCATCTCGTCGTTATGGGCGTAGATCGCCGTCGCGTCGGGGTGCGCCTGCAGCAGCGCCTCCGCCACTTGCCGGCCCTTGTCGCGGACGAAGTCGCCGGACTGGCTGGCGATGACCTTCATGTCGGTGCGCTTGGCGATGTGGTCGGCGAAGCCCTTGCGCCGGTCATTGGCGGGGGAGGAGCCGGTGGTGCCCTGCAGCTCGATGATCCGGGCCTTGCCGCCCACCGCCTTGTCCAGCCATTCCGCGGCGCGGCGGCCCTGGTCGACGAAGTCGGAGCCGATGAAGGTCACGTAGTCCCGCCCGGCCTGGGCCTGGCCGGCATCGACGCGGCGGTCGAGCAGGATGACGGGGATGCCGGCGCGCTTCGCCGCCATGACGGCGGGGACCAGCGGCCGCTCCTCGCGCGGGGCGAGGAAGATCAGGTCCACCTTCTGCGCGATCATGGAGTTGACGTCGGAGACCTGCTTGGCGGCGGAGGCGGCGGCGTCGGTATAGACGAACTGGTCGCCGCGCTTCTGCGCCTCGGCGCGCATGCTCTCGGTCTGGGCGATGCGCCAGGGGTTGTTGCTCTCGGTCTGGGCGAAGCCGACGCGGTAATTCGCCTTGCGCTCCAGCTTCGGCATCGTGCCCTGGGCGAGGGCCGCCGCCAGCGGCGAGGCGGCCGCGGCCAGGGCGAGGATGGTCCTGCGCGGGATGCTCATTCCGGTCGATCCTCCGTCTCGGGCGCCGGCTTGGGCCGGTCGCCTGCCTCGCTCATGGCGAGACGCTTCGTGGTCTTTTTGGTCTGACCAGAAGCAAGTCTGGACCGAGCCATCGGCCCAAGTCACCACTCATTTTCGTGAGCGGCCTGTATTTGGTCCGACCAAATTGATCGTTGTCCTCTTGGCGAAGGCGCCGGGAGCCGCGAAGCTGGGCCATGGACCAGAGCCCCTCTCCCCGCCACGCCATGCGCCTCGCCGATACCGTCTCGGCCGAGCTGGCACGGCTGATCGGCGCCGGCACGCTGCCCTCCGGTGCCCGCCTGCCGACCGAGCGGGAGCTGATGCGCCGCTTCGGCGTCAGCCGCTCCGCGGTGCGGGAGGCGATCCAGGGGCTCGCGGCGCGCGGGCTGCTGGTGACGCGGCCCGGGCACCGGCCAGTGGTGCGCGGGCGGGACTACGAGGCGGCGGTGGACACGCTCGGGCGCCTCGTCGCGCATCTCGTGGAGGACGAGGCGGGGGTCCGGAACCTATTCGAGACGCGCGTCTTCCTCGAGGCCGGGCTGGTGCGGCAGGCGGCGCTGCAGGCGCGGCGCGAGGACATCGCGGCGCTGGAGGCGGCGCTGGCGGCGAACGGCGCCGCGATCGGCGATCCGGAGCGCTTCTATGCGACGGATGCGGCCTTCCACGCCCTGCTCTACCGGGTGCCGCGCAACCCGATCTTCCCCGAGGTGCATCGCGCCTATGTCGAATGGCTGCAGCAGCACTGGCGGCTGATGCCGCGCGGCGAGCAGTTCGACCGGGTGAACCATGCGGCCCATGCCGAGATCCTGGCAGCGATCGTTGCGCGGGATGCGGATGGGGCGGAGGCGGCGCTGCGGCGCCACCTGGCGACGGCCTGGGAATTCCTCCGCGCGGCGCTGCGCCCGGCATTGCTGCCAGCGGAAGCCTGAGCCGCACGCACGCGTGAGCCGCGGGCGCCGGGCCTTGCCGGCGGCCCTGGCGCGGCGGCAGGCTCCACGCCCACTGCCAGGGCTGTGCCGCCATGTTGCTGGGCCTCGACCCCCTGCTCACCCCGGATCTGCTGCATGCGCTGGCGAGCGCCGGCCATGGCGACCGCATCGCCATCGTCGATGCCAACTTCCCTGCGGCCGCCAATGCCCGCCGGCTGGTCCGGCTGGACGGCACGGATGCCGCGGCCGCGCTGCGCGCCGTCGTGTCCGTCCTGCCGGTCGATGATTTCGAGCCGGACCCGGCGGTGGTGATGGAGGTGGTGGGCGACCCATCGGCCATGCCGGAGGCCGTCGCCGAGTTCACCCGCCTGCTGCGCGACGCCGGCGCGCCCCGAGCGGTGCCGCGGCAGGGTTTCTACGCCCTGGCGCGGGAGGCCTTCGCCGTGGTGGCGACGGGGGAGCGGCGGCTCTACGGCAACATCATCCTCACCAAGGGGGTGGTGCGATGAGCCGCTGGCGGCCGGAGGGCCCGCTCGGCCTCGGCGGGGCGCCGCTCGGCAACCTCTTCGCCCCCATCGAGGAGGAGGTGGCGGAGGCGGCGATCGAGGCGGCCTGGGCGGCGGGCATCCGCCTCTTCGACACGGCGCCGCTCTACGGGCTCGGGCTGTCCGAGCACCGCATGGGCCGCGTGCTGCGGCGGAAGAAGCGGGACGATTTCACCCTCTGCACCAAGGTCGGCCGGCTGCTGGAGGCGGACCCGGCGGCGCCCCACGAGCAGCACAGTTTCTTCGGCGGCCTGCCCTTCCGCGTGCGCTACGACTACTCGGCGGAGGCGACGCTGCGCTCCATCGAGCACAGCCTGGCGCGGCTCGGCCTCGCCCGCCTCGACATCGTGCTGATCCATGATGCGGCGGAGGACCCACATGGCCCCGCCTGGCCGGAGCGCTTCGCCGAGGCGATGGCCGGCGCCGCCCCGGCACTGACCCGGCTGCGCGAGCAGGGGGTGATCCGCGCCTGGGGCCTCGGCGTGAACAATGTCGAGCCCTGCCTGCTGGCGCTGGAGCAGGCCGACCCGGACCTCTTCCTCATCGCCGGCCGCTACACGCTGCTCGACCATGGCGCGCTGGAGCGGCTGATCCCGGCCTGTGCGGCGCGCGGCGCCAGCCTGATCATCGGCGGGCCGTACAATTCCGGCCTGCTGGCCGGCGGCGACACCTTCAACTACGTCCCCGCCCCGGCCGGGCTGCTGGCGCGGCGCGACAGGCTCGCGGAGTTCTGCGCGCAGCAGGGCGTGCCGCTGAAGGCCGCGGCGCTGCAATTCTGCGCCGCGCCGGAGGTGGTGGCGGCCGTCATCCCCGGCGGGCGGACGCCCAGGGAGGTGGAGGAGAATGCCCGGCTGATGGCCCACCCCATTCCATCTGGCTTCTGGACGGCGCTGCGCGAAGCCGGGTTGATCCCGCCCGGGGCGGCGGTGCCGTCCGCATGAGGGTCGACGCCCACCACCATGTCTGGCGCGTCGCCCGCGGCGACTACGGCTGGATGCAGCCGGGGAGCCCGATCTGCCGCGACTACGGCCTCGATGACCTTCGCCCGCTGCTCGGCGACATCACCGCCACCGTGCTGGTCCAGGCGGCGCCGACCGAGGCGGAGACGCGCTTCATGCTCGAGGCCGCGCGGGGCTCGGCCGGGCTGGTGCGCGGCGTGGTCGGCTGGGTGCCGCTCGACCAGCCGGAGCGCGTCGCGGCCCTGGCGGCGGAGCCGCTGCTGCGCGGCGTCCGCCCCATGCTGCACGACCTGCCGGAGCCGGACTGGATCCTCCGCCCCGAGCTCGGCCCGGCGCTGGAGGAGATGGCGGCGCGCGGCCTCGTCCTCGACGCGCTGGTCCGGCCGGTGCACCTGCCCTTCATCCGGGCGCTGGCGGCGCGGCACCCGCGCCTCCCGATCGTCCTCGACCATGGCGGCAAGCCGGAGATCGCGGCACGACGGATGGAGCCCTGGGCCGGGGAGGTCGCCGCCCTGGCGCGCTGCCCGAACGTCACCTGCAAACTCTCCGGCCTGGTGACCGAGGCGGCGCCGGGCTGGCAGGCCGGAGACCTCCGCCCCTATGCGGCGCACCTGCTGCACTCCTTCGGCGCGGAGCGGGTGATGTGGGGCAGCGACTGGCCGGTAGTGGACCTCGCCGGCGGCTATTCAGCCTGGCGCGAGGCGACCCTCGCCCTCCTCGACGGGCAGACGGAGCCAGCCCTGGCGCGTATCCTGGGCGGCACGGCGGTGGAGGTCTACCGCCTGCAGCCCGGATGGGCCTAACATATCAGGCGGGAGGATCCGCCATGACCTTGCAGCTCACGCCGCTCCATCCACTCTTCGCCGCCGAGGTCTCGGGCCTCGACCTGCGGCAGACCCCAGGCCCCGACCTCTGCGAGGCCATCCACCGGGCGATGGACCGCTACGCCGTGCTCGTCTTCCGCGACCAGAGGCTCGACGACGACCAGCAGATGGCCTTCGGCCAGGCGCTCGGCCCGCTCGAGCAGACGCGGGGCGTGGTCGACGTCCACAAGCAGCGGCTGAAGCACCAGCAGATGGCCGACATCTCCAACATCGACCTGGACGGCAAGCTGCTCGGCGCCGATGACCGGCGGCGGATGTTCAACCTCGGCAACCAGCTCTGGCACAGCGACAGCAGCTTCAAGGCGACGCCGGCCAAGTACTCCATGCTGCATGCGCGGACGGTCCCGCCCGAGGGGGGAGATACCGAATTCGCCGACATGCGCGCCGCCTGGGATGCGCTGCCGGCGAAGATGCAGGCGAAGATCCGCGACATGGTGACGGAGCACAGCCTGATCTTCTCGCGCGGCCAGCTCGGCTTCACCGACTACACCGAGCAGGAGCGGCGCGACTTCGCCCCGGTGCCGCAGCGGCTGGTGCGCTGGCACCCGGGCTCGCAGCGGCACTCGATCTACCTCTCCTCGCATATCGGCCGCATCATCGGCTGGCCGGTGCCGGAGGCGATGGCTCTGATCCGCCAGCTCGTCGAGCATGCGACGCAGCGGGCCTTCGTCTACGCGCATCACTGGCGGCAGTGGGACCTGGTGGTCTGGGACAACCGCAGCACCATGCACCGCGCCCGGCCCTATGAGGACCACACCTATCCGCGCGACATGCGCCGCGTCACGCTGATGGACGTGGCGCCGACGCTCGAGCAGCAGATGGCGGCTTGAGCGACCGCGTCTCCCTGGTCCGCGACGGGCCGAGCGGGGTCGAGGTGATCGAGGCCCGCTTCGCCGCCCATGCCTATGACCTGCACCGGCACGAGGACTGGCTGGTCGGCGTCACCGAGGACGGGGTGCAGGACTTCCTCTGCCGCGGGCGGCGGCAGCGCAGCACGCTCGGTCGCGTCATCCTGATGGAGCCGGAGGAGGCGCATGACGGGCAGGCGGGGGCGGCGGGCGGCTTCGCCTATCGCATGCTCTACCTGCCGCAGCCCTGGCTCCATACGACGCTCGGCGAGGCACCGGCGGGCTTCGCTGCGACGCTGCAGGACGACCCGCTGCTGGGCCGCGCCATCCGCGCCGCCTGCATCGCCCTCTCCCGTCCGGGCGAGCGCCTGCTGCGGGATGCGGCGCTGGATGCCGTGGTGCAGCGGCTCCGGCCGCATCTCGGCCGGCCGGCGCCGGAGAGGCCGGCACGGTGGGACGACCGCGTGGCGCGGCGCGCGCGGGAGCGGCTGCGCGACGACATCGCCGCCGACCCCGGCGCCGATGCGCTGGCGCGGGAGGCCGGGGCGGCCGATCGCTTCCAGCTCGCCCGGGCCTTCCGCGCGGCCTATGGCACCTCGCCGCATGCCTATCTCATCCAGATGCGCCTGCTGCGGGCACGCCGGCTGCTCGCCCTGGGGATGCGGCCGGCGCCGGTCGCGGCGGAATGCGGCTTCGCCGACCAGAGCCATCTCGGCCGCCGCTTCCGTCGCGCCTATGGGCTGACGCCGGCGGCCTATCGCGCCCTCTGCACGGATGTTCCAGACGCGCGCCGCACCGGCTGAGAGGATGCCGCCGAGGAGAGCGGCATGATGTTCGACACGAAGGTGGCCATCCTGGTGCTGGACGGGCTGGCGGCCTGGCAGAAGCTCAACGTCACGGCCTTCCTGGCGACCGGCATCGCCGGCGCGGCGCCGGAGGCGATGGGCGAGCCCTATGAGGATGCGGCCGGGCGCCGGCACGCCCGGCTGCTCGGCCAACCGATCCTGATCTTCGCCGCCACGCCGGAGGTGCTGCAACGGGCCTGGCAGCAATCCATTCAGCGCGGGCTCACGCGGGCGGCCTATGTGCGGCCGATGTTCGAGACCGGGCACGATGCGGCCAACCGCGAGGCCTTCCGCGCCGCGCCGGCGGAGGCGCCCGACCTGGTCGGGCTGGCCCTGCGCGGGCCGAAGCGGGATGTGGACAAGGCGACGAAGGGTGCCGTGCTGCACCCCTGAGGCGGGTCAGCGCCGCCGTTCCAGCCGGTCGAATTCGGCGGCGACCATGCCGGCCGCCTCCGCGGTGCGCGGCAGGCGAGGCATGCTGGCCAGCCGCTGCACGGTGCCGGCAGGACCAGCGGTGAAGGCGATGGTGGCGAGCGCGGCCTCGGCCCGGGCGCGGCTGCCCTCGCGCAGCGCCTCGCTGGCGCGGCGGAGCGCGGCGATCACCACGCCGGGATCGGCATCGGGCGCGATGCCGAGATAGCCGCGCATCTCCCGCCGCGCCGTCTGCAGGCTCTGCAGCACGGCGGGGTTGACCTCCGGTGCATAGCGCGGGTTGGTGGCGAGCTCGTTGGCGAGGAACTCCACCTGCTCCGCCGCCACCGCCGCCTCGGCCGGCCTGCCCGCCCAGCGGCCCGTATCGCCAAGGTTGCGCGGGGCGTAGAGCGCGGCGCCGCGCACCGGGTCGCCGAGGCCGCCGAGATAGTTGGCGCTCGGATCATCGGCACAGCCCGCGAGCGCCAGCAGCACCGCGAGCATCACGAGGCGCGGAGCCCGCGCAGCGCCGCGCCGATGCAAGCGTTCCGGTGCCGTTGGAACGCTACGGAGTGTAACCATGCGCGGCATCCTGCTTTGGCTCCTCGGGATTCCCATCCCGATCCTGATCCTGCTCTACCTCTTCAACATCCTCTAGGCCATGCGCCGCGATCCGGTGATCGCGGCGCATGGTCGGGCTGGCTGCCGTGCCGCGTGACCGACGCCTCCGGGCGACCCGGTCTTCGGCGATCACCCCCTAGCCGAGCGTCGTCACCCCGAAGACCAGGACGGCCGCCGCGCCGAGCAGGGCGGCGGCCAGCAGCGGCGAGCCGAGCCGCGGCGGCACCGCATCCGCCGGCAGGGTCTTGCGCCCGGTCACCATCGGCCGCACCAGGTCATGACCCTTCAGCAGCGCGTAAGCGCCAACCGCCAGCACATGCAGCGAGGCGGCGACGAGGATCAGGTTGAAGATGCGGTGGTGCAGCCCGGTCAGCCAGTCGCTCGTCTCCGAGGAGACGGATTTGGCAAGCGGCCCGTAATCGCCATAGCCGCTGTCGGAGAAGAGCCCCGTCACCGGCTGGGCCAGCAGCAGCCCGAGCAGCACCAGCACCATCCAGCCGCCGGCGGCGTTGTGGCCGATCTCGCGGTCCGGGTCGGGTCGAGGGAACTCCCGCAGGTGATGGAAGGCGGCGAGCGGCGACTTCAGGAAGCGCAGGAAGCGCGCCGTGTCCGACCCGACGAAGCCCCAGGCGATGCGGAACAGCACCAGCGTCAGCACGGCATAGCCGGACCAGTAATGCGTCTGCATCCAGCCATTCTCGATGCTGGCGTAGGAGATGCCGATCAGCAGGATGATCGACCAATGGACCAGCCTGATCCACCCATCCCAGACCTTCACCTCCCGCATCGGTGCCTCGCCCATCCGGCATCTCCCTGGTGACCGCGCCATCCTAGCAGCGGGACCGGCACTCGGGCAGGATGGGCCGGATGAGCATCGAACTTCTACTTCCCTGGCGCGGCGTCGCGGCGGCCCTGGTGGCGGCGCTGGCCTGGGCCGGGCTGTTCCGGCTGCTGCGGCGGGGCGACCTCGCGGGGCTCGGGGCCGGGATCGGGCTGGCGGTCGGCTGGGTGCTGGCGCTCGGCCTCGTCACCGGCACGCCGCGGCAGCTGCCGGAGCGGCTGCCGGCCCTCGTCATCGGCGGGGCGCTGGCGGGGCTGGTGCTGGCGCTGGCCGGGCGGCGCGGCGCGGTCGCCGTGCTGCTGGCGCTGCTGGGCCTGGTGGGCGCGGCCTGGTGGCTGGCGGGCGGGCCGCTGACCCTGCCCGACCTGCGCCGGGCGACGGTGCCGCTGCTGGCGCTGGCGGCGCTCGGCGCCGCCGGGTTGCTGGCGCTGCGCGGGCCGGTCGGGGCGGCGACGGCGATGGCGCTGCTCGCGGCGGGGCTCTGGCTCTTCGGCCCGCCGGGGCCCTGGTTCCTGCTGGCGCTGGCCGGCTTGGCGGCTTCCCTCGGCGCGCTGCCGGCCGGGGGGTGGAGCGCGGCGGCCGCCCTGCCGGTGGCGATCGGCCTTGCCGCGCTGGCGGCCGGGCCGGTGCTGGCGCGGGGCGGCACGGCGGATTGGCTGGTGGCGGCGGCGCCCTTCGCCGCGCTCTGGCTCGGCCCGGCGCTCGGCGAACGGATCGGTGGCCGGGCCGGGGAGCCGATCGGCTGGGCGGTGGCCGGCCTGCTGCCGCTGCTTTTCGTTTGGCTATTGCATCGCAGTTACTAACCCTGGGCACGCGTTCAGATTATGGTAACATCCGATGACCGGATGATGACCGATGCGGCCATGGCGCAGGGCATGAAGTGGCTGAGCCTGATCGGGCTGGCGTTTGCGGCGCTGGCGGGTGGCATCCTGCTGCTGCCCGAGGCGCCGGTGCCGGCTGTCCGCCCCGTCGCCCAGGCCCTGCCCGCCGCGGCCGCCATGGCCCCGGCCCGGCCTGCACCGCCCCCGGTGCCGGCCGCGGTCCGCCCGCGCTTCGACGTCGCCCGCATCGGTGCCCGGGGGATGCTGGTTTCGGCTGGCCGCGCCGCGGCGGGGGCGGAGGTGGTGCTCTTCGATGGCGGGCGGGAGCTCGGCCGCGCCCGGGCCGATAGCCGCGGCGAATGGGTGATCCTGCCGGCGGATCCGCTGCCGCCCGGCATGCGCGAGCTCTCGCTCACCGCGCGCCTCGCCGGGGGCGAGCCGCTTGCCTCCGAGGACTCGATCCTGCTGCTGGTGCCCGAGCCGGCCCAGCCCCAGGCCGCCATGGCGATGCTCCTGCCGCCGACCGCCGGCGGCGCCGCGCAGCCACGCATGCTCCAGGCCCCGGCCGGGACGGCGCCGGAGCGCCAGCGCCTCGGCCTCGACGTGGTGGATTACGACGAGCAGGGCGGCATGCGCTTCGCCGGCAGCGCCCCGCCGGGCTCCAGGCTCCGCGTCTATGTCGGCTCCGAGCATGCCGGGGATGCGGTGGCGGACGGCGCCGGCCGCTGGAGCCTGGCGCCGGACCGGCAGCCCGCCATCGGCCGGCACATGCTGCGGGTGGACCAGCTCGCCGCCGCCGGCTCCGTCGCGGCGCGGATCGAGCTGCCCTTCCAGCGCGAGGCCATCGGCGAGGACCTGCTGCGCGACGGCCGCGTGATCGTCCAGCCCGGCTACAGCCTCTGGCGCATCGCCCGCCGCGTCTATGGCCGCGGGCCGCGCTACACGGTGATCTACGCCGCCAACCGCGACCAGATCCGAGACCCGAACCGGATCTATCCCGGCCAGCTCTTCGCCGTGCCGGAGAGCGGCCCGCAGGCGGAGTCCAGCCGGTCCAGATAGGGGTCGAGGGCGAGGGCGAAGCGGACCATGGCGGCGACCAACTCCGTCGCGGTCGGCGGCTCCGACAGGGGCGCCGCGGCTTCCAGCACCACCCGGTGGTCCGGCAGCAGCCGCGCCTTCCAGCCCGGCGGCAGGCTGCCGGGGAGGGCGGCGATGGCCTCGAAGGCGCCCGGCCGGCCCTCCCGCGCCTCCGCCGTCGAGGGGATGCGGGCGGCGAAGGCGGCGAGGTGAACCTCCTCCCGCGTCAGCGCCGCCTCGCAGCGGCGGCCGCGCCAGGCGAAGCGCATGGCGGGGCGAAGGCCCGGCGCCCGGGGCTGCAGGGTGCCGTCCCGGTCGACGGCGAAAGGACCCAGGGTCAGGCTGGAGGTTGTGGGGTTTGGCATGCACACAGCTTGCCGCCGCGAGGTGAACGCACCATAAACCCGCGCCATGGCGCTCGGACAAAGTTTGCGGCTCGTGATGGCCCCGCCCCACAGGGCCGGCTACCCCTTCATTGCGATCGGCCTCGCCGTGGCGCTCCTCGGCGGGCTGCTGCTCGGCTCCTGGCTGTTCTGGCTGGGGCTGATCTTCACCCTCTTCTGCCTCTACTTCTTCCGCGACCCGAGCCGCGTGCCGCCGGACCGCGAGGGGCTGGTCGTCGCACCGGCGGATGGGCATGTGGTCAGCGTCATGCAGGCCGTGCCGCCCGCGGAACTCGGCCTCGGCCCCGCGGCACGCTGGCGCGTCGCCATCTTCCTCTCGGTGCTCGACGTGCATGTGAACCGCTCGCCGGTCGCCGGGCGGATCACCCGCATCGCCTACCGGGCGGGGAAATTCCTCAGCGCCAACCTCGACAAGGCGAGCGAGGACAATGAGCGCAACGCCATGGCGCTCCGCCTGCCGGACGGGCGGGACATCGCCGTGGTGCAGATCGCGGGGCTGGTGGCGCGGCGCATCCTCTGCGACGTGCGGGAGGGGGACAGCCTAGAGGCGGGCGAGCGCTTCGGCATCATCCGCTTCGGCAGCCGGACGGATGTCTACCTGCCGGAGGGCGTGCGCCCGGTGGTGACCGTCGGCCAGACCATGATCGGCGGCGAGACGGTGCTCGCCGATCTCCTGCCGTCGAGGCTGCCGCTGTGAGCGGCACGCGCCTGCGCGGACGGCTGCGGCGCCTCCGGCCGCGGACCCGGCCGCGCTACAAGGGCCCCTCCTTCAACCGGCTGATCCCGAACATCATGACGATGCTCGGCCTCTGCGCCGGGCTGACCGCCATCCGCTTCGCCTTCGACGCGCAATGGGAGAAGGCGGCGGCGCTGATCGTCGTCTGCGCCGCGATCGATGCGCTGGACGGGCGCCTCGCCCGGCTGCTGAAGGCGACCAGCCGCTTCGGCGCCGAGTTCGACAGCCTCTCGGACTTCCTCTGCTTCGGCGTGGCGCCGGCGCTGATCCTCTTCCTCTGGACCTTGCACGATGCGCGGGGGCTCGGCTTCACCCCCTGCCTGCTCTTCGCCGTCTGCTCGGCGCTCCGGCTCGCGCGGTTCAATGCCGCGATCGTGGAGGCGCCCGCCCTGCCGCTCGCCGGGCCGCCGCCGAAGCCGGCCTATTCGCAGAATTTCTTCACCGGCGTGCCGGCGCCGGCCGGGGCGGGCCTTGCGCTCTTCCCGCTCTTCGCCGCGCTGCTGTTCGAGGATTGGGGCTGGACGGGGCTGGCGGGCGCGGTGCGGCACCCGGCCTTCGTCGGCCTGCTGCTGGTGACGGTCGGCGGGCTGATGGTCTCGACCCTGCCGACCTGGAGCTTCAAAAATTTCAAGGTGCCGGCGGACTACGTGCTGCCGCTGCTGCTCGGCATCGGCGCCTATGTGGCGGTGCTGCTGACCGAGCCCTGGGCGGCGCTGGCGGCCGGCGGGCTGATCTATGGCGGCATGTTGCCCTTCTCCGCCCGCAGCTACCAGCGGTTGAAGCGCGAGGCGGAATCGATGCTCGAGCCCGTTGTGGTGAGCGGGGGCGAGGAGCGGGCAGGGTAGGCGCCTGCCGCTCCCGCTGCTGGGCGGCTTGCGGCAGCGGCCGGGAGGCGCAAGATGCCGGACGAATCCCTTTCGCCCTCGCATCTGGACAGGCTGAACCCCATGCCCATCGACCCCGGCGCGCAGCGCGTCCTCGACCTGATCCGCGAGATGGGCCGCCCGCCCATCCACACCTTGAGCCCGGAGGAGGCGCGCCTCGCCTCCGCCAAGTCCCGCACGGTGCTGCAGCCGGAGCCGGAGGCGGTCGCGGAGGTCGAGGACCTCAGCTGCCCCGGCCCGGCCGGCCCGGTCAAGCTGCGCCGCTACCGCGCGGCCGGCACCGAGCCGGCGGAGGTGCTGCCCTGCCTGCTCTTCCTCCATGGCGGCGGCTGGGTGATCGGCGATCTCGACAGCCACGACCAGCCCTGCCGGCTGCTGGCCAATGCGGCGCGCTGCTGCGTCATCGCCGTCGACTACCGGATGGGGCCGGAGCACCCCTACCCGGCGGCGGTCGATGACAGCGCGGCGGCGCTGCGATGGGTGGCGGCGAATGCCGCGCAGCTCCGCATCGACCCGGCGAAGCTCGCGGTCGGCGGCGACAGCGCCGGCGGCAACCTGGCCGCCGTGCTGGCCATCATGGGGCGGGACGGCGCGGTGCCCGCGGTCGGCTACCAGCTGCTGCTCTACCCGGCGACGGACATGGCGGCGCATCGCCCGGCCTATGAGCGCTTCACCGAGGGGCTGATCCTCACCAGCGAGACCATGCGCTGGTTCATCGGCCATTACGTGCCGGACCCGAAGCGGCGCTTCGAGTGGCAGGCCTCGCCGCTCCGGGCCAACAGCCTGGCGGGGACGCCGCCCGCCTTCGTCATGACCGCGGGCTACGACCCGCTGGTCGACGAGGGGGCGGCCTATGCGCGGCGGCTGGAGGAGGACGGCGTGCGCGTCACCTACCTGCATGTCGCCGACCAGATCCATGCCTTCCTCACCATGGGCAAGTTCATCCCCGCCTCGGCCCTGGTGCTCCGGCAGGCGGCGCTGTCGCTCGCGCATCACTGGGCCGGGGAGGCAGTGCTGTGAGCGGCACGAAGGGGATGCTCGACGGCAAGTCGGCGCTGGTGACGGGCGCCGGCTCCGGCATCGGCCGGGCGACGGCGCTCGCCTTCGCCCGCGAGGGCGCCTGGGTAGCGGCGGCCGACCAGACGCTGGAGGCGGCGCAGCAGACCGTCGCCGCCATCGAGGCCGGGGGCGGCGAAGCCGTCGCCATCGCCTGCGACGTGACGGATGATGAGCAGGTGCAGGCGATGGTGGCCGCGGCCGTCGCCGCCTTCGGCGGGCTCGACTGCGCCTTCAACAATGCCGGCATCGCGCCGCACCAGGTCAACGCGACGGGCGTGCTTGCCGCCGACCTGGCCGAGGCGTCCTGGCAGCGGCTGCTGGACGTGAACCTGACGGGGGTCTGGCGCTGCCTGCGGCACGAGGTGGCGCAGATGCGCAAGCAGGGCGGCGGCGCCATCGTCAACACCGCCTCCGTCGCCGGGCTGGTCGGGCTGGCGGGGGCGGCGGGCTATGTGGTCGGCAAGCATGGCGTGGTCGGGCTGACCAAGGCCGCGGCCGTCGACCATGCGGCGGAGAACATCCGCATCAACGCCGTGTGCCCCGGCTATATCGAGACGCCGATGACCGAGGAGTCGAAGCGCCGCCGCGGCGACCGGATCATCGCCCGCACCGCGCTCGGCCGCTTCGGCGTGCCGGAGGAGATCGCCGAGGCGGTGGTCTGGCTCTGCTCCGAGCGGGCGAGCTTCGTCACCGGCTCCAACTGGACGGTGGACGGCGGCTACTCGGCCCTCTGAAAGCGGTTCTTCAGCGGGATGGCGGCGAGCGACAGCGCCGCCAGCCCGCATAAGGCGCCGAGCACTTGCGGCGTCAGGATCGAGCGCAGCTCGAGCGGCCCGCCCGAATCAAGCACGGAGCCGAGCCCGGCGCCCGACAGCGCGAAGACCGCCGTCGCCGGCAGGATGCCGAGGCAGGTCGTCACCGCATAGACCGTCAGCCGCACTCCGACGAAGGCCGGCACCAGGTTGACGAGGAAGAAGGGAAAGAGCGGCACCAGCCGCAGCACCAGCAGGTAGGACCAGGCATTGCGGCGGATGCCCTCCGCCAGCTTGCGCCCCCGCTCGCCGAAGCGCTCGAGCGCCGTCTCGCCGAAAATGGCCCGGGCGAAGAGGAAGACCAGCACCGCCCCCGCCGTCGCGCCGGTGACCGCCAGCAGCGTCCCCGCCACGGCGCCGAAGAGGAAGCCGCCCGCCAGCGTCAGGATGACGGCGCCCGGGATGGAGAAGGCGACGGCCACGGTATAGAGCCCGACATAGGCGAGCGCCGCGCCGAGCTGGTGCGCCGCGACCCAGCCGGTGAGCTCCGCCCGGTGGCTGCGCAGCGTCTCGAGCGAGAGCAGCCCGCCGAGCCCCGAGAAGCGCAGCCCGAGGATGAGCGCGACAGCGGCCAGCCCCAGCCAGAGCCGGCGGTCGCGCAGCCAGCCGATGGCCTAGAGCTCCAGCCCGGCGAGAAGGAAGAGGCCGAACAGCACCGCGATCACCGTCAGGCTGCCGATGGTGTAGTGCAGCGTGCTGGTCTTGCCGCTCTCGCCATAGCGGGTGGTGGTGCGGACGGGCTCGATGATCATCGGTAGGACCCTCGGGAGGCGGCACAGATTGGGCCGGATTCGGCCAACGGCTACCCCGGTTTGTGCAGATTGCCTTCTATATTACCCAGGGCTGCAGCAAACCAGAGAATTTCCCGCTTTCGGCGATTGCGTGGTCTGTTTTATGAACGCACCTTTGCTAAGAAGGTGTAAAGGCCGTTCGTCGTAAGGTTGCGAAGGCAGGCTGGACCATACATCATGTCGGTGGTTTCTCGGAGGCAGTTCGACCGTGGAGCGTGAAGTCGCAAGGGTAGCTGCTGCCTGCGATCTCAGGGCCTTTCGCTACATTCCCTTCTCCGCCGTCGAGTTCGACCCGATTCCGATCGCGCAGGAGGCGGAGCCCGAGACCGCTGAGGCACCCCCGGCCGAGACCCAGCCGCCTGCCATCCCGGCGCCGGAGCCTGCGCTCGTGGCGGAGCCCGAGCCCGAGCCGGCGCTCGCCGCCATGGCGCCGCCACCACCGCCCATGCGAATGCCGGAGCTGGCGCCCGTCACCTTCCTCCGCCCGCCGCCCGCCGCCCTGCCGCATGCCGCCCCGTCGCTCGCCCCGTCGGCGCCCGCTCCGTCCGCGCCCGCCCCGTCAACACCCGCCGGCCGGCGCTACCGCATGCTGGAGGAGCTTGCCCCCGCGCCGGAGCCCGCGCCCGAGCCCGCCGCGCAGACCCCACGCCCCGCTGGCCGGACGGCGCCTCGCCCTGCCATGCCCGCGCTTCCTGGCGGCGCATCCGCGCGCCCACCCTCGCCCACCCCGCATTCGCCCAGGCCACGCGGCACCACGCCGCGGCGCGCCTGGCCAGGCTGAAGGCTGCCTATCGCCATGCCGCTCATCGCATTCGCCTCGCCCAAGGGGGGGGTCGGGAAGACCACCCTCGCCGCCCATGTCGCCGCGCTGCTCGCCCAGCGCGGGCATCGCGTGCTGGCCCTCGACCTCGATTCGCAGAATGCGCTGCGGCTGCAATTCAGCCTGCCGCTGCGGGACGAGGCGGGCTTCCTCGGCGAGATCACCCATCGCCCGCTCTGGCGCCAGGCGGCGGTCGAGACCGGCTACGGCCTCCGCCTGCTGCCCTATGGTTCGGTCGACCCGCTGGCCGCGCTCGAGACCACCCAGGCGCTGCATACCGACCCGGAGCTGCTGGCCGGGCCGGTGCGGGAGATGCTGGTCGACCCGGATCAGGTCGTCGTCGTCGACAGCCCGCCGGGGCCCACGCCGGCCATGAGCGCCATCCTGCCGCTGGTCGACCTACTGGTCGTCGTGCTGCTGGCCGATGCGGCGAGCGCGGCGCAGATCCCAATTATTGCCTCCAACCGCTGGCTCGGCCGCGGCCGGCTGGCGGCGCGGGCCGGCGAGAAGGCGGTGGTGGTGCTGAACCAGGTGGATCTCGACGCGCCGCTCGGCAGCGCGGTCTTCGACGGCGCGGCGGAGGCGCTCGGCGCGCGGCTGGCCGGCGCCGTCTGCCGCGACGAGGCGGTGGCCGAGGCGTTGGCCGACAAGCGCATGCTGCTCGACGCCCGCGACGGGCCGGCGGCGGAGGACCTGCGGGCCGTCGCCGATGCGATCGCGGCGCGGCTAAGGCTGGCGCCGCCCGGCAGCCAGGTGCGACGACGCGGCGGTTTCTCCGCCCTGAGCGATTGGGGCCTGCGATGAGCGCCGCCGTCTTCCCCGCCCCGCCGAGGCTGCATCACCGACTGCTGCGCGCGGTGCTCGTCGCGCTCGGCCTGCTCGGCTGCTTCGTCTACATCACCCTGCCGATGGAGGCGGAGCAGCAGGCGGTGCTGACCACCGGCGGCATCATCGCCTTCCTCTTCCTCAACCGCTTCACCTCGCGCCGCATCGGGCTGGTGCTGGTGGTGATGTCGATCACCATCACCTTCCGCTACCTCTACTGGCGGGCGACGGATACGCTGGAATTCGAGACCTGGGCGCAGATCATCCTCGGCGTGATGCTTTTCCTGGCGGAGCTCTATGCCGGGCTGCTGATGGCGCTCTCCTACCTGCAGACCTCCTGGCCGCTCGACCGCAAGCCGGTGCCGCTGCCGGCCGACCCGGACCTCTGGCCGACCGTCGACGTCTACGTCCCCTCCTACAACGAGTCGCTCGACCTGGTGCGGCCGACCGTGCTGGCGGCGATGAACATGGACTGGCCGCGGGACAAGCTGAACGTCTACATCCTCGATGACGGCCGCCGGCCGGAGTTCCGCAAATTCGCCGAGGAGAGCGGCTGCGGCTACGTCATCCGCCCGGACAACAAGGGCGCCAAGGCGGGCAACATCAACCACGCGCTGCGCCACACCAAGGGCGAGTTCATCGCCATCTTCGACTGCGACCACGCGCCGACCCGCTCCTTCCTCCAGCTCACGCTCGGCTGGCTGGTGCGGGATGCGCGCATCGCCATGGTGCAGACGCCGCACTACTTCTACTCGCCCGATCCCTTCGAGCGGAACCTCGCCCGCAAGCGGCCGGTGCCGAACGAGGGGCTGCTCTTCTACGGCGCCATCCAGCCGGGCAACGACCTCTGGAACGCCGCCTTCTTCTGCGGCTCCTGCGCCGTCATCCGCCGCACCGCGCTCGAGGAGGTGGGCGGCGTGCCGCACATCACCGTCACCGAGGACTGCCACTGCTCGCTGCTGATGCAGAAGCGCGGCTGGCACACCGCCTATATCCGCCTGCCGCTCGCCTCGGGCCTGGCGACGGAACGGCTCTCGCTGCATGTCGGCCAGCGGATGCGCTGGGCGCGCGGCATGATGCAGATCATGCGGCTCGAGAAGACCATCGTCGCCGAGGGGCTCGGCTGGTGGCAGCGGCTCTGCTACTTCATGGGCGGCTTCGGCTTCCTCTTCGCCATCCCGCGCCTGATCTTCCTCACCTCGCCGCTCGCCTTCCTCTTCTTCGGCGAGAGCGTGATCGCGGCGAGCCCTCTCGGCATCATCGCCTATGCGGGGTCCCACATGTTCCACGCGGTCGCCACCACGGCGCGGCTCAACGGCAAGCACCGCCATTCCTTCTGGTCCGAGATCTACGAGGCTTCGCTCGCCTGGCAGCTCATCCCCGTGACCTTCAAGACGCTGTGGGACCCGACCAAGGGCAAGTTCAACGTGACGGACAAGGGCGGCATGGTGGAGGAGGGCTATCTCGACCTGCCGACGGTCATGGCGATGGTGGTGCTGACCGGGCTGCTGCTGGTCGGCCTCGTCATCGGCATCTACGGCATCATCACCACCGACAGCTCCACCCTGCAATACCGCGCCTATCTGCTGAACACCATCTGGGCGGCGCTCTGCGTCATCCCCGCCTCGGCCGCCGTGGCCGTGGGCCGCGAGCGCGAGCAGATGCGCGTCCGCGCCCGCACCGATGCGGTGGTGCCGGCAACGCTAAAGCTCGCCAGCGGCGAGAGCATCCAGGCGCAGACCTCCAACATCTCCCTCTCCGGCGCCCGCATCACCCTGGCGCGGCCGCTCGGCAGCATGGAGGGCGACCGCGCCACCATCGCCTTCGAGACCTGCGGCGAGGTGATCGAGGTGCGGGCCGAGGTGCTGCGCTGGGTGGATGACGAGGTCTTCCTCCGCTTCGTCGTGGAGACGCTCGCCGACGAGGCGGCCGTCGCCCGCGTCTTCTTCGGCCGGCCCGATGCCTGGCTGCACTGGGATGACTGGCCCGTGGACAAGCCGCTGCGCTCGCTCGCCAATGTCGTGCTGGCCACGGCCGATGCCGTGTTCCGCAAGTACCGCATCGCCTTCCCGAAGGTGGTGCAGAAGCCGATGCGGGGCGGTGCCCCGACGCCGGCCGCCCCTGTCCGCGTCTCCGACGTGGTGGAGCCGCGCCGGCGCCGGCAGTCGGCGGCGGTCGCCACCGGCGCGCTGCTCGCCCTGCTGGCCTTCGCACCGGGCGCCTCGGCGCAGCAGCTCCCGGCCCTGGCGCCGGCGCCCGGCGCCCTCGCGGCGCGGCCGGCCGCCGTGCCGGCCGAGCCCCCGGATGGCGTCCGCCAGGCCAACCCGACGCTGCGCGAGCTCGGCCTCGCCGGGCCGATGCAGCTCCGCGGCATCTCGGACCTCCAGGGCGTGCAGTTCGGCCTGCGCGCCGACGAGGTGGTGACGGAGGCCAAGCTCTCCGTCTCTGGCGGCGTCTCGCCGCAGCTCATCCCCTCGCTGTCGCAGATCGCCATCACGCTGAACGAGCAGTTCGTCGGCACCATTCCGGTCGATCCGGCGCGGCAGGCCTTCGGCCCGCTGGAATTCCCGCTCGACCCGCTCTTCTTCAGCGACATCAACCGGCTGAATTTCCGCTTCTCCGGCCGCTATGCGGTGGAGTGCAACGACCCGCTCTCCGGCCTGCTCTGGGCGACCGTCTCCGACCTCTCGACCGTCTCCATGCGGATCGAGCGGCTGACGCCGACCCGCGACCTCGCCCGCCTGCCGGAGCCGCTCTTCGACCGCCACGTGCTGCGCGGGGCGCTCACCCTGCCGGTGGTGATCGCCGAGAATGCCGGTCCGGGCACGCTGCGCGCCGCCGCCATCGCCACCTCCTGGTTCGCGGTGCAGGCGGATTACCGCGGGGCGAGCTTCCCGGTGGAGCGCGCCCCGCCGCCCAAGGGCGATGCGGTGGTCTTCGCCCTCGGCACGGATGCGGTGCCCGGCCTCGCCCTGCCGCGCTTCGACGGGCCGACCATCGCCCTCGTGGCCAACCCCTCCGACAGCTTCGGCACGCTGCTGGTGATCGGTGGGCGGACGGAGGCGGAGATGGCCGCCGCCGCCGCCGTGCTCGCCGTCGGCAAGGCGGCGCTCTCGGGCGAGATGGCGCGCGTCGCGCCGCCGACCATCGCCCCGCGCCAGCCCTATGATTCGCCGCGCTGGGTGGCGACCAACCGGCCCGTGACGCTCGGCAGCCTGGTCGAGAAGGCCGACCTCCAGGGCGCCGGCTATGCGCCGGCGCCGCTCCGCGTGCCGCTCCGCACCTCGCCCGACATCCTCACCTGGCGCAACCGCGGCTTTCCGGTCGACCTGAAATTCCGCGCCCCGCCCGGGCCGGTGATCGACATCTCCGCCTCGCGGCTCGATGTCTCGGTCTCGGAGACCTATCTGCGCTCGCTGCCGCTCAATCCGGGCGAGCTCTGGTGGCCGCTCGAATCCGCCTGGCGCCGCATCTTCGGCAGCCCGGAGATCCGGGAGGGCCGGGCCAGCGTGCCGCCCTACCTGCTGCTCGGGCGCGACGAGCTGCAGCTCCGCTTCGACATGCGGCCGCTGGCGCGGGGCGAATGCGTCGCCACGCCGTCGGACCTGCGCGCCTCGGTGGAGCCGGAGAGCACCATCGACCTCAGCCGCGTCCATCGCTATGCGCGGATGCCCAATCTCGGCTTCTTTGCCTCGGCCGGCTTCCCCTTCACCCGGATGGCCGACCTCTCCGGCACCGCGGTGGTGCTGCCCGAGCGGCCGACCGCGGTGGAGACGCAGGTCTTCCTCGAGCTGATCGGCCAGCTTGCCGTCATCGTCGGCCTGCCGGCGACCGGGGTGCAGGTGGTGCACGCCAACGGTCTTGCCGCCGCTGCCGGGCGGGACCTGCTGGCGATCGGGCCGCTCGGCCGCATGCCCGCCCTCGCCGCCCTGCTGAAGGAGACGCCGGTGCGGCTGGACGGCGAGCGGCTGGTGCTCGCCCTGCCGGATGCGCTGCAGGATGTGCGCGCCGTCTTCCTCGGTGGGGCGAGCCGGGGCGAGCGCAACCGCGCCGCCGCCGCCTTCGCCGATGCCGGGGAAGGCCTCGGCGCGATCATCGGCGCGGAGAGCCCGCTGCAGGCGGGCCAGTCCATCGTCGCCATCACCGGCGCCACCCAGGCCTCGGTCGCGGCCATGGCCGGGGCGCTGCGCGACCCGGTGCAGTCCCGCCGCATCCAGGGCGACGTGGTGGTGATGGCCGGCGGGCCGGTCGCCGCCTACCGCGCCATGCCGCGCTATGAGACCGGCGATCCGGGCTGGTGGCTCTGGCCGCAGATCTGGTTCGGCAACCACCCGGAGCGGGCGCTGCTGCTGCTGCTGACGGCGGCGCTCGCCATGGGCGGCTGCTTCTACTGGATGCTGCGGCGCCGCGCGGCGATCCGGCTGCGCGGACGCACCCCCGTCGAGAAGGCCCACTGAGATGCGGACGCGGCTTGCCCAAATCGGGGCCCTGGCGCTGCTGGCGCCCTGCGCCGGCCTCGCCCAGCCGGCGGCGGATGCGCCGGCCGCTGCCCAGGCGAGCCTCGCCCCCGCCGCGGGCGCCAGCCGCTCCGCAGTGGAGCTGCTGGTCCGCCAGGCGGAGCGCTGGCTGAGCCAGGACCGGGCCGACCTCGCCGCCTCCTCCATCGAGCGGGCGCTGCAGGCCGACCCGACCAATACCAATGCCCTCGCCGTCGCGGCGCGGATCGAGGCGGCGCGGGACAACCGCACGGCGGCCGCGGCCTATCTCGCCCGGCTGCGCGCGGCGGGCGGGACGGAGGAGCAGCGGGCGCAGGTCGACAATGCCGTGCGCGGCGCGGCCATCGACCGCAATGCGCTGGACACGGCGCGGCAGCTGGCCCGCGAGGGCAAGGCGGCCGAGGCGGTGGCGCGCTACCGGGCGCTGTTCGGCCAGGCGGGGCCGCCTGAGCAATTCGCCCTCGAATACTACCAGACTCTGGCCGCGGTGCCGGCCGGAGCGGAGGAGGGGCGGCGCGGCCTCGCCAGCCTCGCCGATCGGTCGAATGCGGACCCGCGCACGCGCCTCGCCTATGCCCAGACGCTCACCTACCAGCCCGGCACGCGGGCCCAGGGCATCGACCGCCTGACGGCGCTGGTCGACCAGCCGGGGGTCGGGACCGAGGCGCGGCGGGCCTGGCGGCAGGCGCTGGTCTGGGGTATCGGCGACCCCGCCGCGGCGCCGCAGCAGGAGGCCTATTTCCGCCGCTTCCCCGATGATGACGAGCTGCGCCGGCGCATCGAGCAGGCCCGCGCCGCGCTGCCGCCGCCCGACCCAGGTGCTGCCGCCCGGCAGGAGGGCTTCACCCGCCTCGATGCCGGCGGGCTGCGCGATGCGACCCGGCAGTTCGAGACCGCCATCGCCGCCAATCCGAATGACGCGGATGCGCTCGGCGGCCTTGGCATCGTCCGGCTGCGCGAGGGCAAGACGGCCGAGGCGCGCACGCTGCTCGAGCGCGCCGTCGCAGCCGACCCGGCGCGGGCGGCGCAGTGGCAGAAGGCGCTCGATGGCGCCAGCTATGGCGCGGAACTCGCCGAGGGCCGCGCCCTGCTGCGCGCCGGCAAGCTCGACGAGGCGGATGCCGTGCTGCGCCGCGCGGTCCGCCGCGAGGCCGACGACAGGACCGACGCCGAGGTCGCGCTCGGCGAGCTGGCGCTCAAGCGCAACGACCCGGCGGCCGCTGAGGGTCGCTTCCGCGCCGCGCTGACGCGGCGGCCGGGCTTCGTGCCGGCGCAGCTCGGGCTGAACCAGGCGCTGCGGGCGCTTGGCCGGACCTCGGAGATGGTCGCGGTGGCGACGCCGCGCCCCGTGCTGTCCCCGAATGAGGGCCAGGCGGCGCAGCTCCGCGAGGAGGCGGCGCGGACCGCCGACCCCGCCAGCGCCACCGCGCTGCTGCGCAACGCCGTGGCGCTGGTGCCGAACGACCCTTGGGTGCGGCTCGACCTCGCCCGCGCGCTGCGGCGCGAGGGGCGGGCCGGCGAGGGGCGGGCGATGGTGGAGGAGCTGGCGGCACGCAGCGCCGCCAATGACCCGATCATGGCCGCCGCGCTCTTCGCCGACGAGGAGGGCCGCGCCGCCGATGCGGAGGCGCTGGTGAACCGCATCCCGCCCGGCCGGCGCAGCGCCGACATGGCGCGGCTGGCGCAGCGGGCGCGTTCCACGGCGGAGGTGGCGCGGGCGGCGGATATGCTGCGCGCCGGCAATATCGAGGGGCGGCAGCGGCTGCTGATGCTGGCGGCGCGGCCGGACCCCTCGGGCGCGACGGCGGCGGCGGTGATCCGCGCCTTCGCCTCGGTCAATGACCGCTTCGGCGCCGCCGAGGCCGGGCGAGTGGGGCAGACGGCCAACCGCACCGGCGGGGCGCGGACGCAGCTCGCCATCGCCAGCGCGCTGCTCGGGGCCGGGCTGGAGGCGGAGGCGGGGGCGCTCGCCGATGGCGCCGACGGGGCGAGCCTGCCGGCGGAGCAGCGGCGCGACCTGGCCTCGCTGCGCACCGGCATCGCCATCCGCGCCGCGGACCGGCTGAACGAGAGCGGCGACCAGGCGGGCGCCTTCGAGCGGCTGCGCCCGGCGCTCGCCGCCAATCCCGAGAGTCCGGAGCTGCGGCTGGCCCTCGCCCGGCTCTACCAGGGCGCGCGGCGGCCGGCGGAGGCGATGCGGCTGGTCGAGCAGGTGCTGGCGCGGGACCCGCGCGACCTCGACGCGCGGCGGAGCGCGGTGGACGCCGCGGTTGCCGCCGGCGACCGGGCGCGGGCCGAGGCGCTGGTGGCCGAGGGCCGGGCGCTGGCGCCGCAGGATGCCCGGGCGACGCTGCTCGAGGCCCGCGTGGCGCGGTCCTTCGGCCAGGATACGCGGGCGCGGCGGGCGCTGGAGCTGGCCGCGGCGCAGCGGCAGCAGGAGGTGGCGCGGCCGGTGGCGATGGCCCAGGCGGGTGGCCTGCCGGGCGGGGCGACGCCGGTCTCCTTCCCGGGGACGGAGAATCCCTTCGCCCGCGGCGGCCTCGTCGCCACGCCGGGGCGGGCGCCGCTGGTGGCGCTGCCGAACGACCCGGTGGCGCTGGACATCGCCACGCAGCTCGCCATGCTCGAGGACGAGACCTCGCCCCGGGTGACGAGCACGGTCGGCGGGCGGGCACGGTCCGGCTCGCGCGGGCTAGACCGGCTGAACGAGTTGTCCGGCTCGGTGACGGCCTCCGTCTCGCCGGGGGCGCTCGGCGGGCGGCTGAGTGCGACCATCAGCCCCGTCACCATCGACAGCGGCAAGCTCGGCTCCGACGAGAGCACGCGGCGGCGCTTCGGCACCAACCTGATCAGCGGCAATGCCGGGGGCGCGGGGACGAGCACGGCCTCCGGCGTCGGCGTGTCGGTCGGCTATACGCGCGCCGACTGGCTGCGGGCGGATGTCGGGACGACGCCGCTCGGCTTCCATACGACGAGCCTGGTCGGCGGCGTCGAACTGGCGCCGGCCGTGACCGACACCCTTCGCCTGCGCTTCACGGCGGAGCGACGGGCGATCACCGACAGCCTGCTCTCTTGGTCGGGCGTGCGCGACCCGGTCCAGGGGCGGTACTGGGGCGGCGTGACGCGCTCCGGCGGGCGCGGGCAGGTCGAGATTCCGGTGGGGCGCGGCTACATCTATGCGGGTGGCGGCTATGCGATCTACGAGGGCGACCAGGTCGCGCGGAACACCCGGACGGAAGCGGGCCTCGGCCTCGGCTACCCGATCATCCGCGAGGGCGACACGGAGCTGACGGCGGGCGTCGATCTCGTCTACTTCGCCTTCGACAAGAACCTGCGCCACTTCACCTATGGGCAGGGCGGCTACTACAGCCCGCAGAGCTACACGGCGATCAACTTCCCCGTCGACTACCGCAGCAAGATCGGCGACTTCAGCTACCGCGTCGGCGGGACGATCGGCTACGTGAACTGGCGCGAGAACGACAGCGACCTCTACCCGAACAACCCGGACATGCAGGCGCGCGCGGTGGCGCTGTCGCGGACGGACCCGACGGTCTCGGCGCGCTATCCCGGGCAGTCGACGAGCGGGCTGATCGGTGGGCTGCGGGGCGATGTGGATTACGCGATCACGCCGCGCCTCAGCCTCGGCGGCGCCTTCCGCTACGACAAGGCCGCCAATTTCGACGAAACGCGCATCCTGTTGCGGCTGAACAACCGGTTCTGACCTTCCCAGCCGATTCAATGGAACCCGCCGCGGCTTTGCCGCGGCGGGATGAGACGCGCCGGGCGCGAGCACCCTTCAATGGGGCCCCCGCCGCGACGCGCAGCGTCGTGGTGAGGAGCGCAAAAAAAGCGGGCCGGTGGTGACGGGCGTGACACCCGCTACCAGCCGGCCCGAAGTGGCGACCAGGTGCCCAACCCCAGGTTGCGGCACAGATCACTGGGAGGAGACGTCCAAGGCCACTGCCTGAACGAGGGACAGTATACGTATTCACGATAACGTGAGCATGGGCCCTGGATTAACGAATTTTCATCTTGTGTTTATGCAGCCGCTGCGATGGAGACTGCGGACAGGTACACGTTCTGCGCGAGCAACAGGCGCTGCACCTCACGTGCCTTCAGCAGCCGAGGCTCGATGCCACGATCGGCTGCCAGGGCGGCGGCGACGCCAGCCGCCTGGCCGGTCAGCCAGCATTGCGGGATCTCCCGCATGAAGGAGTGGCTCGTGGCATCGCAGGAGAAGTGGCGGCCCGGGGCGAGCAGGCCATCGAGCCGCGCCGGGACCAGGGCGCCATAGGGGATCGAGACATTGGCGAAGCGCGGCGACAGGCCGGGCGACACGCCGATCTCGTCCGGCGCCACGCCTCCGTCCCACATCGCCCGCGTCACGGCGCCGGCGCCGACCAGGCGGCGGGCGTGGCGAACGCCGAGCTGCGGGGCGCTCAGCAGCGGCCAGGCGCCGGCGAAGCCGGGAGCATGAGCGCGGTAGAAGGCCAGATGCGCCAGCATCAGGCGATGGCTGCGGATTTCCACCTCGGTCAGGTCGTCCACCGCCACGGCCGAGAAGCCTGTCATGCGTGGGCCCATGAACAAGGCGACATCGTTTCGCCAGGACACGAAGGCCTTCTCGAACTGGCCATGCGCCTCCCGCCCAAGGCGGAGGAACTCCGAGAACTGCCCCGGCTGCTCGGCGCGCCACCGCAGGTAGGCCTCCATGTCCACGCCGCCGAACATCCAGCTGGTGTTCATGGCGTGGTGGATGTCGCCTTCCTCGATATCGGTGGCGGAGGCGGCGCCGGCGCGGTGGAAGAGGTCGCCATCGCCGGTCGCGTCCACGACGACCTTCGCCAGGATGGCGCGGCGGCCCTGCTTGCTCTCGAAGATGGCGCCGCGGACGGCATTGCCCTCCATCACCGGCTGGGCGCCCCAGGCATGGAAGAGCGGCTCGGCGCCGGCCTCGGTCACCATCTCCAGCGCCACGGCCTTCATCCATTCGGGATCGGCCGTCGGGGAGTGGGTGACGGTGCCGTGGAAAGCGGCGGTCCGCAGCGCCCACCAGGCGGCCGTCGCCGCGTCGCGGCTGCCCCAGGCCTCGCGCGGCGGGCCGGCGATGGCGCCGGTCGGCAGGCGGGCGAGGTATTCCTCGGCGAAGCCGCGGATGACCAGCTGGCCGGACCAGTCCGTCATCCGGTCGATCCAGATGACGAGGCCGCCGGTCGAGAGGCCGCCGAGATGGTTGTGGCGCTCGAGCAGCATCACCCGCGCGCCGAGGCGGCCGGCGGCAACGGCGGCGGCGGTGCCGGCCGGGCCGCCGCCGACGACCAGCACGTCGCATTCGGCATGGATCGGCACCTCGCGTGCCGGTTCGATCAGGTGGCGGCCGGTGATGCGGGGGTGCCGGGCGAGGCTGCCCTCCAGGCGGAAGGTCTCGCTCTGGAAGAAGAGGCGGCCGGGCGGGGTGTCGCTCATCCCGCCGAGCCTATGGGAGGGGGGCTCGCTGCGCTACACCGGGCCATGCGATCGATCCTGCTTCTGCTGTTGCTCGGGGCCTGTGCGGTGGCGGCGCCGCCGGTCGCCGCGCCGCTGCCCTACCCGCCGGCGGCGCGGGAGCGGATGGTGCGCATTGCCCTCGCTGAATGGGCGGACTGGGGTGGCGTGGTGGTGGAGGCCGGCCTGCCCGGCGGCTCCACCGGGGCGGAGAGCGAGCCCGCCAATTTCCCCCGCGTGCTGGCCTATTGGCGGGCGGTCCCGAAGGACGAGGGCGCGGTCGAGCGGAACCGGCCGCTCTATGCCGCGGCGCTCAGCGGCACGGCGGAGGGGGCGGGGCTGTGGCGGGAGCCCTACTGGTCGGCGGCCTTCATTTCCTTCGTCATGGGGGCGGCGGGGGTCGACCGGCGGGAATTCCCGCCATCCGCGGCGCATTCCGACTATGTCGATGCGCTGATCCGGGATGCGCTGGCCTTCCCGGCGGCGGCGCCCTTCCTGCCGCGCGGGCCCTTCGAGGCGCCGCCGCGGCCGGGAGACCTGCTCTGCGCCGACCGGGGGCGGGCGCCGATCACCGACTGGCGGCAGCGGGCGGCCGACCATGGGCGGTTCCGGCCGATGCATTGCGACATCGTCGTGCGCGCCGGGGCGGGCCTCGTCGAGGTGGTCGGCGGGAATGTGCGGGACAGCGTGACGCTCACCCGTTTCCTCGCCGATGGGGCGGGCTATCTTCTGCCGAGGCCGGCGGGGGAGCCCGCCTTGTTCGCGCTATTCCAGAACCGGCTCGGCCGGTTGCCGCCATGGAGCCCGCTGTCATGACCGACCTGTTCGCGCCGCTCACCCTCCGTGGCGTCACGCTCAAGAACCGCATCGGCGTCTCGCCCATGTGCCAGTATTCCTGCGCCGAGGATGGCAAGCCGACCGATTGGCACCTGCAGCACCTCCTCTCCCGCGCGGTGGGCGGGGCGGGGCTGACCATCACCGAGGCGGCGGCGGTCTCGCCGGAGGGGCGCATCTCGCCTGCCGATCTCGGCATCTGGGAGGATGGGCAGGTCCCCGGGCACCGTCGGCTGGCGGAGGGGATCGCGGCCATGGGCTCCGTCCCGGGGATCCAGATCGCGCATGCGGGGCGGAAGGGGAGCCGGAAGCAGGCTTGGCTGCAAGGGCCGGCGGAGCCGGGCTGGGTGCCCGTCGCGCCGAGCGCCGCCGCCTTCCAGGGCTATGAGGCGCCGCGGGCGCTCAGCGCGGCGGAGATCGGGCAGGTGGTGGCCGATACGGCCGCGGCGGCGCGGCGGAGCATCGCGGCCGGGTACCGCTTCATCGAGCTGCATGCGGCGCATGGCTACCTGCTGCACCAGTTCCTCTCGCCGCTGTCCAACCAGCGGAATGATGGCTGGGGCGGGGATTTCGACGGGCGGGTGCGGCTGACCGAGGAATGCGCACGGGCGGTGCGCGAGGCCATCCCCGAGGAGGTGCCGCTCTGCGTGCGGCTGTCCCACACCGACTGGGTCGAGGGCGGCTGGACGACGGCGGAGACGGTGGCGCTGTCGGCGCGGCTGAAGGCGCTGGGGGTGGACATGATCGACGTGACCTCCGGCGGGCTGGATGCGCGGCAGGCGATCCCCGTCGGGCCGGGCTACCAAGTGCCGGGGGCGGAGGCGGTGCGCGAGGGGGCCGGCGTGGCCGTCGCGGCCGTCGGGATGATCACCGAGCCGGAGCAGGCGCAGGCGATCCTCAGCGAAGGGAAGGCGGACCTGATCCTGCTCGCGCGGGCGCTGCTGCGGGACCCGTACTGGCCGATCCATGCCGCCGCGGCGCTGGGACGGACGGAGGCGCTGCGCGTGCCGCCGCAGTATGAGCGGGGGTTGGGAGTGCTGGGGAGGATGGAGCGGGATGACGCGATGGGGGTGCCGATGAAGGGGCTGGTGTGAGGCGTCTCATCGGCCGGCGAAGGCCAAAAAAGGGCGGCTCGCGCCGCCCTTTCCGCAATGACCCGGCGTTGTCGGCGCTCAGCGCCCCGTCAGGATGCGCTCCACCAGCTGCTTGGCGGTCGGGATGAAGCCGTTCGAGTAGAACGGGTCCGCGCCGAAGCGGAAGGCGTTGTGGCCGGCGAACATCAGGTTGTGCTCCAGCGCGCCGTCATGCGCCACGTCCTGCAGCGTCTTCTGGATGCAGAAGCTGCGCGGGTCGGCCTTCTTGCCGTTGTCGAAGGTGGCGCTGTGCTGGTCCCAGTTCGAGAAGCGGCAGGAGGAGAGGCAGCCCATGCAGTCGATCTGGTCCTTGACGATCTCGGCCTGCTTCTCGGGTGTCACGAAGATCAGCGTGTTGTCCGGCGTGCGCATGGCCTCGGTGAAGCCGCTCCGCTCGAAGCCGGCGACGCGGGCGCGGTCGTGCGGCGTCAGCCAGACGCGGCGACGGCGGGGGCCGACGGCGTATTCGGCGACGTGGTCGCCGACGGGCTCCTGCGTGTAGGCGACCTGGCGCTCGTTGCGGGCCTCAAGCTCGTTGAGGAATTCGTTGCGGACGGCGCTGCTGTAGAAGCCGGTCGGGGAGAAGCGCTGGAGCAGGACGTCGCCCTCCTTCAGCGTCAGCAGGCGCTGCTTCCAGGCCTCCGAGATCGGGCTTTCCTGGGTCAGGAGCGGGCGGGTGCCGAACTGGAAGGCGATGGGGCCGAGCTCGGGATTGTCGATCCAGTCCTCCCACTCCTCCAGCCACCAGACGCCGCCGGCCATGATGATGGGCACCTCGCCCAGGCCAAACTCGCGCATCTGCTGGCGGAGCTTGAGGACGCGAGGATAGGGGTCCTCCGGGCGGGCCGGGTCCTCGGAATTGGAGAGGCCGTTATGGCCGCCAGCGAGCCAGGGGTCCTCGTAGACCACCCCGCCGAGCCATTCCCGCGTCTTGTTGTAGCTGCGCTTCCAGAGGGCAGCGAAGGCGCGGCCGGAGGAGACGATCGGGTAGTAGTGGACGCTGAATTCCCGGGCGATCTCCGACAGGCGGTAGGGCATGCCGGCGCCGCAGGTGATGCCGTTGATGAGGCCGCGGGCGCCTTCCAGGATGCCGCGGACGACGCGCTCGGCGCCGCCCATCTCCCAGAGGATGTTGGTGTGGATGCGGCCCTGGCCGTTGCTGCGCTCATGCGCCTCGCGCGCCTGGGCGATGCCGCCGCGGATGCCGTAGGCGACCAGCTCCTCATGCCGCTCGCGCCGGGTCTTGCCGTGGTAGATCTGGCGGATGACCTCGCCAGTCTCGTCGTAGCTGTCGGCATTGACGGCCGAGAAGGTCCCGACGCCGCCGCCGGAGGCCCAGGCGCCGCAGGAGGCGCCGTTGGAGACGGCGACGCCCTTGCCGCCCTCAACGAGCGGCAGGACCTCGACGCCGCCCATGCGGATCGCGTTGATAGCCTTCACGCCAGACGTCCCTACCCCAGACTGTAACAATTATCGCTTCATATGGGATGGCCGGTACCGGCGGGGAAGCCCCGTCCGGTACCGTACAGCGGTCATTCCGCCGCGTCGCTCCGCTCACGCCGCGGACGATCGCGCCGGTTCTCGCGGCCCTCGCCCTCGCCACCCTCGCGGGGACGGCGGGCGCCGACCTGGTCGGTGATGTCAGCGCCGGTGGCCTGGTCAACGACGCGCATGGAGAGCTTCACCTTGCCGCGATCATCGAAGCCGATAACCTTCACCTTCACCGCATCGCCGACATTGACGACATCGGTGGTGCGGTTGACGCGGTCGTTCTGCAGCTCGGAGATGTGGACGAGGCCGTCCTTGGCGCCGAGGAAGTTCACGAAGGCGCCGAAATCGGCGGTCTTCACGACCTTCCCGTTGTAGATGGCACCGATCTCGGCCTCGGCCGTCAGGCCGCGGATCCAGTCGATGGCGCGCTGCGCCTGTTCGGTGCTGGTGGCCGCGACCTTGATCGTGCCGTCATCCTCGATGTCGATCTTGCAGCCGGTCTGCTCGGTGATCTCGCGGATCGTCTTGCCGCCGGAGCCGATGACCTCGCGGATCTTCTCCTTCGGCACCTGGATCACGGTGATGCGGGGCGCATTCGCCGCCACGTCGCCGCGGGCGCCGGTCAGGCCCTTCGCCATCTCGCCGAGGATGTGGATTCGGCCGTCACGCGCCTGGTCGAGCGCCTGGCGCATGATGTCGAAGGTGATGGAGGTGATCTTGATGTCCATCTGCAGCGCGGTGATGCCCTGCTCGGAGCCTGCCACCTTGAAGTCCATGTCGCCGAGATGGTCCTCGTCGCCCAGGATGTCGGAGAGCACGGCGAAGCCGCGGTCCTCCTTGATCAGGCCCATGGCGATGCCGGCGCAGGGGCGCTTCAGCGGCGTGCCGGCATCCATCAGCGCCAGCGAGCTGCCGCAGACGGTGGCCATGGAGGAGGAGCCGTTGCTCTCGGTGATCTCGGAGACCACGCGGAGGGTGTAGGGGAACTTGTCCTTCTCCGGCAGCAGCGGGCGGAGGGCGCGCCAGGCGAGCTTGCCGTGGCCGATCTCGCGGCGGCCCGGGCTGCCCATGCGGCCGGTCTCGCCCACCGAGTAGGGGGGGAAGTTGTAGTGGAGCATGAAGTGCTCCCGGTACTCGCCCGGCAGCGCGTCGATGATCTGCTCGTCCTGGCCGGTGCCGAGGGTCGCCACGCAGAGCGCCTGGGTCTCGCCACGGGTGAAGAGCGCCGAGCCATGGCTGCGCGGCAGCACGCCGACCTCGGCCACGATCGGGCGCACCGTCCTGGTGTCGCGGCCGTCGATGCGCATGCCGGTCTCGAGGATGGCGTTGCGGACGACGTCGGCCTCGAGCTCCTTCAGCAGGCCCTTCGCCTTGTCGGCCTCGAGGCCCTCGGCGGCGAGCTGCTCGACCACGGCCTTCTTCGCGGCGGCGACCTTCTCCTGCCGGAGCAGCTTCTGCGTCTCCTTGTAGGCCAGCGCGATGGCGTCGCGGCCGAGCTCGGCGATGCGGGCCTTCAGCGTGGTCTCGGCCTCGGAGGGCTCGACCATCGGCCAGGGCTCCTTCGCGGCGCGCTCGGCCAGCTCGATGATGCCCTGGATGACCGGCTGGAAGCCGCGGTGGCCGAACTCGACGGCGCCGAGCATGACCTCCTCGGAGAGCTCCTGCGCCTCGGACTCGACCATCAGCACGCCCTCGGCGGTGCCGGCGACGACGAGCTCGAGCTTCGACTGCTGGCGCTGCGCCGCGGTCGGATTCAGCACGTACTGGCCGTCGATATAGCCGACGCGGGCGCCACCCACCGGACCGAAGAAGGGGATGCCGGAGAGGGTGAGGGCGGCGGAGCAGCCGACCAGCGCCACCATGTCCGGGTCGTTCTCCAGGTCATGGCTGAGGACGGTCGCGACGACCTGGACCTCGTTGCGGAACCCATCCGGGAAGAGCGGGCGGAGCGGCCGGTCGATCAGGCGGGAGACCAGGGTCTCGTGCTCGGAGGGACGGCCCTCGCGCTTGAAGAAGCCACCCGGGATCTTGCCCGCGGCGAAGGCCTTCTCCTGGTAGTTCACCGTCAGCGGGAAGAAGTCCTGGCCCGGCTTTACTGAGCGGGCGCCGACCACGGTGCAGAGCACGATGGTGTCGCCGAGGCGGGCCATGACGGCGCCATCGGCCTGGCGGGCGATCTTTCCCGTCTCGAGCGTCAGAAGCTGGCCGCCCCAGGCGATATCCTTGCGGTAGTAGTTTTCAAACATGCGTCGTTCCTTGACCGGGCGCGAGCGCCGGCATGGTGGAGGACCGGAGGCGCCATCGGGGCGGTCCGGGGTGCGACGCGGTGGGTGGCAGTCTGGCCGTTCGTTCTCGGCGCTTCGGGCTGCATGGAGTGCGAGACTTCCGCCAGGGAGGGGGGAGGAAGGCCGCCCCCGTTGCCGGGGATCCATGTGGCCGGAAACGCCGTGGCCGCCCCAATCGTCTCGGGGGGTGGCGGCTGTCCTGTCAGCCCGCCGCGCGCGGCGGTCGGCCGACATGCCTGCCGCGAAGGGCAGCATCCGGCCTCACCTGGGTGATATGGCCCGGTTGCGCCGGGATTACTACGGGTTTTTTCAGCCGAACCGATCGCGGCACCGCCTCCGGTGCCCTTCCGTGGCTTCGCTACGGAAGGCCTGCCGAAGCCTTGGGAACACCGGAAAAACCCGGGGCCCCGGCGGCGCCGCAAAGCGGTGTCGTGGGGAGGACTTAGCGCCGGAGGCCGAGGCTGCCGATCAGGCGCTCGTAGCGGCCCTGGTCCTTCTTCTTCAGGTAGTCCAGCAGGCCGCGCCGCTGGCCGACCAGGACGAGCAGGCCGCGCCGGCTGTGGAAGTCCTTGGCGTGGATCTTCAGATGCTCGGTGAGGCCGCTGATCCGCTCCGAAAGCAGGGCGACCTGCACTTCCGGGCTGCCGGTGTCGCCGGGCTTGGTCGCATACTGGGTGATGAGCGCCTGGCGGCGCTCCGCACTGACTGCCGACATCGGGTTGTTCTCCATATTGGCCGCCCCCTTCCGGAGGTTCGGCGGTTCAAGCGACCGGCTGCAGACCTTCCTGCGAAACCAGGCGCTCCGCCTTCATCAGGCCGGAGTCCAGGCGGCAGAGCCCCACGAACCGCTCCCCCGCCATGGCGCGCACCAAGCCCCCATCGGGGTTGGCGGCGCCCGGAATGCGGCCCATGAGATCGACCAGGCTGAAGGCCTGGCCCTGCAGGAGCCGCATGGCCTCCGCCTCGGTGAGGGCCAGCGCCGGGATGTCGGCCAGCGCGGTCGCCACGGGAAGGAGGAGGTCCGGGGAAGGAGGCGGCGTATCGCCGGAACCGCCGAGCTTGTCCAGCGGAATTGCGGCGCCCTCGAGGAAGGGGCCGACCCGCATGCGCCGGAGTGCGGCAATATGGCCGACCGTGCCGACGGCGCGCGCCAGGTCCCGCGCGAGCGAGCGCATGTAGACGCCCTTGCCGCTCTCGACGAGGAAGACGGCCGTATCCGCATCGGGCCGGGATTCCAGCTCGAACCGGTCCACCCGGGCGGGGCGGGGCTGCAGCTCGACGATCTGGCCCTCGCGCGCCAGGTCATAGGCCCGCTCGCCGCCGAGCTTGATCGCCGAGTAGATCGGCGGGATTTGCATGATGTCGCCGATGAAGGCCGGCAGGGCGGCGCGGATCGCCTCGTCGGTCGGCCGGGCCTCCGAGGTCCCGATGGTCCGGCCGTCGGCGTCGTCGGTGTCGCGCAGCTCGCCGAAGCGGAGGGTGAAGCGGTAGGACTTGGTGCCGTCCATCACATAGGGGACCGTCTTGGTCGCGGTGCCGAGCGCGATGGGCAGCACGCCGGTGGCCAGCGGGTCGAGCGTGCCGCCATGGCCGCATTTCTGCGCGTCGAAGGCGCGCTTGACCTTGGCGACCACATCGGTGGAGCCGATGCCGGAGGGCTTGTCGACGATCAGCCAGCCATCGACCACGCGGCCCTTCGGCTTGCGGTGGCGGTGGTGGCGGGGCTTGCCGTTGGACATCTAGCGGGCCTCGGGGGGAACGGGACGCGGCCGGCCATGGGCATCGAGCGCGACGAAGGTGAAGACGGCGGAGGTGACGCGGACGGAATGCTCCTCGGTCCGGCTGCGGCACCAGGCCTCGACCTGGATGCGGAGCGAGGTGCGGCCGGTCGAGACCACATCGGCGTAGAGGCTGACCTCGTCGCCGACCTGGACCGGGGCGTGGAAGCTCATCGCCTCCACCGCAACGGTCGCGCAGCGGCCATGGGTCCGGCGGCTGGCGGCATTGCCGGCGGCGAGGTCCATCTGCGACATCAGCCAGCCGCCGAAGATGTCGCCGGCCGGGTTGGTGTCGGCCGGCATGGCGATGGTGCGGATGCGGGGCTCCCCGGTGGGGAGGGTGCCGCTCACCCCTCGTCATCCGGCTTGGCGGCCAGGTCGCGGGCGACCTCGGGCTGGCGCAGGGCGCGGTCGATCTGCATGGCGTAGTCGAGCGCGGTGTCCTGCTGGAAATGCAGGTCGGGCGCGGCGCGCAGGCGGACCGACTTCGCCACCTGGGTGCGGAGCCAGGGGGCGACGCGGCGGAGCGCGCGCATCTGCGCCTCCGGCAGCTCGCGCCCGAGGCCGCTGACGAAGGCGGTCATGTGCTTCAGGTCGGGGGAGGCGCGGACCTCCGTCACCGTCACATGCAGGCCGACGAGGTCCGGGTCGCGGAACTCGGCGCGGGCGAAGACGGTGGAGAGGGCGTGGCGCACCTCTTCCGCGACGCGCAGCTGGCGCTGGGAGGGGCCGGCGGCGGGGCCGGCGGTGTGCTTGGGCATGGGGAGTTGAACCCTTCGGAACAAGAAAGGGGCGCGGCACCCTGCGGCGCCGCGCCCCCGAATGGGTGGAGGCGGCGCCGTCAGGTGGCGGCGACCATCTCCGTCTCGTAGCACTCGATCTGGTCGTCGACGCGGATGTCGTTGTAGTTGGCGAAGCTCATGCCGCACTCGTAGCCGTTGGCGACCTCGCGGACATCGTCCTTGAAGCGGCGGAGCGTGGACAGCTCGCCCTGGTGGATCACCACGCCGTCGCGCAGCAGGCGGACGCCGGCGCCGCGCTTGACCACGCCTTCCGTCACGCGGCAGCCGGCCACGTTGCCGATGCGCTTGACCTCGAAGACCTGGAGGATCTGCGCGTAGCCGAGGAACTTCTCGCGCTGCACCGGGGCGAGCTTGCCCTTGTACAGCTTCTCGATGTCGTCCGAGACCTCGTAGATGATCGAGTAGTAGCGGATGTCGACGCCGTCGCGCTGCGCCATCTCCCGCGCCTGGGTGGTGGCGCGGACGTTGAAGGCGACGACCACGGCGCCGGAGGCCTTGGCGAGCTGGATGTCGCTCTCGGTGATCTGGCCGACCGCCGAGTGCAGCACGCGGACCTTGACCTCCTCGTTGCCGAGCTTGCCGAGGGTGACGCCGATGGCCTCGGCCGAGCCCTGGACGTCGGCCTTGACGACGACGGCGACTTCCTTCTGCTCGCCGAGCTGAACGCGGGCCAGCATCTCGGCCAGCGTGCCGCGGCCGGCGGTGGCCGCCGCCGAGGACTTCTCCCGCAGCTTGCGCTGGCGGAACTCGGAGATCTCGCGGGCCTGCGTCTCGTCCTCGACCGCGACGAAGGACTCGCCGGCGGTCGGCACGCCGCCGAGGCCGAGGATCTCGATCGGCAGGCTGGGGCCGGCCTCCTTCAGCTGGCGGGCCTTGTCGTCGAGCATGGCGCGGACGCGGCCCCATTCGGAGCCGACGACCACGATGTCGCCCGTATGCAGCGTTCCCTTCTGGACCAGCACCGTCGCCACCGGGCCGCGGCCGCGGTCGAGCCGGCTCTCGATGACCGTGCCCTCGGCCGCCCGGTTCGGGTTGGCGCGCAGGTCGAGCAGCTCGGCCTGCAGGGTGATGGCCTCGAGCAGCTTGTCGAGGTTCAGCTTCTGCGTGGCCGAGACCTCGATCTCCTGGGTCTCGCCGCCGAGGCTCTCGACCACGATCTCGTGCTGCAGCAGCTCCTGCCGCACGCGCTCGGGGCGGACGCCCTGCTTGTCGATCTTGTTGATGGCGACGATGATCGGGACATTCGCCGCCTTGGCGTGGTTGATCGCCTCGATGGTCTGCGGCATCACGCCGTCATCCGCCGCGACGACCAGCACGACCATGTCCGTGACGGACGCGCCGCGCGAGCGCATGGCGGTGAAGGCGGCATGGCCCGGCGTGTCGATGAAGGTGACCTTCGAGCCGTCCGGCACCGTCACCTGGTAGGCGCCGATATGCTGGGTGATCCCCCCCGCCTCGTGGGCGGCGACATCGGCCTTGCGCAGCGCGTCGAGCAGCGAGGTCTTGCCGTGGTCGACATGGCCCATGATGGTGACGACGGGCGGGCGCGGCTGCAGGTCCGCATCCACGTCGGTCGCGCCCTCGATGCCGAGCTCGACATCGCTCTCGCTGACCCGCTTCACCCGGTGGCCGAACTCCTGCACCACCAGCTCGGCGGTGTCGGCGTCGATGCTCTGGGTCAGCGTCGCCATGACGCCCATGCGGAACAGCGCCTTCACCACCTCGCCGCCACGGGCGGCCATGCGGTTGGCGAGCTCCTGGACGGTGATGGTCTCGGGCAGGACCACGTCGCGCACCACGCGCTCGGTGCCGGCGCGCAGGCGGGCGAGCTCCTGCTGGCGGCGCTCCCGCTCGCGGGCGCGGCGCATGCTGGCGATGGAGCGGCTGCGGTCGTCCTCGCCCTCGATCGCGGCCTGCACGTCGATGCGGCCGCCGCGGCGGTCGGCGCCGCCGAGGCTCTTCTTGACGGCGGCGAGCGCGGGCTTCTTGGCCGGGGCGACGATCCCACCCGGGCGGCGGGCGGCGGCGCGGCGCGCCTCGTCCTCCTCCTCGGCGGTGCGGGCGCGGAGCGACAGCTTGGCGGCCGGCGAGGCGGCGCCGGGCGCGGCCGGCGCGGTGCCGGCCGGGCGGCGGGCGGCGGCGATCTGCGCCGGGGTCAGCGACGGCTTCGCCGCGGGGGCGGCGGGCTGGGCCGGGGCGGCCGGCGCGGCGGCGGCCGGTGCCGCCGGGGCGTCATCGGCCGGGGCGGCAGGCTGCTGCGGGGCGACGGCGGCGGCGATGGCGGCGCGGCGGGCCTCCTCGGCGCGGCGGCGCTCCTCCTCGGCCTGGAAGCGCGCCTCCTCCTCGGCGCGGGCGGCGGCTTCCTCGGCCTGGCGGCGCTCCTCCTCCTCGCGGCGGCGGGCCTCCTCGGCGGCGGAGCGGACCATCAGGGCCTGGCGCTCGCGCTCCTCGCGCTGGCGCTGGGCCTCGAGGCGGCGCTGCTCCTCCAGCACGCGCTGGCGGGTGGCGAGCTCGGCCTGGGTGAGGGGGCGGCCGCCGGCGGGGGCGGCAGCCGGGCGCTGGCCGCCTGGCGGGCGGTTGCCGGGCGGGCCGCCCGCGGGGCGGGGGCCGGCCGCAGGTGCTGCGGTGCTGGCAGCAGGCGTGGGGGCGGCCGGGCGGGTGCCCGGCGTGACCACGCGCTTCTTCACCACCTCGACCTGGACGGTCTTGCTGCGGCCATGGCTGAAGCTCTGGCGGACGCTGCCCGCATCCACCGTCTTGCCCAGTTCCAGGCGGCCACCGGCCGGCCGGAGGCTCAGCCTGCTCTTCGCCGCATCCTGGTCGTTCTGGTCACTCATGCGCTGATCCGAACCCGATCCGTCTGACGTCATTGCCGTCCGTTCACTGCCGACGCGAGGCTTCGCGCCGGACAAACCTAATTCGCCGCCGTGCCGGCGATGCCGGCGAGCCGTGCGGCCTCGACCTCGATGGCCTCGGCCAACCGTCCCGGCGCGATGGCCACATGGACGGCCTGGTCCCGGCCGAAGATGCCGCCGAGCATATCGGCCGGCAATGGCGCCACGACCGGCAGCCCGAACCCGCCGACATGCCGGGCCCGTTCCCTTGGGCTGCCGTCGGAGGCTTCCACCAACAGCCCGGCCTTGCCGGACCGCATCCATTCCCGCACCGAATCCCGGCCGCAGATGGCCTGGCCGCCGCGCCGGGCGAAGCCGACGAGATCGCGGAGGCGGCGCTTCAGGCCGTCCTCGATCCGCACGCGAAGGTCAGGGGGCGGGTTCACGGTGCCGCGAGCCGCCCTGGAGAAGGCGCCGCGCGTCAGGGCGCGTTCTAACACATCGGCCTTGGCCGACAACCACATTCCCCGGCCGGGCAGCCTGCCGGCCAGATCGGGGACCAATTCGCGGTCGGGCCCGAGCACGAAGCGGATCATCCGCTCCTTCGGCAGGCTCTCCCGCGTGACGATGCAGCGGCGGAGCGGGCCTTTTTCGACCTCCTCCGCCTCACCGGCTACCGCCGGCTCATGCTGGGGGGCCGTCTGCATTCGTGCCGTCCTCGGCGAACCAGTGCTCGCGCGCCGCCATGATGACGGCATTGGCCGTCTCCTCGTCCATGGCATCGGCGCCGACGATCTCGATCAGCTCGTCGGAGGCGAGGTCGGCCAGGTCGTCCAGCGTCTTCACTCCCTTCTCGCCGAGCGCCACGAGCTGCGACGGGGTGAAGCCGCCGATCTCGGCGACCGCATCGTCGACGCCCATCTCGCGCCGTTTCTCGTCCAGCTCCACGTCGCGACGCTCGAGCCAGGATTCGGCGCGCCGCTTCAGCTCGGTGGCGACGCTCTCGTCGAAGCCCTCGATGCCCGCCAGCTCCTCGTCCTCGACCGAGATGATGTCCTCGACCGAGGTGAAGCCCTCGGTCACCAGCAGCCCGGCGATGACATCATCGACGTCCAGCGCCTCGACGAAAAGGCCGGAGCGCTTGCGGAATTCCTCCTGCCGCCGCTCCGATTCCTCGGCCTCGGTCAGGATGTCGATGTCCCAGCGGGTGAGCTGCGAGGCGAGGCGGACATTCTGGCCACGACGCCCGATGGCCAGCGACAATTGGTCGTCCGGCACGACGACTTCAACCCGCCGCGCATCGTCGTCGAGCACGACCTTGGTGACCTCGGCCGGGGCCAGGGCATTGACGACGAAGGTGGCGTTGTCGCCGGACCAGGGGATGATGTCGATCTTCTCGCCCTGCAGCTCCTGCACCACGGCCTGGACGCGGCTGCCGCGCATGCCGACGCAGGCGCCGACGGGATCGATGGAGCTGTCGCGCGAGATCACCGCCATCTTGGCGCGGCTGCCGGGGTCGCGCGCCACGGCGCGGATCTCGATGATGCCGTCGTAGATCTCGGGCACTTCCTGGGCGAAGAGCTTGGCGAGGAAGCCGGGATGGGTGCGGCTGAGGAAGATCTGCGGGCCGCGCGGCTCCTCCCGCACGTCGTAGATATAGGCCCGGACCCGGTCGCCGTTTTTGAAGGCCTCGCGGGGGATGGTCTCGTCGCGGCGGAGCAGGGCCTCGGCGCGGCCGAGATCGACCATGAGGTTCCCGTACTCGGTCCGCTTCACCGTGCCGTTGATGATCTCGCCGACGCGGTCCTTGTACTCGTCGAACTGCTTCTTGCGCTCGACCTCGCGCACGCGCTGGACGATGACCTGCTTGGCCGTCTGGGCCGCGATGCGGCCGAAATCGATCGGCGGCAGCGGATCGATGATGAACTCGCCGGCCTGGATGCCGGGCTTGAACTTCTGGGCGATGCGGAGCGGGATCTGCGTCGCCTCGTTCTCGACCGGCTCGAGGTCGACGACCTCGGTCCAGCGGGAGAGGCGGACCTCGCCGTTCTTGCGGTCGATGACGGCGCGGATGTCCTTTTCGTGCCCGTACTTGGCGCGGCCGGCCTTCTGGATGGCCTGCTCCATCGCCTCCAGCACCTCGTCGCGCTCGATCATCTTCTCGCGGGCGACGGCGTCGGCGACCTGCAGCAGCTCCGGGCGCGCGATGGTGATATCGACGGCCATGGCGCTAATTCCTCCTGGGCGGCTTGGGGGCTTCGGATGCCGGTTCCGCGGCATCCGTGTCGTCGTGTTGGTCGGGAACATCCTGGTCGGGAAGGCCGGCCGCAGCGGCGGTGGCCTCGATCAGGGCGTCGGTCAGCACCAGCTTGGCGCGGCGGATGTTGCCGCGGGGTACGGCGATGTCGGTGCCTTCCTCGAGGCGCATGCGGGCCGCGGCGTCATCGGCGCCGAGGATCGTGCCGCGGAAGCGGCGGCGGCCGTCCTGCGGCACCAGCAGCTCCATCGTGGCGAGGTGGCCGGCATAGTTCACCCAATCCTTGGTGCGGGTCAGCGGACGGTCGATGCCGGCGGAGGAGACCTCGAGCGACCACTCGCCCTTGATCGGGTCCTCGACATCCAGCACGGCGCCGACGGCATGGCTGATTGCCTCGCAGTCCTCGACGCGGAAGGCGGCGCCGTCGGCGCGGTCGGCCATGATCTGCACGACCGGGCGCTCCTTGCCGCTGACCTGCACGCGCACGAGCTCGTAGCCCATATGTTCGATGGTGGGCGCCACCGCATCGGCGATGCGGGCCTCGAGGCCTTCGTGCTGCGGGCGTTCGGTCGGCAAAAACAAAAAAGGCGGCCCGTGAAGGCCACCCCCCTGAGAGCGGATGAGGTCAACTGCCGAGACTATAGGCACCGGGCAGCTTGGGTGCAAGCTGCGCTGCGCAGGGCGGCGGCGAGGGCCGCGGCGGCCTCGCGGGCGGCCTGGCGGACGCCGGCCTCCGTCCAGTGGATGCCGTCGAGGCCGGGGGTGATGGCGGCCATCGAGCCGCCGGAGGCGAGGCCGAGGCCGGACTGGGCGGCGCGGATCGCCTCCGCCTGGCGGGCCAGGGCCGGGTCGAGGGGCTGGCGGCGGGCGAGGCCGGGCAGGAGCATCGCCAGCCTGCCGCTGCCGAGCAGGGCGGTGCGGCCGAGCAGCGGCGGGAGCGAGGCGAGCAGGACGGGCATCGCCGGGGAGCCAGCGCGAAGGGTGGCGATGACAGCGGCGAGGCGCTCGGCATAGGCCGCGGGCGGCGTGCCGGCGAGGACATCCGTGGTGCCATGGGCAAGGATGAGGGCGGCCGAGGCGGGCATCGCCGCCATGCGCCGCAGCCGGGCGCCGGGCCGGGTGGCCGGGTCGGCGAGCATGGCGGCGCTGCTGTCGCCCCAGGCGGCATTGACCAGGCCGAGCGGCAGGCCGGGGCCGAGATGGCGGGCCAGCTCGGAGAGCAGGATGCGGGCGCCGAGCGGGGCGATGGCCGTGGTCCAGCCCGTTGCCTCGTCGGGGAGGATGGCGGCGAGGGGCGGGGCCGGCGGGTCATTGGGCGTGGCGGGGAAGGCCCCGGCCGCGGCCGGGGCGGTGGCGAAGAGGGAGCTCGCCTGGGACTGGCCGGTGATGATCACGACGAGGCCGATGGCGAAGCGGTCGCCGACCGGGGCGAGGCTGCCGTCCGGCTCGCGGCGCAGCAGGCGGTACCAGCCGCCGGGCGGCAGGCTGCCCTCCGGGCCGGCGATCATGCGGCCGGCCTCGTCCGCGGCCTGCCAGGCGGTGCCCGGGGGAAGGCGCGGCCCCTCCCCGAGCGGGTAGATCCGGTCGGGCGATGGCTCCGCGGCGGCGGCGGAGGCCGCGAGCCAGAGGAAGGCGAGGAGGGCGGCGGGCCGGAGCATCAGCCGCGCCGCGTCAGGCTCCAGTAGAGCGGGCTGCGGCCCTCGCGCAGGGCCTTGGCCTCGTAGCGGGTGCCGGGCCAGCCCTCCGGGCGGGCGGTGGCGGGCGAGGGCACGTCGAAGAACGCCTGCGCCGCCATCACCTCCGCCACCCAGCCCTGATAGGTCGGGTCGTCGCTGGCGATGCGCCATTCGGCGCCGGGGCGGAGGACGCGGGCGACGAGGGGCAGCATGGCCGGGTTCACGAAGCGGCGCTTGGCATGGCGGGCCTTCGGCCAGGGGTCGGGGAAGAGCAGGAAGAGGCGGTCGAGCGAACCCTCCGGCAGCAGGCCGAGCAGGTGGCGGGCATCCTGCGGCCAGAGGCGAAGGTGGCCGGGGAGGGGGGCGGTCGCCTCCTCGCCCTCCGGGACGAGCTGGGTGAGGAGCGAGCAGAGCCCGTTCTCGAAGACCTCGGAGGCGATGTAGCCGATATCGGGGTTCGCCCTGACCTGCGCCAGGCTGTGCTCGCCGCCGCCGAAGCCGACCTCGAGCCAGAGGGCCGTGACGGGGGTGGCGAAGGCGGCGCGCGGGTCGGCTGCCTGCTCCGGCGAGAGGCGGAGGCGGGGCAGCGTCTCCTCCAGCAGCCGCTGCTGGCGCGGGCGGAGGGGGTGGCCGCGGCGGCGGCCATAGAGCCGGTCTGGGATGCCCTCGGCGAGAGGGGGACGGTCAGCGGTCATGGGCATGATATGGCGCCGGCATGCGGAATCGTTGCATACCGGCGCCTTCCATCAACGCCCGAAGGCGCGCTTCAGCTCCGGGGCCAGGAGGTCGGTGCGCTCCCAGGTGAAGGTGTCGCGCGCCAGGTCGGGCGTCCGGCCGAAATGGCCGTAGGCGCTGGAGGGGACGTAGATCGGGCGGTTGAGGCGCAGCAGCTCGCGGATGCCGCGGGGGGAGAGGTTCACCATCTCCTGCACCACGCCCGCGAGCTTCACCTCGTCCACGTCATGCCCGGTGCCGTGCAGGTCGAAATAGACCGAGAGCGGCTTGGACACGCCGATGGCATAGGAGACCTGGATGGTGCAGCGGTCGGCGAGGCCGGCCGCGACCACGTTCTTCGCCACGTAGCGGGCGGCATAGGCGGCGGAGCGGTCGACCTTGGTCGGGTCCTTGCCGCTGAAGGCGCCGCCGCCATGCGGGGCCGCGCCGCCATAGGTGTCGACGATGATCTTGCGCCCCGTCAGGCCGGCATCGCCGTCCGGGCCGCCGATGACGAATTTGCCGGTCGGGTTCACGTAGAACTCGGCCTCGGGCACCTCCCATCCGGCGGGCAGGACGTCGCGGACGATCGGGCGCAGCAGCTCCTTGATCTCGGCCTGGTCCATGCCCTCGTCATGCTGGGTCGAGATGACGACGCAGGTGACGCCGGCGGGCTTGCCGTCGACATAGCGCAGCGTGACCTGGGACTTGGCGTCGGGCTGCAGGCCGCGGGCGCGCTTGTCGCCGGCACGGCGGTATTCCGCCATCTTGCGCAGGATTGTGTGGGCGAAGGTGAGCGGGGCGGGCATCAGCTCCGGCGTCTCGTTCGTCGCGTAGCCGAACATGATGCCCTGGTCGCCGGCGCCCTCATCCTTGTTGCCGGCCGCGTCGACGCCGACGGCGATGTCGGCGGACTGGGCGTGCAGGTGGCATTCGAAGGCGGCGTTGCGCCAGGAGAAGCCGTCCTGGTCGTAGCCGATATCCTTCACCGCGGCGCGGACGAGGTCCTCCAGCAGGCCAGGGGTGACGCTCTCCGGCCCGCGCGTCTCGCCGGCGAGAACGATGCGGTTGGTGGTGACCAGCGTCTCGCAGGCCACGCGCGCATAGGGGTCAGCCGACAGGAAGGCGTCGAGCACCGTGTCGGAGATCCGGTCGGCAACCTTGTCGGGGTGGCCTTCGGACACGGATTCGGAGGTAAAAAGGTAGTCGCCCTTGTCGCGCATGGCTTGGTTCGGCCTCTTGTCGCGGATTGACGGTCCGGCATACCCCGGCCTGGCTGGCCCCGAGCGGGGCGCGCGTGTGTCGCAGGCGGGGGGCGGGGGGTCAAGCGGAAGGGAGGGGATTCCCAACACGGCTTGTTGCAGGACCGTTCAGGTCATCCCGAGGACGTGGCGCATGTCATAGAGGCCGGGCGGGCGGCCCTGCAGCCAGAGCGCGGCGCGGACGGCGCCCGTCGCATAGGCCCGGCGGTCGAAGCTGCGATGGGTGAGGATGATCTGCTCGGCGCCTGCGGCGAAGATCACGCTGTGCTCGCCGACGACCTGGCCGCCGCGGAGCGCGGCGAAGCCGATCGTGCCGGTCCCCCGCGCGCCGCAATGCCCGTCGCGGCCGCTTTCGGAGCCGGCCTCCTCCAGCGTGGTGCCGCGGCCGCGGGCGACGGCGCGGCCGAGCGCGATGGCGGTGCCGGAGGGGGCGTCCACCTTCTGGCGGTGATGCATCTCGAGGATCTCGGCATCGTACTGCGCCCCCGGCAGGGCGGCGGCCATGCGCTCGGCCATGGCGAGGACGAGGTTCACGCCCGGGGCGAAATTGGCGGCGTAGACGACCGGGATGCGGCGCGCGGCCTCGGCCAGCGCGGCTTCCTGCGCCGTCGACAGGCCCGACGAGCCGAGGACGAGGGGGATGCCGGCCGCGAGCGCCGCCGTGGCATGGGCCTCGGCGGTGGCGGCATGGCTGAAGTCGATGACGACCTCGCTGGCGGCGAAGAGCGGGGCCGGGTCGTCGCCGCGGCGGAGGCCGCCCGCGAGGGTGGCTCCGGCGGCGGCGACCTCCTCGGTGAGGAGGCGGCCCATGCGGCCGGTTATGCCGGCGATGCCGATGCGGAGGGACATGGCGGCAGTCTGGCCGGGCGCCGGTCGCCCGTCCAGATGGTCAGGTCAGGGAACCTCGGACCAGTAGGGACGGACGCCATAGTAGTCGGAGACGCGCTGGCCCCATTGGCGGTCGGCCCAGTCGACCTCATCGGTCGTGGCATAGCTCGGAGCGCCCTCGAGCTGGTCGCGGTCGAGATCGACCATATAGCCGCCGAGCTCCACGTCGTAGCGCAGCATGGACCAGGGGAGAGGGTGGTAGCGCTCGCCGATGCCGAGGAAACCGCCGAAGGCCATCACCGCATAGGCGACCCGGCCCGAGCGCTTGTCGAGCATGACGTCCTCGACCGTGCCGAGCCGCTCGCCGCGCCGGTTGAAGACGGGCGTGCCGCCGACCTTGCCGGCGGCGATGAGCTGGGCGGTTTCCTCGATGGCCACGCCGGGAGCCACGGGGCTGCTGGCCATGCCTTGGTCTCCTGCTTCGGGAAGGGGGGGGCGGGCGGCGGTGCGATGGGACCAGTCGCGCACCGCCGCCTGCCTGGACCGCCGTTTGGGGGGAAGTGCGGCGGTCACGGGGTCCAACGCCGCGAATCGGGCTGGGTTCCCGCAGCCGAATCATTCCTTCTGCGCCAGTCACGGACGCGTCAGCGTGCCAGTCCGTCCCAGAAATCCTTCACCTTGGCGAAGAAGCCCTCGCTTTCCGGGCTGGTGCGGCCGCCCTTGGCGGCCTCGGCCTCGAATTCCTCGAGCAATTCGCGCTGGCGCTTGCTGAGGTTCTGCGGCGTCTCGACCGAGACCTGGACATACATGTCGCCCCGCGCCGCGCTGCGGAGGACGGAGAAACCCTTGGAGCGCAGGCGGAACTGGTCCCCTGCCTGGGTGCCGGCCGGGATGGTGACGCGGGCGCGGCTGCCATCGATCACCGGCACCTCGACCGCGCCGCCGAGCGCCGCCTGCGTCATCCTGAGGGGCACGCGGACGAAGATGTTGGCGCCGTCGCGCTGGAAGATCGAATGCTGGCGGATGCCGACATCGACATAGAGGTCGCCCGCCGGCGCGCCGCGCAGCCCGGCCTCCCCCTCGCCGGCGAGGCGGATGCGGGTGCCGTCCTCGACGCCGGCCGGGATGGAGACGTTGAGGGTGCGGTCGCGCTGCACCCGGCCGGCGCCCTGGCAGACCTTGCAGGGGTTCTTGATGATCCGGCCCTGGCCGCCGCAGGTGGGGCAGGTGCGCTCGATCAGGAAGAAGCCCTGCTGGGCGCGGACCTTGCCGGCGCCCTGGCAGGTCGGGCAGGTCTGGGCCGCGGTGGAGCCGGCCTCGGCGCCGCTGCCGTTGCAGGCCTCGCAGGAGACGCTGGAGGGCACGCGGACGGTGGACTTGGTGCCGGCGAAGGCGTCCTCGAGGCTGATCTCGACCGTGGTGCGGAGGTCGGCGCCGCGGCCGGAGGCCTGGCGCTGCCGGCCGCGCCCGCCGCCGCCACCGAAGCGGCCGAACATCTCCTCGAAGATGTCCTCGAAGCCGGCGCCGAAGGGGTTGCCTCCCCCGCCGCCACCGCCGCCCGGGCCGCCGCCGCCCTCGAAGGCGGCATGGCCGAAGCGGTCATAGGCCGCGCGCTTCTCGGCATCCTTCAGGACGTCGTAGGCCTCGTTCAGCTCCTTGAACTTGGCCTCGGCCTCCTTGTCACCCTGGTTGCGGTCAGGGTGGTAGACCATCGCCAGCTTGCGATAGGCCTTCTTCAGCTCGTCCTCGCTCGCCTCGCGCGAGACGCCGAGCACTTCGTAAAAATCGCGCTTCGCCATGGCCGGGGCGACATCCCCTGAGGAAGGTGCAGCGAAAAGGGCCCGGAGGAACCAGTCCCCGGGCCCGAACTCCGACAAGCCCGGCCCCAGGGGCGTCCCTTGGGGGCCGGGCGCTGTCCGGGCTTAGCCGGACTTCTTCTTGGTGGGGTCGACTTCCTCGAAATCGGCATCCACCACCTTGTCGGAGCCGCCGCCGGGGGCCCCGGCGCCGGGCTGGGCACCGCCGGCCTGCTGCTGCTGCTCGGAGGCCTGCTGCGCCTTGTAGAGCGCCTCGCCGACCTTCATCGTCGCCTGGGACAGCGCCTCGGAGGCGGAGCGGATGGCCTCGAGCTCGCCGCCCTCGAGGGCGGTGCGGGCCGTGGCGACCGCGCTCTCGACCTCGCCCTTCTCGGACGGGCCGACCTTGTCGCCATTCTCCTTCAGCGTCTTGTCGGCGCTGTGGATCAGGGCCTCCAGGTTGTTCCGGGCCTCGACGGTCTCGCGGCGCTTCTTGTCGGCTTCCGCGTTGGCTTCCGCCTCCTTCACCATCCGCTCGATGTCGTTGTCGGACAGGCCGGAGCGGGCCTGGATCTTGATCTGCTGCTCCTTGCCAGTGGCCTTGTCCTTCGCCGAGACGGAGACGATGCCGTTGGCGTCGATGTCGAAGGTCACCTCCACCTGCGGCACGCCGCGCGGCGCCGGCGGGATGCCCTGCAGGTCGAAATTGCCGAGCAGCTTGTTGTCGGCCGCCATCTCCCGCTCGCCCTGGAAGACCTTGATCGTCACGGCGGTCTGGTTGTCGTCGGCCGTCGAGAAGACCTGGGACTTCTTGGTCGGGATCGTCGTGTTGCGGTCGATCAGCCGGGTGAACACGCCGCCCAGCGTCTCGATGCCGAGGCTCAGCGGGGTCACGTCGAGCAGCAGGACGTCCTTCACCTCGCCCTTCAGCACGCCGCCCTGGATGGCGGCGCCGATGGCGACGACCTCGTCCGGGTTGACGTTGCGGGCGGGCTCCTTGCCGAAGAACTGCTTCACCGCGTCGATGACCTTGGGCATGCGGGTCATGCCGCCGACCAGGATCACCTCGTCGATCTCGCCGGCGGTGAGGCCGGCATCCTTCAGCGCCTGCTTGCAGGGCTCCATGGTGCGGGCGATGAGGTCATCGACCAGCGCCTCGAGCTTCGAGCGGGTCAGCGTCATCACCAGGTGCTTCGGCCCGGAGGCGTCGGCGGTGATGAAGGGCAGGTTCACCTCGGTCTGCTTGGCGGAGGAAAGCTCGATCTTCGCCTTCTCGGCGGCCTCCTTCAGCCGCTGCAGGGCGAGCTTGTCGCCGCGCAGGTCGATGCCCTGCTCCTTGCGGAACTCGTCCGCCAGGTAGTCGATGATGCGCGCATCGAAGTCCTCGCCGCCGAGGAAGGTGTCGCCGTTGGTCGACTTCACCTCGAAGACGCCGTCGCCGATCTCGAGCACGGAGACGTCGAAGGTGCCGCCGCCGAGGTCGTAGACCGCGATGGTGCCGCCCTTCTTCTGGTCCATGCCGTAGGCGAGGGCCGCCGCCGTCGGCTCGTTGATGATGCGCAGCACCTCGAGGCCCGCGATGGCGCCGGCCTCCTTGGTGGCCTGGCGCTGGGCGTCGTTGAAGTAGGCGGGGACGGTGATGACGGCCTGCGTCACCTTCTCGCCGAGATAGGCCTCGGCCGTCTCCTTCATCTTGGTGAGGATGTTCGCGCTGATCTGCTGCGGCGCGTATTTCTGCCCCTCGACCTCGACCCAGGCATCGCCGTTGTCGGCGCGCGCGATCTTGTAGGGTACGAGGTTGATGTCCTTGTTGACGATCGGATCGTCGAAGCGGCGGCCGATGAGGCGCTTCACCGCGTAGAGCGTGTTGTTCGGGTTGGTCACCGCCTGGCGCTTGGCGCTCTGGCCGACCAGCCGCTCGCCATTCTTGGCGAAGGCGACCATGGAGGGCGTCGTGCGCGCCCCTTCGGCGTTCTCGATGACCCGCGTCTCCTTGCCTTCCATGATGGCGATGCAGGAGTTGGTCGTGCCGAGATCGATGCCGATAACCTTGCTCATCCGTACTTCTCCTCTGCGGCGGGCGGGGGCGGCCCTTGGATTGGCACCGCGCCCGTCCCCTTCAACTGACCTTGCCCAGGCCTGGGCCCGGGCGATCTTCGGATGGGAATATTGCCGGAATGCTTCCGGCGACGCCCCCGATGTATTGGCGGGCCAGGGGCAGAACAAGCCCCCTGCCCGGGTTCTGGCTAAATTTTAGGCGGCCGAGGCGCTGGCCGAGCCGCCGGCCGCGACGACGACCATGGCGGGCTTCAGCAGGCGGCCGTTCAGCGTCCAGGCGGGGGTCCAGGCCTGGATGACGGTCCCGGGGGCGACACCCTCGGGCGCCGGCTGCTCGGCCATCGCTTGGTGCAGCGCCGGGTCGAAGGGCTGCCCTTGGGCCTCCTGGCGCTGGATGCCGTGGCGCTCGAGCACGCCGAGGAAGCTGCGCTCGACGCCCTCGAAGCCCTCGCGCAGCTTCACCAGCAGCGGGTCCTCGTCGCCGCGCGGGGCGGGGAGCGCCTCGAGGCCGCGGCGGAGGTTCTGCGCGGCCTCGACCACGTCGCCCGCGAATTTCTGGATGGCGTAGTTGCGGGCATCCGCCACCTCGCGCTGGGTGCGGGCGCGGAGGTTCTGCGTCTCCGCCTCGGCGCGCATCCAGCGGTCGCGGAACTGGGCGACCTCGGCCTCGAGGGCTGCGATGCGCTCGGCGAAGCTGTTCGGCGGGGACTGGTCGGGGCTCGCCTCGGCTTCGGTGGCCTGGGCCGCAGCTTGCGTATCCGCCGGCGCGGTGCCCGGCGGCAGGTCGGTTGGATCGCTCATGCCTGTCTTTGCAAAAGGGGGGAACTGTCCCGCGTCAGGTAGTCCCTACGGGGGGCGAGGGCAACCGGGGCCGCGCGGTTTACCCAAGCCGGGCATCGTAGAGCCAGCGCCGGACCTTGCGGGCGGCGATGCCGCGGCTTGCCGGGTGCTGGGGATTGACGAGGATGTTCCGCTCCTCCGGCACGATGACCGAGGGGAGGACCAGCAGCGCGGAGCGGCCGGCGCGGAGCCATTGCGTGCCGAAGGCGATGCTGGCGCGGCCGGCGGGCGCCGCGTCCCAGCCGACCGGCAGGCTGGCGGGCGTCTCGCGTTGCGCCGCGGCCCAGAGCGCCTCGGGGATGGCGATCTCGACGAGGTAGCGGTTGAGCGGCAGGCCGCCGGCATTCAGGTGGACGACCGTCTCGAGGCAGGCGAGGGCGCGGCTCTCCGAGGCGTAGAGAAGGGGCAGCCCCCGCTCATTCCAGCGGCCGCCGGTCTGCTTCGCGCCGGCGCCGGAGAGGTCATCGGCCTCGTAGTCGGGCGTGTCGGTGGCGATGCGCCAGGCGGTGCGGCTCACGCATAGGCCCCGCCCTGCATCTGGGCGAGGGTGGCGGAGACGAGGGCTTGGCCTTCCATCGTGTCCATCAGGTCCATCGGGCGGCGCCCGCCGAGGGCAGGCAGGGGCGCCTGCAGCCAGCGGGACATCCAGCCGGTGGCATCGAAGCCCGCCGGATTGCCGGAGGCCTGGATCATCGCCTCGAGCTGGCCGACGAGCTTCGCCATGCCGAGGACGCGCTCGCTCTCGCCGGGGGAGAGGGTCTGATCCTGCTTCGCCTTCTTGTTCACCGTCGCCGGCGACAGGCGCAGCGCCTTGAGGGCGGCGCCCTGGCCGATGGAGAGGTCGGCGAAGATGCGCTTGGCCTCGCTCGCCCGGAGGCCGCCCTTGATCATCTCGATGCGCTCGATCGCCGAGGCCTGGTAGAGGCGGAGATAGCCCGGCAGGCCGGCCGGGATGGCTTGGGAGTGCATGCTCTGCTCCTTCGAGCAATTCAGATGCTCTGTGGAGCAGGCGAAGTCAAGGCGCGTAGGCGTAGGGGCCGCCGCGCTCGAGTGCCCGGCGATAGGCGGGGCGGGCCTGGAGCGTGCGGAGCAGGCCGAAGAGGGCGGGGCGCGACGCATCCAGCCCGCCGCGGGCGGTCGCGGCCTCGAGCGGGAAGCTCATCATCACATCGGCGGCGGTGACCTCGGGGCCGGCGAAATGGCCCTCCTTCGCGACCTCCGCCTCCAGGTAGTCGAGCATGGCGGCGAGATTGGCCTCGATGCGGGAGAGGACCGGGGCGGCGGCCTCGCCGACACGCATCAGGTAGAGCTTCACCAGCAGCGGCGTCATCGCCGAGCCCTCGGCGAAATGCAGCCAGTAGCGGAAGCGCCGATGGGCCGGCGTGCTGGGCGGCGGGGCGAGGCGGCCGGCGCCGTGGCGCTCCAGCACATACTCGACGATGGCGCCGGTCTCGGCGACCACCTCGCCATCCTCGACCAGCACGGGGGACTTGCCGAGCGGGTGGATGGCACGGAGCCCGGGCGGGGCGAGCATCGTCTGCGGGTCGCGCTCGTAGCGGATGACCTCGTAGGGAAGGTCCAGCTCCTCCAGCAGCCAGAGAATGCGCTGGGAGCGGGAGTTGTTCAGGTGATGGACCTGGATCATCGGCGGCCTCCGGTCATGCGGGGCCAGTCTGGGCGAGCCGGGGCCGGTTGTCAGGATGTCTCGCGGGAAGCACCGGGCCGCGGCTGTCCTAGCGACGCTGTCTCAACCTCAAGTTTATTTTGTACCGTTAAGATTCAAGCAAGACGAATGACAGACAGGACATACGACTCACGCAATCGCGAAGTCAGACCTCCATGAGCCGCCCCGGCGGCCAGGCCCTCCTCCGATCGGGATGACGGGCCAGGCAGCCGGGACGGCAGGCAGAAGGCAGGAGTTTCCGATGGCTCTCCCGAGACTGTTCATCTCGACCGACATGCAGATGATCACCGGCATCAACAACATCGACGGGGACAAGGACGACGTCCAGTCGATGGTCCACGCGCTGATGTACCAGGACAAATTCGACATCGTCGGCATCACCTCGACCGTCTCGCGCTGGCAGCCCGGCAAGAACGACGCGTCCTTCATCCACCGCGTGATCGACAAGTACGGCGCCAACCAGGACGAGCTCGCGCGGCATGGCAGCGGCTTCAAGACGGCGGCCGAGCTGCACGGCATCACCTACCAGGGCACCAAGACGGTTGCCGGCAGCAGCGGCATCGTGGCGCAGACCGAGGGCTCGCGGGCCATCGTGCGCGAGGCGCGCGAGGCCGCCGCGGCGGGCACCGACCTCTATGTCGCCACCTGGGGCGGGGTCGGCGACGTGGCGCGGGCGCTGTACGACGCGCCGGACATCGCGGACAACATCCGCCTGCTCTCGGTGGCCGGCGAGCTGCAGGAGCCGAATGCGTACAAGTACATCAAGGCGAATTTCGCCGGCAAGGGCGACCTCTGGTGGGTCGACGAGGCCACCACGCATTTCGGCGTCTATGCCCTCCCCGACAACCGCTACCCGACCGGCAACAGCTGGGCCGTCAACAACGCGAAGGGGCACGGGGCGCTCGGCGACCTGTTCTACCAGAACACGATCGACATCCGCGGCACGTCGGGCGACCTGAACCTGACGAAGATGGGCGACTCGGCCACCATCCTCTACCTGATCGACACCGCCAGCAACAACGGCGACCCGACGGCCGAGAGCTGGGGCGGCGAGTACCGCAAGGCTGGCGACCAGTACTGGGTGGACCGCACCGACCAGGGCTTCAACTGGCAGGGCAGCGGCGGGGCGCGGACGGTCTATGAGGACCGGGCCGCCTGGCAGGGCGACTTCGCCAAGCGCTTCGACTGGTTGACATCGTCTTCGCCGCCGCCCGCGCCGACACCCGGGCCGACGCCCGGCGGCGGGGTGGTGAAGACCGTCGGCAGCGGCAGCGACGCGCTGGTGCTGAAGATCAGCCAGGATGCCTGGAACGGCAGCGCGCAATACAACGTCAAGGTCGACGGCAAGCAGATCGGCGGCACGCTGACGGCGAGCGCCTCCCATGCGTCGGGGCAGGACGACGTCATCACCGTCAAGGGTGACTGGAGCGCGGGCAACCACAAGGTCACCGTCACCTTCCTCAACGATGCCTATGGCGGCAGCGCCGGCGCCGACCGCAACCTGCATGTCGACGGCATCAGCTACAACGGCAAGGCGCTCGCGCAGGGAACGGCCTTCCTCAACAAGAACGGCGCGGCGGACTTCGCCTTCAGCGAGGCCGGCGGCGCGGCATCCGGCGCCCCGACATCCGGCGGGGTGGCGAAGACGATCGGCAGCGGCAGCGACGCGCTGGTGCTGAAGGTCAGCCAGGATGCCTGGAACGGCAGCGCTCAATACACCGTCAAGGTCGACGGCAAGCAGGTCGGCACCACGCTGACGGCGAGCGCCTCCCATGCGTCGGGGCAGGACGACGTCATCACCGTCAAGGGTGACTGGGGCGTCGGGAACCACAAGGTCACCGTCACCTTCCTCAACGATGCCTATGGCGGCAGCGCCGGCGCCGACCGCAACCTGCATGTCGACAGCATCACCTACAACGGCGCCGACCTGGCCCGCGACACGGCGCTGCTGAACCGGAACGGGGCGGTGGACTTCGCCTTCACCGATACCGGCAGCGCGGCGGCGGCGGACCAGCTCTTCGCCTGACCGGGCGGGGAGGGGCGCGTGGCCTCTCCCCCGCTACTCCTTCCAGGGATGGGCGGACCAGATGGCCTGGTGCTTCTCGCGGAGCGCGGTGAGCTCCGCGAGATAGGCCTCGGGCCCGAGGAAGCGGAGCGGCAGGGCCTGCTGCGCGGCGTTCATCTGGAAATCGGGGTCCTGCACCATGCGGTCCACCGCCAGCGACAGCCGTTCCAGCACCGCGGGCGGCAGGCCGGCGGGGGCGGCGAGGCCGCGCATCGAGCCCTCGACCACGTCGAAGCCGGCCTCGCGGAAGGTCGGGATCTCGGGGGCGACCTCGGTGCGGCGCTCGCCCATCTGGGCCAGCATGCGGAGCAGGCCCTGGCGGCTTTCCTGCACCCCTTCGGCGACGTTGATCGAGGCGATGTCGATGGTCCTGCCGATCAGCGCCTGCTTCACCTGGGCGCTGTCGGCATAGGGGATGTGGAGCAGGCGGATGCCGGACAGGCGCTCGAAGGCGCGGACGGCGAGGTGATCGTCGGAGCCGATGCCGGTGCTGCCGTAGCTGATGCTCTCGGGCCTCGCCTGGGCGGCAGCGATGAGGTCGGCGAGGCTCCGGTAGGGGCTGTCGGTCAGGACATAGAAGGCGCCCGGGTCGTCGACGATGTTGGCGATGGGGGTGAAGTCCTCCAGCCGGAAGCGGGCGCGGCGCTCGATCGGCAGGGTGGCGATGTGCGGCGTGCTGATGACGCCGATGGTGAGGCCGTCCGGCGTCGCCCGGGCCAGCTCGTCGAAGCCGATCTCGCCGCCGGCGCCGGGGCGGTTGCTGACGACGACGGGCTGGCCGAGGTCACGCTCGAGGAAGCGGGCGATGGTGCGGGCTGCGAGGTCGGTGCTGCCGTCGGGGGCGGAGGCGACGATCATGGTGAGCGGCCGGCCGGGCCAGTCGGCGGCCGCGGCCGGGCGGGCGAGGAGCAAGGCGGGGACTGCAAGCAGGGCGCGGCGCTTGGGCATCGGAGGTCCCCGAAATGACGAAGGCCGGGGAGTGTCCCCCCCGGCCCTCGGTCCTGCAACCTCGGATCCCGCAATCAATCGGCGGCGAGCGCCATCCGGCTGCGGTTCATGCGACCGTTCACATGGTCTTCCGCCATGTCGACCACCCGCTCGGTCTCCTCGGGCGTGAAGACATGGCCGGCGCCCGGCATCACGCGGTAGTCGATGGTGATGCCGCGCTGGGTGTTCAGCTTGTCGACCAGCTTCTTCACCGAGGATTCCGGCACCAGCTCGTCCGTCGCGCCGTGCAGGATGAGGCCGTTGCACGGGCAGGGGGCGAGGAAGCCGAAGTCGTAGTGGCTGGCCGGCGCGCTGATGGAGACGAAGCCGCCCATCTCCGGCCGGCGCATCAGCAGCTGCATGCCGACATAGGCGCCGAAGGAATAGCCGGCGACCCAGAGGCTGTGCGAATTCGGGTTCACCGCCTGCAGGAAGTCGAGCGCGGAGGCGGCGTCGGAGATCTCGCCGATGCCGCCGTCGTACCGGCCCTGGCTGCGGCCGACCCCACGGAAGTTGAAGCGCAGGGTCGAGAAGCCCATGGCCTGGAAACGCTGGTAGAGCGCGTAGATCACCCGGTTGTTCATCGTCCCGCCATGCAGCGGGTGCGGGTGCAGGAGCAGCGCGACGGGCGCGTTCGGCTGCTTGGAGTGGTGGTAGCGGCCTTCGAGCCGACCGTCAGGGCCGGCGAACATGACCTCAGGCATCGTCCCGTGGGTCCAATTCCGGTTGTGCCCTGCGCGTCTGGGCTGCCGACGGGGGGTCGCCCCGGTCCGCCGACAGGCCAAGCGCGCATGGACGCTTGATGGGGAAGTCCGTGCTGGCCTGACCGGGCCAGCTACCGTCCATGTCTTTCCAGGCCCAATGGTTGACCGGGCTGGTCGGACAAAATAGCCTGATCGATGCGATGCTCCCGAAGGGAACGTGTTTCATCGCAGCAGCTATGTCTCCGGTTCATGGATCGGCAAGCCCCAGGCAGTCTCCCGGACCTGGGGTCGGCGGGAATATAGGCACCCTGGCGCCGCGTTTCATAACGAAATCAAGGCATCGCCCCCATGTTCCCGGGACCGGGCCGGGGACAAATTGATCCAGCGCCCGCAAACAGGGGAACAAGGCATGCGACTTTCCACCCGTGGTCGCTATGCGGTGATGGCAATGGTCGAGCTGGCCGCGCGGCAAGAAGGCTGCGAAGGTGCTGGAAGGCCTGGGAATCCGGCGCCACGGCCGGTCTCGCTGGCGGACCTCGCTGGGGCGCAGCTACTCTCGGTGGCTTATCTCGAACAATTGTTCGGCCATTTGCGGCGGGCCGGGCTTGTTGCATCGGCGCGCGGGCCGGGGGGCGGGTATCGCCTGGCACGGCCGCCGGAGGAGATCGCGGTGGCCGCCATCGTCGATGCGGTGGACGAGCCGCTGCGGGCGACCCGCTGCGAGGAGGGCTCGCCCGGCTGCCTCGCCGGGCAGCGATGCCTCACGCATGACCTGTGGCAGGAACTCGGCGAGCAGATCCGGCTCTTCCTCCAGCATGTGACGCTGGCGGATGTGATCGCGGGGCGGATCGTCGGGCGGGCAAACGTGCCGAGGATGCAGGTGGCCGAATGATCCTCTATTGCGATGCGAATGCCACCGAGCCGCTGCGCCCGGCGGCGCGGGCGGCGGTGCTTGCCGCGCTGGATGCCGGCGGCAACCCATCCGCCGTGCACGGCACGGGGCGGGCGGCGCGGCGACGGCTGGAGGAGGCGCGCGAGGCGATCGCGGCGCGGTTCGGGGCGCGGGTGGGCGATGTCGTCTTCACCGCGGGCGGGACGGAGGCGAATGCGCTCGCCGTCCATGGCCTCGGGCGGGGGCGACGGGTGCTCGTCGGGGCGACCGAGCATCCGGCGGTGCTGGCGGCCGCGGGCCCGGCGGCCGGGATGGTGCCGGTGCTCCCCGATGGGCAGGCCGATCTCGCCGCGCTGGAGCGGATGCTGGGCGCGGGGCCGCCGGCGCTGGTCTGCCTGATGGCGGCGAACAACGAGACGGGGGTGATCCACCCGATCGCCGAGGCGGCATCGCTGTGCCGGGCGCATGGGGCGCTGCTGCACATGGATGCGGTGCAGGCGGCCGGGCGCATCCCGCTGCCCGAGGGGGCCGATAGCTGGGCGATCTCCGGCCACAAGCTCGGCGGGCCGCCGGGGGCGGGGGCGCTGCTGCTGCGGCCGGGGCTCGACCTGCCGGCGCTGATCGCGGGCGGCGGGCAGGAGCGCGGGCGCCGGGGCGGGACGGAGCCGCTGCCGGCCATCGCCGGGATGGCGGCGGCGGAGCCAGCGCCGGGCGAGGCCGGGCGGCTCGCCGAGCTCAGGCACCGGATCGAGGCAGGGGTGGCGGGCGAGGCCGTCATCGCAGGCGCCGGGGCGCCGCGGCTGCCGAATACCGCTTGCATCATCCTGCCGGGGGTCGCGGCGGAGACGCAGGTGATCGCGCTCGACCTCGCGGGCGTCAGGGTCTCGGCGGGGGCGGCCTGCTCCTCGGGCAAGGTCGCGCGCAGCCCGGTGCTGGCGGCGATGGGCTTCGGGGCGCTGGCCGGCTGCGGCATCCGCGTCTCGCTGCCCTGGAATGCGCCGGAGGATGCGGCGGAGCGTTTCCTCGAGGCGTGGTCTGCCATGCGCCGGCGCCTCTCCCAATCCGCGGCCTGAAGCCCCACCATGGGGTGATGCGCCCGAACCGTCCCGTCTATCTCGACAACCACGCCACCACCCCGCTCGACCCGCGGGTGCTGGCCGCCATGCGGCCCTGGTGGGAGGAGAATTTCGCCAACCCCCACAGCGTCGAGCACGCCATGGGGCGGGCGGCCGAGGAGGCCGTCGAGGCGGCGCGGGCCGAGATCGCCGGGCTGATCGGGGCCGAGGCGCGGGAGATCGTGCTGACCTCCGGCGCGACGGAGGCGAACAACCTCGCCATCAAGGGCGCGGCGCGCTTCGCCCGCAGCCAGGGCGACGAGCGGCGGCGCGTCGTCACCCTCGTCACCGAGCACAAATGCGTCCTCGAGAGCGTGCGGGACCTGGCGGAGGAGGGCTTCGAGCCGGTGCTGCTGCCGGTCGGGCCGGACGGGCTGGTCGACCTCGACCGGCTGCGGGAGGCGGTGGAGGGCGGGACGCTGCTCGTCTCCGTCATGGCGGTGAACAACGAGATCGGGGTGGTGCAGGACCTCGAGGCGATCGGCCGCATCGTGAAGGCGGCCGGCGCGCTCTTCCATACCGACGCGGCGCAGGCGGTGGGGCGCATCCCGCTCGATGTGGAGGAGATCGGGGCGGACCTGCTCTCCATCTCCGGGCACAAGATTTATGGGCCGAAGGGCGTCGGCGCGCTCTATGTGCGGCGACGGCCGCGCGTCAGGCTGGCGCCGCTCTTCTCCGGCGGCGGGCAGGAGCGGGGGCTGCGCTCGGGGACGCTGCCGGCGCCGCTCGTGGTCGGGCTCGGCGAGGCGGCGCGGGTGGCGGGCATCGAGGCGATGCTGGATGCCGGGCGGACCGCCGGGCAGCGGGACCGCTTCCTCGAGGCGCTGCGGGCGGAGGTGCCGGAGATCCGGGTCAATGGGCACCCCGAGCGGCGGGTGGCGGGCAACCTCAACCTCACCTTCCCCGGTGGGGTCGATGCCCAGGCGCTGATGGCGGCGGCGCCGGAGGTCTGCGTCTCGACCGGCTCGGCCTGTTCCTCGGCGGCGGTGGAGCCATCTTATGTGCTCCGGGCCATCGGGATTCCGGAGGCGGAGGCACGCGCCACCTTGCGGATCGGGATCGGCCGCTTTACCTCGCCCGCGGATGTGGACCGGGCCGCGGCATCCCTCGCCGCGGGCTGGCGGGCGGCCCTTGCTGGAGCGAACGGGTAGAATGCCGAAGATGACCTTCGTCGAGCGGGACGGCACCAGGCGGGAGGTCGACGCGCCGCTCGGCCTCTCGGTGCTCGAGATCGCGCACAAGCATGGCGTCGACATCGAGGGCGCCTGCGAGGGCTCGCTCGCCTGCTCGACCTGCCATGTCATCGTCGATGGCGGCTGGTTCACGAAGCTCGCCGAGCCGACGGAGGATGAGGAGGACATGCTCGACCTCGCCTTCGACCTGCAGGAGACGAGCCGGCTCGGCTGCCAGATCATCATGACCGAGGCGCTGGACGGGCTGGTGGTGCAGCTGCCCTCCGGCACGCGGAATGCCGGTGGCTGATACGCCCTGGGAGAGCTTCGGGGCCGAGGGCGGGCTGTTCCGGCGGCTGCGGGAGGCCTGCGCGGGCGACTGGGCGGCCTATACCTGGCATCCCTTCGTCCAGGGGCTGTCGGACGGGACGCTGCCGCTGGCGGCCTTCCGCCGCTACCTGATCCAGGACTACCTCTTCCTCATCCATTTCGCGCGCGCCAAGGCGCTGGCGGTGTTCAAGGCCGAGAGCATCGAGGCGATGCGGGACAAGACGGCCGCCATCGCCGCCATCCTGGCCGAGACGCAGCTCCATCTCGGCTATTGCGCGGAATGGGGGCTCGCGGAGGCGGAGGTGCGCGGCACCGCCGAGAGCGCGGAGACGGTCAGCTACACCCGCTACGTCATCGACCGCGGGCTGGCAGGGGACATCCTCGACCTCGAGGTGGCGCTCGCCCCCTGCACGGTGGGCTATGGGGAGGTCGCGCTGCGCATCCTCGCCGACCCGCACCGGCGGCGGGAGGGCAACCCCTACCAGAGCTGGATCGACGCCTATGCCGCGCCGGACTACCAGGCGTTGGCGCGGGCGGCCGCCCTCCGGATCGATGCGCTGTGCGAGAGCCATGGCGGCCCGGCGCGCTTCCCCATCCTCTCGGCGACCTTCGCCGAGGCGGCGCGGCTGGAGGCGCGGTTCTGGCAGCAGGGGCTGGACGCAGCCTGATGCGCATCCTGGTCGCCATGTCGGGAGGGGTCGACAGCAGCGTCGTCGCGGGGCTGCTGAAGGCGGAGGGGCACGAGGTCATCGGCGCCACCCTCCAGCTCTACGACCATGGGGCGGCGACGAGCCGCAAGGGGGCCTGCTGCGCGGGCCAGGACATCCATGATGCGCGGCGCGTGGCCGACAGGCTCGACATCCCGCATTACGTGCTCGACCGGGAGAGCCGCTTCCGCGAGGCGGTGGTGCAGGACTTCGCCGACAGCTACGCCCGCGGCGAGACGCCCATCCCTTGCGTGCGCTGCAACCAGACGGTCAAGTTCGAGGATCTGGTCGGCCTGGCCCGCGACCTCGGGGCGGAGGCGCTGGCGACGGGGCATTACGCGCGGCGCATCGAGGGCGCGCAGGGCGCCGAGCTGCACCGCGCTGCCGATCCGGCGCGGGACCAGAGCTACTTCCTCTTCGCCACCACCCGGACGCAGCTCGAGTTCTGCCGCTTCCCGCTCGGCGGGATGCCGGACAAGGCTACCGTCCGGGCAGAGGCGGCGCGGCTCGGCCTCGCGGTTGCGGAGAAGCCGGACAGCCAGGACATCTGCTTCGTGCCGGAGGGACGGTATTCCGACGTGGTGGCGAAATTCCGGCCCGATGCGGCGGAGGCCGGGGAGATCGTCCATCTCGACGGGCGGGTGCTCGGGCGGCATGCGGGCATCGCGCGCTATACGGTCGGGCAGGGGCGCGGGCTGGGCCAGGCCTCGCGGGACGGAGACCAGCCGCTCTACGTCGCGGCGGTGGAGCCGGGGCGGCGGCGCGTCGTCGTCGGGCCACGGGCGGCCTTGCCGCAGGCCGAGGTGACGGTCGCCGAGGTCAATTGGCTGGGTGCGCCGCCGGAGGGGCCCTTCGCCTGCCAGGTGAAACTCCGCGCGCGGGAGGTGCCGCAGCCGGCGCTGGTGCGCTGGGACGTGGCGGGCAGCGTGCTGCGCGTGACGCCCGACGTGCCGGCCATCGCCGCGCCCGGCCAGGCCTGCGTGCTCTATGACGGGGAGCGGGTGCTGGGCGGCGGCTTCATCCGGCGGGAGGCAGCATGATCCGGACGCCACGTCCCATGAAGCCGAAGGGCGCCAAGGGCCAGGGGCGCCGGGTGGCGCAGCTCGAGGCGGAGCTGGCCGAGGCCAGGGCGAAGCTCGCCAAGGCGGAAGCCAGCCTGCGCACCTTCGAGAAGGGCGGCGTCGAGGCCTATGCGGCGCGGCGGATCGCGGAGCTGGAAGAGGGCCAGCAGGTGGCGCGCGGGCAGGCCGTCGAGGCGGCGGTCGCCAGGTCGCGGGCCGAGGGGGAGCTCAGGACCCTCCGCGATGCCATCGCCAAGGTGCCCGGCATCCATGGCTGGCTGCTCCGCCGGGCCGTGAAGAAGGCGGGCCTGTAGGCTGGCCCCGCCAGGCTAGTCCCGCTCCGGCAGGGGCGCGGCCCCGGTCTCGCCGGCGAATTCCTGCGGGGCGCGGCTGGCGAGCTCCGCCTCCTCGCAGGCGCGGTGCCAGAATTCCTCCGCCCGGCCCTCGGGGCGGCCGGCCTCCTCCCAGAGCGCATGGGCGCGGCGGCGGATCGCTTCCTCCGGACTGGTGACTTCCTGGGGCATGCCCACCTCCTGAGCGATGCAGTTTCAGCGCCTGGCGGGCGAAGGGTTGCAGCGGTGCCAGAAAATGCCGGCGCGCTGTATCCGAAGCCCGCCCTCGGCCGTAACGCAGCTGTAGGTCGGTGTGGCGGGGGCGAAGCATGGCATGCAGCGGCAGGGGCATCATGAGCGCGTCGGAGATCGCGGCGGCGGCGCCTTACCCGTTGCCTGCGCCGGGGACCAGCCCGATGCAGCTCGCGCGGGAGCGGATGGAGGCGACGGGGCAGTGGCACCCGCGCCAGTCCATGGGGCGGCGCTGGACGATCGGCTGCGTCGCGCTGGAGATCACCCAGCGCTGCAACCTCGACTGCTCGCTCTGCTACCTGTCCGACCATTCGGAGGCGGTGAAGGACATCCCGCTCGAGGTCGTCTTCGAGCGGATCGACATGATCCGGGCGCATTACGGGCCGGATACGGACGTGCAGGTCACCGGCGGCGACCCGACGCTGCGGCGGCGGGAGGAGCTGGTGGCCATCGTCCGGCGCATCGCCGAATGCGGGATGCGGCCGAGCCTCTTCACCAACGGCATCAAGGCGACGCGGGACCTGCTGGCCGAGCTGTGCGAGGCCGGGCTGGTCGACGTCGCCTTCCATGTCGACATGACGCAGGAGCGGCCGGGCTATGCCGACGAGGTCGCGCTGAACGCGGTCCGGGCCGAATACATCGGGCGGGCGCGGGGCCTGCCCCTCTCGGTCTTCTTCAACACCACGGTCTTCGACGGGAATTTCCACGAGATCCCGGAGGTGGTGCGGTTCTTCGTCGGCCATGCGGATGTGGTGCGGCTGGCGAGCTTCCAGCTCCAGGCCGATACCGGGCGGGGGACGCTGCGGCGTCGGCAGCAGCCGATCGATATCGGCACGGTCTCGGCGCAGATCCGCACGGGGGCCGGGGCGGAGATCAATTTCGACACGCCGATCGCGGGCCATGCGGAGTGCAACCGCTATGCGATGACGCTGGTCGCCAACGGGCGGGTGCATGACCTCTATGGCGAGGGGCGGCCGCTCGCCACCATCCTCGAGGCGACGGCAGGCATCCAGTTCGACCGAAAGCACAGGGGCCGGGCGGTGGCGGCGCTGGCGCGGGGGTTCGCGCGGCGGCCGGGGGCGGCGCTGGCGCTGCTGCCCTGGGCGGCAAGGCGGCTCTGGGGGATGCGGCAGGATCTGGTGGCGGCGCGGGGGCGGGCCCACAAGCTCTCCTTCTTCCTGCATAATTTCATGGATGCCGGGGCGCTGGATTGCGAGCGGATCGGCGCCTGTGTCTTCATGGTGGCAACGGGGGATGGGCCGGTCTCCATGTGTCTGCACAATGCCAAGCGCGATGCCTTCATCCTGAAGCCCGTGCCGCTGCAGGATGGCGGCTTCTGGGATCCGTTGACCGGCGCGGCGCGCGAGGCGCCGGGCGAGGCGGCGGCGCCGGTGCTGACGCGGAAGAATGCCCGCGGCCGGCGGCGCCTGGAGATCGACCATCGGCGGGCGGCAAGCCAGGGGGCGATGCCGTGAGCGCCGTCCCGCGGCGGGCGCTGCTCGGCCTAGTGCTGGCGGCGCCTGCGGTCGCCCAGCCGCGGCTGGTCGGCTACCCGGCCTGGCTCGAGCCCTGGGAGGCGGTGCTCCGCCGGCGGGTGGATGCCGAGGGGCGGGTGGATTTCGCCGGCATCGCGGCGGAGCCGGGGCCGCTGCGGGCGGTGGTGGCGGAGGTCGAGGCGGCCGGGCCGAGCAACCAGCCCTCCGCCTTCCCGACGCCGGCGGATGTGCTCGCCTGGCATCTCAATGCCTACAACGCGACGGCGATGTACGGCATCGTCAAGCGGGGGGTGCCGGAGGCGCTGGGGCTGTTCGGGCGCTACCAGTTCTTCGCCAATACCGCGATCCGCATCGCCGGGGCGACGACGACGCTCAAATCCTACGAGGACGACGTGATCCGCAGGCTCGGCGAGCCGCGGGTGCATTTCACGCTGAACTGCATGGTGCGGGGCTGCCCGCGCCTGCCGCGCGAGGCCTTCCGCGCGGCGCGGCTGGAGGCGCAGCTGGCGGCGGCGACGCGGGAGTTCTGCGAGAGCCCGTACCAGGTCAGGCTGGACCCGGCGCAGCGGCGGGTCTCCGTCTCGCAGATCTTCGACTTCTTCACCGGCGACTTCGTGCCGGAGCATGCGCCGAGCCTCATCGCCTACATCAATCGCTGGCGGCGGGAGCCGATTCCGGCCGACTGGTCGCTGGGCTTCTTCGAGTATGACTGGCGGATCAACCGACAGCCGGGCAGCGCAGGGTAGGGATGGCGCTGCTCGCCTGGCTGCTGGCTGCGCTGCAGGCAGCGGCGGGGATCGGCAAGCTGCTCGACCTGCCGGGCTTCGTCGCGGTGCTCGGCGAGTACCGGCTGATGCCCGCCGGGCTGCTGTGGCCGGCGGCGCTGGGGGTGACGGGGCTCGAGCTCGCCATCGCGCTCGGGCTGGTGCTGGCGCGCTGGCGGCGGCGGGCGGCGCTGGCGGCTGCGGCGCTGGCGGCGTTCAACGGGGCGGTGCTGGTGCTGACGCTGTGGCGGGGCATCGCGCTCGAGAATTGCGGGTGCTTCGGCGTCTTCCTGGCGCGGCCGCTGCGCTGGACCTCGCCGTTCGAGGACCTGGTGCTGGTGGTGCTGGCCCTGCTCGTCGCGCGGCGGGCGCGGTGAGGCGGCGGGCGCTGCTGCTGGCGGCCTTCGCCGATGGCGAATTCCCGGCCTCCCGCGAGGCGGGCGGGCGGCGGCTGGTGCTGAACGGCACGGGGCGGCGGCTCTATTCCTGGCTGCGGGTCGAGGTCTACCGCGCGGCGCTCTACCTGGAGCGACCGAGCGGGGAGGCGGAGGCGATCCTCGCCGCCACCGGGCCGCGGCTGGTGGAGGTGCATTACCGGCGGGCGGTGCCGCTGGAGAGCGTCGTCGCAGCATGGGAGGCGACCCTCGGCCAACCCTTGCCGGAGGCGTTCCGGGCCTGGCTGCGGCCGATCGCCGTGGGGGATGTGGAGCGGCAGCTCTTCCTCGGCGATGGGGTGGTGCTGGAGGGGCCGGGGCGGCCGGCGGCGCGGGTCGCAGGCGCCGGCTTCGCGCGACGGCTGCTCGGCTGCTGGATCGGGCCGGCGATGCCGGATGAGGGGCTGCGGCGCGGGCTGCTGGGGCTTGGCGGCGGGTGAGGGTGCGGCGGCTGGTGGCGCTGCTTGGCTTCCTGCTCGGCGCTGTCGGGGTGGTGGGAGCGGTCGGGGGCGAGGGGCCGGCGCCGCCCTGGCTTCTCCGCCTCTTCGCCGGCTGGTGCGTCGGGACGCCCTATTGGTGGTGGCTGGAATACCGGCTGCTGCGGCCGGAGGGGGAGGAGGCGCGGCGCCATGCCGCGGCGGAGCAGGCGCTGTCGCGCTGGGTCTGGCTCGGCTTCACCCTTGCGATGGCGGTGCCGATCCTGGCCAGAGCACGGATGGCAGGCTGAGCGGCTGGCCACGGCGGGCGCGCTCGTCCGGCGGCAGCACATCCTCCGAAGGCCAGAGGCCGGTCTCGAGCGCGGCGGCATAGCCCTCCGCCAGGCCGGCGGCGCGCATGGCGCGGGCGGCGGCGGCATGGTCGTAGGCGAGGGCGCGGTGCTCGATGCGGATGCCCCCGGGCCTGGGGGTCAGCAGGGAGAACCAGACCCGCGCCGTGCCGTCATGCGCCGGCATGCCGATGGCGCCGGCATTGTGCCACAGCCGCCCCTCGACCAGCCGGGTGAAGGGCAGGCCGCAATGGCCGGCAATGACGCCCTCCGCCCCCGTCTCGGCGATCTCCCCGGCGAGGGTGGCATCGGGCGCCGAGGCGAAGAGGAAGCGGTTGATGCTCGCCGCCCCGCCATGGATGGCGGCGAGGCGGCGGCCGCCGAGGGCGAGGTCGATGCGGCGCGGCAGGGCGGCCATCCAGGCGCGGTGGGCCGGCGTCACCTCCCGGTCGGCATGGGCGAACCAGCCGCGGGAGAGCAGGTCGCAGGCGGTGCCCTCGGCGAAGCCGCAGCCGCAATCCGGGGCGCCCTCGGCCAGGCTCTCCTCGCAATTGCCCATCACGGTCGGGATGCCGGCGGCGATCATCAGGTCGAGCGTCGCGGCCGGCTCGGCGCAATAGGCCACGACATCGCCGGTGCAGAGCATGCGGGCGGGCGGGATGCCGAGGCGCGCGGCCTCCGCCAGCAGGGCCTCGAGCGCCTGGCGGTTGGAATAGGGGCCGCCGAAGCAGAGCAGGGGGAGGTCGGTGTCCATCAGGTCTCCTGGAGCCGGCCCGCCTCGATGCGGAGGCGGCGGTCGGCGAAGCGGCGGGCGAGGTCGGGCTGGTGCAGGCTGACCAGGATGGCAAGCCCCTCCTCCCGCGCCAGGCGGCGCAGCAGGGTGAGGATGGCCTCGGCGTTCTCGGGGTCGAGGCTCGCCACGGGCTCGTCCGCCAGGAGGATGCGGGCGCGCTGCAGCAGGGCGCGGGCGATGGCGACGCGCTGGCGCTGGCCGCCCGAGAGATGCGCGGCCCGCCGCCCGCCCAGCCCGGCCAGGCCCACGCGGCTGAGACAATCCTCCGCCGCCGCCACCTCCGCCGCCGGCCAGAGGCCGAGGGCCGGGCGCCAGAAGCCGAGGCGGCCGAGGGCGCCGACCAGCACGTTCTCCCGCGCGGGGAGCCGGCCGGCCAGGGCGTGTTGCTGGAAGACGAGGGCGGGGCGGCCGCCATCGGCGAGGATGGTGCCCTGGCAGGGCAGCAGCCCGGCCGCGGCGCGGAGCAGGCTGGTCTTGCCGGCGCCGGAGGGGCCTTCGAGCGCCACCACCTCGCCCGGCGCCACCTCCAGCGAGACGGCGTGCAGCACCGGCCGGCCGCTGAGGGAGAGGCCGAGCCCGCGCAGCACCAGGCCGCGCCGGGTCTCCAGCATCAGGCGAGCCTCCGGCGCAGGGTGGCGGAGAGGCGGTCGGCGGTGAGGACCAGGGCGATGATGATGATCAGGATGGCGAGCACGCGGGCGAAGTCGAGCAGGTCGACGGCGTTCTTCAGCTCCTGCCCGAGGCCGCCGGCGCCGACCAGGCCGAGCACGGTGGAGGCGCGGATGTTGAACTCCCAGACATAGAGCAGGGTGGAGAGGGTCTGCGGCAGCGTCTCCGGCAGCAGGACGACGGCGGCGGCCTGGGCGCGGCTGCCGCCCGCGGAGAGGGCGGCCTCGACCGGGGCGGGGTCGGCGGTCTCCAGCGCCTCGGACCAGAGCTTGGCGATGGAGCCGGCGGAGTGGAGCGCGACGCCGAGCATCCCGGCGAAGGGGCCGAGGCCGACCGCGGCGACGAAGATGAGGGCGAAGACGAAGCCGTCGATCCCCCGCAGCGCATCCAGCAGGGCGCGGGCCGGGTGGTAGAGGGCAGGGATGGGGGCGACCGGGCGGGCGGCCATGAGCGCGAGGGGCAGGGCGAGCAGGGCGGCGAGGCTGGTGCCGAGGGTTGCGATCGCCACCGTCTCGGCGGCCCGGCGCAGCAGGTCCGGCAGGCCGGAGAAGTCGGGCGGGAAGGCGCCCGCCAGCCAATGGGCGAGGCGCGGCAGCCCGGCCCAGAGGCGGGGCAGGTCAGGCTGCACGACGGCGATGCAGGCGGCGTAGAGCGCCGCCAGCGCCAGGAGCCCGAGGGCTCGCCTCATCCGCCGCCGATGCGGCCGAGGGCGCGGCCGGCGGCCTCGATCATCGCATAGCTGTCGGGCCGCGCCGGGACCCAGCCGGTGTAGTTGGCGGGCATGATCCGGGAGGCGCTGGCCGCGTCGATGCCGAGGGCGGCGTCGCGGAGCGCCGATTTCAGCCCGGGGTCGAGGCGGTCGCGCGCGGCGAGGGCATCGTTCGGCAGGGGGTCGGAGCGCCAGACGACCTTCACCTGATCCTCGCGGAGCCGGCCGGCGGCGATCATGGCGGCGAGGTTGCGGTCGTAGTCGGTGGCGAGGTCCACCTGGCCGGTCGCCACGGCGATGGCGTTGGCGGCGTGGGAGGCGCCGTCGCGGTAGCGGAAATAGCTGCGGGGGTCGATGCCCTGGGTCTTGAACCAGTGATGCGGGATCAGCCAGCCGCTGGTCGAGCCGGCATCGGCGAAGGAGATGGACATCCCCTTCGCATCCTCGGGGAAGCGGGCGATGGGAAGCTCCGGCCGGGCGAGGATGATCGCCTGGTAGGTCGGCTTGCCCTGGTACTGGACGACGGCCAGCGCCTCCGCCTTCGCCCGGTCCTTGGCGAGGACGTAGCCCCAGGGGCCCATCCAGGCGACATCCACCTGCTCGTTGGAGAGGGCGACGGCGATGCCGGCCCAGTCCGTGGTGACGGTGAGGTCGAGCGGCCGGCCGACCGCCCTCGCCAGATGGGTGAAGAAGGGCTCATAGGCCCGGCGGGTGTCGCCCGCGGTCGGCTGGAAGGGGCCGACGGCGCAGCGGAGCGGGCCACCCTGGCCCCCCCCTTGGGCGAGGGCCGGGGTGGCGAGGAGCGGGGCCGAGGCGAGGATCAGGCGGCGGGTCAGGGTCATGCGGTCATCCTCCTGCAGGCCATTCGTCGGACGCCAGCCTGTGGATGCACCCGTGACGCAATTTAACGCGCCTGTCGCCTGGGCTCAGCCCTTCAGCATGCGGCGGGCGATGGCCATGCGGTGGACCTCGCTCGGCCCCTCGTAGATGCGCTGGACGCGGACCTGGCTGGCCATGAGCTGCAGGGGCAGCTCCTTCGTCATGCCCATGGCGCCGAAGGTCTGCATCGCATGGTCCAGCACCTCCTGCGCCATCTCGGTGGCATAGACCTTCAGCATCGAAGCCTCGGTGCGGACATCCTCGCCGGCGGACATCTTGGCGGCGGCGTCGCGGACCATGAGGCGGGTGATGTGGATCCTCGTCGCGGCATCCGCGATCCACCACTGGATGGCCTGGCGGTCGGCGAGGCGGACGCCGAAGGTGCTGCGGTTCTTCGCCTGCTCGCAGAGCATCTCCAGCGCGCGGCGGGCCATGCCGGTGCAGCGGGCGCCCATCTGCAGGCGGCGCACGTTGAGGCGGAGCTGCATGGGCGCATAGCCCTGGCCTAGTGCGCCGAGGATCTGGCGGACGGGCACGCGGCAATCCTCGAAGACCAGCTCGTAGGTCCGCCTGCCGCCGATCATCGGGATCTCGCGCTCGATGATGAAGCCCGGGGTGCCGCGCTCGACGATGAAGGCGGTGACGCCCTCCTGGCGCTTGCCCTCGCCGGTGCGGGCCATGACGATGACGAAGTCGGCGCGGGGGACGCCGCTCACCCAGATCTTGCGGCCGTTGATGACCCAGTCCTCGCCATCCTGCACGGCGCGGGTGGTCATCCCCGCCGGGTCGCCCCCGGCGCCGGGCTCGGAGATGGCGATGGAGGAGCGCATCTCGCCGCGGGCATAGGGGTCGAGATACCGGGTGCGCTGCTCCGGACTGGCGACGGCGAGCAGCATGTGAAGGTTTGGGCTGTCGGGCGGGAAGATGAAGGGGGTGACGGTGCGGCCCATCTCCTCCTCGATCGCCATCAGGGCGGAGACGGGCAGGTCGGCGCCGCCGAACTCCTCCGGCACGTCAAGGCCGTAGAGGCCGAGCTCGCGGGCCTTGGCGAGGAGCGGGCCCTCCTCCTCCGGCGTCAGGCCGTACTTGCCGCCTTCGGACTCGCGCCTGAGGACGGCGGGCTCGAGCGGCATCAGGTCGCGCTCGACGAAGCGGGCGACGAGGTCGCGCACCATGCGGTGCTCCTCGGCCAGCGCCGGGATGGCGAAGCCGTCGGTGGTGAGGGCCATGGGTTTCTCTCCCGCAGGGTCGGTTTGGGGCGAAGGCTAGACCCGGGCGGCGGGGGTGCCCATACCCTGCCGCTAGATGGGGCCTGCCGCGAAGCCGCGCAGGCGGTCGGCGATCACCCGGCCGACGGCCTCGGCCGCGGCGCGGCGCGGGAAGCTCGCGCGCCAGACGAGCCGCACGGTCCGCCCGGTGCGCTCGCGGAGCGGCCGGAGGACGATGCCCATGTCCTGCGCGGTGCCGGCGGCGAGGCCCGGGATCAGCGTCGTGCCGTAGCCGGCGGCGACCATGCTGAGCAGCGTCGAGAGGCTCGCCGCGCGCAGGGTGCCGCCGAGCGCGCCGCCGGGCGCGCCCCCTTGGCCGCAGGCGGCCAGGGCCTGGTCGCGCAGGCAATGCCCGTCGGCCAGCACGAGCATGTCCTGGGCGAGGTCGGTCTCGGCCACGACCTCGCGGGCGGCCAGCGGGTGCTCGGGCGGCAGGGCGGCGAGGAAGGGCTCGTCGAAGAGCGGCCGGCTGGCGAACTCCGTGCCGTCCACCTCGGTCGCCAGCAGCGCCGCGTCCAGCTCATGGGCGCGCAGTCGGTCGAGCAGCGTCAGGGTCTGGTCCTCCCAGGGCTCGAGCAGGAGGGTGGGCAGCGCCTCGTGCAGCGGGGCGAAGACGAGGGGGAGCAGGTAGGGCGCGAGGGTCGGGATGATGCCGAGGCGAAGCTTGCCCGCCAGCGGGTCGCAGAGGTCGCGGGCGGCGGCGAGGATGGCATCGACCTCGGCCACCGCGGCGCGGACATGGCCGATCAGCCGCTCGCAGGCGCTGGTCGGGACCACCGCCTTGCGGTCGCGCTCGAACAGGGTGACGCCGAGCTGCTCCTCGAGCTTGCGGAGCTGGACGGAGAGCGTCGGCTGGCTGACGCCGCAGGCCTGGGCGGCGCGGCCGAAATGCCCGTATTCGGCGACGGCCAGCAGGTAGCGGAAATCCCGGAGGTTCATGCGGGCATTATGGTGACATCGATAGCTGCCGCCTATCGGGTCGGTTGAAAATTTTCGCTTACCTCTATCTGCATAACGCGGCTAGCGTCGGTGGGGAGGAAGGAGACGCAGGGCCACGGCCCGACCACGCAAGCCCTGGCCGGGCCGCCGCGACGCGGCCTCCATCCATCAACGAATTGGCAGCGGAGAGAGACATGGACGGCAATCAGAGCCCCAGCGCCGGTCAGTGCCCGGTAGTGCATGGCAGCGCGCCGCGGCACACATCCTTCGGCGGCCGGTCGAACCGCGACTGGTGGCCCAATGCGCTGAACGTCAGGATCCTGCACCAGCACTCCAACCTCGCCAATCCGCTGGGCGAGGCCTTCGACTATGCGAAGGAGTTCGAGACGCTCGACCTCGAGGCGCTGAAGCAGGACCTCTTCGCGCTGATGCGCACCTCGCAGGACTGGTGGCCGGCCGATTACGGGCATTACGGGCCGCTCTTCATCCGCATGGCCTGGCACAGCGCGGGCACCTACCGCACCGGCGATGGCCGTGGCGGCGCCGGCGGGGGCACGTTGCGCTTCGCCCCGCTCAACAGCTGGCCGGACAACGGCAACCTCGACAAGGCGGTGCGGCTGCTCTGGCCGATCAAGAAGAAGTACGGCCGCAAGATCTCCTGGGCCGACCTCATCGTCTTCGCTGGCAACTGCGCGATCGAGTCGATGGGGCTGAAGCCCTTCGGCTTCGCCGGCGGGCGCATCGACCTGTGGGAGCCGCCGGAGGACATCTACTGGGGCGCCGAGGACAGCTGGCTCGGCGACAAGCGCTACACCGGCGACCGCGAGCTGGAGGCGCCGCTGGCCGCGGTGCAGATGGGCCTCATCTACGTCAACCCGGAAGGCCCGAACGGCAAGCCGGATCCGGCGGCCTCGGCGCGCGACATCCGCGAGACCTTCGCGCGCATGGCGATGAATGACGAGGAGACGGTCGCGCTCATCGCCGGCGGCCATACCTTCGGCAAGTGCCATGGCGCGGGCAGCCCGCAGGAGCATGTCGGACGCGAGCCGGAGGGGTCCGACATCGAGGAGATGGGCCTCGGCTGGAAGAGCAGGTTCGGCAAGGGCCACGGCGTCCATGCCATCACCAGCGGCCTCGAGGGCGCCTGGACCACCAACCCCATCCAGTGGGACAACGGCTACTTCGACAACCTTTTCAAGTACGAGTGGGAGCTGACGAAGAGCCCGGCCGGCGCCTGGCAGTGGACGCCGACCGACCCGGCGGCGAAGGACACGGTGCCGGACGCGCATGATCCCGAGAAGCGCCATGCACCGATGATGGCGACGACCGACATCGCGCTGCGGGTCGATCCGAAATACGCCGAGATCTCGAAGCGCTTCCACGAGAACCCGGACCAGCTGGCGGATGCCTTCGCACGGGCCTGGTTCAAGCTGACGCATCGCGACATGGGGCCGGTCTCCCGCTATCTCGGCCCGCTCGTGCCGCAGGAGGTGCTGCTCTGGCAGGACCCGGTCCCGCCCGTCGCGCATCCGCTGATCGAGGCGGAGGACATCAAGGCGCTGAAGGGCAAGCTGCTCGCCTCCGGCCTGTCGATCTCCGACCTGGCCGGGACGGCCTGGGCCTCGGCCTCGACCTTCCGCGGCTCTGACAAGCGCGGCGGGGCGAATGGGGCGCGCATCCGCCTCGCGCCGCAGAAGGACTGGGAGGTCAACGAGCCGCAGCGGCTTGCGGGCGTGCTGGCGAAGCTCGAGGGCATCCGATCGGAGTTCAATGCCTCGCAAGGTGCCGGCGGCAAGCAGGTCTCGCTGGCCGACCTGATCGTCCTCGGCGGCTGCGCCGCGGTGGAGGAGGCGGCGCGGAAGGCGGGTGCGACCGTCGAGGTTCCCTTCACGCCCGGCCGGACCGATGCCTCGGCCGAGCAGACGGATGCGGAATCCTTCGAGGTGCTCGAGCCGGTGGCGGACGCGTTCCGCAACTATCTCAAGCACGACTACAAGGTCTCGCCGGAGGAGCTGCTGATCGACCGGGCGCAGCAGCTCATGCTGACCGCGCCGGAGATGGCGGTGCTGCTGGGCGGGCTGCGCGCGCTCAACATCAACCATGGGCGGGCGAAGCATGGCGTCTTCACCGACCGGCCGGAGACGCTGACCAACGACTTCTTCGTCAACGTGCTCGACATGGGCACGGCCTGGCAGGCGGCGGAGGAGAACGGCGTCTATGAGGGGCGGGACCGGGCGACGGGCCAGCCGCGCTGGACGGCGACGCGGGTCGACCTGATCTTCGGCTCCAACACGCAGCTCCGCGCGGTGGCGGAGGCCTATGCCTGCGACGACTCGCAGCCGGCCTTCCTCAAGGACTTCGTGAAGGTCTGGACCAAGGTGATGAACCTCGACCGGTTCGACCTGGTGCAGAAGGCGTTGCAGAACGCCTGAACCGAGTTCGTGCCGCGGCCCGCGACAGGCCGCGGCACGGTGCTCAGCCCCGGCCGGCGAAGGCCAGGAGGTCGGCGAGGGTGATGGAGCCGCCGCCCGGCAGCGGGGCGGCGGCCGTGCCGTCCGCAAGCATGCGGGCGAGGGCGTCGCGGAGCGTGGCGCCCTCCGGCAAGGCGGGGCCGGGCGCCGGCTCCGTCCGCACCGGCAGCGATGAGAGCGGGAAGAGCGCGAGGCGCAGCAGCACGCGGTTGGCGCCGAGGAATTCGGCGGCGAAGCCGTCGGCGGGGTGGGCCAGCATCGCCGCCGCGGGTGCGTGCTGGATGAGGCGGCCATCGCGCAGCAGGGCGACGGCGTCGCCGAGGCGGACGGCCTCCGCCACGTCATGCGTCACCAGCAGCACGGTCTTGCGGAGCTGCTGGAGCAGGCGCAGCACCTCCTCCTGCAGCTTCGCGCGCTGGACGGGGTCGACGGCGCCGAAGGGCTCGTCCATCAGCAGCACGGGCGGGTCGCCGGCCAGCGCGCGGGCGACGCCGACGCGCTGGCGCTCGCCACCCGACAGCTCATGCGGGCGGCGGTTGGCGAAGCGGGTGGGCTCGAGGCCGACGAGGGAGAGCACCTCCTCCACCCGGGCGCCGATGCGGGCGCGGTCCCAGCCGAGCAGCGTCGGGACGGTGGCGATGTTCGCCGCCACGTCCCAGTGCGGGAAGAGGCCGACCTCCTGGATGACGTAGCCGATGCGGCGGCGGAGCGCGGTCGCATCCATCGCGCGGGCATCCTCGCCGCCGATGCGGATGCTGCCGGCGCTCGGCTCCACCAGGCGGTTGACCATGCGCAGCAGCGTCGTCTTGCCGGAGCCGGAGGGGCCGATCAGGGCGCAGCTCGTGCCCTCCGGCACGGAGAGGGAGATGTCCTCCACCGAGGCGCGGTCGGCGCCGGGCCAGCGCTTGGTCAGGCCGCTGACCTCGATCATGCGCCGCGGACCCGCGCGGCGAGGTGGCGTTCCAGCATGCCGAGCGCGGCCTCCGTCCCGAGGGCGAGCAGGGCGATGGCGATGGCGCCGACCAGCATCCGCCCGGTATCGAGCAGGGCGAGGCCTTGGGTGACGAGGTCGCCGAGCCCGCCGCCGCCGATGAAGGTGGCGAGCGCCGCGGCCGAGACCACCTGCACCGCGGCGACGCGCAGCCCCGAGAAGATCAGCGGCGCGGCGAGGGGCAGCTCCACGCGCATGGCGCGCTGCGGGCCGGTCATGCCGAGGCCGCGCGCGGCATCCAGCGCGGCGCGGTCCGCGGTGCGGATGCCGATCACCGTGTTGACCAGCACGGGCGGCAGGGCGAGCAGGGCGAGGGCGATCACCGAGGGGGTGAAGCCGACGCCGAGCAGCGGCAGCAGCGCGGCGAGCACGGCAAGGCTCGGGATGGTGCGCAGCGCGCCAGCGAGCATCATCGAGGCTTCGGCGAGGCGCGGGCGATGGGCGACGGCAATGCCGACGGGGAGCGCCAGCGCGATGCCGATGGCGAGGCCGGTGAGCGAGAGCAGCAGGTGTTCACCGACCGCGCCGAGGAAGAGGCCGGGATGGGTGCGCAGCCACTCCATCAGCGGCTCGCCGGCAGGCGGCGCTGCACGGCGCCGAGGCCGGCATCGATCAGCAGGGCCATGAGGGTGACGAGGCCGGCGCCGACCAGGATCTTCTCGGTATGGCCCTGGTCGAGGCCGGTGAGGATCAGCGTGCCGAGGCCGCCGGCGCTGATATAGGCGGCGACGGTCGCTGCCGAGACGAGGGTGACGGAGGCGACGCGCAACCCGCCCAGCAGCGCCGGCATCGCCAGCGGCAGCTCCACGCGGAACAGGCGCTGGCGGCGGGTGAGGCCCATGCCTTCGGCCGAGTCGAGCACGGCCGGCGGCACGCTGGCGAGGCCCGTGACCAGGGCGCGGAGCAGGACCGGCACGGCATAGGTGACCAGGGCAAGCAGCGCCGGGGCGAAGCCAAGGCCGAGCACCGGCACCAGCAGGGCGAAGAGGGCGAGGGTCGGCAGCGAGTAGAGCACGGAGGCGGTGCCGAGCAGGCCGGTGCGGAGGCCGGGGCGGCGGGCGACCAGCAGGCCGAGAGGGAGGGCGATCAGCAGGGCCAGCGCCAGGGATGCGGCGACCAGCCCGGCATGGGCAAGCACGGCGGCGCCGACCGAATCGAGGTTGCGGCTGGTCCAGCGCATCAGGCGAGGCCCTGCTGTTGCAGGAAGCGGGCGGCGACCTCGCGCGGCTCCTCGCCATCCTGGTCGACCTGGCGGTTCAGCTCCTGCATCACGCCGTTGTCGAGCCTGGCGCCGATGGCGAGGATGGGCGGGGCGAGGCCGGGAAAGTCCCGCAGGGCCTGCTGCCGGACCACGGCTGCGAGCTGGTAGGGCGGCCAGAGATGCCGGTCGTCGCGGAGGGTGGTGAAGCCGTAGGTGGCGATCTGCCAGTCCGTCGCATAGGCGTTCACCACATCCGCCTGGCCGTGGTTCAGCGCGGCGTAGCGCAGGCCGAGCGCGGCGAACTGGCGGAAGCGGCGGAATTCCATCCCGTAGACGCGGCGGAGGCCGGGCAGCCCGTCCGCGCGGTCGGCGAATTCGTTGCCGGCGGCGAGCGTCAGGCGGGGCGCGGCGCGGGCGAGGTCGGAGAGGGTGGCGAGGCCGTGGCGCCACGCCGTCTCCGGCAGGACGAGCAGGGCATTGCCGTTGTCGATGCCGGAGGGATCGAGCCAGTCGAGTCCGAGCGGGGCGTAGCCGGCGCGGACCTTGGCGAGGATGGTGGCGGCGTCGCTCTCGGGCGGCTGCTTCAGGACGACGCCGAGGCCGGTGCCGGTGTATTCCGGGTAGAGGTCGATCTCTCCAGAGAGCAGCGATTGATGGGCGATGGCCGTGCCGCCCAGGTTGAGGCGTCGCTGCACCATGGCGCCGGCGCGTTCCAGCCCCTGCGCGAAGAGCTCCGCGACCACGAGCTGCTCGGTGAAATTCTTCGACCCCATGCGCAGCAGGGGCGCCGCCCGGGCGAGGGCGGGCCCGGCCAGGGGCGCGGCCAGGGTCGCAAGGAGCAGGCGTCTCCGCATCCGGTGAGCCTAGACCGGCGGAACGAATGGGCCAAATGCCCGCTCAGGCTGCGTGGAGGGTCAGGCTGGCGACATGTGTGAACTTCTCGGGATGAGCGCCAATGTACCCACCGACATCTGCTTCAGCTTCGCCGGACTGATGCAGCGCGGCGGCAGGACCGGGCCGCATGCGGATGGCTGGGGGATCGCCTTCTACGAAGGCAAGGGCGCGCGGGCTTTCCATGACCCCCGGCCCTCGGCGGACTCGGAGGTGGCGCGCTTCGTCCGCGACCACCCGATCAAGAGCTGCACCGTCCTCTCGCATATCCGCCGGGCCAACCGGGGGCGCGTCGCGCTGGAGAACACCCACCCCTTCCAGCGGGAGCTCTGGGGGCGGCTCTGGACCTTCGCGCATAACGGGCAGCTCGCCGGGGTGAAGCGCTGGCCGCTCCGGCACTACCACCCGGTCGGGACGACCGACAGTGAGCACGCCTTCTGCTGGATGCTCGACCGGCTGCGGGAGACGTTTCCGGCCTCGCCGCCCGGGCATCGGCTGGCGGCGGCGATCGAGGCGCTGTCGGGGCGCCTGGCGGCGACCGGCGTCTTCAACATGCTGCTGAGCGACGGGCGCTGGCTCTACTGCTTCTGCGGCAAGCGCATGGCCTGGCTGACGCGGCGGGCGCCCTTCGGCCCGGCGACGCTGATCGACGAGGACCTCAGCGCCGATTTCGCCAAGGAGACCACGCCGCGCGACGTGGTGACGGTGGTGGCGACGCGGCCCTTGACCCGGGACGAGGCCTGGACGGTGATGGAGCCGGGGCAATACGTCGTCTTCCGCCGCGGCGAGCGGTGGATGCACCGGCGGGTATCGGTCCCGGAGCTGGAGCTGGCGGCATGAGCGAGACGGTGGGCGGGGCCATGGCCGGGCTCCGGGTGGTGGTGCCGGAGACGCGGGAGCTGGAGGTGCTGGCGCGGATGCTGGAGCGCCAGGGGGCGGAGGCAATTCGCTGCCCGCTGGTCGCCATCATCGATGCGCCGGACCCGGCGCCGGTGGAGGCCTGGCTGCGGCGCTTCATCGCCACGCCGCCGCATGACCTGATCCTGCTGACGGGGGAGGGGCTCGGGCGGCTGCTCGGCGTGGCGGAGCGGGCGGGAATCGAGGGCGAGTTCCGCGCGGCGCTGGCCGGCGTCAGGCGCATCTGCCGCGGGCCGAAGCCGAGCCAGAAGCTGCGCAGCATCGGCCTCGGGCCCGACCTGGCGCCGGAGCCGGCGACGACGGCGGGGATCATCGCCGGGATGGAGGCGCTCGACCTGCGCGGGCGGCGGGTGGCGGTGCAGCTCTATCCGGACAACCCGAATGCGCCGCTGCTCGACTTCCTGAAGGGGGCCGGGGCAGAGGCGGACCCGGTCCTGCCCTACGCCTATGCGACGCGGGCGGAGGATGAACGGGTGCTCGAGGCGGTGGGCGAGATGGCGGCGGGGCGGGTCGACCTCGTCGTCTTCACCAGCACCCCGCAGGTGCGGCGGCTGGTGAGCCTGGCCGAGGGGGCGGGGCAACAGCCGATCCTGGCTGAGGCGCTCCGGCGGACGCGCATTGCCGCCGTCGGGCCCGTTGTCGCCGAGGCGGTGCGGGCGGCGGGTGGCGAGGTGGCGGTGATGCCGGAGGAGAATTTCCACATGAAGCCGATGGTGAATGCCATCCTCGAAGGGCTGCGCCGCGGATAGTTGCGGCGCGGGGCCGGGCCAGGCCACACTCCCGGTATGATCCTCGCCGGCGATACCGAGCATCCCCGCGACTTCCACGGCTACGGGGCCAACCCGCCGGATCCGCGCTGGCCGGGCGGGGCGCGGCTCGCCCTCTCCTTCGTGCTGAACTACGAGGAGGGCGCGGAGAACACCGTGCTCAACGGCGATGCGGGGAGCGAGCTCTACCTGCACGAGGTGCCGGGCGGCACGCCGCGGGCGGAGCGGGACCTCTCGACCGAGAGCCAGTTCGACTACGGCGCGCGGGCGGGGCTGTGGCGCATCCTGCGGCTGTTCAGGGAGCGCGAGCTGCCGCTGACGATCTACGCGGTGGGGCGGGCGCTGGAGCTGCACCCCGAGGCGGGCCAGGCCTTCGCCGAGGCGGGGCATGAGGTGGCGAGCCATGGCTGGCGCTGGATCGACTACCGCCGCGTGCCGGAGCATGTGGAGCGCGAGCATATCGCCCGCTGCGCCGAGGTGATCGAGCGGACCACGGGCAGCAGGCCGGTCGGTTGGTATACCGGGCGGATCAGCCTGCGGACGCGGCGGCTGGTCGCCGAGCATGGCGGCTTCCTCTACGACAGCGACTCCTATGCCGACGACCTGCCCTTCTACGTGCGGGCGGCAGGGCGGCCGCTGCTGGTCGTGCCCTACACGCTCGACAACAACGACATGAAATTCGCGGTGCCGCCGGGCTTCTCGGCGAATGACGGCTTCACGCAGCACCTGACCGACAGCTTCGATCTGCTGCGGCGGGAGGGCGGGCGGATGATGTCCGTCGGGCTGCATTGCCGGCTGGCGGGGCGGCCGGCGCGGGCCGCGGCGCTCGAGCGCTTCCTCGACCATGTCGCCCGCCATAGCGATGTCTGGGTCTGCCGCCGTGCCGAGATCGCCCGGCACTGGCTGGCGCAGCACCCATCCCGATAAGCCATGAGGAAACCTCCATGACGCTGCATCGCCGTTCCGCCCTGGGGCTGGGGCTCGCCGCATTCGCCGCCCCTCTGGCCGCGCCCGCCCTCGCGCAGCCGGCGCGGCCTATGGCGCGGATCGTCGTCGGCTTCCCGGCGGGCGGCAGCGCCGACACCACGGCGCGGCTGATCGCCGAGCGGCTGCGCGGGCCCTATGCGCAGAACGTCATCGTCGAGAACCGCGTCGGCGCCGCCGGGCGGCTGGCGGTGGAGGCCGTGAAGGCGGCCGAGCCGGACGGCAACACCATCCTGCTGACGGCGGCGAGCATGCTGGTGATCTTCCCGCATCTCTACCGGCCGGCGACGCTGCGCTACGACCCCTTCATCGACCTGATGCCGGTGACGCCGGCGGGGGAGTTTCCCTTCGGCATGGGGGTCGGGCCGATGGCGAACAGCGTCGGCACGCTGGCGGCCTTCAAGGACTGGGGGACGGGCAAGACCGACATCCCCTACAGCAGCGCGGCGGCCGGCAGCATGCTGCACTTCCTCGGCGTGCAGGTGGCGAAGGCGACCGGGCTGTCCATGACGCATATCCCCTATCGCGGCAGCGCTCCGGCGATCCAGGACCTGCTCGGCGGCAGGTTGGCGGCGAGCTACCACCCGATGGTCGACCTCGCGCCGCATGCCGCGGCGCCGGGCGGGCCGGTGCGGCTGGCCGGCGTCTCCTCCGAGCAGCGGCTGCCGCGCTTCCCGGACGTGCCGACCTTCGCCGAGCAGGGCTATCCGCAGCTGACGGGGAGCGAGTGGTTCGGCCTCTTCCTGCCCGCGAGGACGCCGGGGCCGGTGCAGGAGGCGCTGCACCGCGCCGCCGTCGAGGCGATCGCCACGCCCGATTACCGTGAGGCGATCGCCCGGCTGGAGATGCGGCCCTACCCGCTCTCCATCGCCGACTTCACCCGGCGCTTCCGGGCCGATTTCGACAAATGGGCGCCGATCATCGCCGAGAGCGGGTTCCGGCCGGAGGAAACCTAGGCCGGCTTGTGGCGGCGGCCGGCGATGATGGCGGCGCCCTCCGGCCCTGCCGTCTCGGCATGGCGATGCCCGGCGGGGACGCTGAAGACATCGCCCGGGCCGTAGGTGGTGGCCTGGCCGTCGCGGGCGAGGGTGAAGGCGCCTCCCGTCACCAGCAGCTTGGCGTCGAAGGGGTGGGTGTGCTCCGGCACGGCCTGGCCGGGCGGGAGGCTGCGGGTGAGGACTTCCGTGAAGCCCTCCGCGCGCAGGATGTCGGCGAAGTCCCTGGCGTCCATGCGGCCTCTCCTACCGGGCGATCTCGCCATTCACCATGAAGGCGGGGTCCCGCCTGCCGTCCAGCACGTCGAGGATGTTGCGCGCCGCCTGGCGGGCCATGCGGGCCAGACCTTCCTCCGTGCTTGCCGCATTATGCGGGCTGACGACGACATTGGGGAGCGCATAGAGCGGGTTGGCGGCGGTCGAGGGCTCCACCTCCAGCACGTCGAGGCCGGCGCCCTGGAGGCGGCCGCCCTGCAGGGCCGCGACCAGGGCGGCTTCCTCCACGATCGGGCCGCGGGCGGTGTTCACCAGGATGGCGCCGGGCTTGAGGGCGGCGAAGGCGGCCGTGTCCATCAGGTGGTGCGTGGCCGGCGACAGGGGGCAGTGCAGCGTGACCACATCCGCCTCCGCGAGGCCGGCCTGGAAGTCGCGGATGGGGATGAAGCCGTCGGCGGCGATGCGGGCCGGGTGGAAGCCGGGGTCCATCACCATCACCCTCATCTGGAAGGCGCGGCAGTAATTGGCGACGCGGCTGCCGATGCGGCCGTAGCCCACCACCAGGACGGAGCGGCCGGCGAGGTCGACCATGCCGGGGCCGGACTTCGCCCACCAGCCGCCCTCCTTGACGATGCGGTCGTTGTCGAGAGCGCGGCGGGCGACGGCGAGCATCAGCATCATCGCATGCTCGGCGACGCTGAGGTCGTTGGTGCCGTTCACCACCATCACCGGGATGTCCCGCTCCGTGCAGGCGGCGATGTCGACCGTGTCGAAGCCGACGCCGTAGCGGGAGACGACCTTCAGCCGCGGCGCCACGGCGAGGGCCGCGCGGTCCACCCGCTCCAGCCAGCAGAGCACGGCATCGGCGGAGGAGAGGTGCTGGTGGAATTGCTCGACCGGCGGGTCCTGCAGGGTGACGATGTCGAGGTCGCCCCGCTCCGCCAGCACCGCCTGGCCGGCAGGGTGAAGGGCGCGGCAAAGCAGGATGCGGTGCGGCATGTGGATGGTCCTCCCCCGGATTGTGGTGGGATGGTGAAACCATCGGCGCCCGGCGCCAAGGCCCCTTGCCGCTGGGGCGGCGCGCGGCTAGGCTTTGCCGGCATGACAGTGTGCGCGCCCCTTTCCGGCCTGACGAGCGGCTCCGCCGCCGGCCGCGCGCGCCCGCTTCTCGGCCTCCTCCTTCGACTTACCCGCCCCTGGGCGTGACGCTCGGCTGACGGCCGGCTTCGCTCAGGGGGGACTGAGCGAGAGGCTGCGCGAGCACGAAGGACACGAACCATGGCCATCACCCATCCCAGCTTCGGCACGCTGGACGACAACCGCATCATCTTCTTCGACACCACCCTGCGGGACGGCGAGCAGTCGCCCGGCTTCTCGATGAATCTCGAGGAGAAGCTGCGGATGGCGGAGGCGCTGGCCGAGCTCGGCGTCGACGTCATCGAGGCGGGCTTCGCCATCGCCTCGCCCGGTGACTTCGAGAGCGTGCAGTCGATCGCACGGAGGTTCGCCAAGGACGGGCCGGTGGTCGCCAGCCTCGGCCGCGCCAACCCGGCCGATATCCTGCGCAGCGCCGAGGCGCTGAAGCCCGCGGCCCGCAAGCGCATCCATATCGTCCTGGCGACGAGCGAGCTGCATATGCGGGTGAAGCTGCGCATGTCGCCGGAGGAGGTGCTGGAGCTGACGACGAGCAGCGTCACCCTCGGCCGGCAGCACTCGGATGACGTCGAGTGGTCGGCCGAGGATGGCAGCCGCTCCGACCCCGACTTCCTCTGCCGCTGCGTCGAGGCGGCGATCAAGGCGGGCGCGACGACCATCAATATCCCCGACACGGTCGGCTACTCGATGCCGGAGGACATGGCGCGGATCTTCCGCGACCTGCGCAACCGTGTGCCGGGGATCGAGAAGGTCATCCTCTCGGCGCACAACCACAACGACCTCGGCATGGCGGTGGCCAATACCATTGCGGCCATCCAGACCGGCGTGCGGCAGATCGAGAGCACGATCAACGGCATCGGCGAGCGGGCCGGCAATGCCTCGCTCGAGGAGGTGGCGATGGCGCTGCGGACGCGGCGCGACGCGCTGCCCTACACCAACAACATCGTCACGCAGAAGCTGCTGCGCACCAGCAAGCTGCTGGCGACCATCACCGGCTTCGACGTGCAGCCGAACAAGGCGATCGTCGGCCGCAACGCCTTCGCCCATGAATCGGGGATCCACCAGGACGGCGTGCTGAAGGACGCCTCCACCTACGAGATCATGACGCCGGAGAGCGTCGGCTGGACCAAGAACAGCCTGGTGCTCGGCAAGCATTCCGGCCGGGCGGCCTTCCGCGACAAGCTGGCCGCGCTCGGCTATACCGTCGGCGACAACCAGTTGAACGACGCCTTCCGCCGCTTCAAGGACCTCGCCGACCGCAAGAAGGTCGTCTACGACGAGGATGTCGTGGCGCTGGTCGATGACGAGGTGGTGCGCGGCAACGACCGGGTGAAGCTGCTGGCGCTGACGGTGGCGACGGGCCTCGGCACCAAGCCGATGGCGACGCTGGCGCTCGAGGTGGACGGCGAGCACAAGGATGGCATGGCGAGCGGCGACGGCGCGGTGGATGCCACCTTCAACGCCATCCGCAACGCCATCCCCCATGAGGTGGCGCTGAAGCTCTATGCGGTGCAGAGCGTGACGGGCGGGACGGACGCCCAGGCCCGCGTCACGGTGCGGCTGGAGGAAAGCGGCAAGCTGGTCGACGGCCAGGGTGCCGATACCGACACCATCGTGGCCTCCGCCCGGGCCTATGTGCATGCCCTGAACAAGCTGCTGGTGAAGCGTGAGCGCACCGCGCCGGCGGAAATCGGTGCCGCGCTGTCGGCTTGAGCGCATGAAAAAGCCCCAGCCAGGCTGGCCGGGGCCCATGAAGGCGCATATGGCGGGGTGCGCTACTTCTTGCCGGAGGAGGACTGGTCCTCCTCGATGAGGCGCAGCAGCTCGTCCGGGATCGGCTCACGCGCTACGGTATCGTAGAGCTGGTGCAGCCCACGCCGCAGCCAGACATCGAAGGCCTGGTCCACCTCCTTGCCCTCCTGCTCGACACCGGGCTTTGCCGGATTGTTTGCGCGTTTCTTTTCGATCTTGCCCATCATCCCGGCCGCCAAGGACGGGCTGGCGGGGTGCCGCTCAAGCACCGCCGCCCCACTCCGTGTCATATTACACTATACCACAGAGCGGATTTCGCCAACGACCGTATCGGTCCGGTCGCGCTGTGCGCCGTTCCGGATCTCGGCGGTCGGCTGGTCCTCGCCCATAAGCCAGGCCTGGAGCTGGCGGCGGGCGCGGAACACGCGGCTCTTTGCCGTGCCGACGGCGCAGCCGGTAGCCTGGGCGACTTCCTCGTAGGAGAGGCCCTGGAGGACCACCATGAACAGCGCCTCGCGCTGGTCGGAGGGCAGGCGGCCGAGGGCGCGGCTCAGCTCCTTGAGGACGAGGCGGTCCTCATGCGCGCCGCTGACGGCGAAGGCGGACATCGGCAGATCCTCGATGTCGGTCGTCTCGCGCTGCTTGCGGAGCGTGGAGATGAAGCGGTTGCGCAGGATGCGGTGCATCCAGGCGGCGAAGTTGGTGCCGGGGGTGAAGCTGTCCTTCGCCGCCAGGGCATTGGCGACGGCATCCTGCACCAGATCCTCCGCAGCGGCCCGGTTGCGCGTCAGCGCCAGGGCCTGGACCCGCAGCTTCGGCAGCAGGGCAACGAGCTGACCGTGGAATTCGGCAGCGCTGCTGACGGCATGAGCGGGCTTCGCGGTGATGTCGGTGTGTCCGTCCATAGTGGTCCGGTTCCTTTTGCTTCGTCTGAAGAGGAGTGACCGGCCGGTGGGAAAGGATGCATCACGCACGCGTCAGGAAGTCACGGGATCGGGAGGCTGCTTCTCGAGGGCGTTTGCCAGCAGCCGGCGGGCGCGGGAGACGCGGGCCTTCATGGTGCCGAGCGGGACGTCGCAGATCGCGGCGGCCTCCTGGTGCGAGAGGCCCTGCGCGCCGACCAGGATCACCGCCTCGCGCAGCAGCGGCGGCAGGTCGCGCAGCGCGCGCGTCAGGTCGCGCATGCGGCCGGGCACTTCCTGCTCGGCGGGTGCGCCATGCTCCTCCTCCGGCAGCGACTCGGCGAGGCGGCGTTCGCGGCGGCGCGAGCGGAGCTGCTCGTGGAAGGTGTTGCGGATGACGGCGAGGCACCAGGCGCGAAGGTCCACACCCTCCGACCTGCCGTCGAGCGAGCGCAGGGTGCGCAGCACCGCTTCCTGCACGAGATCGTCGGCCTCCGTGCGGGAGCCCGAGAGATACCGGGCAAATGCCCGGAGTTCGGGCAACAATTGCGCGAGCGCTATCCGCAACCCGCGATCCATGGCTTGTTCGGTCACGACATGCTCAATATCACCGCCCTAGGTGTGCGATAAGGATATCCATCGCCTGTGCAGGATGAGAACGGCATGAGCGCCATCGACCGGGCGGGGATGATCAAGGCATTGCCCTATGCGCGCCGCTATGCCCGCGCGCTGACCGGGACCCAAGGCCAGGGCGATGCCATGGTGGCGGATGCGCTGCGGCAGGTCATGGCGCAGCAATTCCCCGAAGATGCGACGCCGCGCGCCATATTGTACGGTGCCGTCGGCGATGCCGTGCGCGCCGCGGATACCGGGCCGCCGAAGGATCCGGCCGGGTTGACCCTGCAGCAGCGCATGCTGCTGCTGCTGACCGCGCTCGAGGAACAGCCGCTGACCGCGGCGGCCTCCGCCTGCCGCATCTCGCCGGCGGAAGCCGAGGCGGAGCTGCGCGTGGCCCGCGACGGGCTGCGCACCGGCGTGACTGCCCGCGTGCTCATCATCGAGGATGAGCCGATCATCGCCCTCGACATCCAGGAGCTGGTGGAGCGCTGCGGCCACAGCGTCGTCGGCATCGCGGCGACGGAGACGGAGGCGGTGGAGATCGCCCGGGCCGAGCGGCCGGGGCTGGTGCTGGCCGACATCAATCTCGGCGCCGGCGGCGACGGGGCGAGCGCCGTCGCGCGCATCCTGCGCGACCTGACGGCGCCGGTGATCTTCGTCACCGCCTATCCGGAGCGGCTGCTGACCGGCGAGGCGGTGGAGCCGGCCTTCGTCATCACCAAGCCCTTCGACCCGACGACGCTGGCGGTGGCGACCTACCAGGCCGTAACGCGAGGCGTGCGCCCGGTTTGATGTAACACGGGTTCGTTATGCATGGAGAACCGAACGGGGGCGCCGGCGTTGAGCCGGCAGACCCTGCGGAGGATGTCATGCTCTCCTGGACGCTTGTCTTTCTCGGCGTAGCGCTGGTTGCCGGCCTGTTCGGCTTCGGCGGCATCGCCTCGGTCTCGGCCGGGATGGTCAAGGTCCTCTTCACCGTCTTCGTCGTGCTGTTCGTCGCGTCTCTGATCTTCGGGGTCATCCGCGGGGCATGAGGCTCGGGCGGCGCGGGCTGCTCGCGGCCCTGGCCATCGCCCCCCCCGTGGGCGGCGCGCGGGCGCAGACCGTGGCAGGGCGGCGCGGCGAGCCGGATCTCTGGTTCGACCCGACGCAGCTGCCCTCTTTCACCGGCACGGTCGAGCGCTACCTGCCCAACCCGCTCGGCGAGGTGGACGGGCTGATCTTCCGGGAAGGCCCGCAGGTGGTCTTCCCGCCCGATGTGGCGGAGGCGGTGCGGCGGGATGCGCCGGCCGGGAAATCCGTCATCATCTGGGGCATCCGGGCGCGGCGGGCGCCGGTGATCACCATGCTCGCCTTCGCGCCGAGCTCCGATGCGACGCCGGTGGTGGTGGACCGCTTCTACTGGCGGCTCGGCGGGCGGATGGCGCAGGAGGGCGGCACCGCGCTTCGCCTCTCCGACACGGTCAAGCAGCCCTACTACACGCCGCAGGGCGAGGTGGCGGGGGCGATCCTCGAGGATGGCAGTGTCGTGCTGGTGCCGGCCTCCGCCGTCGCCGGCGTGCAGGACATGCTGAAGGCGGGCCAGGCGCTGGCCGCGGCCGGGCCGGGGCGTGACGGGCCGGACGGGCGGGCGCTGCTCGCCGAGCGGCTCGGCCCCTCGCCCGATGCGATGCGGCCGGTGGCCGGCCCTCCGCGCTGACCATGGCCGCGGACGACAGCGCCGAGGATGGCGGCAAGCCGAGCTTCATGGCCGGCTTCTGGCGGCTGACCAGGCAATACTACCGCGGCGAGGGGCGGCGGCGGGCCTGGTGGCTGACGGGCGGCGTGCTGGCGCTGACGCTGCTGCAGATCGGCGTGCAGGTGCGGTTCAACATCTGGAACCGCGACTTCTTCAACGCCCTCGAATCGCGCGACCGCGATGCCTTCTTCGGCCAGCTCGGCCTGTTCGTGGCGCTGACCGTCGGCAGCATGGTGACGGCGGTGTTCCAGCTCTACATGCGGCAGATGCTGCAGCTGCACTGGCGGGAATGGCTGGTGAAGAGGCTGCAGCACCGCTGGCTGGAGGGCGGACGGCACTACCGCATCAATTTCCTCCCCGACGCGGCAGACAATCCGGACCAGCGGATGAGCGAGAACACGCGCTGGGCCACCGCCATCGCCGTCGACATGGCGGTGGGGCTGGTCAGCTCGGTGCTCATGCTCGTCTCCTTCGTCGGCATCCTGTGGACCCTGTCGGGGCCGCTGCATGTCTCGCTCGGCGGCAGCGACTTCGAGATCCCGGGCTACATGGTCTTCGCCGCGCTGCTCTATGCCGGCATCGGCTCGGCGCTGACCTGGTTCATCGGGCGGCCGATGGTCGAGGCGAATATCCGGCGCAACGCGGCGGAGAGCGACCACCGCTTCGCGCTCGTGCGGCTGCGGGAGAGCAGCGAGGGCGTCGCTCTGATCCGCGGCGAGGCGGATGAGGAGCGCGGGCTGCAGCGCGCCTTCGGCCAGGTGGCGCAGTCGATGCTCGACCTGATGCGGAGCGAGCGGCGGCTGATGTGGCTGACCTCGGCCTATGGGATGCTGCTGACGGTCTTCCCCGTGCTGGTGGCGAGCCCGCGCTATTTCGCCGGCGCCATCACGCTCGGCGTGCTGATGCAGATCTCCTCCGCCTTCGGGCAGGTGACGAGCAGCCTCAACTGGTTCGTCGACAATTTCCCGCGCCTCGCGGACTGGCGCAGCCATGTGGCGCGCGTCGTCGAGCTGGAGGAGACGCTGGACGGGGCGGATGTGGAGGAGGCGGATACCGTCATCGCCATCGAGGAGGGGCCGGGCGAGGACGGGCAGGAGGTCCTGGCCTTCCGCGACCTCCAGATCGCCCAGGCCGACGGCACGCTGGTGATCGAGCAGGCGACTGCGGAGATCGGGCCGGGCGAGAAGGTGCTGATCCTCGGCGAGAGCGGGAGCGGGAAGTCGACGCTGTTCCGGGCGATTGCGGGCCTGTGGCCCTGGGGGTCGGGGGCGATCCGGATCCCCCGCCGGGCGTCGATGATGTTCATGCCGCAGCGGCCCTACCTGCCGCTCGGCACGCTGCATGCGGCGCTGACCTATCCGGCGCCGGCCGAGGAATACTCCCGGGAGGCGGTGCAGGCGGCGCTCAGGCGCTGTGGGCTGGAGGCGCTGGTGCCGCGGCTGGAGGAGGAGGACCGGTGGGACCGCATCCTCTCCCTCGGCGAGCAGCAGCGGCTGGCCTTCGCGCGGCTGCTGCTGCACCGGCCGGGCTGGGTCTTCATGGATGAGGCGACGGCGGCGCTCGACGAGGCCAACCAGGACAGCATGATGCGGATGTTCGGGGAGGAGCTGGCCGGGAGCGCGCTGGTCTCGATCGGGCACCGGCCAGGGCTCGATGCCTATCACGACCGGACGCTGAAGCTGATCCCGGGGGCCGAAGGGGCTCGCCTGCGCCGTCGTCAACCAAGGCGGGAGAAGCGCAACCGCAGCTTGATCCGTCGCCTCTTCCGCCGCAAGGCTGCGCAGGCTGGGGAAGCTGACTGATGCACGGGTCTGGGAAGGCGCCTGCCTTCCCGGCGGGGGTACCGGGGGCAGAGCCCCCGGTGATCAGCCTAGCGCCAGGCCGGCCGGCCCATGTTCACATCCCGCCCGCTGGTGAGCGCGCCGCCCGCGGCGCCGACGCCGCCGCCGATCAACGCACCCGTGCCGATGCTGCCGCCGGTGAGCGCCGAGACGCCCGCGCCGGCACCCGCGCCGAGCAAGCCGCCGGAGACGGCGCGGTCGCTTGTGCGGTAGCCGCAGGCGCCGAGGGCGAGGGTAGCCAGGAGGGCAATCATTGCTTTCCGCATGTCTGGATCTCCCGTGTTTCCAGCGCCTCAACGTCCGTTGTTCCGCTTAGGTTGCTGTCCCGGCATGTCCCAGCCTCGGGAGGCATGGAGAGGAGGCTTGAGCGGCGAGCCCCAGGGGGGTAAGGGCACAGCCTCCGCTGCACCTCGCGGATCGGTGATTTCAAGCCCGTAAAGAACATTCGGTTTGCGAGGCGGGGAGGCCGGTGGCGCGATCAGGAAGGTTGGCCCAGCATGTTCTCTCGCCTGTTCGGCTTCCTCTCCGCCGACATGGCCATCGACCTTGGGACCGCGAACACGCTGGTCTATGTGAAGGGTCGCGGCATCGTGCTGAACGAGCCGAGCGTCGTCGCCATCGCCGATATCCGCGGCCGCAAGCAGGTGCTGGCCGTGGGCGAGGAGGCGAAGATGATGCTGGGCCGCACCCCCGGCAACATCGCCGCCATCCGCCCGCTCCGGGACGGCGTGATCGCCGATTTCGAGGTGGCGGAGGAGATGATCAAGCACTTCATCCGCAAGGTGCACAACCGGCGGAGCTTCGCTTCGCCCATGATCATCGTCTGCGTGCCCTCGGGCAGCACGGCGGTGGAGCGGCGGGCGATCCAGGAGAGCGCGGAGAGTGCAGGGGCGCGGAAAGTGTTGCTGATCGAGGAGCCGATGGCCGCCGCCATCGGCGCCGGGCTGCCGGTGACGGAGCCCTCCGGCTCCATGGTCGTCGACATCGGCGGCGGGACGACCGAGGTCGCCGTGATCTCGCTCGGCGGGATCGTCTATGCGCGGAGCGTGCGCGTCGGCGGCGACAAGATGGACGAGGCGATCATTTCCTACATCCGCCGGCAGTTCAACTTGCTGATCGGCGAGAGCAGCTCCGAGCGGATCAAGATGGAGATCGGCGCCGCGGCGATGCCGGACCATGGCGCGGACGGGCCGGCCACCGAGGTGAAGGGGCGCGACCTGATGCACGGCGTGCCGCGGGAGGTCTATGTCTCGCAGCGGCAGATCGCCGAGAGTCTGGCGGAGCCGGTGACGGCGATCGTCGAGGCGGTGAAGGTGGCGCTGGAGAACACCCCGCCGGAGCTGGCTGCCGACATCGTCGACAAGGGCATCGTGCTGACCGGGGGCGGGGCGCTGCTGCACCGGCTGGACGAGGTGTTGCGCGCCTCGACCGGCCTGCCGGTGGTGGTGGCGGAGGAGCCGCTCTCCTGCGTCGCCCTCGGCACCGGTCGGGCGCTGGAGGAGACGAAGAGACTCCGCCAGGTGTTGAGTTCGATGTATTGAAGTCCAATTAGTTTTCGCGAGTGGCCAGCTTCAACCCGTGGGTCGAGGAGGTGGCCTGATCCGGCTCAGCATCCCGCTTCGGCAGGCCCTGTCACGCCTGTCCCTGCCCGTGCTGATCGTGCTCGCCTTCGGCACCATGCTGCTGGGCAAGGCGGATGCGCTGCTGGCGGAGCGGGCGCGGATGGCGCTGGCCGACCTGCTGGCGCCCATCTGGGCGACCCTGCAGCAGCCCGTCGCCTCGGTGCGGGGGGCGGTGCAGGAGGCGGAGTTCCTGCTCAACCTCCGCGCCGAGAACGCCCGGCTGCGCGAGGAGAATGAGCGGCTGCGGCGCTGGCAGGCGACGGCCCTCGCCCTCGAGGCGGAGAACGGGATGCTGCAGCGGCAGCTCAACGTCATCCCCGAGGCAGCGCCGGCCTTCCAGACCGTGCGCGTCGTCGCCGATGGCGGCGGGATCTATGCCCGGGCCGTGCTGCTCGGCCTCGGGCCGAGCCATGGCGTGCGGAAGGGGCAGATCGCCCTCGACGCGCGCGGGCTGGTCGGGCGGGTGACGGAGGTGGGGCTGCGCTCCGCGCGCGTCCTGCTGGCGACCGACATGAACAGTCGCATCCCGGTGGTGCTGGAAGGCAGCCGGGCGCGGGCGATGATGGTCGGCACCAATGGCGCCCGGCCGCGCCTGCAGCACTGGCCGGAGGGCTCGGCGCCGGAGGATGGCGAGCGCATCGTGACCAGCGCGGAGGCCGGCGCCTTCCCGGCCGGGCTGCCGGTCGGCGTCGTCCGCCGCAGCGAGGGCGGGGCGCCGGAGGTCGAGCTTTTCGCCCGGCTGGACCGGCTGGATGTGGTGCGGCTCTTCGATTACGGGCTGGGCGGCATCCTGCCGCCGGAAGCCGTGGCGCGGCCCGAGCCGCGGCCGCGGCGGTAGCGCGCCATGAAAGGGCGCCCCGCCCCCGCCATGGGGTTGCTGCGCCAGATCGACGCGATGGCCCGGGCCGCCTTCCCCACTGGCCTGACCGCCTTGCTGATGGTGCTGGCCGCGGTGCCGGTGGGTCTGCCCGGGCTGGTGCCGGCGGCGGCGCTGCCCTGCATCGTCTTCTGGTCGGTGTTCCGCCCGGCCGCGCTCCCGCCGCTGGCGGTGTTCGGGCTGGGGCTGCTGGGGGATTTGCTGAGCTTCGCCCCGGTCGGCTCCGGCGTGCTGACCCTGCTGGTGGTGGCGGGGCTGGTGACGCGGTGGCGGCGCTTCCTGGCGAGGCAGTCCTTCCTCGCCGTCTGGCTCGCCTATTGCGGCGTGGCGCTGGGGGCGGCGGCGCTCGAGTTGCTGCTGCAGGTGGTGCTGGGGTGGCGGCTGGTGCCGCTGGCGCCGGGGCTCTGCCAGGCGGCGATGAGCGCGGGGCTGTATCCGGGCCTCGCCTGGGTGATGAGCCGGCTGCATGAGGGAATGAGCCGGGCGGAGGCCGCGCCATGAGGCCCTGGCGCAGGGCGGAGCGGGGGCTCGGCAGCGGCAAGCCGGGCGGGTCCGGCTTCAGGGGCGTACGCCGCGAGGAGGAGCGCCGGCGGGGCGTCTTCACCCGCCGGGCGCTGCTGCTCGGGGCGGGGCAGCTTGGCCTGTTCGGCTTCCTAGGCAGCCGGCTCTACCGGCTGCAGTCGGAGGAGGGCGACCGCTACGCGACCCTCGCCGAGGAGAACCGCGTCTCCGCCCGGCTGATCCCGCCGCCGCGCGGGCGCATCCTCGACCGCAACGGGCAGGTGGTGGCCGGAAACCAGCTCAACTGGCGGGCCCTGCTGGTGGCCGAGCAGACCCAGGATGTCGGGGCGACGCTCGAGACCTTCTCCCGCATCGTGCCGCTGACCGAGCAGGAGCGGGCGCGGATCGAGCGCGACGTGCGGCGGCGGCGGCGCTTCGTCCCGGTCGCGGTGCGGGAATTCCTGAGCTGGGAGGACATGGCGCGGATCGAGGTCAATGCGCCGGACCTGCCCGGCATCCTGATCGATGTCGGCACCACGCGGCTCTATCCGGAGCGGGAGCACCTGGCCCATCTCGTCGGCTATGTGGCGCCGCCGGCCGAGCGGGACATGGATGGCGACCCGCTGCTGGAGCTGCCCGGCATCCGCGTCGGCCGGGCGGGGATCGAGCGGCACCACGACCTGCTGCTGCGCGGCCGGGCGGGGGCGGTGCAGCTCGAGGTCAATGCCGTCGGCCGGGTGATTCGCGAGCTCGACCGGCGGGAGGGCGTGCCGGGGCAGGACGTGCAGATCTCCGTCGATGCCGGGCTGCAGAAGGCGCTGCGCGGCCGGATCGAGGAGGGCACCAGCGTCGTCGTCATGGATGCGCGGAACGGGGAGGTGCTGGCCATGGCCGCGCAGCCCTCCTTCGACCCGAATGTGTTCAATGCCGGCGTCTCCGGCGCGCAGTGGCGGCAATGGACGGCGAACCGGGCGACGCCGCTGATCAACAAGGCGACCAACGGGCTCTACGCGCCGGGCTCCACCTTCAAGATGATCGTGGGGCTCGCTGGGCTGGAGGCGCGGGTGGTGACGCCGGGCGACCGGGTCTTCTGCCCCGGCCATATGGATCTGGGCGATACGCGCTTCCATTGCTGGCAGCGGCACGGGCATGGCTCGCTCGACATGCGGGGCGCCATCAAGCTCTCCTGCGACGTCTATTTCTACGAGGTGGCGAAGCGCACCGGCATCGACCGGATCGCCGCCATGGCCAACCGCTTCGGCCTGGGGGTGGAGCTCGACATCGAGCTGCCGGGGACGAAGAAGGGGCTGGTGCCGACCCGAGCCTGGCGGCAGGCGCAGGGCAAGCCCTGGAACCTCGGCGACACCGTCGTCCATGGCATCGGGCAGGGCTTCTACCAGCTTACCCCCTTGCAGCTCGCCACCATGGCGGCGCGGCTGGCGACGGGGCGGGCGGTGCAGCCGCATCTGACGCGGATGGTCGGCGGCAGGCCGGGCCGCGGCACGCGGCCGGAGGACTGGCCGAGCCTCGGCATCGCGGAGCGGGACCTGAAGCTCATGCGCGAGGGGATGTGGGCGGTGGTGAACGAGCCGGGCGGCACGGCGCTCGGCTCCCGGCTGCCGGCGGCGCTCGGGGTGATGGCGGGGAAGACCGGTTCCGTCCAGGTCCGCCGCGTCAGCCGGGAGCAGCGGGAGCGCGGCTTCAAGGCGGAGAGCCAGCCGCGGGAATGGCGGCCGCATGCGCTCTTCGTCGCCTTCGCGCCCTATGAGAACCCGCTCTATGCGGTGAGCGTCGTCGTCGAACATGGCATGAGCGGGTCCGGGGCGGCGGCCCCGCTGGCCCGCGACGCCATGGTGGAGGCGTTCAACCGGCTGCGGCCCACGCCGGGCCAGCGGGTGGCCGAGGCGGGGCGATGAGCGCCACCTACGAGCGGCGCCTGCTGGCGCGGGACCGCGGCTTCGGCCTGCTGCAGAAGCTCTGGCTGATCCCCTGGAGCTTCGTGCTGCTGCTCTCAGCCATCGCCGCCGTCGGCTATGTGACGCTCTACTCGGCGGGCGGCGGCTCGGCGGAGCCTTATGCGGCGAAGCATGCGCTGCGCTTCGGCTTCGGCCTGGTGCTGATGCTGTCGATCGCGCTGGTCGACATCCGCTTCGTCGCGCGACTGGCCTGGCTCGGCTATGGGGTGGGGATCGCGCTGCTGGTGCTGGTGCTGCTGCATGGCAATGTGGGCAAGGGCGCGCAGCGCTGGATCGAGATCGGGCCCCTGCAGCTCCAGCCCTCGGAGCTGATGAAGATCATGCTCGTGCTCGGCCTCGCCGCCTGGTTCCAGCGGGCGAGCTGGGAGCGGATGGGGAACCTGCTCTTCCTCATCCCGCCGGCGCTCATGGTGCTGCTGCCGGTCGGGCTGATCCTGCGGCAGCCCAATCTCGGCACGGCGCTCATCGCCGGGATGGTGGGGGCGGCGGTGTTCTTCGCGGCCGGGGCGCGGTGGTGGAAATTCGCCCTTGCCGCCGGCGCCGTCGCCGTCGCGGCGCCGATCGCCTACGACCACCTGCACGACTACCAGCGGGCGCGGATCACCACCTTCCTCGACCCGGAGAGCGACCCGCTGGGGGCGGGGTACAACATCATCCAGTCGAAGATCGCGCTCGGCTCGGGCGGGTTGTGGGGCAAGGGCTTCCTGCAGGGGACGCAGGGGCACCTCAACTTCCTGCCCGAGAAGCAGACCGACTTCATCTTCACCATGATCGCCGAGGAATTCGGCCTGGCCGGGGCGCTGACGGTGCTCGGGCTGTTGTCGCTGGTGCTGGCCTTCTGCTTCGGCGTGGCGCTGCGCTGCCGGCACCAGTTCGGCCGGCTGGTCGCGGTGGGGCTCGGGACCAACTTCTTCCTCTATGTCTTCGTCAACGTGGCGATGGTGACGGGGTCGATCCCCGTGGGCGGGGTGCCGCTGCCGCTGATCTCGCATGGCGGCTCGGCCATGCTGACGACGATGCTGGGCTTCGGGCTGCTGCTCTCGGTCCATGTCCACCGGGATGCGGAATTCGGTCCGGCGCGCGATTGAGCGTGGATAGGGGCTGGACAAAGCCGTAGCGCCCGTTAGAAAGCGCCACCCGGTGGGGCGCCTAGCTCAGTTGGTAGAGCAGCTGACTCTTAATCAGCGGGTCATAGGTTCGAATCCTATGGCGCCCACCAACCAGCTCAAGGACTCAGCCGCCATGGAGCACTCCATTCGGCGCCCCGCGTCCTCTCTGCGAACCTTGAGCGGACCCGTCGCGCGGCAAGAGGCTCAGGGAGGCACGTCAGTGTTGCCGCTTCGCGGCCGGGCCCACCGCCTGGACGTGACGCTTCCCATGTCGAACCCCTTGCCGGTCAAGGAGGAGGTCGCGCTGATTTGCGGAGCTCGGTCTCTGGCGGTCACCTTCACTCCGGGCGAGCCAGTCCGACAGACAGCGCTGATGGGATGCGACGCCACGCGGCTGGAGATCCGGTGCGTCGCACACCGGCCCGACCACATCATCGAGGGTTCGACCGACGCTCGCAGCCTCGGCATTGCGGTCCACGACTTGAGGTTCATCCCGCCTCAGCCGACCCAGTGCATCTTGCTCTGGCGCGAGGCTCACGTGAAGGCGCCGAGGCAGGCAGGGCGTAGACCGTCCCGGGGCTGGGCATGCGTGGGTTCGTGGCGGGCCGCTTGCGCTCAGCCATAACCAGCGGGTCATGGGTTCGAAGCTTGTGGCGCCCACATTGCCATCGCCCGCGCATCTCGAGGTTCGACGTTATTCGTCGCATCGATGGCAGGTATTCCTCCTCTGCCTTGGACCGGGGATGGGTGCGGCGTCATTCTCCATCCGTAGCGCCTGGTTGGGCCGGGCCGGCAGGACGGAGGAGGTGAAGCGGTGAGGCATGGTGGGATCATCTGCACCCTGCTCGCGGTCGGCGTGGCGGCATTGTCCTCGAGCCTAGTGCCGCAACCGGTCAATCGTGACGAGACGGTGCGGTTTAGCCGATTCGAGCAAAGCCTCGCCGCCTCCGCCGATGGGGATGGCGCCGTCCTCCGGGGTGCCGAGGCATGGCTCGAGGCCGTCGGGCGAGGGGTTCGGCGTTAGTTCCCCTGAATTCTTTTAAGTCAATAAGATGCAGCAAATTCTTCTGGATACATAGCATCATTCTGCGCTATCATGCTGCATTGCAGCAAAGCGAATGATGATGACGTCCGAAACCGTCTTCTCCAGCACGCAGATTACGCCGGCCGATCGGCAGGAGGGCCAGCGCGCCCCCACCAATGACTCGACCAGGATCGAGCGGCTCTTCCTGGTTACGGTCGGGCTCGTCGCCGGGCTCGAGGTCGGCCTGGTCACCCTTTGGCTGGTCGGGTAGTGGCCGGCTTGCGGCGCTGAGGCGCAACGAGGCGGCACCGCGGGCGTGACTTCCCCGTCCCCGGGGCGACCTGCTCCGCCTGCCGCACCGAGGCCGGCCCCCGGCGCCGAGCCGAGGTGGTACGCGAGGCGGGGATCCGGCCGGAGCTCGTGCTACCCGGGCAGGTGGCGCGCCAGGAAGTCCCGCATCAGCCCGGCGATCTCGGCGCCATGCGTCTCCAGCGCGAAATGCCCGGTGTCGAGCATGTGGATCTCAGCCTTCGGGAGGTCGCGCCGGTAGGGCTCGGCGCCGGCGGCGACGAAGATCGCGTCGTTCCGGCCCCAGACCACGAGGGTCGGCGGCTGGTGGCGGCGGAAATAGGCCTGCCATTCCGGGTAGAGCGGCAGGTTGGTCCGGTAGTCGTAGAACAGGTCGAGTTGGATCTCCTGGTTGCCCGGGCGGTCGAGCAGCGCCTGGTCGACCAGGGCGGCGTCGGGGTCGACCAGCGACAGGTCCGGCACTCCGTTGGTGTACTGCCACTGCGTCGCCTTGGGCGACATCAGCCAGCGGATCGCCTCGCGCTCCGGCGCCGCGCCGGTGGACCAGTAGGCCTTGATCGGGTCCCAGAACCCGGCGATCCCCTCGTCATAGGCATTGCCGTTCTGCACGATCAGCGCCGTCACCCGCTCCGGATGCGCGGTCGCCAGGCGGAAGCCGACCGGCGCGCCGTAATCCATGACGTAGAGGGCATAGCGCGAGAGGCCGAGCTGCTCCGTTAGGCCGCCGACCAGCTCCGCATAGCGGGCGAAGCCGTAGGGGAAGGCGTCATGCGCCGGCGCGGCGCTGTGGCCGAAGCCCGGATAGTCCGGCGCCACGACGTGGTAGCGGTCGGCGAGGCGCGGGATGAGGTTGCGGAACATCTGCGACGAGGTCGGGAAGCCGTGCAGCAGCAGCAGGGTCGGCGCCTCGGGCGAGCCGGCCTCGCGGTAGAAGATCTCGATGCCCTGCACCGTCGCGGTGCGGTAGCGGATCTGGGTGCTGTCCTGGGTCATGGCCGTTCTCCTTTCTGTCCGTGGAAGCCTCGGGGCGATGGAGCCGCCGACAGGGCAAGAGGTACCGCTTGACCCGATCCGGGAGCAGGCAGAGAAATCGGGACTTATCCTCCCGGAATCTGGAAGGCTCGGATGGACCGGCTGGAGGCCATGTCGCTGCTGCTGACGGTGGTGGAGGAGGGCAGCCTCTCCGCCGGGGCACGCCGGCTGCGGGTGCCGCTGGCGACCGTCAGCCGCAAGGTGGCGGAGCTGGAGCAGCGGCTCGGCGCCCAGCTGCTGCTGCGCGGCAGCCGCCGCCTGGCGCTGACCGAGCCGGGGCGCGCCTATGTCGAGGCGGCGCGGCGCATCCTCGACGAGGTGGAGGAGGCGGAGCGGGCGGCCGCGGGGGAATTCGCCGAGCCGCGGGGCGAGCTGACCCTCACCGCGCCGGTGATGTTCGGCCGGCGCCACGTGCTGCCGGTCGCGCTGGAATTCCTCGCCGCCAATCCGCGGATCGACCTGCGGCTGGCGCTCGGCGACCGGCAGGCGAGCCTGCTGGACGAGCATATCGACCTCGCGCTGCGCATCGGCCATCTGGAGGATAGCGGGCTGATCGCCCTCAAGCTCGGCCAGGTCCGCCGGGTGATCTGCGCCAGCCCGGCCTATCTCGCCCGGCGCGGATGGCCGGCGGCGCCGGGGGAGCTGCCCGGGCATGACGGCATCAGCTTCCGCAATTTCCCGACCTCGCCGGAATGGCGCTACCGGGCCGACAACCCGGCGCTCGAGGTCGAGCCCAGGCCTCGGCTCGCGGTGAACACGACGGAGGCGGCGATCGATGCGGCGCTGGACGGGCTCGGGCTGGTGCGGCTGCTGTCCTACCAGGTGGTGGACGAGCTGCGGGCCGGCGCGCTGGTGGCGGTGCTCGAGGAATTCGCCCCGGCTCCGATCCCGGTGCAGCTCGTCCATGCCGGGCACCGGCTGGCGCCGGCCAAGCTCCGCGCCTTCCTCGACTGGGCGGCGCCGCGGCTGCGGGCGCGCCTCGCCGCGATTGAGGGCGTTGGCTGAGGCGGCCGGCCGCTACTCCGCGCGGATGCCGGCGGCGCGGATGGTCTCGCCCCAGACCTGCCGGTCGCGGGCGATGGTGCGGGCGAAGGCCTCGGGCCCCTCGAAGCCGGGGGCGATGCCGTTGTCGAGCAGGCGCCGGCGCAGTGCCGGCTCCTCGAGGCCGGTGCGGATCGCCTCGGCCCAGCGCTGCACCGCCTCGGGCGGCATGGCGCGGGGCCCGCAGATGCCGAACCAGCCGATCACCTCGAGCCCGGGGACGATGCGGGGCAGGCGCGGGGCGTCGGGGAATTCCGGCCAGCCGGCCTCGTCGGCGAGGGCCAGCAGGCGCAGCTCGCCGCCCTGCACCTGACGGATGACGTCGCCGAGATTGGTGATGAGCAGGTCGATCCGTCCGGCGATGAGGTCGAGTGCCGCCGGCGCCGCGCCGCGATAGGAGACATGGACGATGTCCACCCCGGCCATGCGCTTCAGCCGCTCGGCCGAGAGGTGCTGCGCCGTGCCGGTGCCGGCGCTGCCGTAGCTGAGCGCGCCGGGGCGGGCGCGGGCGGCCTCCAGCAGCGCCTCGAGGCTGCGATGGGAGCCCCGGGCCCCGGTCACCACGGCGTAGCTCGAGCGGGCGACATTCGCCACCGGCACCAGGTCCTGCGCGACATCGATCGGGATGTGCAGGCCCGGCACTTCCGGGCTGATGGTCATGTTGCCCATCGGGCATTGCAGCACGGTGGAGCCGTCGGCCGGGCCGCGGACCACGGCCTCGGCGGCGATGAAGCCATTGGCGCCGGTGCGGTTCTCCACCACCGGGCGCTGGCCGAGCGGGCCGGCGACCGCCTCGGCGACGACGCGGGCGACGATGTCGGAGGTGCCGCCAGGGGCGTAGCCGGCGATGATGCGCAATGGGCGGTCGGCGGGCTGCGCGAGGGCCGGGGCGGCCGGCAGCGCGGCGGCGAGCAGGGCAGCCAGGAGAAGCCGGGGACCTGTCATCATGCCTGTGTTCCTTCCTGCCGGCGAAAACCTTCGAGGAAATGCGTGTCGACGGCGCCGGCCTGCATCGCCTCGCTGCGCAGGACGCGGGCGAGGAAGCCGGCATTGGTGCGGATGCCCTCCACCCGGACGGCATCCAGGGCGGCGGCGAGGCGGGCCAGCGCCTCGGCGCGGCTCGGCGCATGGGCGATCACCTTGGCGATCAGCGGGTCGTAGAAGGGCGTGAGCACGTCGCCGCTGCGGAAGCCGGCATCGATGCGCAGGCCGGGCGCGGGCTCCGGCAGGTCGAGCCGCGTGATGGTGCCGGGCGAGGGGAGGAAGTTGCGCGCCGGGTCCTCGGCGCAGAGCCGGGCCTCGGCGGCATGGCCGGAGAGGGGCGGCGGGGCGGCGGGCAGGCGCTCGCCGGCGGCGATGCGGAGCTGCCATTCGACGAGGTCGAGGCCGGTGACCATCTCGGTCACCGGATGCTCCACCTGGAGGCGGGTGTTCATCTCGATGAACCAGATGCGCGCGGCCGCGAGCGGGCCTTCGGCATCGGCGACGAATTCGACGGTGCCGGCGCCAACATAGCCGACCGCGCGGGCGAGGGCGAGGGCGCGGCGGCCGAGTTCCGCCCGCAGGGCCGGGGTGACGCCGGGGCCAGGGGATTCCTCGACCAGCTTCTGGTTGCGGCGCTGCAGGGAGCAGTCCCGCTCGCCGAGATGGAGCACGGTGCCATGCGCATCGGCGAAGACCTGCACCTCGATATGGCGGGCGCGGGCTACGAACTTCTCGACCAGGACCCGGTCGTCGCCGAAGGCGGCGGCCTCGCGCCGGGCGGCGGCCAAAGCGGCGGGGAAGGCTTCCGCGCTGTCGGCCCGGCGCATGCCGCGGCCGCCGCCGCCGGCGACCGCCTTGATCATCACCGGGAAGCCGATGCGCGCTGCTTCCTTGGCAAGGCGCTCGGGCGACTGGTCGGCGCCGTCATAGCCGGGGACGGCTGGGACGCCGGCCTCGCGCGCCACCGCCTTGGCCGCGGCCTTGCCGCCCATGGCGCGGATCGCGGCCTCCGGCGGGCCGATGAAGACGAGGTCGGCCTCGGCGCAGGCGCGGGCGAATTCGGCATTCTCGCTGAGGAAGCCGTAGCCCGGATGCACCATGCGGGCGCCGCTGCGGCGTGCCGCGGCGATGATCGCCGGGATGGAGAGGTAGCTCTCGCGCGGCGGCGCGGGGCCGATGCGTTCCGCCGCATCGGCGGCGGCGACATGCAGCGCGCCTGCATCCGCGTCGGAGTAGACGGCGATGCTGCGCAGGCCGAGGCGGCGGCAGGTGGCGGCGATGCGGCAGGCGATCTCGCCGCGGTTGGCGATCAGGACCGGGCCGAGCACCTCAGGCGTCGAGCAGCAGGACGACCTGGCCCTCCTGCACCTGGTCGCCCTCGGCGACGAGGATCGACGTCACCGTGCCGGCGCGCGGGGATTCGACCGGGATCTCCATCTTCATCGACTCGAGGATCATCAGCACGTCGCCCTCGGCGACCTGCTGGCCGGGGGATGCCTCGATCTTCCAGACGGCGGCGGTGAGTTCGACGGGCACGCCGAGTTCGGCCATGGCTTTCCTCCCGAGGCTCATTCAGGAGGGGAGCATAGCCTAGCCGATCTCGATCGCGTCCACCCGGTCCGGGTAGAAGGCGAGGTGGCCCGCGATGGCGGCCACGGCGGGGTAGGGGGATTCGTAGCTCCAGACCGCGTTCTCGGCCTGCCGGCTGCCGGCGGCGATGCTGAAGTAGCTGGCATCGCCCTTGTACGGGCAGTGGGTGCTGCGGGGCGTGCGGGCGAGCAGCGCCATCGCCGTATCCTCGCGAGGGATGTACTGCACGGCGGGGTAGCTGGCTTCCTGCAGGGTCAGCGCCCGTGTCGTCTCCGCCACCACCTCGCCGTCGAGGAGGACGCGCACGCGCTGCGGCGTCGGCGTGATGGTGATGGGATGGTCCGGTCCTGGCTGCTTCATGGCGGCGCTTCTCCGTGACGGACCCGGATATTGCCGGCGCGGGACCGGATTCCAAGCCCTGGCGTTCGGTCGGCCCGGTGCCTGCGTGCACGGATGGGGAAGCCGGCGCAGGGCCCATGGGGCAGCGGCGGGTTTTCCCGATGCGCCGCTTCATGCTGCAATCGCGCGGGATCCGGAGCAGGCGGCATGAGCGGCGAATTGGACATCTTCAGGCGGCAGGGCTTCGCCAACCCGCTCGGGCTCGGCCAGGCGCCGGCGCTGGTGATTGTCGATTTCGTCCTCGGCCTCACCGACCCGGCGCAGTTCGGCGGCGGGAACATCGGCCCCGCCGTCGCGCGGACGGTGCCGCTGCTGGCGCATGCGCGGCGACGCGGCTGGCCTGTGGCGCATACGCGCATCGTCTATGCGGAGGATGGCTCGGATATCGGCATGCTGGCGACCAAGGTGCCGAGCCTCCGCAGCCTCACCGAGCAGGCACCCGCCGGCCAGATCGTGCCGGAGCTGGCGCCGTCGGCCGGGGAGCTCGTCATCCGCAAGCGGCAGGCCTCGGCCTTCTTCGGCAGCGAGCTGGCGGGGTGGCTGGCGATGCGGCGGGTGGACACGGTGCTGGTCGTGGGCTGCACCACCTCCGGCTGCGTGCGGGCGACGGTGGTGGATGCGTGCAGCCACAACCTCCGCACGGTCGTCGTCACCGATTGCGTCGGCGACCGCGCCATCGCGCCGCATGAGGCGAGCCTCTTCGACATGGGGCAGAAATATGCCGATCTGATGCCGGCGGAGGCCTTGCTGGCGGCGTAGGGGAATGGGCGAGACAGCGGGTGGCGATGCGCGGCGTCAGGATCTGCGCGCCGGCCGCTTCGTCCGGGCGGTGGCGGGCATCGGCATCCCGGCCGGCAGCCATGCCCGCACGGCGGCGACGCGGATGCCATCGTGAAGGCCCGCACCAACCCCTCCATCATGCGGCTGGCGGCGGAGCTCCGGCTCGGCAAGCCGGTGACCGCCCTCACCTTGGCGGCCGGCCGGCCGGCATGCGCAGCGCGCCAGTGGCATCCAGGACCGGCAGGCGGGCTTTCGGGCGGCTGCCGGGGCGTTCTGAGCGTCAGCCTGTCGAGCCGAAGCCGCCGGCGCCGCGGCTGGAGTCCATCGAGAATTCCTCCACCACCGCGAAGTCCGGGCGGAGGATGGGGACGAAGACCATCTGCGCGAAGCGCTCGCCGGGTGCGATGGTGATGGGCTCGCTGCCCGGCGGGTTGCGGTTCCAGGCGCTGACCAGGATCGGCCCGGTGTAGTCGGCATCGATCAGCCCGACGAGGTTGCCGAGCACCAGCCCCCTCTTGTGCCCGAGGCCGGAACGCGGCAGCACCAGCGCCGCCATGCCGCCATCGGCCATGTGCAGGGCGATGCCGCTCGAGACCAGCGCCGGCGGGGCGCCCGGCGGCAGCTCCAGCGGCGCGTCGAGGCAGGCATGCAGGTCGATCGCGGCGGCCTGGCCGGTCTGGTAGCGGGGCAGGCCCCACTGGCGCAGCCGCTGGTCCAGCAGCTTCAGCTCGATCACCGGGTTGCCCATCCTGCCCCTCCCTGCCGCGGCGGCCGGTGATAGAGCAAAGCCCGGCCGGACGGAATCGGGGACGGCCGGGCTGCCGGCGTGCCGAGCAGCAGGCCGGGCCGGCATCGCCATCCCTTGCAGGGATGAGGCGGCGAGGGCCGAAGCGTGCCAAGCCCTGGGGGCCGCTTCCGCTGCATTTTGCGATTCCCTTGCCGCTTGGGTTGCAGGATGCGGTAACCTCGGCCTGGTCCTGCGCAGCGCCGCCATGCCGCCTCTCCCTCATCGGTCATCCGCGCCTGCCTTCTTTCAGAGATGGCGCCTCACTTCTGCGACCTGCCCCGCGCGGCGGTACATGCAGAGGAGGGGTGGACGCCGCTCCACAATTGTTGCGAGAGGGGTTTGTTGCTGATTGACACAAAATCTGCAAAATGCGACATACGCGGCCGTGAGCGCGATCGACCCCCATATCGCCGAGCAGTTGGCCCAGGACTTTCCTCCGGCCGACTTCCGGCGGATCATCGAGACCTTCGAGGATGATCTAGGCCGGCTGGTGCGGCAGCTGGAGGCGGCTGCCATCGCTGGGAATTGGGATGGCTACCAGCGTGCCGCCCATAGCCTGGCCGGGGCGGCGGCGGCGGTCGGCGCCGTGCCGCTGGAACAGGCGGCACGCGTTGCCATGGACCCGCGCTCGCCGCATCCGCCGGCGGTGGTGGTGCCGGTGATCCGGGACCGGGCGCAGGCGGCGCTCCAGGAGTTGTCGGCGCTCGTCGCGCGTTCTGACGGCCGATGAGCGGCAGCGCCGGGCGCGTCCTCCTGGTCGAGGACACGCCCACCCAGGCGGAGGTCGCGCGGTCCCAGCTGCGGGAGCTCGGCCATGAGATCCGCACCGTCGAGACCGGGACCGAGGCCCTGGCCCAGGCCCGTGCCTGGGAGCCGGATGCCATCCTGCTCGACCTCGAGCTGCCGGACTTCTCCGGCCTCGAGGTGCTGAGGACGCTGCGGGCCGAGGGGTTCGAGGCCGCCGTCATCGTCATCACCGCCAATGCCTCGATGAACACCGCGGTCGAGGTGATGCGGGCCGGGGCGACGGACTTCCTGCCGAAGCCCTACCCGAAGGCGAAGCTCGTCTTCACCCTGCAGAACGCCATGGAGAAGCGCGCCCTCGTCATCGAGAAGCGGGCGCTGGAGACGGAGCTGCAGGCGGCCCGGGCGCTGACGGCGCGGCCGGGCTTCATGGGCTTCATCGGCGCCTCGCCGGCGATGCAGGCGGTCTACCGCACCATCGAGAGCGTCGCCTCCAGCCGGGCGAGCATCTTCATCACCGGCGAGAGCGGCACGGGGAAGGAGCTGGCGGCGGAGGCGGTGCACAGGGCCTCGCCGCGCGCCGGGCGGCCCTTCGTCGCGCTCAACTGCGGCGCCATCCCGCGCGACCTGCTGGAGAGCGAGATCTTCGGCCATGTGAAGGGCGCCTTCACCGGGGCGACGGAGAGCCGCGCCGGCGCCGCCAGGCAGGCGGATGGCGGCACGCTCTTCCTCGACGAGATCGGCGAGATGCCGCTCGAGATGCAGGTGAAGCTGCTGCGCTTCGTGCAGACCGGCAGCTTCCAGCCGGTCGGCGGCTCCCGCCCGGAGAGGGTGGACGTGCGCTTCGTCTGCGCCACCAACCGCGACCCCCTGGCCGAGGTTGAGGCGGGGCGGTTCCGCGAGGACCTCTACTACCGCCTCTATGTGGTGCCGATCGAGCTGCCGCCGCTGCGCACACGCGGGGCGGATGCGCTGCTGGTCGCCCGCGCCTTCCTCGCGCAGTTCAGCCGGGAGGAGCGCAAGCGCTTCCGCCGCTTCTCGCCCGAGGCGGAGGCGGCGATCCTCGGCTATCCCTGGCCGGGCAATGTGCGGCAGCTGCAGAATGTCGTCCGCAACGTCGTCGTGCTGCATGATGGCGCGCAGGTGGAGGCGGCGATGCTGCCGGCGCCGCTTCTGCGTGCCGGGCCACGAGGGGCCGCGGCGGCGCCCGCCGCCTCGGCGGAGCCGGTGCCGCCGGCCGTCGAGATCATGCCGCTCGCCGAGATGGAGCGGCGGCTGATCCTCGCCGCGCTGGAGCAGACCGGGCAGGACGTGCCGCAAGCCGCCTCGCTGCTGGAGATCAACCCCTCGACCATCTATCGCAAGCTGCAGGCCTGGCGTGGGCCGAAGCGGGCAGCGGGCTGAGCTCAGCCCAGCGTGCCGCGCAGCCAGTCGAGGAAGGCGCGGGCGGCGGGCGAGGCGGCGCGGGGCGAGGTCGGCAGGGCGGCCAGGCCCTCGGGGAAGGGGACGAAGCCGCAGGGGGCGAGCAGCCGGCCGGTCGCCACTTCCTCCCGCACGAGGCGCTGCTCGACCAGGGCGAGGCCGAGCCCGGCCAGCGCCGCCTCGATGCAGAGATGGGTGTGGGGGAAGTGCAGCTCCTCCCGGCAGTCCAGCGTTCGGCCGGCCCGCTCCGCCCAGGCTGGCCAGGCGCGGCCGATATGCTCATGGGCGATGCGGGTGGCGCCGGCGAGGCGGCCGGGGGCAACCTCCACCGGATAGTCCGGCGCACAGACCGGGCCGAAGGCGACCGGGCCGAGCGGGATGGCACGGGCCTGCTCGCCGGGCGGGTAGTGGCCCCGGTTCCAGGCGATGACGAGATCCGCACCCTCGTGGCGGAGGGCGCGGGCAGTGGTCATCGAGAGGCGGAGGCGGAGCGCGGGCTGGGCGCGGTAGAAGCCCGGCAGGCGCGGGACCAGCCAGCGCATGGCGAAGCTGGCGCTGCAGGCGACATGCAGCGCCGGGCCGCCGGCCGCGTCGCGGAGCGCCGCCCAGCCGGCTTCCAGCCCGTCCAGCGCGGCGGCGACGCTGCGGTGCAGCGCCTCGCCCTCGGCATTGAGGCGGAGGCCGGTGCCGGCCTTCTCGAAGAGCGGCAGGCCGGCCGCCCCCTGCAGGGCCTGGATCTGCCGGCTGACGGCGCCATGGGTGCGGCCCAGCTCCTCCGCCGCGCGGGTGACGGAGCCGAGCCGAGCCGTCGCCTCGAAGGCGCGGAGGGCGGCGAGTGGCGGCAGGCGGCGCGGCATGGCGCTCCTTCGGTGAGTTTGGCTCACAGTGTCGGCAGCCGAAATCGATAGTCGCCCGGCGGGCGCTTCGTCTAGCCATGCGCCTGCGCAGGGCAGGGAGGCAGCTGTGACGGTCATCACCAGCATCGCGGAGCTAGAGGCGATCTACGGGTCGCTGGAGGCGATCGGGGAGGCCTCGACGGCCAAGGTGGCGGATCATGTGACGCGGGCCTATGCCCGCTTCATCGCGGCGGCGCCCTTCCTCGCCCTGGCGACGGTGGGGCCGGAGGGGCTCGACTGCTCGCCGCGCGGGGACAGGCCCGGCTTCGTCCGCATCGCCGACCCGAGGACGCTGCTGCTGCCCGACCGGCGCGGCAACAACCGCATCGACAGCCTGCGCAACCTGGTGCGGGACCCGCGCATTGGGCTGATGTTCCTCATTCCCGGCAGCGGCAACGCGCTGCGGATCAACGGCATGGCGGAGGTCGAGACGGATCCGGCGCTGCTCGACAGCTTCGCCATGGAGGGGAAGGCACCGCGCTCGGTGCTCGTGATCCGGGTGCGGGAGGTCTATTTCCAGTGCGCGCGGGCGATCATCCGCGCCGGGCTGTGGCGGCCGGAGAGCCAGGTCGACCCGCGGAGCCTGCCGACGCCCGGCGCCATCCTTGCCGAGATGAGCGAGGGGCGGGTCGGGGGCGAGGCCTACGACGCCGCCTGGCCGGCGCGGGCCCGGGAGAGCCTGTGGTGAGGCCTCAGCAGGAGCCGGGGCCGGCGAGGACGCGGTAGATGCCGCGCTCCGTCGCCAGGCAGCCGCCGGTGATGCGCCCTTCGAAGCGCGTGCCATCGGCGGCGATGAGCACGCCGGGGCCGCTCGGCAGGTCGTCGACGAACTGGCCGACGAAGCGGGTGCCGTTGCTGTAGGTCTCGGTGCCCTGGCCGTTGCGGCGGTCACCCCGCCATTCGCCCTCGTAGACGCCGCCGGACCAGGTCATCGTCCCCCGGCCCTCGCGCTTGTCGTTGCGCCATTCACCCTGGTAGCGGTCGCCGCTCGGGTAGATCTGCAGGCCGCGGCCGTTGCGGCGGTCCTCGCGCCACTGGCCGGAATAGACGCCGTAGCCGTCCTGCTGGCGGCCCTCGCCGGTGCGGACGCCGTTCACCCATTGGCCGTCATAGTCGGGCCCGCGCGGCCAGGTGCGCACGCCGCGGCCATGCGGCAGGGCGTTGCGGATCTCGCCGCGATAGGTGCTGGCATCGCCGAAGCGGATCTGCCCGACCTTCGCCTCGCCGGCGGTGAACTCCGCCTCGACCTGGGTGCCGCCGCCAAGCGCGATGGTGGCGGGGCCTTCCAGCCTGCCCTCCCTGAACTGGCCCTGAGTGAGGCTGATCACTGCCTCGCCCTTCCGCCGCAGCAGCTCGCCGGTGCCGCTGGCGGTGCCGTTGCGGCAGGTGCCGGACCATTCGAGGCTCTCGCCGGGCTGGAGATCGGGCGCCCAGATGCCGCATCGAGCACGGGTGTCGGCGACCAGGCCGCGCGGCGCCTCGGCCGGCGCGGCGGGCAGCGCCGGGACGGGGGCGACAGCCTCCTCGCGCGGGACGCGTGGGCGGGGGGGTGGGCGCGGCGCGGGGGGGGCGGGGCGGACGCTGCTGGGTGGCGGCGGGGCCGGCGCATCATCCTCGAAGGTGACGGCGGCGGCGGCCGGCCAGGCGAGCAGCAGCAGCAGGGCGAGCGGGAGACGTCTCATCGGCCGGGCACCGTCCGCAGCAGCAGCACCCGTACGGCGACGCGCCCGGCCTCCTGGGCATCGCGCAGGGCGCCGGCGAGGGCGATGTCGAAATCCTCGAGCGGCTCCGGGCGCCGGCGCTGCTGGAAGAGCGGCGCCTCGGAGGCGATGACGACCAGCATGTCGGTGCCGAAGGGCGCCGTCGCCACCCAGCGGTTGCCGTCGCCGAAGCCGAGGCTGGTGCCCGGCGGCTGCGGCGTGCCGCCCTGGACGATATGCCCGACCTCTCCCGCCTCGCTCACATAGGCCACATGCAGCCGGGCCGGCCAGGGCGGGGTGGTGACGCTGAAGCGCAGGCCCTGGCCCTCGCGCAGCGGGTTGCTGCTGGTGAAGGCGAGGTTCGGCGCATCCTCGCCGAGGGCGGCGAAGGGCCGGGCGATGTCGAGCAGCTGGCAGTAGGACGCGCTGAAGCTGTCGAGCGCGACCCGCGTGGCGCCGGGCGGCAGGCCGGCCGCGGCCAGGTTGCGCCGCATGGCCTCGGCGGAGGCAGCGCTGGCGACGCCGGCGACGGAGAGGCCGCCGCCGGCCTGGGTGACCTGGACCAGGCTGCACGGCATGGCGCGGAGCGAGGCGGCGATGCTCGCGGCATCCGGTGCCGGGAGCGGGGCCGGGCGCGGTGCCGGCGGAACGGGCGGCGGGGCGGGGGCGAGGACGGGGGTGGGCTGCGCCGGCGGCTGCGCCGGGGGGGGCGGCAACACGGCAGCGACCTCCTGCTGCGGCGGCCCGCCTGGGGAGCGGGTGCCGCCGAGCATCAGACTGCCGGTCACCAGCAGGGCGAGCACCACCGCGCCGCCGCCGAGGAGCGGCAGGAGCAGGCGCCGGCTCCGTGGCGGCTCCTGCAGCAGCGGGCGCAGGGGCGGGCGGACGACGGTGCCGTCATCCGGCGGCTCCGGCGGGCGGCGGAAGGGCGAGGCGGCGATGGAGCCCGGCATCGGCGAGGACAGGCTGGCCGCGGCCTGCTGGAGGGCGGCGGCGAACTCCGCGGCGGAGGCGAAGCGATCCTCCGGCGCCTTCGCCATGGCGCGGGCAACGATGGCATCGATCGAGGGCGTGCCGGTCGGCGGCACGCCGATGCGGGAGGGCGGCACCGGATCGGTGTTCAGCACCTTCTGCATGACGGAGGTAATGCCGCCGGAGAAGGGTTTCTCGCCCGACAGCAGCTGGTAGAGCACCACGCCGGCGGCCCAGAGATCGGCGCGCTGGTCGACGGTCTCGCCGCGCAGCTGCTCCGGCGCCATGTAGGCCGGCGTGCCCATCATGGTGCCGACATGGGTCATCGACGAGTTCTCGAGCCGGGCGATGCCGAAATCGGCAATCTTCAGCATGCCCGAGGGCGTCAGCATCAGGTTGGCCGGCTTGATGTCGCGGTGGACGACGCCCCTGGCATGGGAATAGCCGAGCCCGTCGAGCAGCTGCGTCATCAGCTGGACGACGCGCGGCAGCGTCGGCCGCTCGCCGGTGTCGAGCATCGACTTCAGCGAGCCGCCCTCGACCAACTCCATGATGATCCAGGCCTGCTCGGCATTCTCGCCATAGTCGAAGACGGCCACGATGTTCGGGTGGTTCAGGCCGCCCGCGGCCCGGGCGCCGCGGCGGAAGCGGGCGATGGCGTCGGCGGTCTCCGCATCCTCGATCGGCGGCAGGTTGACGACCTTCACCGCGACGCGGCGCTCGATCAGCCGGTCGAAGGCCTCATGCACGACGGTGCCGGCGCCGGTGCCGAGCGTGCCGCGCAACTCGTAGCGGCCCGCGATGTCGGCCTGGACGTTCATGGCGCGACGAGGCCGCCGCCGGCCCGAGGGGCGGATCCTGCCATCAGCGCGGCATCACCCTGCATCGCCAGTCACCAAGAACCGAGAAGCGCGACATTGCAGGCACCGCCAAGTCGGGGCAAGCGCCTGTCCGGAGCGGAGAATGGTATTGGCCAAGTTGTTACCCGTTTCGGCTGGGATTTCGCCAAGGGGTTTAGGTCGACCGTTTCGGGCCATCCCGGATAGTAGCCGGCATCGTGCTCACCGCGCAACGTGACGTGGACGAGACGTGACTTTCCGGAAAGGAACCGAATCTCACGGGCTCGTCGATTGCGAAGATGAAACATGCGGCTGATATTCCGCCCGAAATCAACGACGAGGCCGAGCGGCAGGCATGTCCACAACCCTCCCGGTAGGCCATTCGGACCCGATGCCGCCGGGGAGGAAAGTCCTCGTCACCGCCTGCATCTGCACCCATGACCGCACCCGCTACCTGCGGCATTGCCTCGGGAGCCTGCGGCACCAGAGCGTCGGCCTCGAGGGTTTCGAGATCGTGGTGGTCGACAGCAGCTCGCCGCCGGCCGCGGCGGCGGAGATGCGGCGCCTGGTCGCGGAGTTGCCGGATGCGCGGCTCATCCGCCTGGAGGAGACCGGCATCAGCCTCGCCCGCAATGCCGGGGCGCTCGCCGCGCGGGGTGCGTATATCGCCTATATCGACGACGACGCGCTGGCGGCGCCCGACTGGATCGAGCAGATCATCGCCGTGGTGCGGGAGCAGTCGGTGCCGCCGGCCGTGCTCAGCGGCCGCGCCCTGCCGGTCTGGGAGGCGCCGCTGCCGGCGTGGTGGCCCGGGAACCTGCGCGGCATCCTCACCATCACCGAATGGGAGGGGCGTGGCGAGTACCGCACCGCCGAGGTGCCGGCGGGGCTCGGCCCCTGTGGCGCCAACCTGATCGTCGAGCGGGCGGCCATGCTTGCCGCCTCCGGCTTCGCCGAGGATCTCGGGCGGCGCGGCGGCCTGCTGCTTTCCGACGAGGATGTGCATCTCGCCTGGAAGCTGCAGGACAGCGGTCGGTCCGCGCGGCACGATTCGCGAATCACGGTGCACCACTGCATTCAGGCACCGCGGCTGACGGTGGCCTGGATGCTGCGGCGGCTCTATTGGCAGGGCGCCTCCTCGGTGCTGACGCGGCTGATGCTCGGCCATCCGCGCATGGTCTGGAGCGAGCTGCCGCGGCGGCTGGCGCTGGCGGTGGTGCTGGCGCCGCTCGCCCTGGTGCCGGAGCGGAGCAGCGCGCTGGTCGGCCTGCGCTGGCGCCTGGCCTATGCGCGGGGCTTCGTCCGCATGGCGATCGGCGAGCTGCTGCGGGCGGGCACCGCGGGCGTCGAGGTCAGGTCGCGTGCCCTCACGAAGAATGCAGCGGCGCGCGGGGCGATGGGCTGAGGCGTCTCAGCCGGGCGCGGGGGCGAGGGCCATCGCCTCCGTGCGGGCCTCGGCCCATGCGGCCGTGTCGCGCAGCAGGCCGAGCGCCAGGAGCTGCTCCGGCCCGGCATAGCGCAGGCTGCGCGGGCCATGCAACGTGAAGTCCGGGTCGCGCTTCAGCGCCGCGAGGTAACGGCGATACTCGGCCGAGCCGTCGTAATGCGCGTCGCGCGCCACCGCATCCAGCACGCGGGCGTGGAAGTCCTGCAGGAATTTGAAATGCAGCAGCACGCCGCTCGGCTGCCCGGCGGCGAGGGCGAGCGGTGCCACCGAATGCGCCGAGCGGAACGCCATGCCCTCCCGCCAGCGCAGCAGCGGCAGCTTGGTGAGGTTGGGCGAGCGGCGCGGCGCCAGGCGGGCATACCAGGCGGCGCGGCGCAAGGGCGGCAGGCGCCAGCCGAGATTGTAGAGCTTCTGGTGCAGGAAGCGCGCCGGGCGGGTCGGGATCGCCTCGGGGAAGAAGAGGCGCTCGCGGATGCCGCCATAGGTGGCGATGTAGGGACAGTCCGGTGCCGGCTCCTGGCGGAGCTGCGGCGGCTCGAACCAGGGGGCGACGTCGAGCAGGTCCTGCTCCGGCCGGTAGCGTGTCGCGTGCAGCGGCTCGCGCGGGAAGAGGTCGAGCATCACGGTCGTGAGCCCCTCGGAGCCGAGCCGGTCGAGATGGCCGCAGAGCCGGGGCAGGGCGCCGGGCGCGTCGCTGCCGGGGAAGGCCAGCATCTCATCGGCATCGAAGAGCAGCACCCAGTGGCCGCCTGCGTGGCGGTCCAGAATCGCATTCGCCCAGTCGATGCCGAAATTGGCTTCGGCATACCGGCCCGGGGCCTCGACCACATGCAGGCGCGGATGGCGGAGCGCGATCTCCCGCGTCGCATCCGTCGAGAGGTTGTCGATGAGGATGATCGGGCCGACGCCGAGATGCCGGGCATGCCGGATCGCGGCGTCGAGGCGCAGCGCCTCGTTGCGGGCGACGACGATGCCGAGGATCTCGCCCGGCCGTGGCGCGGGGGCGGGGCCGATCAGCCGCAGGCCGAAGGGCAGGGCAGCCTCAGGCGGCGTCATGCAGGGCCCTGAGGCGGGGAAGGCTTTCGCGCGCGTGGCCGGATGCGCAGAAATTGGCGTCGCGCAGCCAGTGGGAGATCGCGGCCCGGCGCTCCGGCCACTCCTCCTCGAGCAGCGAGAAATAGGCCGTGTCGCGGCGATGGGCGCGCACGACCATATGCGCGCGCAGCACGCCCTCGAAGCGGAAGCCGAGCCGCTCCGCCGCGCGGCGGGAGGCCGCGTTCAGCGCGTTGCACTTCCAGGAGACGCGCCGGTAGCCGAGGCGGAAGGCGAGGTCGAGCAGCAGGAACATCGCCTCCGTGGCCGCGCGGGTGCGGGCGAGGCCGGGCGGGAACCAGATGTTGCCGAGCTCGATCGCCGCGTCCGCCGGGCGGATGTCGAGGAGCGCGAGCCACCCGGCCGCCGGGCCAGGCCTGCCGTCGGCGCCATGGGGCCGCACCGCCCAGACCAGCTCGCCCTTGCTGACGGCCATGAAGCGCAGGTAGCCGGCGAAGGCGGCGCGATCGGCGAAGGGACCGACGGGCAGCCAGCGCCAGCTCTCGGCCGCCTGCTCCGCGGCGGGCCAGAGCTCCTCCGCATGCGCCGCCGCCAGTGGCTCCAGCATGACGCTGGCGCCGGCGATGGCGGCGTGCTCCGGCCGCGGGCGCAGCGCGGGATCGACGGCCGGGCCGAGTGGATCCATCCCCTCCATCAGCCGAAGCGCCGCCCGCCGGCGAGGAAGGCATAGAGGGCGGGCGATAGGCGGTAGATCGCCGCTGCGCCGACGGCTGCGATCGAGATCGTGACGGCGACGCTGGCGGCGTAATGCGCGAGCATCCAGACATCCGTCTCGGCCGGCACCAGGCGCCAGAGGAGGTACTTCACGAAGATGATGATGGGGAAATGCGCCGCATGGAGGAAGAAGGCGAAGCCGCCATAGCGGGCGAAGAAGCCGCCGAGCTGCGTCGCGGCGAGGCGGAGGCAGAGGCCCCAGCAGGCAGCGACGCCGAGCGGGCGGGCGAGGCGCGTCGCCAGGTCGAGCATGTCCTCATGCGGCGGCGTGGTCGGGTCGAACCAGAGCGGCGCCAGCGCCCGCAGCGCCATCAGCACCGCATAGGCGACCAGCAGGATCTTGGCGGTGCGCCAGGAGATGTCCAGCGACACCTGCCGCATGCGGGCGAAGCCGCCGAGGAAGAAGAAAAACAGCACATCGGTGCGGATGAAGATGCCGAAGGTGAGGTCGAGCACCCAGGAGGCGCCGAGCACCACCACGCCCGCCAGCGGCGCATGGCGCAGGACGAGCCAGAGGAGCGGGCTCACCAGCACCGAGAGGAAGAGGTCCCGCACGAACCAGAACTGGAAGGCGATCGGCAGGCCGGTGATGCCGAAGACCGCGTCGAGCACGCCGAAGAGGCTCGGCTCCGCGAAGTCGAACCGGAACTCGCCGAGCAGGCCGGTGGTCGGGGCGATGGCGTAGAGGGTCAGGCCGACCCCGATGGTGGCGAGGTTCCAGGTGATCAGCGGGAAGAGCAGCGAGCCGATGCGGTTGCGCATCCGCCGGAGGATGGTCTGCAGCGGATGATCGGCGAGGCCGAAGAAGAGCCAGCCGGAGATGGTGCTGAGCAACGGCACCGCGCTGAAGAAGAACAGCAGGATGAAGCTGTTCACGAAGGTGGCGAAGGGGTGGCTGTCCGGGTCGAAGCCGGTGAAGGGCGAGACCCGGCTGTTGGGGAAGGAGAAGTAATGGAGGAAGACCAGGCCGATGACGAGCACCACCCGCGCCACCTCGATGGTCGTCGGCAGGCTGGCGGGCATGCTGCGCGAGGCCTCGGCCTGCGCGGTGGGTCTTTCGGAGGAAAGCGCGGACTGGAGGATGCTCATGGCGTTCGTCCCGGCTGGTCTTGTTATGTTGTATGGAGCGGGATGGGGAAGGCAGGGTGGGGCCGTGCTGCGGCAGGGCGGGGCCGACGATGGTGCCGGAACAGCTCCTCCTCGACTGCAGCGATGAACTCGTCCTGCATCGCACGCGGGTTGATGGCGTGGTCGGTCCCCTGGAGGATGAGGGTACGTATCGGCGCGCGCCGCGGCAGGTTCCGGCCGCCGCGGCCGAAATGCGCGCGCAACTCGCGCAACGAGCGGTCGCGGTCGCTGTGGGCGAGGAGCAGCGTCGTGCCGCGGGCCTGCAGCTGCCGCAACCAGCGGCCGGCGCGGTCGAGGCCGGTCTCGAGGCCTAGGCGTTCGGCGAGGAAGCGGTCGGCTTCGGCAAGGCTCCGGCGCAGCGCCATGCGGGGCTTCCGCAGCCGCGGGTTCTCGCCGGGCGGGGGGCCGCCGTCGAGGTCGGGCGCACCGCCGGCGGCGCGGTCGAAGGCCGGGAGATTGGCGAGGGCGAGGCCGGCGACGCGCGCATCCCGCAGCGCGGCGTGGAAGGCGTGATGCGCGCCGGAGCAGATGCCGACCAAGAGGCTGCGGCGGAATCCCTGGCGCTCCAGCGCCGCGAGCCCGGCGATGGCGTCGCGTGTCGCGCCTTCGCCGAACAACGCCTCGGCGCGCTCGCCATCGGCGATGGCACCGCTCTCGCCGATGCCATCGGCATCCATCCGCAGCGAGGCGAAGCCGAGCTCCGCCAGGCGGCGCGCCAGGCGCACGGCGATGCGGCCGTTGCCGATATGGTGGTTGGCGCCGGTGTTGAGGATCAGCACGCCAACCGGCTGTGGTTCCGCCGGAGCGCAGAGGATGCCGGCGAGCTGGTCGTCGTCGCCGAAGCGCAGCACGCGCTCCTCGATGCCGGGGGCGACCGGCAGGCGGTCGGTGACGGTGGCTTGCCTGGCCGTTGGCGCCGCCTCCTTCGCCAGCCACTGGGCGGCGGTCATGAACAATGCCTTCGGCGGGATGCTGAGCTGCGCATGGCGCAGGAAGGCGGCATGGCCCTCGAAGGGCAGGGCCGTCACCGGCGCGCCGAGGTCCGGCGTCGGTCCCGGCTGGGCCGGTTCGGCGAGCAGGATGCGGGCCGGGCGCGCCTGGCGCAGCAGCGGGGCGAGGTCGAGGCCGCGCAGGCCGGCGATGTCGCTGTCATGCAGGCGGAAGCCCGCGGCTTCGAGCCAGCCCGGCTCGGGCGTGGCGTCGCCGGCGGCGCGGGCGCCGAGCAGCAGCTCACGCCCATGGGCGCGGCCCGACCAGACGGGTGCGAGAAGGACCATGTCGGCGATGCTGCCGGGGCGGCGTGCGGCGCTGGCCGCGGCGAGGAGTGCGCCGAGCCGCATTCCGCCGAGGCTGATCGCCCCGAGGCCGAGCGTCCTCCGCATCCAGTCGCAGGCCGTGCCGATGCCAGCGAGCCAGTCGGCCAAGCGGTGTGGGGCCTCGTCGCCCAGGGAGTCGCCGGTACCGGGATAGTCGAAGCGCAGCACCGGCGTGCCCGCTGCGGCCGCCTGCTCGGCGAGGAGACGCAGGCCGGCCTGGGTGCAGATCAGCTCGTAGCCGAAGGGCGGGCAGAGCACGAGGCCATGCGATGCCGCCCCGTGTGCGGGATGCAGCCAGCCGCGGCAGCCATGGAAGGCGACCGGGATCATCAGCTGCTCTCCTCCTCCGTTCAGGCCTGGGGCCAGAGCGTTGCGTGCACAGCTTCGGGCCAGGCTTCGAGGTCGAAGCCGTGCTGGCGCAGCAGGGCGAGGGCGACGCGCTCCAGCCCGAAGCCGGCGCAGCCGGTATGCGCCGCCTCGCCATCCGCGCCGCGGATGCCGTAGGCGTCGGCGAAGTGGTGGACATGGTAGTTGAAGCTGCCGCAGGCGCTCAGCCGGTCGGGATCGGAGACCGGGACGAGGATCTCGAATTTCAGCCGCTGGCTGCGCTGGCCATTCGCCATCAACACGCCGGGGCGGCCGAAGAAGGGATCGTTGGCGAGGTCGGTCGTCGCCTCCAGGCCCATCAGCCGGAACATCTCCAGCGCGCGGGCCATCCAGTGCGACTGGAAGGCGCGGATGCGCTCCGGCGTTCCGAAGCAGACCTGCTCGCGCTGGCGGAACATCTGCATGCGCGCGGGGTCGATCGAGGGCTCGCGGCGGAAGCAGTAGGAGGAGGAGTCAACCAGCCAGCCTTCCTCCGGCAGCCGCCCGCGCGCGGCGATGATCGGGTAGACCGGGTAGCAGGAGGCGGGCGTCAGCACGACATCGGAGGGCTGTTGCGCGGCGGTCCAGCCGCCCTCGTCCGGCGTGCAGGCGAGCACCCGCTTGTGCTCGCGGTCGTCGCCGCAGAAGCAGTGCACGGTGCCGATGAGCTGCGGCATGTTCTTGAAATAGCCGCTCGCCTCGAAGCCGCTGCGCGTCATGATGGGCGGGAAGCGCATGATCTCCGCGTCATCCGCGGCGGAGAGCCGGCCGATGAGCCGGTCGACGGCATCGACCAGGCTTTCGAAGGTTGCGCTGCGGCCGTAGAGCCCGTCGACGCCGGTGGCGAAGAGCAGGCCGCGTTCGAATAATTCCTGGCGGAAGATGTCGGCGCTGAGGCGGGGGGCGAGCTCGGTGGTGCTCACTGCACGCCCTCCGCGGCGACAGGCCAGCCATTGGAGTCGATCACCCCGCCGCCGGCGGCTGCGGCGCCGGATTGCAGCCGCTCCAGCACCCGCACGATCGCGTCGATTGAGGAGAAGGTGTCGCGCGTCAGGGCCGTCTCGGGGAACTCGATGCCGAGTGCGTTCTCGAGACCGACCATCACCTCGACGGTGCCGTAGGAGGAGAGGCCGGCGTCGAAGAGATCGGCGTCGTTGGCGAGCGTGTCGGCCATGCCAGCGAGGTCGCCGCTGCCTGCCAGAACATTTCGAACGGTTTCATGCAGCACGGCGCGATCTCCAACGAACAGCCATCGTTATTCGAAGGAATAATAAAATTCATCAACTCAATATGGCTTTACCGACCAGTAACGAACGCTGTGATGTCAAGTCGCCATGCTGTCGGCGCAACCGGAATTACGCCTCGCCGACAGGAGGTCCGCGTCACATGGCGGTGGGTGGTGGCGCGATGCCGCCACCCTGATCTCAGTCCTGGGCCTTCATGTCCGCGGCAGGCGGATTGAACACCAGCCGAGACTGGGCATTCGGCGTCACGGCGGATTCGGCGATGCCGAAGGCCTTCACCAGGGCGGCGGTGAAGCGCGGCACGCCGGTCCAGCGGATGTGAATGGCGTCGAAGAAATCCTCCTCGCCGAGCGCGAAGGTCTGGTTGCTGTCCCAGTACCGTGCGCCGCTCCCGCCGAGCGCCGTGGTGATGGCGGCAGAGAAGCTGCCGAGGACGGCGCCATCCGGATCATGCTGCCGGCGCCACTGCGGGTGCACGGGCGTCATGGCGACCATCAGCCGCTTGCCGTCGCCGTGCAGCTTCCTGGCCATCTGCGACAATGCCGAGAGGCAGGCCGGGTCCGGCTTGTCGACGGCGCCGTAGAGCAGCTGCCCGCGCGGCCTTTCCGCACCGAGCGGCCCGCTGCCGAACCGGTCGAAGACGAGCGGGTCGATGCGGTTCGCCCCGGAGCGCTTGTCGGCGATGGTGGCAGCGTTGCGCGCCAGCGCGACGAGGGAGAAGTAGCGCGTGTAGTAAACCCAGGGCGCCGCCTGGCCGAAGACGTAGTCCGCCGCGTCATCGCGGTCGAAGATGGCGGCGGGGTTGCTGGTGCAGCTCTGGAAGTCCTGCGGCGAGGCGATCATCACCACGTCGCGCACGCCGCGGTAGTGGTCGAGCAGCCAGTCGGTGGCGAAGGCGGTCTGGTTGAGGCGCAGGCCGCAAAAGCCGCCGTTCAAGGGCGTCAGGCCCGGTGCCTCCTGCCGCAGGGTGCTGCCGTCGAAGTGGCGCCAGGCGACGGAGGAGCCGACGACCAGCAGGTTCGGCGAGGCGGGCTGCGCCTTCCGCAGGAAGTGCAGCTTCTCGTCGAGGCAGAGCGAGTTGCTGAAGGCCGGCGGCGGCAGGTTGCCGGTCGCCGAGAGCGTCAGCAGCACGCCGTAGTAGAGGGCGAACATCCCCAGCAGCGAGCCGAGGAAGGCCAGCAGGTAGCCTGGCCGCACCGGTCTCGGTGAAGCCTGGGCGATCGGCGTTCCGGACATGGCGTCATGCGCCTTTCCGCTTGGTGGCGATCAGCTGGACGAAGTCGCCGACATTGTGCAGCGACTCGAGCTCCGCCGTACGGAAGCGGATGCCGAACCGCGTCTCGGCCGCGACCACGAGGTTGACATGCGCCTGGCTGTCCCAGCCAGGGATGTCCTCGGCGGTGGTCGCGGCAGAGAGGGTGATGTCGTCGTCGTCGAATACGTCGCGGAAGACTTGCGTCAGTTCCGCGTAGATCTCCTGTTCGTGCATGTGGTGTCCAAGGCGATGGGGTGGGCGAACGGCCTGGGGCCGCGAGTCTCGATGCGCCAGACCAGCGTCCCCTCGGGGCGATCCGGCAAGGGCGCCATCGGCGTGAAGCCGAGGCGCGGGTAATGCTCCGCCACCATGCCGTTGCGGGCGGTGGGGCGGTATTCGCCGATGAGGGCGGTCACGCCCTGGTGGCTGGCATGCTCCAGCAGCACCTGCAGCGTCGCCTCCTCGACCTTGCGGCCGAGAACGCGGCAGCTCATCAGCCAGGTGTCGATCAGCCACTCGCCGGGGCGCAGCGCCGCGTCCGGGCGGGCGAGCACCACGCTGATCAGGCCGTTGTCGCCGAACCGGTCGGTGAGGCGGATGGCCAGCGCCAGGGCGTCCGGATCCTCGGCCAGGGCTTGCATCTCGGCTTCGGTATAGCGGCGGGTGGTGAGGTTGAACTGGTTGGTCTTGTTGACGAGCTGCGTCGCGCGCGGCAGCTCGGCGGCGCCGATCGGGCGGGCGGTCAGCACCATCTCGAGGCTGCGGAGATAGCCCTCGAGATCGGTCGTCTGATCGAGCACGGCCTGGCGTGCGGCATTGGCGGCGTAGCTGCGGGCGCGCGCGGCATCGTCGGCGGTGAAGCCGACCGTCTCGAAATAGCCCGCGGCGCCGAGCCAGGTGGGGTAGAGCGCCACATCCTCCGGCAGCTCCGGCACGGCGACATCGGGCAGCTCGCGCCGGACAATGTCGCGCTCGGCCGGGTTGTCGTCGACGAAGACGAGGGCGTCGAGGCCGATGTTGAGCTGCTTGGCGATCTGGCGGAGGTTGCCGGCCTTGTCGTTCCAGTTGGCGAGGAAGGCGGCGATGTCGCCGCGCTGCAGCGCCATCTCCGGATGGTTGGCGAAGGCGGCCTCGGCGACGGCGGCGTCGTTCTTGCTGCAGACGGCGAGGATGATGCCGCGCCGGCCGAGCTGCGCGGCATGGCGCTGCATGGCGAGGAAGGCCTCGCCGGTCGGGTTGCCCTGGCCGAGCTTGATGCCCTCGATGCCGTCATCGCCGATGACGCCGCCCCAGATCGTGTTGTCGAGGTCGAGCACGAGGCATTTCCGCGCCCGGCCGAGCACGGCGCCGGCGATGCGGGCGACGAGGTCGCCATGCAGCGGCGCCATCACCGGGCTGACGAGCTGCTTCGCCTGGTGCCAGCGCACCGGGTCGCCGAGGCCGTCGGCCGGGCCCTGGCCGGCCATCTGTGCGGCGAGGTCGAGCAGCAATACGCCATCCTCGCGGGCAGCGGCGCGGATCGCGGCATTCAGCCGGTCGAGGATGGAGCGCGGGGCGGCGGGCACCATCGCCTCGTAGCTGCCGAAGAGCGGCGGCGTGGCCGGGACCAGCAGCTGCTGCACCACCTGGGCATTGAAGCGCTCCCGGGCCCGGCGCCAGAGATGGCGGAGCTCGGCGATGCGGCCGGCGACGGCCTCCTCGACCGCGCTGTCCATCGAGTCGAGCGGAAGGTCGAGCGGCGAGTCCTGCGCATCGAGCGCGAGCAGGATCAGCTGCGGGGCGAAGGCGGCGAGCAGGGGATCCTCGCCCAGCAGCGACTGGCGGTAATTGCCGTAGGGCGCGACATGGACCGAGAGTGCTAAGCCGCGATGCAGCCCGGCAACGCGGATGCCGGGCACGAGATGGTCGACGGTATGCGAGGCGAGGATGGCGAGCCGCAGCGGCGCCAGGCCCAGCCGGGCCGGCGGCGCGGCAAGGCCTTCCTCCGCCAGCCGGTCGAGCCGGCCGGTTGCGGTGAAGTCGCGGCGGAAGCCGGCGAGATGCATCGCCCGCGAGAGCCGCTCGCCTGGATCGGCGATGCGGCGGGCGGCGGAGAGCGCCGCGCCGAGATCGTCATGCACCGGAAGCCAGGCGAGCTGTTCCATGGCGGCCTCAGAACTGGAAGTAGAGGAATTCGGTCGGCGCCGAGGAGAAGGTCTGCATCAGCACGAAGAAGCAGAGCACGCCGAGGGCGACGCCGTAGATCGGCGCCGGCCGCCAGGTCATCGCAGGCAGGATCGCCTGCAGCCAGGCCGGGCGGCCGCGCCAGCCGAGCGCGGTGCGGAACTGCAGCATGAACTGCTGGGTGTTCGGCATGGTCCAGACGAAGGCGAGCAGCACCATGATCCGCGCCCAGTCCTCGATCTGGAAGAACCGGCCGGCGCCGACCTCGAGCCCGTGGCTGGCGACGAAGCCCGAGATCAGCGGCAGCTGGGCAAGGGTCGCCGGGACGACCACGCCATTGAGCCCGACCATGCCGGCCAGCAGGTTCAGCGCCGCCGGCACGTTCTCGGCGCGGAAGAAGACGAGGGCGACGACGACGCAGAGGAAGGTCAGCAGCACCGAGCTGGCATGCGGCAGCAGGCGGTCGTCGTCGAGCTTCCAGCCCCGGCTCGCCTTCAGCGCGCGCCAGCCATGCGCCACCACCAGGTAGACGCCGTGCAGCACGCCGAAGACCACGAACTGCCAGCCCGCGCCGTGCCAGACGCCGGAGATGAACATGGTGAGGATGGTCGGCCAGGCGACCAGGGCGAGGAAGGTGCCGGGCGACATCCGGCCGCGGCGCGGCAGAGGCTTGCCGGCGGCCATGCGCGCGCGCGTCGCCCGCAGCACGATGGGGTTGTAGATATAGGCCGTCAGGAAGCGCGTCAGCGTCATGTGCCAGCGCGACCAGAACTCGATGACGTTGCGCGCCTTGAAGGGGCTGTCGAAATTCGGCGGCAGGCTGATGCCGAAGAGCAGGCCGAGGCCGATCGCCATGTCGGTGTAGCCGGAGAAGTCGAAGTAGATCTGCAGCGCATAGGCCAGCGCGGCGCCCCAGGCATCGAGCAGCGGCAGGGTCTCGCCGGCTGCGGCCGCGGCGAAGGTCGGGCTGGCGAGGGCCCCGAGCGGATCCGCCAGGAGGACCTTCTTCGCCAGGCCGAGGCCGAAGAGGGTGAGGCCGACCGAGATGTTGTCGAAGCGCGGCCGGAAGTTGTCCGGGTTGGCGAACTGGCTCAGCATCTCGCGGTGATGGGTGATCGGACCGGCGATGAGATGCGGGAAGAAGGTGATGAAGAGGCAATAGTTGAGGAAGTCGTGCTCCACCACCGCCCCGTCATGCGCGTCGCTGAGATAGGCGATCTGCTGGAAGGTGAAGAAGGAGATGGCGAGCGGCAGGACAATCTCCTGGATCTGCCAGTCGAGGCCGAAGGCCGCGTCGACATTGGTCAGCAGGAAGGTGGTATACTTGAAGTAAAGCAGCGGCAGCAGGTTGCCGATGATGCCAAGCACAAGCACCGTCCGCGACGGCTTGCGCAAGAGATAGCCGCCGAGGGTGTAGTTCGCGAGGATGCTGGCCGCCAATATCGGCACGCACCACGGATCCCACCATCCATAGAAGACGAACGACGCGATCGTCAGCCAGCCCGCTGCCAGACGTTGCTGGCCCGTTCCCGCGAGGACCAGGAAGCCAAGCAGGACGAATGGCAGAAAACCTACGATGAATGTGGCTGAACTGAAAACCATCGGCCTGTTCTTTTCTGTGTAGGCTTCCACCGCGGCGACGACGCACCGCAATATATGCCCTTCCAAAAAGACGCCGCTTCACAAACAGCAAAGCTTTGGCCCTATCACCACATAAGTGATGTCAATGCTGCCGCCCTGGGCTTGCAACGGTTCCGGGCGTCAGTCCGGCTTCCAACGGAGCCGGCGGAACAGCCAGCCCCGATAGGCAAGGACGGCCTCGGACGGTGGGGCGAGTGGGCTCAGGACCGGAGCGAGATCGGTCCCGGCACTGAGCCGGATGCCGGGGCCGAGCGTCGTGCGCTCCTCCTCCAGCCAGCGCTGCGCCGCCGCGCGCCACAGCGCGACGAGGTCGCCGGGGGTCAGCGCCGGCAGCAGCAGCGCGCCGAGCAGCCGCGCATTCGCCGCGGCGGCGAACAGGCCGCCGCGCAGCGCGGCATCGCCGCCGGTGGCGAGCTCGGCGATGGCAGGCACATCCGGCAGGGCCGGGTCGCGCGCCTCGTCCAGCACGCACCAGGGCTGGGCGCCCAGCGCGGCGAGGCGGGGCAGGCAGTCGCCGCCCTGCATCACCACCGCCTCCACCGCGCCCTGGGTCAGCGCCGCCTCCGCCCGCGGGCCGGCGAGGCCGAGGACCGGGGTGGCGGCATGGCCGATCAGGTCGAGGCCGAGCAGGGCCGCGACGCTGGAATGGTCGGCGCCGGCAAGGCCGAGGCGGAGCGGCATGTTGGCCGCCGGCGGCCGGCCGCGCCCGGCCAGCACCGCCGGCCCCTGCGCGGCGCAGACCGGCACCCAGCCGGCGCCGTCGAAGCGGGCGCGCTGGTCGCCGACCAGACGGGCCTGGGCGGCGGCGCCCGGCAGCACCAGCAGCGTGCGGCCATCCGGCGCAGCGGCGGTGGCGAAGCGGTTGGCGGCGGTGACGCCATCCGGGCCGCCGAGCACGCTCCGCTCCAGCATCACCGCAGTGGTGCTGCCACGCGCCAGCGCCGCTGCCATGCGACTCGACCAGTCGGCGAGCAGCCCGTCCTCGGGACCGGGGACCAGCAGCGTGGCGGTCGCCGGCAGCAGGGCAAGGGCCGGGGCGGGCAGGGCGGCGAGGGCGGTGGCCAGGAATCCCCGGCGGGTCGGTCGCGGGCCCGTCGCCATGCTGTGCCTACCTCCCCTTGATTGGGACCTTGCTAGTCGTCGTAGCGCAGCAGGGTCTCGCAGGGGAGGTCAAGCCGGGTGCGGCCATTCAGGAAGGTGAGCTCGATCAGCGCGGCGACGGCCGGCACCTCGGCCCCTGCCTGGCGCAGCAGGCCGATGCCGGCCGCCATGGTCCCGCCGGTCGCCAGCAGGTCGTCGAGCAGCACCACGCGCTGGCCCGGCTTCACCGCATCGGCCTGCATCTCGATGCGGTCGGTGCCGTATTCCAGCGCGTAGTCGAGGCCGATCGTCTCGCCTGGCAGCTTACGCGGCTTGCGCAGCATGACGAAGCCCAAGCCCAGCTCCAGCGCCAGCGGGGCGGCGACGAGGAAGCCGCGGCTCTCGATGCCGGCCAGCACATCGGGCCTGTAGGGGCGGATGCGGTCCGCCAGCCGCTCCATCGCCGCGCGCCAGGCAGGGCCGTGCCGCAGCAGCGTCGAGATGTCGTAGAAGAGGATGCCGGGCTTCGGGAAATCCGGGATGCCGCGGATATGCGCGCGGAGATCGATATCGGGGTGGGTCTCGGGCATGGCCGGTCCTTCGGGTGGGCGCGCCCCCGGGTCCCGGCGGCGGCGCCAATAAGCACCGGGCGACGCTGCGGTGCAACGGGCCGCGGATCGATCAGGTCTTGGCGAGGGCGCCTGGCTGGGCCATGTGCAGGCCATGTCGCGCACCTCCATCGCCACGCTGGTCGGCCTGTCCGGCTTCCTCGCCTATGTCGTCGGCGTGGTGACGCTGGCTGACCACGTGCTGCAGATGCATTGGGCGGTGCAGGCGCTCTTCTTCCTGGTCGCTGGCACGGTCTGGACCCTGCCCGCGACCAAGCTGATCGTCTGGGCCGCCAACGGGAGATAAGGAAAAACCCCGCCAGCGGGGCTGGCGGGGTTTCCGGCGAGGCCGACTTGGTCGGAGCGAGAGGATTCGAACCTCCGGCCCCTGCGTCCCGAACACAGTGCTCTACCAGGCTGAGCTACGCTCCGCTGGTCGGCCCTTCGCCGCAGGAGGCGGCCATATACAAGCCGGGCCTGGGCACGGCAAGGGGGATCAGAGCCGGCGGGACGGGGCGCCGTCGCCGGCCGGGCTCCTGCGCAGCAGCGCCATGGCGGCCGGCACGTCAGGCGCGAGGGCGAAGAGCTGCCGCCCGTCCTCGCCGACGAAGCCCTGCCCGACCAGATGCTCGATCAGGGCGAGGAAGGGCTGCGCCCAGCCGGCGATGTCGAGCAGGATGATCGGCTTGTCGTGCAGGCCGAGCTGGCGCCAGGTCAGCACCTCCATCAGCTCGTCCATGGTGCCGAGGCCGCCTGAGAGGGCGATGAAGGCGTCCGACAGCTCGTACATGCGGGTCTTGCGGCTGTGCATGCCGTCGGTGACCTCGAGCTCGGTGACCTTCGGGTGGGGGCGCTCGATCCGCGTCAGGAAGTCGGGGATGACGCCATTCACCTGTCCGCCGCCAGCGATGGTGGCCTCCGCCACCATCCCCATCAGCCCGACGCCGCCGCCGCCATAGACCAGGGTGATGCCGGCCTCGGCGAGGGCATGGCCGAGCGCCGCGGCCGCCGCCGCATGGGCCGGGTCGGTGCCGGTGCGGCTGCCGCAGAAGACGGCGACGGAACGGATGGGCTCGGGCATCGAGTGAACTCCAGGTGCGTCCGGCTGCAACGCGGCGGCACCGCCTGGTATCTGGGGGCGCTCCGTCACAGTCCGAAGCTTGCCAATGCGAGGGGCGGCCGTGCCATGATCGCAATCATGGGTCTGGGTTGAGGAGTCTTGCATGAAGTGGCGAATGATGGCGTCGGCGCTGGCCTTGATGGCGCTGGCGGGGACGGCCATGGCGCAAGGCGATGTCATCGCCGAGCGCCGGGCCGGGCTGAAGCGTATGGGCGCTCATATGGAGGCGATCAAGCCCGTGGCCGATGCGCGGGGTGACGTGAAGGCGCTGGAGCCGCGGATCGATGACATGATCGCCTGGTTCCGCACCATGCCGACCCGCTTCCCGCCCGGGTCCGACCGGGGCGACACCAAGGCGCTGCCGGCGGTCTGGTCCGAGCGGGCCGGGTTCGAGACGGCGAATACCCGCCTGCTCGGGCAGCTCGACGTGCTGAAGGCAGCGTCGACCTCGGGCGATGCGGCGGCCTTCGCCACCGCCTTCCAGGCGACCGGGCCCCAGTTCTGCGGCGGCTGCCACCGCAACTACCGCGCGCGGTGAGGCTGCGCCGCCGCGGCCGGGTGCCGTGGCGGCCTATCCCGCATGGGTGGAGAGCAGGATGCTGGTCTCCGAATTGGCCACGCCCTCCAGCATGCGGATGCGGTTGAGCGCCTGATCGAGGGCCTCGAGGCTCTCGGCGCCGAGCTCCGCGATCACGTCCCAGCGGCCATTGGTCATGTGCAGGGCCCGGATTTCCGGGAAGCCCTTCAGCGCCCGCAGCACGCCGGTGGCCTGCCGGCCGCGGATCTCGATCGCCGTGATGGCGCGCACCGCGGCGCCGACGCCCGCCGCCTCGGGCCCGAGGCGCAGGGTGAAGCCCTGAATCGCGCCGCTGCGCAGCAGCCGGGCGATGCGGTTCTGCACCGTACCGCGGGAGACGCCGAGCGCGGCGGCGAGGCCGGAGGCGGGGCGGCGCGCATCGGCCCGCAGCAAGGCGATCAGGCGGCGGTCGGTCTCGTCGAGGTCCATGGCTCCTGCCGATATGCCAGGCTGATTGGCACTCTGCCCGATTCGAGCGGCCCGATTGCCAATTTTCGGGCGGAATGCTGGCGCTCCCGCTTGGCATGGCCCGGCCGACCGAACGGGGTGCCCGATGCCGCATGTCCTGATGACCGATCCGGCGCATTTCGCCGTGGACTACGTGATCAATCCCTGGATGCAGCCCGCCGCCTGGCATGGCGACCCGGCGGGCAATGCGTCGGCGGCGCGGGCTGCCTGGGCGGCGCTCGCCGGGGCGTTGCGGGAGGCTGGGGCACGGCTCGAGGTGCTGGAGGGCGTGCCGGGCCTGCCGGACATGGTCTTCCCCGCCAATGCCGCGGTGGTGCTGGACGGGCGGGCGCTGCTCGCCCGCTTTGCCCTGCCGCAGCGGCAGCCGGAGGAGGCGCGGTTCCGCGCCGCCCTCCAGGCGATGCGGGAGCGCGGGCTGCTGGATGAGGTGCTGGAGCTCGAGGCGGGCCTCGTGCAGGAAGGGGCCGGGGATTGCCTCTGGGATGCGGCGCGCGGGCATTTCTGGGCCGGGCACGGGCCGCGCTCCGAGGCGCGGGCGGCAGGCTGCATCGCCGAGGCCTTCGGCCGCGAGGTGGTGGCGCTGGAGCTGGTCTCGCCGCGCTTCTACCACCTCGATGTCTGCTTCTGCCCGCTGCCGGGCGGGGAGGTGCTCTACCATCCGGCGGCCTTCTCCCCGGCGGCGCTGCGGGCGATCCGCGAGCGCGTGCCGGCGCCGCTGCGGATCGAGGCCGATGCCGAGGCCGCGGCGCGCTTCTGCCTCAATGCCGTCCCGGTCGGGCGGCGCCTGGTGATGGCCCGGCCGCCGGCGCGGCTGGCGGCCATCCTCGCCGAGCGGGGCTACCGGGTGACGGGGCTCGATCTCGCGCCCTTCATCCTGGCCGGGGGCGCGGCGGCCTGCATGACGCTGCCGCTCGACCGGCGCTCCGTCATGGGCGCCGCGCGGTTGCCGGAGCTTGCCGAGGGATAGGCGCAGCGGGCGCTTGTCCCGCGGGCCCGCCGCGCCGCACAATGGGGGATGGCTTCCCCCCTTCCCCTCGCCGCGGCCGATGCCGAGCCGGGCTTCGCCGAGATGGTGGCCGCCCGGCCGCATCTCTCCCTCAACGCCCTCGACGGGCTGACGGTGGAGGAGGTGCCGCTCGCCCGCATCGCCGCCGCCGCCGGTACCCCGGCCTGGGTCTATTCCGCCGGGGCGCTGCGCCGCCGGGCGCGGGCGCTGAAATCGGCGCTGGCGGGGGCGGGGCTGCGCGCCTCCATCCATTATGCGGTGAAGGCCAACGGCAACCTCGCCGTGTTGCGGGTTCTGGCGACCGAGGGGCTCGGCGCCGATGTCGTCAGCGAGGGGGAGCTTCGGCTCGCCCGCGCGGCCGGCATCCCGGGCTCCGCCATCGTCTTCTCCGGCGTCGGCAAGGCGGAGCGGGAGCTTCGCCTCGCCCTCGACGAGGATATCGCGCAGGTCAACATCGAGAGCCCGGAGGAGGCGGCGATGCTCTCCGCGCTCGCCGCCTCCTCGGGGCGGGTGGCGCGGGTCGGGCTGCGGGTCAATCCGGATGTCGATGCCCGGACCCATGCCAAGATCACCACCGGCAAGTCGGAGAACAAGTTCGGCGTCGCCTTCGAGGATGCGCCGGCGCTCTACGCGCGGCTCGCCGAGCTGCCGGGGCTGCGGCCGGTTGGCATCGCCATGCATATCGGCAGCCAGATCACCAGCGGCATGGCGGCCTATCGCGCCGCCTATGCGCGGATGGCGGAGCTTGCGGCCCTGCTGATGGCGCGCGGCCTGCCGGTCGAGCATCTCGATTGCGGCGGCGGCCTCGGCATCCCCTACCGGGACGAGCCGGCGCCGGCGGCGGAGGCCCTGGCGGGCGCGATCGCCGCGACGCTCGGCCCGCTCGGCCTGCCGGTGATGCTGGAGCCGGGGCGCTGGATCGCGGGGCCGCCCGGCCTGCTGCTGAGCTCCGTCGTGCTGCAGAAGCAGGGGGCGGGGCGGCGCTTCCTCGTCCTCGACGCCGGGATGAACGACCTGGTGCGGCCGGCCATGTACGATGCCTGGCATGGCATCCTCCCCGTCGCACCGGCGGCCTGCGCGGCCGCCCTCAGCCCGGCCGATGTCGTCGGGCCGGTCTGCGAGACGGGCGACACCTTTGCGCGCGGCCGCGCGTTGCCATCTCTGCAACCGGGGGCGCTGGTCGCCTTCCTCGATGCGGGAGCCTATGGGGCGGTGATGAGCAGCACCTACAATGCGCGTCCCCTGGCGGCGGAGGTGCTGGTCGACGGCGCCCGCTTCGCCGTGGTGCGGGAGCGGCAGGGCTTCGAGGCGATGCTGGCCGGGCAGCGGATGCCTGACTGGCTGGGCGGGGGGGCGGTCCCCTGAGCCCGGAGCGCCTCGCCGCGGCGCTCGCCCGCCGGCGCCTCCTGGCGCGGCTGGCCCTGCTGTGGGAGGGGCTGTGGCCCCGGCTCTGGCCGGTGCTGGCGGTACTCGGCCTGTTCCTCGCCCTTGCCTTGCTCGACCTGCCGCGGCAGCTGCCGGCGGGGCTGCATATCCTGCTGCTGATCGGCTTCCTCGCGGCGCTCGGCCTGGCGGGGCGGCGGGCCTTCCGCGGCTTCGCCCCGCCCGGCGAGGCGGCGGCGGAGCGGCGGCTGGAGCGGGAATCCGGCCTCAGCCACCGGCCGCTGGCGGCGCTGGCGGACCGGCCGGCGGGCGACGATCCGGCGGCGCTGGCGCTGTGGCGGGTGCATCAGCAGCGGGCGGCGGCGCAGATCGGCCGGCTGCGAATCGGCGCGCCGCGGCCCGGCCTGCCGGCGCGGGACCCGCGGGCGCTGCGGGCGGCGCTGGTCGTCGGGCTGGTGGCCGCCTTCGTCATCGCCGGGGGCGAGACGGGGGAGCGGCTGCGGCGGGCGGTGACCCCGGCCTTCGCCGGCCCGGCCACCGGGCCGGGGCTGCGGCTCGAGGCCTGGGTGACGCCGCCGGCCTATACCGGGGCGCCGCCGATCTTCCTCGACGCGGCCGGCGGCAGCGCGACGGTGCCGGCGGGCAGCCGCTTGCAGGTCTCGCTCTCCGGTGGCGGGGGTGGGGTGCCCGAATTGCTGGCTGACGGGACGGCGACGCCGTTCCAGGCGCTCGATGCCGCCAGCTTCTCCGCCGAGATGCCGCTGGAGCATGGCCTGCGCCTCGCCGTCCGCCGCGGCGGCACGGAGCTGGCGCGCTGGGCGCTCAGCGTGCAGGCCGATGCGCCGCCCTCCGTCGCCTTCGCCGAGCCGCCGGGCCGGGTGCAGCGCGGCCTCGGCACGCGGATGCCCTGGCGGGCGGAGGATGACTGGGGCCTCGCCGGGCTGCGGGCCGAGATGCGGCTGGCGGGGCGGCCCGAGGCGGCGCCGCTGGTGCTCGACCTGCCGCTGCCCGGCAGCAACCCGAAGACGGCGCGCGGCACGGCGCAGCCCGACCTCTCCGCCCATCCCTGGGCCGGGCTGGAGGTGGCGGTGCGGCTCATCGCCCGCGACGGCGCCGGGCAGGAGGGCATGTCCGAGCCGGCGACGCTGACTCTGCCGGAGCGGAGCTTCAACCACCCGGTCGCCAAACGGCTGATCGCCATCCGCCGCGAGCTGTCGGTGGAGCCGGAGCGCCGCGCCCCCGCCCGCCGGGCGCTGGAGGAGGTGGCCGAGGCGCCGGAGGCCTTCGAGCACGACATGGCGACCTATCTCGCCCTGCGGGTCGCCCGCGGCCGGCTGCTGAGTGACCGCCGGGCGGAAGCGGTGCGGGAGGTGCAGGACATCCTCTGGGAGGCCGCGCTGGCGCTGGAGGAGGGCCGCGACGGCCGCACCGCCCGTGCCCTGCAGCAGGCCCGCGAGGCGCTCCGCGAGGCGCTCGACCAGGCCGAGCGGCAGCAGCAGGAGGCGAGGGAGAATCCGGAGCGCGCGCCGGAGCAGGCCGAGCAGCGCGCCGAGCTGCAGCGCCGCATCCAGGAGCTGCGCGATGCCATCCGCCAGCATCTCGAGGCGCTGGCCGAGCGGCTGCAGCGCGAGAATGCCGAGGCCATGCCGGAGGGCAGCCAGAACCGGCTGATGGACCAACGGGAGATGGACCGTCGCACCCGCCGCATGGAGGAGGCCGCGCGGGAGGGCCGCAACGAGGATGCCCGGCGCGAGCTCGCCGAGCTCGAGGAGATGCTGAAGGCGCTCGAGGAAGGCCGCGCCCAGCGCGCCGAGAGCCCCGAGCGGCAGCAGCGCCGGGAGCGCGGCCAGCAGCAAATGGGCGTCGTCCAGGACATGGTGAAGCGGCAGAGCGACATGCTCGACCGCAGCCACCAGCGCGCCGAGCAGGGCGAGCGGGAGCGCAGCCAGCGCAGCCGCCAGCAGCAGCGCCAGCAGCAGCAACAGCAGCAGCAGCAGGGCGCCGAGGCGCAGCAGCAGCCCGAGGCCGGGCAGGATGGCCGCCGCCAGCGCGCCCTGCGCCGGGCGCTCGGCGAGCTGATGCAGCAATTCGGCGACCTCACCGGCGAGATCCCGGAAGGCCTCGGCCGTGCCGACCAGGCGATGCGCGAGGCGCAGGAGTCGCTCGGCCGGGGCGGCGACCCGCGCGAGGCGCAGCAGCGCGCGCTCCGCGCCCTGCAGGAGGGCGGCCGGCAGATGGCGCAGTCCATGCAGCGGCAGTTCGGCAACCCGCAGCCGGGCGAGGGCGAGGAGGAGGGCGAGCCCGGCGACATGGCGGGCGAGAACCAGCCCGGCGGCCAGGGCCAGGAGCAGGCACAGGGCCAGGGCGAGGGGCGCGACCCGCTCGGCCGGCGCTCGCGCGACGTGAACGGCAATGCCGACAACGGCGCCGATACCCGGGTGCCGGAAGAGGCGGAGATGCTGCGCACCCGCCAGCTCCAGGACGAGCTGCGCCGGCGCGGGGCCGAGCGGGAACGGCCGCCGGAGGAGCTCGACTACATCGACCGGCTGCTGAAGCGGTTCTGACCTGGATGGCGCCTCGCCCGCCCCTGCCGCCCTTCACCGCCGAGAGCGCCGCGCAAAAGGCCCGCGCCGCGGAGGATGCCTGGAACAGCCGCGACCCCGAGCGGGTGTCGCTGGCCTATACCGAGGGGAGCCGCTGGCGGAACCGCGTGGAGTTCTTCGCCGGCCGGCCTGCCATCGTCGACTTCCTAACCCGGAAATGGGCGCGGGAGCTGGATTACCGGCTGATCAAGGAGGTCTGGTCCTGGGGCGGCAGCCGCATCGCGGTGCGCTTCGTCTATGAGTGGCGCGACGACAGCGGCGGGTGGTTCCGCAGCCATGGCAACGAGAACTGGGAATTCGATGCCGAGGGGCTGATGGCGGAGCGGCATGCCAGCATCAACGACCGGCCGATCGCCGAGACGGACCGGCTGTTCCGCTGGCCGGCGCCCGGGCCGCGGCCGGCGGACCATCCCGGGCTGAGCGAGCTCGGCCTGTAGGGGTATAGGCGCCTTGCCCCACGATCATCACCATCATCATGGCCATGAGCACGACCATGCCCACGGCCCGGCGCCGGGCGAACGTGGCTTTGCCCTCGGCGTCTCGCTCAATCTCGGCTTCGTCGTGCTGGAGGTGGTGGCGGGGCTCGTCGCCGGGTCGATGGCGCTGCTGGCCGATGCGGGGCACAACCTCTCCGACGTGCTCGGCCTGGTGCTGGCTTGGGTGGCGGTGCGGCTGGCGCGGCGGCTGCCGGGCGGGCGGCGGACCTATGGCTGGCATCGCGGCACCATCCTCGCCGCGCTCGGCAATGCCATGCTGCTGCTGGTGGCGGTCGGCGCCATCGCGCTCGAATCCGTGCAGCGGCTGATGGCGCCGGCGCCGGTCGCCACCGGCTTCATGATGGGCGTCGCCGCGGCCGGCATCCTCGTCAATGGCGCGACGGCGCTGCTCTTCGCCAAGGGGCGCGAGGCCGACATCAACCGGCGCGGCGCCTATCTCCACATGGTGGCGGATGCCGCCGTCTCGGCGGGCGTGATGGTCGGCGGGCTGCTGATCCTGCTGACCGGATGGCATTGGATCGACCCGGTGGTCGGGCTGGTCATTGCCGGCGTCATCCTGGTCGGCACCTGGGGGCTGCTGCGCGAGTCGATCGACCTCGCCATGGATGCAGTGCCGCGCGGCATCGAGCCGGAGGCGGTGCGCGCCTGGCTGGCGGCGCGGCCCGGCGTTGCCGAGGTGCACGACCTGCATATCTGGGCGCTTTCCACGACCGAGACGGCGCTCACCGCGCATCTGGTGCGGCCCGGTGCGGCGGTGGATGACGGCTTCCTCGGCGCGGTGCAGCAGGGGCTGCGCGAGCGCTTCGGCATCGGCCATGCAACCCTGCAGGTGGAGCAGGGCGACCCGGCGCATCCCTGCGCGCTGGCGCCGGCGGAGTCCCTCTGAGGCCGTTCCGCGCGCGGCCCGACAACCCGGACCGGTAGCATCGCGTTCCTCCCCCTGACTGGGAGAGACATTCGATGCGCGCACTCCGTTGGCACGGCAAGCAGGACATCCGCTGCGACAACGTCCCCGACCCGAAGATCGAACATCCGCGCGACGCGATCATCAAGGTGACGTCCTGCGCGATCTGCGGTTCCGACCTGCATCTCTACGACGGCTTCATGCCGGGCATGGAGAATGGCGACATCATGGGTCACGAGACCATGGGCATCGTCGAGGAGGTCGGGAGCGAGGTCTCGAACCTGAAGAAGGGCGACCGCGTCGTCATCCCCTTCACCATCTTCTGCGGCGAATGCGACCAGTGCCGGCGCGGCAATTTCTCCGTCTGCGAGCGGAGCAACCGCAACAAGTCGCTGGCCGACAAGGTCTTCGGCCACACCACCGCGGGGCTGTTCGGCTACACCCATCTCACCGGCGGCTATCCGGGCGGGCAGGCGGAGTATCTGCGCGTGCCCTTCGCCGACCGAACGCATATCAAGGTGCCGCTCGGCATCCCGGACGAGACGCTGCTCTTCCTCAGCGACATCTTCCCGACGGGCTGGCAGGCCGCGGTGCAGTGCGACATCCAGCCCGACGACACCGTCGCCATCTGGGGCTGCGGGCCGGTCGGGCAATTCGCCATCCGCTCCGCGCTGCTGCTGGGCGCGAAGCATGTCATCGCCATCGACCGCGTGCCGGAGCGGCTGGCCATGGCGGAGGCGGGCGGCGCCACCGTCATCGACTTCTCGAAGGAGAGCGTGGTCGAGCGCCTGAACGAGCTGACCCGCGGCAAGGGCCCGGAGAAGTGCATCGACTGCGTCGGGCTCGAGGCGCATGCGACGGCGACGATCGACAGCATGTACGACCGCGCCAAGCAGGCGGTGATGCTGGAGACCGACCGGCCGCATGTGCTGCGGGAGATGATGTATGTCTGCCGGCCCGCCGGCACGCTCTCCATCCCCGGCGTCTATGGCGGGCTGCTCGACAAGGTCCCCTTCGGGATGGCGATGAACAAGGGCCTCACCTTCCGCATGGGGCAGACGCATGTGAACCGCTGGACGGACGACCTGCTGCGGCGGATCGAGCAGGGGCAGATCGACCCGTCCTTCGTCATCACCCACAAGGTCGGGCTGGAGGAGGGGCCGGAGATGTACAAGACCTTCCGCGACAAGCTGGATGGCTGCATCAAGGTGGTGCTGACGCCATGAGCGGCCGCAGGATCGCACCCCGCCAGGCCCAGGCGCTGGCGCAGGGCCTTGGTTGGTTCAGCATCGGCCTCGGCCTCGCCGAGCTGCTGGCGCCGCATCGCGTCGCGCGGGCGACGGGGCTGCAGGGGCATGAGCGGCTCGTCGCCAGCTACGGCGTGCGGGAGATCGCCACGGGCATCGGGCTGCTGACCTCGCGCGACCCGACGCCCTGGCTCTGGGGCCGGGTGGGCGGCGATGCGCTCGATCTCGGCACGCTGGCGGCCGGGCTGCTGCCGGCCAACCGGGGGCGCGAGCGGTCCGGGGTCGCGCTGCTGGCGGTGCTCGGCGTCGCGGCGCTCGACCTGGCCTGCGTGCTGTCGCTGCGACCGTCTCGGCCGCGGCTGCCGATGCCGCTGGCCGAGTACCGGCGTCGCAGCGGCCTGCCGCGGCCGCCGGGCGCGATGCGCGGCGCGGCGAGCGACTTCGTCGTGCCGGAGGATTACCGGACGCCGGAGCTGCTCAGGCCCTGGGGCGGCAAGGCGGCCTGACCCGGATCAAACTTGTCGCTGGCAGGGCCGTTCTCCCGGGGCGCCTGCAGGCAGGACGAGAAATAGGAAGGGTCACCATGAGCAAGCCGCGCACGACGGAGAAGAACAACGACCATACCGGCGGCGGCCCCGGGAGCAGCCACCAGGGCGGCTCGCACGGCCACGCCACGCGCTCCCAGGACAAGGCGAACAGCGACACGACGCGGGAGCCGGGCACGCCGACCAACCCGGACCGCTCCCGCGTCTCGGGCGGCGGCGGGGAGCGCGATGTCGCGCATACGCATGACACCGCCTACAAGAGCTCGAAGCACAGCAGCTCGAAGAACGATTGATGCCATCCCGCTCCGGCGTGCCGTGGCACGCCGGGGCTTCCCTCAGATCACCTGGTAGCGTGCCCGCGCCGCGCGTTCGATGGCGCCGGCGATCAGCCGGTCGATATCCATGGCGATGCGGAAGTCCTGGAGGAATTGCAGCTCCTCCTGCGTCAGGTCGCCATCGGCCGCCGCCACCTCGCAGGCCAGCAGATAGGCCGTCTCGCGCAGCCGGGCCGGCAGCGCCTCGCGGATCAGGGTGCAGGCGCGGTCCAGCCCGTCCGCCTTGTCGAGCAGGGTGAGGCAGGTCTCGGTCACGCTCGAGATGCCGTTCGGGTGGAAGTCGCTGAAGGCCGGCAGGGTCTGCACCAGCCGGGACATCATGGCGAGCTCGGCATCCGACATCATGCGGTCGGAGGCCGCCATCAGCACCATGGCGCAGACCAGCGCCTCCTGCGGGTTGAAACGGGTGTTGGGCATGGGGGCCTCGCTTTCCCCGGGGTGGTCGCCCGGCCGGCGGGCGGCGTCAACCTCCCGGCCTGTCACCCTTCTGCCAGGAAGGCGCGCGTTTCCGCCACTGCCTCGGCGAGGCCGCATCGACGCAGGGGCACGCCCTCCGGCAGCCCGGCCAGCAATCGGGAGGGGCAGGAGCGGTCGAGCAGGATGAAGACGCCGCGGTCGTCGGCGCGACGGATGAGGCGGCCGAAGGCCTGGCGCAGCCGGTGGCGGGCCAGCGCGTCGTCATAGCCCTTGGGGTCGCCGCCCGAGAGGTGGATGCGCCGCTCCCGGTGCAGGATGGAGGGGCGGGGCCAGGGCACCCGGTCGAAGACCAGCAGGCGGAGGCTGCGGCCGGGCACGTCGACGCCGTCGCGCATGGCATCCGTCCCGAGCAGGCAGGCATTCTCCTCGGCGCGGAAGACATCGACCAGCGTGGCGTTGTCCATCGCGTCCATGTGCTGGGCGTAGAGCGGGATGCCGGCCGCCTCCAGCCGGGGCGCCATGTGGCGGAAGCCGTCGCGCAGCCGGCGGATGGCGGTGAAGAGGCCGAGGCCCCCGCCGCCGGCCGCCAGGAACAGCGCCCCCATCGCCGCCGAGACCTGGGCCGGGCGGGTCTTGTCGACGTCCGTCACGACGAAGGCGCGGGTGCGGGCGGCGTAGTCGAAGGGCGAGGGGAAGGCGGCGCGGATGGCCGGCGTCGCCAGGTGGCTGGCGCCGGTGCGGGCCTCGGCGGCGACCCAGTCGGCTTCCTGGTCGCCCGCCTGGCCGGCATCGCGGAGCGTCGCCGAGGTGACGAGCAGGCCATGGGCCGGGGCGGCGACGGTCAGCGCGAAGGGTGTTGTCGGGTCGAGCCAGTGGCGGTGCAGGCCGGCATCCACGTCGCGCCCCTCGCGGCGGGTCAGGGCCAGCCAGTCGACGAAGGCGCGGCGCTCGCCGGGGGAGGGAGGCGGCTCCCGGAGGGCGCGGAGCATGCCCTGCCAGGCGGCGAGCGGCATCAGCCCGCGGCGCTCGATGCCCTTCGCCGCCGTCTCGTAGCGGATGCGGTCGGTAGTCTCGAGCTCCTCCACTTCGTCCTCGAGCCGGGCCATCAGCTTCTCGCGCAGGCGGGCGAGGGGCTCCTCGATGCGCTTGAGGGCGCGCTCCAGCGCCTCCCCGGCCTCGGGCAGATCCTCGCCGAGCGGGTGGAGGTCGCATTCGACGTCGTAGAGCCCATCCTCCTCCCGCGCGCGGGCGAGGACCTGGCGGCGGACGGCGCGGAGGAAGGTCTCGGTCGGGTTGGCCTGGCGCTCGGCGGCGGCCTCGGAGGCGGGCTCGCGCGGCTCCTCGGAGAGGCGCGTGACCCAGCCGAGGCCGGGCAGGGCGCGGGCGGCATGGAGGGCGGCCTCCATCGGCGGCAGGAGGTCGGGCAGGTCGCCGGCTAGCTCCTCGATCCGGCGGCGGAGGCCCCGGGCGCGGCTGCGCCCGCCCTCGGCGCCGAGCAGCCAGCGGCGCAGCTCCGCCGTCTCGCCGCCGCAGAGCGCCGCGGAGAAGGCGGCATCGGCGGCATCGAAGAGGTGATGGCCCTCGTCGAAGACGTAGCGGAGGGGCTTGGCATCCTCCGCCCCGCCTTGCGCCGCCTGGACCATCACCAGCGCATGGTTGGCGACAACCAGGGTCGCGGTGCGGGCGCGGCGGATGGAGTGCTCGACATAGCATTGCTTGTAGCGCGGGCAGGCGGAGCGGATGCACTCGCCGCGGCGGTCGGCCAGCGGCCAGATGCTGGCGGGGCCGTGCAGCTCCGCCACCCAGCCGGGGAAGTCGCCGGCCATCAGGTCGCCGTCGCGCGTCGCCAGGGCCCAGCGGGCGACGAGGGCGAGCGGCACGGCCATGTCGGGATGGGTGACCTGGCCCAGCATCTCGTCGAGGTTCAGCAGGCAGAGGTAGTTCTCGCGGCCCTTGCGGACGACGACGCGGCGGCGGCGCTCCTCCGGCTCCGGGTAAAGGCGGGCGAGTTCCTGGTCGATCTGGCGCTGCAGGTTGCGGGTGAAGGTGCTGATCCAGACCGGGGCGCCGTTCCGCTCCGCCCAGAGGCTGGCCGGGGCGATGTAGCCGAGGGTCTTGCCCGTGCCGGTGCCCGCCTCGGCGAGGACGACATGCGGGGTGCCGCGATCCTCGCGCGGGGCGAAGGCGCCGCTGGCGGCGGAGGCGTAGTCGGCCTGCTGGGGCCGCTGCTCGGAGCCCTCGCCGAGGATCTGGGCGAGGCGGGTGCGGGCCTCGCCGGGCGCGACATCGAAGCTGCCGGGGGGCTGGGCGGGGCCGGGGTCCTCCCAGTCGGGCAGGCGGCGCCAGACCTTGTAAGGATCAAGGGAAGGTTTTTCCTCGCCGGCGCCGAGGGCGGCGAGGACGGACTCGGCCCAGCTCCAGCCGGCGACCTTCTTCAGATGGGCGGCGAGGATGGCTGCGTCGCGGTTCAGCGGCAGGTGGCGGCCGGCGGCGAGGTGGCGCAGCAGGATCGTCGCCATCTCCGGCAATTGGGCGGCAGCCGCCGCGTCATCCGCCGGCGGGGGGAGGTCGAGCGCCATGGCGAGGCCGCGTGGCGTCGGCGCCGCCGGGCGGGCCGGCATGCAGAAGGCGAAAAGCTCCAGCAGGTCGAAGGCGGCGTCGAAGCGCGGCAGGTCGAGGCGGCGGGCGGCGGCCGGGGCATGGACCAGCAGCGGCGGCGCGCCGCCCAGCGCCGCGGCGAGGCCCAAGGCGGGCACCGCCAGCAACTCGCCATCCGGGGTGAGGAGCGTGGCGCGGCCGAGCCCGGCGATGAGGGCCGGGGCATCGGGCAGCAGAAGGCGCGGGGGCTGGGGCATATGTTCGCGCTTTACCCCAGAACCTGCGCCGGGTCTTCAGGACTCCCCGCAAAACCGCTGCGCGGCTTTGCGGGGGATAGTTCAGGCGGCGACGTCGCCGGGTACGCCGAAGGCCTCCGGGTAGCCGAAAAGCCCCACCTGGCCGCCGGTGTGGAGGAAGACGACGTTCTGGTCCTTGGTGAAGTGCCCCTTGCCGATCAGGTCGATCAGCCCGGCCATGCCCTTCCCCGAATAGACCGGGTCGAGGAGGATGCCTTCCTTCTGCGCCAACAGCTTCACCGCCTCGACCATGCCTTCGGTCGGGATGCCGTAGCCCTGGCCGACATAGTCGCAATTGGCGGCGACATGCTCTGCCTTGATGATCCCCGGCAGGCCGAGATGGGCGGCGGTGCGCTCGGCGAGCGCCAGCACATTCGCCTCCTGCTTCGGCTTCGGGGCGCGGACGCCGATACCGAGGACGGGTATGCCGCTGTTCAGCGCGACCAGCCCTGCAACGAGCCCGGCCTGGGTGCCGGCCGAGCCAGTGGCATGGACGAGATGGTCGATGCGCAGCCCCATCTCCGCGGCCTGGGCCACCAGCTCCAGCGCCGCATTGACATAGCCGAGCGCGCCGACCGGGTTGGAGCCGCCGCCCGGGATGACGTAGGGCCGCCGCCCCTTGGCGCGGAGGTCGGCGGCGACGGCCTCCATCTCCGCCTGCATGTCGGCGCCGCCGGGGCGCCGGGCGACCTGGGCGCCGTGCAGCTTGTCCATCAGCACGTTGCCGGACTGGGTATAGGCCGGGTCGGTGGAGCCGGTGCGGTCCTCGAGCAGGATCAGGCAGTCGAGGCCGAGCTTGGCCGCGGCGGCGGCGGTCTGCCGGGCATGGTTCGACTGGGTGGCGCCCTGGGTGACGAGGATGTCGGCGTTCTGCCCGAGCGCCTCGGCGCAGAGATATTCCAGCTTCCGCGTCTTGTTGCCGCCGGTGGAGAGGCCGGTGCAGTCGTCCCGCTTGATCCAGAGCCGCGGGCCGCCGAGGTGGCGGGAGAGCTGCTCCATCGGCTCCAGCGGCGTCGGCAGGTGGCCGAGGCGGATGCGCGGGAAGCGTGCGAGGTTCATGCGGGACGTGTCCTTGGCTGGCCGTGTCCCGCGGAGGCTAGAGCGGTCCACCCGTGGCGTACACGGGTGAACCGCACCGGGTCAGGCCCGGAGGCGGAGCCGCTCCGCGATCTGCACCGCGTTCAGCGCCGCGCCCTTCAGCAGCTGGTCGCCGCAGAGGAAGAGGTCGAGGCCGCACTCCCCGAAGACCGGGTTGGCCCGGATGCGGCCGGCCTCGACATCGTCCTGGCCGGTGGCGGTGATCGGCATCGGGTAGAGCTGGGAAGCGGGGTCGTCCACCACCTTCACCCCTGCAGCCTGGGCGAGCACGGCGCGGGCCGCCTCCGGCGTCACCGGCCGCTCGGTCTCGATCGTCACCGCCTCGGCATGGACGCGGAAGGTCGGGATGCGGACGGCGGTGCAGGAGATGAGAAGATCCGGCAGGCCCATGATCTTCCGGCTCTCCCAGGCGACCTTCATCTCCTCGCGCGTGTAGGCGTTGGGCTGGAAGCTGTCGATCTGGGGGATCACGTTGAAGGCGAGGGGGTGGGCGAAGACCTCATGCCCGGCCGGGCCGCCCTCCAGCAGCACCCGGCGCGTCTCCCGCTCCAGCTCCGCCATGCCCTCGGCGCCGGCGCCGCTGGCCGCCTGGTAAGTGGAGACGATGACGCGCTTGAGGCCGAAGGCCCGGCGCAGCGGCTCCAGCGCCACGACCAGGATGGCGGTGGTGCAATTGGGGTTGGCGACCAGCCGGTGGTTGCCGATGGCCGCGGCATTCACCTCCGGCACCACCAGCGGCACGTCCTGCTCGAGACGGAGGGCGGAGGAGTTATCCACCACCGCGACGCCGGCCTCGACCAGGGCCCTGGCATGGGCCTTGGCGAAGTCGCCGGAGACGGCGAGGAGGGCGAGGTCCAGGCTGCGGGCGGCCTCCAGGCTGTAGGCCTCGATCGTGACCTCGCCCCAGGGCGTTTTCTGTTTGGTGCCGGCGCTGCGGGTCGAGGCGAAGAGGCGCAATTCCGTGACGGGGAAGCGCCGCTTGGCCAGCACCTCCACCAATTCCTTGCCGACCGCGCCCGTGGCTCCGATCACGCCAACCCGCATGGCACCTTTCACTCCTGCGCAATCCTTGCCGATTAGCGCAGCCAGCCAGGGGAATCCACAGCGGCCTAGGCCGGTCTGCCATGCATCCGTAGCGGCGTCCTGCGTTGACCGCGCCGCCTCCCCCTGCCATCTGCCCTGCATGAGCGCCGATCCTTCCCTTCGCACCGTCAAGGCCTGGCCCTTCGAGGAAGCCGCCAAGGTCGCCGACCGGCTGGCCGCGGCGCCGAAACCCGCCGAGGGGGAGAAGGCGGCCCTCTTCGAGACGGGCTACGGGCCCTCGGGCCTGCCGCATATCGGCACCTTCGGCGAGGTGGCGCGGACCACCTGGGTGCGGCGTGCCTTCGAGCGGATGACCGGCCTGCCCACCCGGCTGCTGGCCTTCTCGGACGACATGGACGGCCTCAGGAAGGTGCCGGACAACGTGCCGAACAAGGAGATGCTGGCGGGCCATCTCGGCCGGCCGCTGACCGCCATCCCGGACCCCTTCGGCACGCATGACAGCTTCGGGGCGCACAACAACGCCCGGCTGCAGGCCTTCCTCGACACCTTCGGCTTCGACTACGAGTTCGCCTCCTCGACGGACTACTACCGGGGCGGCCGGTTCGATGCGGCCCTGCTGCGGATGGCGGAACGGCATGAGGAGGTGCGGGGCGTCATCCTGCCGACCCTCGGCCCGGACCGCCGAGCGACCTATTCGGCCTTCCTGCCCATCCATCCCGAGACCGGCATCGTCATGCAGGTGCCGATGGAGGAGGTGCGGCCGGCCGAGGACCTGCTGGTCTGGACCGACCCGGCGACCGGCCGCCGCCATGGCACCCGCATCACCGGCGGGCATTGCAAGGCGCAGTGGAAGGCGGACTGGGCGCTGCGCTGGTACGCGCTCGGCGTCGACTACGAGATGTCGGGCAAGGATCTGATCGACAGCGTCCGCCTCTCCGGCCAGATCTGCCGCATCCTCGGCGGGCAGCCGCCGGTCGGCTTCACCTATGAGCTCTTCCTCGACGAGAACGGCGGGAAGATCAGCAAGTCGAAGGGCAACGGCCTGACCATCGACGAATGGCTGCGCTACGCCCCGCCGGAGAGCCTGGCGCAGTTCATGTACGGCCAGCCGCAACGGGCCAAGCGGCTCTATTTCGACGTGATCCCCCGTGCGGTGGACGACTACCTCGCCAATCTGGAGAAGCTGAAGGCCGCTCCCGAAGGCGCCAACCCGGCCTGGCACATCCATGGCGGCAGCAGCAACGATCCGGGCTCGCCCATCTCCTTCGCCATGCTGCTGAACCTCGCCAGCGTGGTGAATGCGGAGGGGCCGGAGATCCTCTGGGGCTTCATCGGCCGCTATGCGCCGGGCATCACGGCCGAGAGCCACCCGATGCTGGCGCGGCTGGCCGGGCATGCGGTCGCCTATTACCGGGACTTCGTCGCGCCGCAGAAGCGCCACCGGGCGCCGGACGCGGTGGAGCGGGCGGCGCTCGAGGACCTGCTGGCGGCGCTGCGCGCCCTGCCGGCCGAGAGCGATGCCGAGGCGATCCAGGCGCTGCTCTACGAGGTCGGCAAGCGGCACGCCTTCGCCAGCCTGCGCGATTGGTTCTCCTGCCTCTACCAGGTGCTGCTCGGGCAGCAGGAGGGGCCGCGCTTCGGCGGCTTCGTCGCCCTCTACGGCATTCCGGGCACGATCGGGCTGATCGAGTCGGCGCTGGCGCGGGAGGCTGCGGCCTAGTGTCGGGCGTGTTGGGCTGGCTGCGCCGGCATGGGGCGACGGTGTTCGGCCTCGTGCTGCTCGTCGGCGCGCTCTACGTGGTGCAGAAGGAGTTCCGCGGCCTGTCCGTCGCGGAGATCCGCGAGGCCATGGGCAAGCTCACCGTGGGCGGCCTCTGGATGGCGGGCGGGCTCACCGTGCTCGCCTACCTCGTGCTCGCGGCCTACGACAAGCTCGGCTCGGCCTATGCGGGGCGGCCCGTCTCCTGGGGGCGGTCGCTGCTCGCCTCCTTCTGCGGCTATTCGCTGGCGCACAACCTCGGCTTCGCCGCGGTGTCGGGCGCGGCGGTGCGCTACCGGCTCTATTCCGCCTGGGGGCTGACCCCGCTCGAGATCGCCAAGGTGGTGGGGTTCACCAGCCTCACCTTCGGCCTCGGCGGCATGGCGCTCGGCGGGCTCGTGCTGATGTTCGAGCCGGAGGTGGTGCCCTTCTTCGGCAGCACCCTGCCGCGCTGGGCGCTGCAGTCGCTGGCGCTGCCGCTCTGGGGCATCGTCGGCACCTATGTGGTGCTGAGCCGCTTCCGGCGGCATGTCCGCATCTTCAAATACGAAATCGACCTGCCGAGCCCGCGCATGGCGCTGATGCAGACCGCGCTCGCCACCGTCGACGTGGCGATGACGGCGGCGATCTTCTACACGCTGCTGCCGTCGGCGGAGGGGCTGACCTTCCTGCGCTTCGTCGGCATCTACCTCGCCTCCTATGCGGTCGGCATCGCGGCGAGCGTGCCGGGGGGCTTGGGCGTCTTCGACGGCGCGGTGCTGCTCGGGCTGCAGCCCTACATGTCGGCGCCGGAGGTGGTGGGGGCGCTGCTCGTCTTCCGGCTCTACTACTACATCATCCCGCTCTTCATCGCCGGCGGGCTCTTCGTCTCCTTCGAACTCGGCCAGCGGCGGGGGGTGCTGCAGCGGCTCTCCGCCTTCGGGCGGGGGACGGATGCGATGGAGGTGCCGGCCATCGCCTCGCTCGTCGCGCTGGCGGGGGCGCTGCTCGTCTTCCTCGGCGCGCTGCCGACCAAGGGAACGATCCTCGAGGAATGGGCGGGGCACATCACTGCGCTCGCCTCGCATTTCGCCGCCTCGGTCGTCGGCTCGCTGCTGCTGGTCATGGCCTATGGGCTGCTGCGGCGGCTGACCATCGCCTGGGGCTTCACCCTCTTCCTGCTGGTGAACGGCGCCTTCATCGCCTGGCTGCGGGGCGAGGCCTGGTGGCTCTGGGGCGCCTTCCTGCTGCTCGGCGTGCTGGTGGCGGCGCTGCGCCCGGCCTTCTACCGCGACAGCCGGCTGGCGCGGGAGCCGCTCTCGCCCCAGGCGCTGGTGCCGCTGATGGCGGTGACGGCCTGCGGCATCACCCTCGCCCTCATCGCATATGGCGGGCGGGTGGCGGATGAGAGCTGGTGGACGGTGGCGATGTCGCCGCTGGCGCCGGACAGCCTGCGCTTCACCGTGGGGCTCACCGGGGTGCTGCTGCTGATCGCCATGGTGCGGCTGCTGCGGCCGGCGCGCTTCCGCCCGCTGGCCTGGGATTCGGGGGTTCGGGCGCGGCTGGCCTCGCTCGGCGCCCTGGCCCCGGCGGAGGCGGATGGCGCGGTCTTCGGCGAGGCGGAGCGGGCGGGCTTCGCCTTCCTCAAGCGGGACGGGGTGTGGCTGGCACTCGGCGACCCGGCGGGGGACCGGCGGGATGCGATCTCCGCCATCTGGCGCTTCCGCGACCTCTGCGAGCGGGCGGGCGTCGATCCCGCCTTCTGGCGCGTGGGGCCGGACCTGCTGCGGGTCTATGGCGATATCGGCCTGGTCGCCGTCTCGCTCGGGGAAGGGCCGCGCTACCTGGCGCTGCGGGCGGAGCGGGACCTGGCGGCGCTCAAAGAGCTGCTGCCGCGGGAGGGGTGACCGCGCCCTAGCCTGTCATCGCGTGGCTCGTGCCTTACTGGCTGCTCCAGACGATCCGGTGCATCCAGTTCAGCTCGGCGAGGTCGAAGGTGTAGTCGGGATGCGCCGGGTTGAGGCTGCGCAGGTCGACGCGGCGGGCGGATTGGCGCTTCAGCTCCTTCGCCATCACCTCGCCCTTCTGGGTGCGGACCACCACGCGGTCGCCGCGGCGGATGGGGGCGCCGGGGGAGACGATGACGAGATCCCCGTCGCGGAAGACCGGCTCCATGCTCTCGCCCGAGATCTCGAGCGCATAGGCATGCGGGTCGCCGATGTCGGGCAGGCCGATCTCGTCCCAGCCGCCGCCGACCGGGAAGCCGCCATCGTCGAAGAAGCCCTCGCCGCCGGCCTGGGCGAGGCCGATCAGCGGGATGCGCCGGCCAAGCACGCCGCGGGCGCGGGGCAGGGCGGCCATGCCGGTGACGAGGGCGGCGAAATCCGCCATGCCGGTGCCGGTGGCGGCGAGGACCTTGGCGAGGCTTTCCGTGGAGGGCCAGCGGGCGCGGCCATCGGCGCCGATGCGCTTGGAGGGGTTGAAGGCGGTGGCGTCGAGCCCGGCCTTGCGGGCGAGTCCGGAGGCGGAAAGCCCGTTCTCAGCGGCCAGCGCATCGAGCGCGCGCCAGATCTCCTCATGCGTCACGGCGCGGCCTCGGCCTTGCGCGTCGTGCGGAGCACGCGGACGCCCGCTGCGCCAGATATGGGGTCTCTCATGGGCATAACATCCTAGGTCTTGGGACTAAGATCAATAGGCGAATTTTCCTGATTATCCCTTTGACAAAGGAGAAGATACGCCTATGATCTAACTCATAGGGAGACGGACCTATGACCGCCGATCTGACTGCCCCAATCTACCACGACGAGAACGAAGCCCGCGCGCATCTTGAGGCGCAGCGCTGGCCGAACGGCCCGGTCTGCCCGAAGTGCGGCGTTGTGGACAACGCGACCCGGCTGGCAGGCGAGAAGCACCGTGCGGGCCTGTTGGAGTGCCGCTCCTGCCGCAAGCAGTTCTCGGTGACGGTCGGGACCGTTCTTGAGCGCAGCCATGTGCCGCTGCACAAGTGGGTGCTGGCCGTCCACCTGCTGACCGCCAGCAAGAAGGGCATGAGCGCCCATCAGCTCCACCGCATGCTCAAGGTCACCTACAAGACGGCATGGTTCATGGCCCATCGCATCCGCGAGGCGATGACCGAGACTGACCCGGCGCCGCTTGGCGGCGAGGGCAAGACGCTTGAGGTTGACGAGACGTACCACGGCAAGGTCGAGACGCCGCCGGAGCGCAAGAAGGCCATGAAGAACCGTACCGGCCCGGCCGATCACCGCCCGGTCGTGGCGCTGGTTGAGCGTGGCGGCGCGGCCCGTGCGGTCCATGTGCGCCGCGTGACGGCGGAGAACGTCGCGGAGGTGCTGGCGAAGCACGCCGATCCGGAGAGCCACCTCCGCACGGACGAGAGCCGTCTGTATCCGGTGGTCGGCCGCGAGTTCGCCTCGCATGAGACAGTGAGGCACTCGGCCGGCGAGTATGCGCGTGGGCCGAGGGTGCCGATCGCATCCACACGAATAGCGTTGAAGGCTTTTTCGGCATCTTCAAGCGCGGCATGAACGGCGTGTACCAGCACTGCGGCGAGCAGCACTTGCAGCGCTACCTCAACGAGTTCAGCTTCCGCTACAGCCACCGTATCAAGCTCGGCGTTGATGATAGGCAGCGTGCGCTGATCGCCCTGCGTGGCATCGAGGGCAAGCGCCTGACCTATCGGCGGGCTAGTGAAGCCTAACACTGAGAGGCAGAGGGCGAGGGCGTTCTTCGCTTGGCTACGTCGTGTTGTAGCCGAGAGCGGTTGATGATGCGCTTGAATGCGGCGGGCCGAGTGGGGCCAACACCACCACATCAGCGGCAAGTACCTCGGCGCATATGCCCGCGAGATGGCGTGGCGGGAGGATACCCGGCGGCAGGCGAACGGGGCGCTACACGGGCTGGCGACGGCGGCGGCGCTTGGGCATCCGGTGTCGCGGGTGTGGGCCAGATTGGCGGCGCGCGAATTAACTCACGCTGCCGATCTGCGCAAGCGCCGCCAGTACGAGCGTTTTCTCACGCTTAGTCAGGGTCTTAAAGGAGGACACGAACTGGTGCAGCGTGACTGCACTTGGGGCGAACAGGTGCCCAGGATCTCGGCTTGGAAAAGCCCGAGCTGGCGAGCAGTAGCTCGAACTACCTGCGAACAACTAACGACGCTCATGCCGGTAGGTGACGGCATCAGGCACGGAAAATCCGTCTCCGGGAACGTGCAATCGGCCACATAGTCGGGGTTCGAATTGATGAACAAAAAACAGGCAACATCGAATTCATCGCACGGCTGAACGCACAGGTGGTACTTCAGCTTACCTGCCTGCGGATTATTATATGCGACGATGTTTCCTACACTAAGGTTCACCGGTGCTTAGAAAGCATGCTTAAGATTTCAGCACGCTCATAATCCGGCTCATCAAAGATCAAACCATAGCTAATGGCAGTATTTGAGTTGGGCTGATAATCCCAAGCTTCTTTGTATGCGGAATCATCATGGGTCAAGCGCCTGATCTGACCGAACGTGAGCGACTTGATGGTCGTTAGAGCCGCGCTCAATGCTTCGGCATCACTCTCCGACAGCACGTCGTCCACATCATCACTAAGCTCAGCCCCATCGAATGCGAAAGCTCGCTCTTCCATTTCTGGAGCGGCACGCTTCTGCCAAAGCACAGATTTGAGATGATGCTTCCTGAGCGCAAAGGTGTTCCCTTTAAGTAGATCGTAGGTCAGGCTGGGAACAGGGCCGTGAACCATGGCGGTATAGTTGTCGAACACGACCGGGCGTTCGTATTCATTCAGATGCCGCTTATCGGCCAAGAATATCGTCTTGACGATATCATACTGAGATACGGACAAACCTTGCGTTTCCGCCTCCCGGATAACGAAAGCGATGGCGGCGATTATTTTGTCAACATCAGGCTCCAGCTCCACGACCGGAGCGCGCATCTGCATGTCCATGGTCGCCCTCCTCCCTATCGCCCGGATACCGGAACGCTAATTCCTAGCGCGTCACCCCATGCTCAGGGGGAACTCTTTCCCAAAAAGAGGCGTAGCACCCCTCGCACCTACCCACAAGACCCAAGGCTGCTCTGCGATCTTAGCCCGAAACGGTATGGGACAACTACGCAAACGCACAGCCACTCCAAAACGCTGCGCACCACTGAGTGTTCAATCCACCAGCCCCCACAGCACCGACTTCCCCTCCTTCTACGGGTTCTCCACCACCCCGGCCGTGCGCTGATGCCTGAGCGCCCGCCCCACGCTTTCCGCCACGGCGCTGCGCACGGCCCCGCTCCCCGCGTCCAACGCCCGCAGCGTAACTAGTCGCCCGTGAACTACGGGGTTTTCAGGCGGCTGAGGGGCTGGGCATGCGCCCCTCTCCGACCTGATGAGCGGAGGTCAGCATGCTGAGCAGGCACGCCAAGAGCCAGGCCAGCCAGGCACGGA
>JAESFM010000014.1_pt1 | contig 155527 bp, 154 predicted proteins | sample 9266171 | NCBI WGS metagenome assembly JAESFM01 (sample SAMN14505069, study PRJNA617099) | algae metagenome | isolation source: Hassallia sp. WJT32-NPBG1 and co-occurring heterotrophs from well developed... | place: USA: Mojave Desert, Joshua Tree National Park, California | collected 2006-06-22 | reverse complement strand
CACAACCTCACTAAGCTCGCCAGGGCAGCCGCCACCTGACATACGACGGCAGCGTGCACGCCATCCGCGTCGCTCCAACCCCAGCAGCGTCAGCCCCGAGATGCAGTTACCCGGACGCGCTCCTAGTGCAGCCGCCCCGGCTGGTGCGGGCTGTCGAGGCTGAAGGTGGGGATCGCCACGTCGAAGCCCTCGCCGGTATCGGCCAGCACCATGTGGTAGGTGCCACGCATGAAGCCCGACGGCGTCGCCAGCGGCGTGCCGGAGGTGTATTCGAAGCTCTCGCCCGGGTCGAGCACCGGCCGCTCCCCCACCACCCCGTCGCCATGCACCTGCTGGGTGCGCCCTTGCGCATCGGTGATGAGCCAGGTGCGCTTCAGCAGCTGCACCGTCTGCCGCCCTTCATTGGTGATGGTGACGCGATAGGCCCAGGCGTAATGGCCCCGTTCCGGCTCCGACTGGTCGGCGAGGAAGAAGGTGCGGACGGAGACCCGGACGCCCCGGGTCACCTCGGTATAGCCGGGCTGGCGGGCCGGATCGGCATCGGCAGGCGGGCGCTGCATGGCCTACCCTTTCCGCGGGCGGAAGGCGGCGGTCGGCTTGCTCCAGGCCTCAGGACCCATGACGTGTTTCCCCCGTTTGGGGCCGCACCCTGCCATGGCCGCGGCCCGTCGCGCTACTACTCCGCGGCGTGCGCTACCGCACCGCCCGCGGCATCCAGCGCCTCGGCCAGGTCCTCGATCAGGTCCGCCACATCCTCGAGCCCGACCGAGAGCCGGATGGTGCCGTCCGTGATGCCGAGCCGCGCCCGTTCCTCCGCGCCGATGCGCATATGTGTGGTCGTCGCCGGATGCGTCACCAGGCTTTTCGAATCACCGAGGTTGTTGGAGACGTCGATCAGCCTCAGCGCGTTGCAGAGGCGGAAGGCCGCCTCCTTCCCCCCGGCCAGGTCGAAGGTGACGATGGTGCCGCCGCCCGTCATCAGCCTCTGGGCCAGCGCGTATTGCGGGTGGCTGGCCGAGAAGGGGTAGAGCGCCCGCCGCACCTCCACCCGCTCGCCCAGGAAATCGGCGATCGCCGCGGCGCTGCGGCACATGGCATGGACGCGGAGATGCAGCGTCTCCAGCCCCTTCAGGATCACCCAGGCATTGAACGGGCTGATCGAGGGGCCGGTGTTGCGGATGAAGGGCTGCAGCACCTCGTCCACCCACCGCTTCGAGCCCAGCACGGCGCCGCCGAGCACCCGGCCCTGGCCGTCCATGTGCTTGGTGCAGGAATAGACGACGACATCGGCGCCGAGGGCCAGCGGCTTCTGCAGCAGCGGCGTGGCGAAGACATTGTCGACGACGACGATCGCGCCGGCCTTCTTCGCCAGCGCCGCGACCGCCGGCAGGTCGACCAGCTCCAGCATCGGGTTGGAGGGCGTCTCCAGCAGCACCAGCGCCGCCGGCCGCGACAGCGCCGCCTCCCACTGCCCGAGGTCCGCGCCGTCGACGAACTCGCTGGCGATGCCGTAGCGCGGCAGCAGCGTTGAGACGATCCAGTGGCAGGAGCCGAACAGCGCGCGCGAGGCGACGACGCGGTCGCCGGCCTTCAGGTGCGAGAGCATCGCCGCATGCACGGCTGCCATGCCGGTCGCGGTGCAGCGGCAGGCCTCCGCCCCTTCCAGCGCCGCCAGGCGCCCCTCGAGCATCGAGACGGTCGGGTTGCCGAAGCGGGAATACTGGTAGTGCGAGGCGGCGCCGGCAAAGGTCGCCTCCGCCTGCTCGGCGCTGTCATAGACGAAGCCCGAGGTGAGGAAGAGCGCTTCCGCCGTCTCGTCATGGTTGGTGCGGGTGGTGCCGCCGCGGACGAGCAGCGTCGCGGGGCGGAGGGGACGCTCGGGCAGGGACTTGGACATCTGGCTGGAACACCCTGGCAGACCAATGGTGTCCGGCACCTATACGGTGCGCGAGGGGCGAGCGGGCACCCTCGACGGCCGATTTAGCGCGAATATTTCACCTCGCCGCAAGCTGGCCGGACAAATCGCGAGGGGGCCGTGGGGCCCGGCCGCAGTTAGCGGCCCCGGAGCCGCGCGGTCAACCCTCCAGCGCGGCGAGGCATGGGCTTGAGCCCGGCGCCCGCTGCGGCTAATGTCGCCCATGCGCTGCGGGCGTAGTTCAGAGGTAGAACGTCAGCTTCCCAAGCTGAATGTCGTGGGTTCGATTCCCATCGCCCGCTCCAACCCCCTTCATCAACGGCCTTTCAATTGGCCTGCGCTGGCCTTCACGGGCAGAGTGCGGGGCTGAAGCCTTTGGGAATAGCAGTACGTTGGAATTGACGCCTGAACAGGTCGCAGCCGCCCGGGCCATCGGCTGCGCCTTCTTCCCTGCGACCGAATTGCAGGTCCAGCGCCTCACCATGCAGCGTCGCATCTTCAAGGTGGAGGGGAAGCACTACCTGCTGAGCCGCGACGGATCCTATTTCGAGACGGCCGGCACGCTGCGCGCGCTGATCGCCAGGGCGGGGCCCGTCGCGCCCGAGCCCCAGCCCGTAGCCCCGGATGCCGCTCCGGAATCGGCTCCCGCACCGCCGCCGGAAACGGCCCCGGCAACGCGGCCGGATGCGGCTCCCGCACCGCCGCCGGAAACGGCCCCGGTATCGCCGCCGGAAGCGGCTCCCACATCGCCGCCGGAGGCGGCCCCGGCAACGCCGCTGGAACCGGCCTTGGCGTCGCCGCCGGATGCGGCCCCGCCGCCCGCCCTCCGCAAGCGCGGCCGCCCGCCGAAGGCGGCCGCCCCTCCCGTCGAGGTCGAGACGCTCGAGCCGAAGCCGGAGCCGGAACCCGCGCCGCCATCCGCCGAAACGGCCACGCCGCCCGGGCCGCGCCGCCGCGCCAAGCCGGCGGAACCGCGCTGGAAGACCGCCGGCCTCGCCCGCCGGGGCCGGCTCAAGCCCCCAGGCTGAGGCTGGACAGCGCGCCCCGCCTCGGCTTCCTTGCGCGGCAGGATCGAGGAACCGTCATGCTCCACCGCCGCACCACACTGGCCGGTCTCGGCACCCTGCTCGCCGCCCCGGCGCTCCACGCCCAGCCCGCCGACTGGAAGCCGGACCGCCCGGTCCGCCTTATCGTCACCTACCCGCCGGGCGGGGTGACCGACATCGTCGGCCGCATCGTCGCCGAGCCGCTGGGGCGGGAGCTCGGCCAGGCCGTGGTGGTGGAGAACCGCGCCGGCGCCGGCGGCAATATCGGGACGGGGGCCGCCGCCCAGGCGGAGCCGGACGGCAACACCATCCTCTTCGGCACCACCGCCCTGTTCGGCGTGAACCCCATCCTGTATGCCAACAGCGGCGTCGATGCGGTGCGCGACTTTCTCTGTCTCGGCACGATCGGGGAGGTGGCCAACATCCTCTCCGTCATCCCCTCCCGCGTCCAGGCGCGCGACGTGCGGTCCTTCATCGCGGAGGCCAAGGCGCGGCCGCTGATCTATGGCTCGGTCGGCAATGGCAGCTCCTCGCATCTCTCGGCCGCGGTCTTCCTGAAGGAGGCGGGGATCGAGGCGACGCATGTGCCCTATCGCGGCTCCTCCCCCCTGGTCGCCGCGATGCTGGCGAACGAGGTGGATTTCGGCTTCGACACCACCGCCACCTCCACCGCGCATGTCCAGTCCGGCGCCTTCCGCCCGCTCGCCGTCACCACCGCCCGCCGCGCGGGCGCGCTGCCGCAGGTGCCGACGCTGAAGGAGAGCGGCATGCCGGATGTCGACCTCGGCATCTGGTTCGGCCTCTTCGTGCCGCGGAAGACGCCGCCCGCCATCGCCCGGGCCCTCGCCGCGGCGCTCGAGCGCACCCGGACGCCGCAGACCGAGCAGCGCCTGCAATCGGCCTTCGTCGACCCGCTCTACATCCCGCAGCCCGAGGTGGACGGCTACATCCGCGCGAGCGCCCTGCGCTGGCAGGCCATCGCCCGGGACGCCCGCATCTCGCTCGACTGAGGCGCGGCGCTCAGCGCTGCCAGAGGCCGAAGCGCCGCGCCTGCTTCAGCCACCAGCCCTGCTGCCGCCACCAGGGGAGGAAGGCCCGCCGCGCCCGGGAGGCCGGCGCCCAGCCCGCAGGATCGGCCAGCCGCTCGAGCAGCAGCTCCGGCCCGCAGGGCAGCATGGTCACCGGGTCGAGGTAGCGCGGGTAGAGGATCAGCGCGCCGGCCACCAGCGCATCGAGCGGGAGGGAGCGGCCCCGCCGCGGCATCGCCTCCCTGTCCCGCGTCAGCCCCCAGCCGGCATAGAAGGGCCGGCCCCAGACCGTGACCTCCAGCCCGCGCAGCAGCGCCTCGAATCCGGCGAGGCTGGTGATGCCGTGCAGCGCATCCACCTGGGCGAAGAGCGTGCCGATATCGCCCCCCGCCGCCACCGCATCGGCCAGGCGCAGCGCCGCGCCGCGCGGGACATAGCCGCGGCGATAGCCGGTCTCCACATCGGGGTGCGGGCGGAAGACGATGAAGGCCTCCGGCTCCTCCCGCCTGACCGCCTCCAGCAGGCCGAGATTGGTCCGCACCCGCCCGGCGCCGAGGCGGATCGACGCATCGTCCTCCACCTGCCCGACGACGAGGATGCGCCGCCGCCCCGGCGTCGCCGGCAGGGGCGCGGCCGGGCGGCGGAGATTGTATTTGGTCACCCCCCGCGCGACGATCGCCTCCCGCAGCGCCGCCGCCCGCGCCAGCAGCGCCGGAGGGAACTCCGCCCCCGCCAGGATGCGCTCCAGCGCCGAGGCCTCGCCCGCGTCGTAATGCGGCACCAGCCGATCGACGGCGAGCGAGGCGGAGGGAATGAAATCCACCCCGAGCCCGACGGAGCGCAGGAAGCCATCCTCCACCCAGTGCAGCGGCACCCCCGCCGCCCGGCACCGCGCGGCGAGCCCCGGCGCCGCCCGCGTCGCCCAGACGGCGATGCCGCCCTGCCGCTCCCGCGCCGCCGCCAGCGCCTCCGCCTCGTCCCGGGCGAAGGCGGCGGGCGGGCCGTCATGGGCGAAGGCGGCGGCGATGGCCGCCTGCTTCCACCCCGCCATGCCGAGGAAGGCGGCGATGCCCCGGTTGGCCGCCGCCGCCTGCCGCCAGAGAGCGAGCAGCGCCAGCCCTTCCTCCGCCGTCGAGGCCCGCTCGCGCAACGGGTCCGCCCAACGCGTCGCCGCCAGCAGGCGGGGATCGATGGGCTCGGGCCAGAGCGGCTGCAACGCCGCCGCCTGGGCCACCGCCTCGGCCGAGGCTGGCCGGGCGAGCGCCGCCGCGACTGGATCCTCGCCGATGGCGGCCAGCAGCCCCACCGTCCGCCGCCGGGGGCCGAAGGCGGGCGCCGCCCAGGGGCCTTCGGCCAGCCGCACCCCCTCCGGCACGCCCTCGGGAAAGAAGGCCGCCAGATGCGCGCCCGCGGTCAGGGCAGCTCCTGCATCCGCCGCTCGACCATGGTCCGCCACGGCGCCTCGGGCGGCGCCGCGGCCACCAGCGCCTGCCAGAGCTCGCGGGCCCGCTCCGGGTGCCCGGCCTTCGCCTCGACCAGGCCGGAGAGGAAGCGCAGCCCGACATGCTGCGGCGCCTGCGGCAGGCCAGCGGCGAGGATGCGCCGGGCCTCGTCCAGCTTGTCGTCCTCGATCAGGATCTGGGCGAGCTGGCTCATCAGCTCCGGGTCGAATTTCGCCGCGAGCGCCCGCTTGAAGGCCTCCGCCGCCGGGCCGAGCGCGCCGCGGCTGCGCTCCGCATTGCCGAGCAGCCGGTAGCCGTCTTGCGCCTGCTGGCTGGCCGGGTTGAGGGTGGCGAGGCGGCTGCGCAGCAGCTCCAGCATCTCCTCGTCCCGCGCCGCGATCTGCTGGCGCAGCGCAAAGGGTGCCGAGGGCATGTCCGGCAGCGCGCTCGGCCAGTAGAGGGCGAGCGCCAGCAGCGGCACGGCGGCGACCGTGCCCCACAGGGCGAGCTTCGCCCCACGGCCGGAGCGCGTGCCCGCCTCGGCCGGCGCCGCCAGCAGCCGGCGCTGCACCTCGAGCACGGCGGCCCTGTGCGCCGTCTCGTCCAGCCGGCCGGCCTCGTGCTCGCGGTCCAGCTCCTCCATCTGCGCCCGGTAAAGGGCGAGGTCGGCCTCGCGCCGCCCCCGCGCCGCCGGCGGGCGGAACAGGCTGGCGGCGAGCGGCAGGATCGCCGCCACGGCCAGCAGGCCGAGCAGCGGCCAGAACGGGAACCAGTTCACTCGCGCGGCCTGCCGGCGATCTGGGCGAGGCGGTCGCGCTCCGCCTGGGTGAGGTCCGGCGGCCCGGCCGCCGCCGCCTGCCGCCGCCGCATGCCGCGGATCAGCAGCGCGCCGGCGAGCAGCGCGATGGCCGGCGTCGCCCAGAGCAGCGCCGTCTCCGGCTTGAAGGGCGGCCTCAGCAGGACGAAGTCGCCGTAGCGCTCGTGCACGAAGGTGAGGACGGCCTCGTCCGGCTTGCCCTGCGCCACCTGCTCGCGGACGATCCGGCGCAGGTCGCGGGCGAGGTCGGCATCGCTGTCCTCGATCGACTGGTTCTGGCAGACCATGCAGCGCAGCTCGCGCCCGATGACGCGGGCGCGTTCCTCCAGCGCCGGGTTGGGGAGCTGGTCGGCCGGGTCGCCGACGGCGAGCGCCGGGCCAGGGGCTGGCATGACGGCCAGCATCAGCAGCAGCAGCCAGCGGATCATGCGTGGCGCCGCAGCAGCGGGGTGACCTGCTGGTCCAGGATCTCCTCCGTCACCGGCCCGGCCATCCGCCAGCGGACGATGCCCGACTTGTCGATGAGATAGGTCTCAGGCACGCCATACAGCCCCCAATCGATCGCCACCCGCCCCGGCTGGTCCATGCCAAGCCGCGCATAGGGCGTGCCGCGCTGCTTCAGGAAGCCGAGGCTGTCCGCCGGCTTGTCCTTGTAGGCGATGCCCATGATGGCGACGCCGTTGCGCGCGAGCCGCATGAGCTGCGGGTGCTCGATCACGCAGGGCACGCACCAGGAGGCGAAGAAATTCACCAGCATCGGCTTGCCCGCCTTCAGGTCGGCCGCCGAGAGCCCCGGCAGCCCCGTGCCTTCGAGCGGCGGCAGGCTGAAATCGGGCGGAGCCTTGCCGATCAGGGCGGAGGGCACGCCGCGCGGGTCGTAGTCGCCGGTGCCGAGGCCGCGCAGCATGGCATAGAAGCCGGCGCCGCCGAGCCCTGCTGCGGCCAGCGGCGCCAGCAGCAGCGCCCGCCGGCGCCAGGCGGCCGCCTCGGGATTGGGAACCGCCTCGCTCATGCCCGTGCCCCGGCCTTTACGCCCTTGACCTTCACCGGCTTGGCCGCCGGCGCCGAGACGCGGACGCGCCGGTCGCTCAGCGAGATGCCGCCGCCGAGCGCCATGAGGGCGGCGCCGAGCCAGATCCAGGGCGCCAGCGGGTTGTGATGGATGCGCAGCACCGCGCCGCCATCCCGCTCCTCGCCGAGCACCACGTAGAGGTCGGCGAGCCAGTTGGTGTGGATCGCCGCCTCCGTCGTCGTCATCCGGGCGATGGGGAAGCTGCGGCGCTCCGGCGTCATCACCGTGACAAGCCGGTCGCCGTCGCGCACCTCGACGGTCGCGCGCCGGGCCGAGAAGTTGGGCCCCGGCGCATCGGTGACGCCGACCAGCCGGTAGTCGTACCCGGCCAGCGCCACGCTCTCGCCGGGCTTCACCAGGCGCAGCGTATCGGTGGCGAGGCCCATGCCGGCGAGGCCGAGGATCATCACCCCCATCCCCGCATGGGCCAGCGCCCCGCCCCAGGCCGCCCGCGGCAGCCCCTTGGCCCGCGCCCAGGCCGCCCGCGGCCGGCTGAACAGCGCGATGCGGTCGGCGATATCGGCGATGGCGGCGAGGATCACCCACACCGCCGCGCCGAAGCCGAGCGCCGGGCCGACGCGATAGCCCTCGATGGCGAAGCAGAGCACCAGCGCCGCCAGCCCGGCCAGCGCCGCCCACCACAGCCGCTGCAGGGCGGGGAAGAGCCGCGCCCGCTTCCACGGCATCACCGGCCCGAGCGTCATGGCGCCGATCAGCGGCACCGCCAGCGGGAAGATCGCCGTGTTGAAGAACGGGGGACCGACGGAGAATTTCTCGCCCAGCACCAGGTCGGCGAACATCGGGTAGAGCGTGCCCGCCAGCACCACCGCCGCGATCGAGCAGAGCAGCAGGTTGTTCAGCACCAGCGCCCCCTCCCGCGAGACGGGGGTGAAGACGCCCGTCGGCAGCATCGCCTGCGCCCGCCAGGCGAAGAGCAGGAAGCCGCCGCCGATATAGATGGCGAGCAGGATGAGGATGACGGTGCCGCGCGCCGGGTCGTTGGCGAAGGCATGGACGCTGTTCAGCACGCCGGAGCGGACGAGGAAGGTGCCGAGCAGGCTCATCCCGAAGGCGAGGAGCGCGAGGAACACCGTCCAGGTCTTCAGCGCCTCCCGCTTCTCGACGACGATGGCGCTGTGCAGCAGCGCGCAGCCGGCGAGCCAGGGCAGCAGCGAGGCATTCTCGACCGGGTCCCAGAACCAGTAGCCGCCCCAGCCGAGCTCGTAATAGGCCCACCAGGAGCCGAGGGCGATGCCGAGCGTCAGGAAGGACCAGGCCGCCAGCGCCCAGGGCCGCACCCAGCGCCCCCAGGCGGCATCGACCCGCCCCTCGATCAGCGCGGCGACGGCGAAGGCATAGGTCACCGCGAAGCCGACATAGCCGAGGTAGAGCAGCGGCGGATGGAAGGCGAGGCCCGGGTCCTGCAGGATCGGGTTCAGCCCCTGGCCGTCCAGCGGCGGCGGCCAGATGCGCTCGAAGGGGTTCGAGGTGGCGAGGATGAAGCCGATGAAGCCGAGCGCCACCAGCGCAAGGATGCCGAGCACCCGCGCCTGCAGGGCGGAGGGAAGGTTGCTCCCGAAGGCCGCCACCGCCCCGCCGCAGAGGGCGAGGATGAGCACCCAAAGGAGCATCGACCCCTCGTGGTTTCCCCAGGCGCCGCTGATCTTGTAGAGCGTCGGCTTCAGCGAGTGGCTGTTCTGCACCACGTTCAGCACCGTGGTGTCATTGGCGACATAGGCCCAGACGAGGCAGGCGAAGGCCGCGGCGACCGTCACCAGCACGCCGACGGCGAGCGGCGAGGCGGCGCCCATCAGCCGCGCATCGGCCCGCTGCGCGCCGGCCAGCCCGACCAGCGCCTGAGCCAGCGACAGGGCCAGCGCGAGGGCCAGGGCGAAATGCCCGATCTCAGGAATCATAGTCCGCTCCGCTGGAGGATCATGAGCCGCGCCTCGGCTGGGCGGATGCCGGTTCCAGCGTGTTCCAGGTGGCGGCCGGCGGCGGGCCGCCCTGGTTCGGGTTCCAGTGGCCGCTCCTCTTCAGCGCATCGGCGACTTCGGGCGGCATGTAGCTCTCGTCGTGCCGCGCCAGCACCTCGCTCGCGCGGAAGGTGCCGTCCGGGCCGAGCCTGCCGAGGGTCACCACGCCCTGGCCCTCGCGGAACAGGTCCGGCAGCACGCCGGCATAGGTCACCGGCACGCCATGCGCGCCATCCGTCACGCGGAAGCGCGCCTCCGGCTTGCCGTCGGGGGCCGTCTCTCGCACCACGCTCCCGGTCTCGACCAGGCCGCCGAGGCGGAAGGCGCGGTCCGCCGTCGGCGCCTCGCGGGCGATGTCGCTCGGTGAGCGGAAGAAGACGAGGTTGTCCTGGAAGGCGGAGAGGGTCAGGGCCGTGGCGCTGCCGAGCCCGAGGGCACAGAGCAGCAGCATCCAGAGCCGGCGGGACTTGCGGGTCATGCGGTATCCTGTGCGCGCCGGTGGGCGCGCGGGTCGAGCTGGGCCAGCCGGCGCTTCGCCGCGGCATGACGGAAGATGGTGGCGAGGCTGAGGATCAGGAAGCCACCGAGCACCAGCGCGTAGCTGGCCGTGACATGCATCCAGTGGAGCGTCATGCGACAGGTCCCGCCATCCGATTCAGACCGCCGCGCCGTTCGGCGCTTTGGTCATCGGATGGCATCTCCGCCCGCCGCGCCGCCGCCAGTTCCAGCGCCCGGATGCGCCGCTCCATCACCGCCGCCCGCGTCCGCGCCAGCACCAGCGCCATGAAGGCGAGGGTGAAGCCGAGCGCGCAGACCAGCAGCGGGTAGAGGATGTCGACATGCAGCCCCGGCGCGCCGATTCGCGTCACGCTCGCCGGCTGGTGCAGCGTGTTCCACCAGTCGACCGAGAATTTCACGATCGGCACGTTCACCGCCCCGATCAGCGCCAGGATCGCGCCCATCCGCGCCCCGCGCTCGGTGTCGTCGAAGGCGCGGACGAGGGCCGCATGGCCGAGCCAGAGGAAGAACAGCACCAGCACCGAGGTGAGCCGCGCATCCCAGACCCACCAGGTCCCCCACATCGGCTTGCCCCAGAGGCTGCCGGTGGCGAGGCAGAGGGCCGTGGCCAGCGCCCCGATCGGCGAGAGCTCCCGGCAGGCCAGGTCGGCCAGCGGATGCCGCCAGATCAGCGAGAGGATCGAGCCGATGGCGAGCCCCGCATAGCCGCCCATCGCCAGCCAGGCCATCGGCACATGGATGTAGAGGATGCGGACCGTCTCCCCCTGCTGCCAGTCGGGCGGCGAGAAGAAGAGGCCCCAGGGCAGGCCGATGCCGAGGGTGAGCACCGCCGCGGCGGTCAGCCAGGGCAGCACCCGCCCGGACAGCCGCAGGAAGCGGCCCGGATTGGCGAATCGATGCAGCCCGCCTCGCGGGGCGGGAGAGAGGGGCCTGGCGCCCAGGCTCGTGTCGACGGTTTCCACGGAACTAACCTAAGCCGAGCGCGCGGCGGATTGAAGCTTTCGCGGAGCGGGGTAACGTGCCGTCATCGATAACCGGAAGGAACGACCATGCGGCATCGCCCGGCCAGGACGGTTGCCCTCGCCTCGACAGCCCTGGCTCTGGCCCTGGCCCTGGCGCGGCCGGCCGCGGCGGAGACCTTCCTCACCTGCCGCTTCCCGAATGGCGGGCAGCTGCGGGTGGTGGTGGAGGAGCGCGGCTTCGCCATCGAATTGCCCGGCCAGACCGCCTGGATGGAGTCGGAGGGGATGGGCGCGCGGCGGGACCCGCTGGTCGCCGGCTTCGGCACGCCGCTGCCCGGCGAGGGCTGGCGCGGCGTCCCGGCCCATGACCGCTTCACCCTCAGCCTCTCCCGCATGACGGGCGAGGCACGGCTGTTCTTCTCCCGTCGCCCCGACGCGGCCCGGGTGGAGGCCTGCCGCGCCGAGGCCGCACCGGCGCTCGCCGGGCCCGGCGACCAGCCGCCGACGCCGCCCGCCCCCTGCGACCTCCCCGTCGCCGCCGGCAGCATCGCCGGCACCTGCGAGGTGCAGCGGCCGAAATTCTAGTCTCCCTCAGAGCATCCAGGCCAAGCCGACCGGGTGGATGGCGGCGGCGAGCACGCCGCTGCCGAGCCCGCCCGTATCCATGTGCCAGGCCGCGCTGCCGCCGAGGGCCTGGCCGACCCAGACCCCGTCGGGATCGGCCGCCGCCGCCAGCGCCGCGTCGGACCCCGCCAGGTCGGCGACGAGCTGCGCCCGGCTCACCCCCGAGGCCAGGCGGCCGAGCTGCAGGGCCAGCTCCGCCGCATCCGGGTCGCGGTGCAGGGCGGCCTGGTAGAGCGTCGTGACCAGCGCCCCGTCGTCGAGCGCGGCCAGCGCCCCCGGCACCAGCGCCGCCGCGAGGTCGACCCAGCCCTGGCCCGCGGCGTTCCGCTCGACCAGCCCGGCAAGGTCCGCCCCGCTCGCCGCCTGCCCCGTCGCCGCGCCCTGCAGGGCGGAGGCCCGCACCGCCTGCCCCGTCGGGTCGTAGTCGAGCCAGCCATCGGCGAGGCGAAGCGTCTGCACCGCCGGCATCCAGACCTCCTTGCCCTCGGCGAGCAGCACCTGCCGCAGCTCCTCGCCGTAGCTGTTGGCTGCCGTGATGTCGCGCGCCTCATGCAGCGCCACCGCCTGGCTCGGCGTGTGGAGCACGAAGCCGGATTGCGGCGTCGCCGGCGTCAGCACCTCCACCCGGCTCGGCTGCGTGCCGGGGTCCGTCACCGCGATGCCGAGGGTGAAGCCCGCGCTCTGCCGCCCGTCCGAGACCTCGACGAAGAGCGGGAGGGTCGGCATCTCGTCGAGGCCGAGGCTGATGCCGTCCCTCAGCTTCAGCGTGTTGCCGACGACCTCGAAGCGCCAGGCATCCGCCTCGGCGAAGGTAAAGGTGAAGGGCCCGGCCGAATCCGGGTCGGTGACCGCGAGCGTGCCGATGACGCTGCCGATCGCCCCCGCCGTGACGCTGCCGCCGGTGACGAGGTGCAAGTCGCTCGGCGGCGCGTCGTCCAGATCGAGTACGGAGACGCGGTAGACCGTGTTCGGGCTCTGCCGGCTGCCATCGTCGAAGACGAAGCGGAGCGAGAAGGAGAGCTGCGCCGGCAGGCGGGCCGCGGCGAAATACTCGTAGTCGGCCGGGGCGGCGATGCCGAGGGTGGCGAGGCCGAGCGAGGGGTTCCAGGCCACGGAGAAGTTCAGCGCATTGGGCCCGATGAGCTCGATCCCGGCGAGCTGGCTGGTATCGCCGGTCAGCGTCAGCCCGGCGGCCCATTCCCCGGGTCTCGTATTCTCCCGCAGCGTGCTGGGAATGATCCCGGAAACCTGGATGGCCCGCATGGTTTCGCGCTCCGTCTCGCTTGGCGGGACGAATCATGCCGTGGCGGGCTTACGGAACCATAAATGAGACGATCACTCTCCGTGCGGGACGGGCCTCAGCCGCGTCCGCACCGTCCAGAGTTCTGGGAAGAAGCCCCGCTCGAGCACACCCTTGAGATAGGAGACGCCGGCCGAGCCGCCGGTGCCCATGCGGTGGCCGATGATGCGCTCCACCGTCCGCATGTGCCGGAAGCGCCAGGTCTGCACGGCGTCCTCCAGGTCGACCAGCTCCTCGGCCAGTTCGTAGAGGTCGAAATGCGTCTCGGCCTGCTCGTAGACGATGGCCCAGGCCGCGGTGACGCCCTCATCGGCCCGGTGCGGCTGGCTGAGGTCGCGCCCGAGCACCGCCTCCGGCACCGGCAGCCCCCGCCGCGCCAGCAGCCGCAGCGCCTCGTCATAGAGCGAGGGCCCGCGGAAAGCGGCCTCGAGCACCGCCATGATGTCCGGCCGGTGGGCATGCGGCTTCATCATGAAGCCGTCCCGCGCGCCGAGCTTGAACTCGATCAGCCGGTACTGCCAGGACTGGAAGCCGGAGGAGCTGCCGAGGCTGTCGCGGAAGGCGAGGTAGTCGTGCGGCGTCATGGTCGAGAGCACGTCCCAGGCCTCGATGAGCTGCTTCTGGATGCGCCCGACGCGGGACAGCGCCTTGAAGGCCGGGCGCAGCGCATCGGCGCGGATATTCGCCATCGCCAGGTCCATCTCGTGGTTGAGGAGCTTCATCCAGAGCTCCTGCACCTGATGGATGGTGATGAAGAGCAGCTCGTCGTGCTTGCCGGAGAGCGGCTGCTGCGCCGAGAGCACCTGGTCGAGATGCAGGTAGTCGCCATAGCTCATGCGCCTGGCGAAATCGGTCTCGACGCCCTCGACCATGGTGGTGGCCTCCCTGGGAGGGTTACTTTAAGCTTAAAGCAATCCGTCGGAGCAAGACCATGCTGGACCTTCGCCCGCACTTCTCCCTGAGCCTCGGCGCCGCGCCGGAGCGGCTGCATTTCGCCGCGCACAGCCACCACCCGCGGCCGGATGTGACCCGCGCGGCCCAGCTCGCCTCCTGGGACGACGCGGCCCGGCTGCTGGATGCCAAGTGGGAGCATGTGCTGGGCCCGGTCTGGCAGGCGGCCCAGCGCCATGTCGCCCGGCATTGCGGCCTGCCAGACCCGTCGACCATCGTCTTCGCGCCGAACACCCAGGAATTCGTCGTCCGCATCCTCTCGGCGCTGCCGACGCACCGGCCGCCCCGCATCCTGACCACGGATGGCGAGTTCCACAGCCTCGCCCGCCAGCTCGCCCGGCTGGAGGAGGAGGGGCTGGTCGCCGTCACCCGCATCCCGAGCGAGCCGGCCCGCGACTGCATTCCCCGCCTCGCCGAGGCCGCGCGGGGGGGCTTCGACCTGATCTGGACGAGCGAGGTCTTCTTCACCTCCGGCGCCGCGCTCACCGGCCTGCCGGCGCTCGCCGAGGCGGCGGGCGAAGCGGCGCTGGTCATCGACGGCTACCACGCCTTCATGGCCCGGCCGGTCGACCTCTCGGCGATCGCCGGCCGCGCCTTCTACCTCGCCGGCGGCTACAAATACGCCATGGCGGGGGAGGGGGCCTGCTTCCTCCATTGCCCGCCCGGCTGGCTGATGCGGCCGCGCTCCACCGGCTGGTATGCGGGCTTCGGCGCCCTGGCCGAGGGGGAGGCCGGCGTGCCCTATGCCGCGGATGGCTGGCGCTTCATGGGCTCCACCTTCGAGACCAGCGGCCTCTACCGGCTGAACGCCGTGATGGACTGGCTGGCGGGCCTCGGGCTCGATGCGGCGGCCATCCACGCCCATGCCCATGCCCTGCAGGCCCGCTTCCTCGCCGGCCTGCCCCGCGCCGGGCTCGACCCCGCCCGGCTGGTGGTGCCGCAGGACGACCCGGCGCGGGGCAATTTCCTCGCCTTCGACCTCGAGGATGCGGAAGGCTGGCAGGCCCGCCTCGCCGCGGCCGGCATCGTCACGGACCGGCGCGGGCGGCGGCTGCGCTTCGGCTTCGGCCTCTACCAGACGGGGGAGGAGGTGGACCGGCTGCTCGACAGGATCCAGAGTCTCGCCCGATGAGCCCCCCCATCTACACCATGGTCCGCGCCGCCGACTGGCGCGAGGCGGAGGCCGCCGGCGCCTATCACGGCAGCGCGGATGACCGGCGCGACGGCTTCCTGCATTTCTCGACCGGCGCCCAGCTCCGCGCCAGCGCCGCCAGGCACCGCGCCGGCGAGCGGGACCTGCTGCTGGTCGAAGCCGATCCGGCCGGCCTCGGCGATGCGCTGCGCTGGGAGCCGGCCGGCAGCCGCCCCGGCCTCTTCCCGCATCTCTACGGCGCCTTGCCGCTCTCCGCCGTGCGCGCGGTGACGCCGCTGCCGCTCGGGCCGGACGGCACCCACGCCTTCCCTGCTGGGATCGATTGAGGGAGGCCGCGCCGCCGCGCCCGCTCGCTCATCAGGCAGGCGAAGACGACGACCGCCCCGCCCGCCAGCATCGCCGCATCCGGCCAATGCCCCCAGATGGCGAGGTCGAGTCCGACCGAGACCGGCAGCGCCGCGAAGCCCCAGGGCGCCAGCCGGGACGCATCCGAATGACGGAAGGCGGCCGCGGTGCAGACCACCGCCGCGCCGGCCAGCAGGCCGTTCCCCAGCATCCGCGCCAGGTCGAGCGGCGGCGGCTGCACCCAGTCGATGAGCGCCAGCGGCGCGAAGAGCGGCAGGCCCAGCAGGCTCGGCCAGAGGATGACGCCCACCAGCCCCGGCTCCGTCCGCAGCTTCCGGTTGAGCGTCTGGTTCAGGGCGAAGGCGAAGGTCGCCGCCAGCAGCGCCAGGTAGCCGCCGATCGGCGCATCGAGCCCGCCGAGCTTCGGCGCCACCGCCAGCAGCACGCCGGCGAAGCCGAGCAGGCACCACCCCCAGGCCGCCCGCCCCACCACCTCGCCCAGCATCAGCACCGAGAGGCCGAGGGTGAGCAGCGGCGCGGTGAAGAAGAACAGGTAGCCCTCCGCCAGCGGCACATGCCGGAAGCCGAGGAAGAAGCCGGCCGCCGAGACCATCATCGAGCAGGCCCGAAGCGCCTGCAGCCCGGGATGCCGCGTCGAGAGCGGCCCGCCGAAGCCCGGCCAGAGGGCGCGCGCCAGCAGGAAGGCCGGCAGCAGCATGGCGTAGCGGAGGAAGAGCACCTCGCCGAGGCCGTACTGGCCGGAGAGCAGCTTGCTGTTCGCGTCGTTGATGCTGAACAGCACGACGCCGGCCAGCAGCAGCGCTGGTCCCTTCACCTGGCTTCCTCCCGGCCTTTATGGGATGCGGTTGTCGCGGGCCGGGGCAGGGGCGTCAACCGGCACGCCTTCCCAACCCGCACCGTCTCGGGCACACAGCGGCGCCATGACGCCGCGCCTCGCTTCCCTCGCCACGCCCCTGCTCCGCCGCCTCGATGCCGAGACGGCGCATGGCCTGGCGCTGAAGGCCCTGTCGGCGGGCCTCGCCGGCCGGGCCGGGGCGGCGGCGGACCCGATCCTCGCCACCGTGGCCTTCGGCCTGCGCTTCGCCAACCCGCTCGGCCTGGCGGCGGGCTTCGACAAGGATGCGGTGGCGGTCCTGCCGCTGATGCGCCTCGGCTTCGGCTTCGTCGAGGCCGGCACCGTCACGCCCCGGCCGCAGCCCGGCAATCCGCGCCCGCGCCTGTTCCGCCTGCAGGAGGATGGCGCGGTCATCAACCGCATGGGCTTCAACAATGGCGGGGTGGAGGCCTATCTCGCCCGGCTCCGCGCCCTGCCGCGGCCGCTGCCGGCGGTGTTCGGCGCCAATATCGGGGTGAACAAGGAGGGCGCCGACCCGGCGCGGGACTACCCGGCCCTCTACGGCGCCCTCGCCGGCCTCGCCGACTACGTCACCGTCAACGTCTCCTCGCCCAATACGCCGGGCCTCCGCGACCTGCAGGGGGAGGAGCGGCTGGCGCAGATCCTCGCCGGCATCGCCGCCATCGAGGGGCCGCCGGTCCTGGTGAAGATCGCCCCGGACCTCTCCGAGAACGCCCTCGGCCCGATCATCGAGGCCTGCATCGCCCATGGCGTCGCCGGCCTCATCGTCTCCAACACGACGATCGCCCGGCCGGACGGCCTGCGCTCGCCCCACCGCACGGAAGCGGGCGGGCTGTCCGGCGCCCCGCTGCGCGACCGGGCGACCGAGATGCTGCGCCATTGCCACGCGATCGCGCAGGGGCGGCTGACGCTGGTCGGCGTCGGCGGCATCGCCAGCGGCGCCGATGCGCTGGCGAAGATCAGGGCCGGCGCCAGCCTGGTGCAGCTCTACACCGCCTTCGCCTATGCCGGCCCCGCCCTGGTGCCGGCGATCCTCCGCGACCTCGCCGCGCTGCTGCGGCGGGAGGGGTTCTCGAGCGTCGCCGCGGCTGTCGGCACCGCGGCCTGAGGGAGAGTGGGATGGACATCCTCGACGGCATCGCGCCGCTGGCGGACCGCTATGACGGCTATGTCCTCGACCTGTGGGGCGTCGTCCACAACGGCCGCCGGCTCTATCCCGGCGTGCCGGAGGCGCTGGCTGAGCTGAAGGCCCGCGGCAAGCGCGTCGCCTTCCTGACCAATGCGCCGCGCCGGGCCTGGATGATCCAGGAGATGCTGGACGGCATGGCGCTCGACCGCGCGCTCTATGACGGCATCATGTCCTCGGGCGAGATCACCTGGCGGATGCTGAAGGAGCGGAGCCATCCCTTCTTCGCCCCGCTCGGCCGGCGCGCCTTCCATATCGGCCCGGAGAAGGACCTCTCGGTGATCGAGGAGGGCGTCGCCGAGGTGGCCGCCGACCCGGCCGGGGCGGATTTCCTGCTGAACACCGGCCCCGACCCGGAGCGCGGCTCGGCCGACCCGGCGCCCTACCGCCCGGCGCTGGAGGCAGCGGCCGCGCATCGCCTCCCCATGGTCTGCGTGAACCCGGACCGCTTCGTCATGGTCGGCGAGGACCGCCTCATCTGCGCCGGCGCGCTGGCCGACATCTACCTGGAGCTCGGCGGATCGGTCTTCGAGGTCGGCAAGCCGGACCCGGCCGTCTACGACCCGGTGATGGAGCTGCTCGGCCTCGCCGACCGGCGCCGGGTACTGGCCATCGGCGACACGCCGCATACCGACCTCGCCGGGGCGGCGGCGGCGGGGATGGATGCGCTCTGGGCCATGACCGGCCTCGCCGCCCATGCCCATGGCGACGACCCGGACCCGGAGCGGCTGCGGCAGGTGGCGCTGGCCGAGGGCGTCGACCCGATCGCCGCCATCCGGGCGCTGCGCTGGTAGCGTCGCCGTCATTCCGGGCTATGCTGCCGTCGATCGGCAGCGGAAGGCGACGGCATGATGCAGCGGCGTGGCTTCCTCCAGGCTTCGGCCCTTGCCCTCGCGGCGCCACGGGTGGCCGGCGCGCAATCCGGCCAGAAGCTGCTGCGCTTCGTGCCGCAGGCCGATCTCGCCATCCTCGACCCCATCGTCACCACCGGCTTCGTCACCCGCAACCACGCCTTCCTCGTCTTCGACACGCTCTACGGGTGGGACGAGCAGTACCGGGCCCAGCCGCAGATGGTCGCGGGCCACACGGTCGAGGATGACGGCCTCACCTGGACCATGACGCTGCGGGACGGCCTTCGCTTCCATGACGGGGAGCCGGTGCGCGCGCGGGATGCCCTAGCCAGCGTCAAGCGCTGGGGCCAGCGGGACAGCTTCGGCCTTGCCGTCATGGCGGCGGTCGAGGAGATCACCGCCCCCTCCGACCGCGTGCTGCGCTGGCGGCTGAAGCGGCCCTTTCCGCTGCTGCCGGACGCGCTCGGCAAGGTCGGCGCCAACGTCGCCTTCGTCATGCCGGAGCGGCTGGCGGCGACCGATGCGGCGCTGCCCATCTCTGAGATGGTCGGCAGCGGCCCCTTCCGCTTCGTCGCGGCCGAGCGCGTTCCCGGCTCGCGCGCGGTCTATGCGAAGTTCGAGGGCTACGTGCCGCGCCCGGAGGGCAGGCCGAGCCTGCTCGCCGGCCCGAAGCACGCCCATCTCGACCGGGTGGAGTGGCTGACCCTGCCCGATGCGACGACCGCCGCCGCGGCGCTGCGCCGCGGCGAGATCGACTGGTGGGAGCAGCCGACGACCGACCTGCTGCCGACGCTGCAGCGCGGCCGCGGCATCAAGGTGGAGGTGCTGGACCCGACCGGGGCCATCGCCATGCTCCGCTTCAACCACCTGCATCCGCCCTTCGACAACCCGGCCATCCGCCGTGCCGTGCTCGGGGCGGTCAGCCAGTCGGACGTGATGACCGCCGTCGCCGGCAACGACACCTCGCTCTGGCGGGACGGGGTCGGCTTCTTCGCCCCTGGCTCGCTCATGGCGAGCGAGGAGGGAATGGCCGCGCTGACCGGCCCGCGCGACCTCGCCGCCTCCCGCCGCGCGCTGGAGGCCGCCGGCTACAAGGGCGAGCGGGTGCTGCTGATGGTGCCGACCGACTTCCCCGCCATCAATGCGATGAGCGAGGTGGTGGGCGACCTCTTCCGCAAGCTCGGCCTCAACCTCGACTATGTGGCGATGGACTGGGGCAGCGCGCTGCGCCGCCAGGCCAACCGGGAGACGCCCGACAAGGGCGGCTACAACGCTTTCTGCACCTACACGGCCGGAGTGAACCAGTTCAACCCGGCGGCGCACAACTTCATCCGCGGCAGCGGGCTGACCGCGACCTTCGGCTGGTCCACCAGCCCGCAGCTCGAGGAGATGCGGAACCGGTGGCTGCAATCGAGTGATGACGAGGCCCGCCGCCGCCTCGGCCGGGAGATGCAGCGCCAGGCCTTCATCGACGTCCCCTATGTGCCGCTCGGCCAGTTCTACCAGCCGACCGCCTACCGCGAGGACGTCACCGGCATGCTGAAGGGGCTGGCGCTGTTCTGGAACATCCGGCGCGGGTGAGGACGGGGCCGGGCCTACCGGGCCGGCACCACCTCGAAGGGCCGCGCCGCGAGGAAGCCCGCCCCGGCCCGCAGCACCAGCGCATCCGCCAGCCTTGGCCCGGCGAGCTGCAGCCCGACCGGCAGCCCCGCCTCCGTCACGCCGCAGGGCACCGAGATGGCCGGCCCGTGCGACAGGTCGAAGGGGTAGGAGAACTCCGCCCAGACCAGCCAGTCCCAGTCATGCGCCGGCCAGTGCGGCGGCCGCTGCAGCCCGACCGGGAAGGCGGCGACCGAGGCGGCGGGCGTCGCCAGCAGGTCGAAGCCTGCCTCCTCGAACCAGGCATTGACCCGGCCGGCATAGGCGAAGCGCCGGGTCTGCGCCGCATGCGCCTCGGCGAAGGAGAGGCCCCGATAGGCTTCGGTGCAGGCGACGAGGCCAGGGTCCATCTCCGCGGCGGCCTTGCTGTCGGCGGGGAGGAAGGGTCGCATGGCGGCACCCCAGACGTCGCGCTCCAGCGCTGAGCCCTCCGGGCCCCAGGGCGGCGTCACCTTTTCGACCAGCGCACCGCCCGCCTCGAGCGCGCGCACCGCGCCGGCGGCCAGCGCCGCGACCTCGGGGTCGACCTGCGCATGGCCGAGATCGGGGCTCCAGGCGATGCGCAGCCCCTGCAGCCCGCCCGGCTCCACCTCCGGGGCGAAGCGGTCCGGCAGGGTCGTGTGGTCGAGCGCATGCGGCCCGGCGAGGACGGAGAACATCAGCGCCGCATCCTCGACGCTGCGGGCCAGCGGCCCGGCATGGGAGAGGGCGCCGTTGTTCGGCACCGGCACATAGGGCACCCGGCCGTAGGTGGGCTTGAAGCCGACCACGCCGCAGAAATGCGCCGGCAGCCGGATGGAGCCCGCCCCGTCGGTGCCGAGATGCAGCGGCCCGCAGCCGGCGCCGGCCAGCGCCGCGGCACCGGAGGAGGAGCCGCCGGCCGTCATCCCGTGCCGCCACGGGTTGTGCGTCGCCCCGGTCAGCGGGTTGTGGCTGACCGCGGTCCAGCCCTGTTCGGTCGTCGCCGTCTTGCCGAGGATGATGGCGCCGGCCGCCCGCAGCCGCGCCACCAGCGGCGCATCGGCAGTGGCGGGGGAGGGGTCGGAGAGGCGGGAGCCGCGCCGCGTCGGCAGCCCGGCCACGGCCTGGATGTCCTTGATGCTGACCGGCACCCCATGCAGCGGGCCGAGCACCCCGCCGCGCATCAGGGCGGCCTCCGCCTCGCGGGCCGCGGCGCGGGCGCCCTCGGCATCGAGGGCGACGAAGGCGTTGAGCGCGGGCTCCTTCGCCGCGATGCGGCCGAGCACCGCCTCGGTGATCTCGACCGGCGAGGCGCGCCGCTCGCGCACCATCGCCGCCATCGTGACCGCGGAAGCGGTCGCCAGATCAGTCGGTTTGCTGTCCTGCGCCATAGGTCGTCCGGTAGCTCTCGGTCATGATCTCGTCGAGCCTACGACCAGGCGTGAAGCCTGCCAAACCGGGCGGGTAGGGGACGCCCGCCGGCATCCGCGGGCAGGGCTCCGCGGCGCCGACCACCTGCGTCACCGGGAAGCGGGCGGCGTAGATGGGGAGGGCGTAGTCCTCCTCCTCGTCGCCGACGCCCTTGGCGCGGATCTTCCCGCTCGCCTCCTCGATCTCCATGCCGATGACCATGGTGGCCTTCAGCTCCTGCGTGGTGCTGGGGCGGAGCTCGGCATTCCGGCCGGGGTAGAAGCGGTCAATCATGATGTCGAGCGCGCGCGCCTTCTCGTCGAGGTCGTCCACGATATGCGCCGTGCCGAAGCACATGGCCGAGCGGTAGTCGACCGAGTGGTTGAAGCCGCAGCGGGCGAGCACGAGGCTGTCGAGATGCGTGACCGTCAGGCAGACCGGGATGCCCGGCTTCTGCACGCGCAGCATCCGGCTGGCCGAGGAGCCGTGCCAGTAGAGATGCGTGCCCTCGCGCCAGAAGGCGGTCGGGGTGCAGTAGGGCTGGCCGTCGATGATGTAGGCGATGTGGCAGAGCATCGCCGCGTCGAGGATGGCATGCACCGTCTCGTGGTCGTAGCGGCCGCGCTCATGCAGGCGCTTCACCCGGTTGCGGGGCGTGACGGGATAGGCGGTGTCGGGCATCGGTCTTCTCTCGCACGGGTCGATAGGTGCATATGACAGGTCTGATTGGTCCCCCGTGAGGGCCAATATCGACCCGTGGGGCTGGTCCAATCGCCATGGAAGCCGATCTGCTGCTGATCCCCATCGACCGCGCCGGGCCGGTGCCGGTGTTGCGCCAGGTCTATCTCGGGCTGCGGCGGGCGATCCTCTCCGGCGCTATTCCGGCGGGCGGGCGGCTGCCGCCGACGCGGGCGCTCGCGGCGCGGCTCGGCATCGCCCGCAATTCGGTGGTGGCGGCCTATGAGCAGTTGCTGGCCGAGGGCTTCATCGAGGGCCGGGTCGGCGCCGGCAGCTTCGTCTCGCGCGACCTGCCCGAGCCGCTGGACCTGCCGCCGCCATCCCTGGTCCCGGGCACGCCGCCCCCGCCGCCCGTCGTGCCCCATGCCGGGCTCTACGGCGCCGCGCCCTTCAACACCGGCCGCTGCACGCTGGACGACCGGACGCTCCAGGTCTGGCGCAGCCTGACCGCCCGGCGCCTCTCGCGGCCCGACCCGGTGCTGCTCGGCTATGCCGACCCGAGCGGCTCGGCCGCGCTGCGCGGCGCCGTCGCCCGCTACCTCCGTGCGGCGCGGGCGGTGCGCTGCGAGCCGGAGCAGGTGGTGGTGACGGCCGGCGCGCAGCAGGCGATCGACCTGGTGCTGCGCGTGCTGCTGCGCCCGGGCGATGCCGTCTGGTTCGAGGACCCTGGCTATCCGGCGGTGCGCGCGGCGCTGGATGCTGCCGGGGCTCGGGTCGTGCCCGTCCCGGTCGATGCGCAGGGGATGGATGTCGCGGCCGGGATCGCCGCGGCGCCCGAGGCGCGGCTCGCCTATGTGACGCCCTCCTCGCAATATCCGCTCGGCGTGGTGCTTTCCATGGCGCGGCGGATGGAGCTGCTGGCCTGGGCCCATCGCGCCGGCGCCTGGCTGCTGGAGGACGATTACGACAGCGAGTTCCGCTATGCCGGCCGGCCGCTGGCCTCGCTCCAGGGCGTCGATGCGGCGGGGCGCGTCATCTATGTCGGCACCTTCAGCAAGGTGCTCTTCCCCGGGCTGCGGCTGGGCTACGCGGTGCTGCCGCCGGCGCTGCTGGAGGGCGTGCGCTCCGCCCGGCTGCTGAGCGACTGGCACCCGGCCGCGCTGCAGGAGGGCGTCGTCACCGATTTCATCGAGGAGGGGCATTTCGCCCAGCATCTGCGGCGGATGCGCCAGCACTACCGCGGCGCGCGGGATGCGCTGGTGGCGGCGCTGCGCGAGCACCTGGCCGGCACGCTGGAGGTGGAGGTGCCGGACCAGGGGATGAAGCTCCTCGCCCGCCTCCGCCCCGGCCTCGCCGACCTGGCCGTTGCCGAGGCCGCCGCCCGCCGCGGCATCATCGCCCGGCCGGTGAGCCCGATGTTCCTCGCCGCGCCGCCGATGCAGGCGCTGATGCTCGGCTTCTCGGGCCATGAGCCGGGCAGCCTGCGCTGGGCGGCGCGGGAGCTGGCCCGGGCGCTCGCGTAATGGAACGCCCATCGCCCTGGGCAGCGGCACCGGCCGGGCCTAGAAGGGGCGGGTGAGCCCGCGTGACATCTCAGAGGGCGCCCCCTCCGCCGCCATAGCCCCGCCCCGGCGGCCGGTCCCGTCCATGGTGCTGCTGGTGGCGATGACGGGCATCGGCCCCTTCACCATGCAGATCCTCATCCCGAGCCTGCCGGCCCTGGCCGAGGCGCTGGCCTCCAGCTACGGCCTCGCCCAGCTCACCCTGACGCTCTTCCTGGCCGGGGTGGCGGGGGCGCAGCTGGTCTATGGCCCGCTGTCGGACCGCTACGGGCGGAAGCCGCTGCTGCTGGCCGGGCTGGTGCTCTACTGCCTCGGCAGCCTCGGCGCGGCGCTGGCGCCCTCCATCCATGCGCTGATCCTGGCGCGGGTGGTGCAGGCGGTGGGCGGCTGCGCCGGGCTCGTGCTCGGGCGCGCCATGATCCGCGACGCCTATCCGCGCGAGGAGGCGGCGAGCCGCCTCGGCATCGTCAGCTCCGCCATGGCGATCGCGCCGATGATCGGCCCGCTGCTCGGCAGCCTGCTCGAGACGCAATTCGGCTGGCGGGCCAGCATGCTCGCCTGCCTCGTCTTCGGCCTGCCGCTGCTGGCCGCCATCCGCCTCCGCCTGCCGGAGACGCTGGCCGAGCCGGCGCCGCTGCCGGGCCTCGCCGGCATGCTCGGCGCCTACGCGGCGCTGCTGCGGCTGCCGGCCTTCCGCGCCTATTGCGGCCTCACCGCCTTCGCCACGGGGATGTTCTTCGCCTTCGCCGGCGGGGCGCCGCTCACCGTCATCAAGGGGCTCGGCTACAGCTCCATGGCCTATGCGGCGGCGATGATGACGACGCCCCTCGCCTGGAGCTCCGGCACCTTCACCGCGGCGCGGCTGACAGGGCGGGTCGGCATGGAGCGGATGATGGCGCTCGGCACGGTGGTGATGCTGGCGGGCGGGACGCTCGCGGTGGCGCTGCCGCTGCTGGCGCCGGGCCATATCGCGCTGGTCTTCCTGCCGATGGCGGTCGCCGCCTTCGGCAACGGCATGACCCAGCCCAACGCCATCGCCTGCGCCATCAGCGTGCGGCCGAACCTGGCCGGCACCGCCTCCGGCCTGATCGGCGCGGCGCAGATGGGCTGCGGGGCACTGATGACGGTGCTCTGCGGCGTGACCGAGACGGGCAACGGCCTCGCCACCGGCGCCTGGATGCTGGTCTCGGCCCTGGCGACGCTCTGGGCGCTGCGCGCCTCGCGGCGGCTGAAAAGCTGACCGAAGCCGCTGCTCAGCGCATCCTGGCCTTCGGCGCGGCGAGGCGGTGCGCCGCCTCCAGGGCCGACGCCAGCGTCGCCTCGTCCACCGCCTCGAGGTCGCAGCGGGTGGCCCCCATGCGCCCCCAGCCGCCCGGCACCGGCCGGAAGGCATCCGGCGCCAGCTCGCAATAGAAATCGCGGAGGTCCTGGCTGAACATCAGGTTCAGGTCACGGGCCTCGGCGTCCAGGGTCGCGAAGGTCTTGCGCGGCGTGCGGAAGGCCACGCGATGGAAATGCGGCGCCTCGCTCGCATCGCCCAAGGCAAGCGCCAGCTCGCGCGCGGTCTGCACTGACGGGCAAGGTCGTCCCAATACTGACGGGCAAGGTCGTCCCAATGCCTCCGCGCCGGGAGGGGGCCGCCCTCAGGCGTGCCCGGCGGCGCCGGACAGCAGCAGCGGGTCGACCCGCAGCTTGGCCATGGCCTGCCGCCACTTGCCGTCATGGCCCTCGCCGAAGAGCAGCGCCTCGTCCGGATCGACCGAGAGCCAGGAATTGGCCTGGATCTCGTCCTCCAGCTGCCCGGGCCCCCAGCCGGCATAGCCGAGCGCCAGGATGCCGCTGCGCGGCCCGCCGCCGCCGGCGATCGCCTTCAGGATGTCGACGCTGGCCGTCAGCGCGAGGTCCTCGGCGACGGGGAGGGAGGCGTCGCTGGTCCAGTCCTTGGTGTGCAGCACGAAGCCGCGGCCGCCCTCGACCGGCCCGCCCTGGATGAGGGCGATGCGCCGCTGCGGCGGCACCGGCTCAAGCTCGAGCTGCTTCAGCAGCTCGTCGAAGGACATGCCCTCGATCGGCTTGTTGACGATGATGCCCATCGCGCCCTCGGGCGAGTGGGCGCAGAGGCAGATGACGGTGCCGGCGAAGCGGGGGTCCTGCATGTTCGGCATGGCGACCAGGACCTGGCCGCTCAGATAGCCCTCCTCGTGGCTGGCCTGGGCGGTCGGTCGGGTGCGTGGGCGTTTGGCCATGCCCTCAAGATGGCGGCTGGCATGGAGCCGCGCAAGCCGCGCGCGGGCTGCGCGCGAGGGGGTGAGTGCGCTGGCGCTGGCGCTCGCGCAGGCCGTCCGGTGACAGCGGCGGGGGAAGCGACTAGAGGATGGGCGAACGGATACAGAGGACCTCCCCATGACCATCCAGGTTGGCGACAGCATCCCCTCGGCGAAGCTGATGCAGGGCACGCCCGAGGGACCGAAGGAGATCTCGACGGAGGAGCTGTTCGGCGGCAAGACCGTGGTGCTGTTCGGCGTCCCCGGCGCCTTCACGCCCACCTGCTCGGCCAAGCACCTGCCCGGCTTCGTCACCCAGAACGACGCGCTGAAGGCGAAGGGCGCCGATGTCGTCGCCTGCATGGCGGTGAACGACGCCTTCGTCATGGCCGCCTGGGGCAAGGACCAGGGCGTCGGCGACAAGGTGGTGATGATCGCCGATGGCAGCGCCGAGTTCACGAAGAAGCTCGGGCTGGAGTTCGACCTGACGGCGCGGGGCCTCGGCGTCCGCAGCCAGCGCTTCGCCCTCATCGCCAGGGACGGCAAGGTCGCGCATGTCGCCGTCGAGGCGCCGGGCGCCTTCGAGGTCAGCACGGCCGACGCCGTCCTGGCGGCGCTTTGATCGGGACGCCGCGGCCATGAACCCCTTCACCGCCGCGGCCTTCGCCTGGCAGACGGCCTTCGTCTTCACGCTCCGCAGCGCCCAGCTCTGGGCCGAGCCGGCCGAGGCGCAGGCCCGCCTCACCGGCTATGTGCTGGAGAAGCAGAAGGCCTTCACCACCGGCGCCTTCGCGGCCGGCCAGGCCGCGCTGTCCGGCGCCGGAGCGGAGGCGGTGATGGCCGCCGCCATCGCGCCCTCGCATCGCCGGGTGCGGGCCAATATGCGGAAGCTCATCCGGGGCTGAGGAGGGGCGCCCGCCGCCGCCGCAGTGCGAGCCCGCCGAGCAGGGCGAGCGCCGCCAGGTTGCAGGCGATCCCGACCTGCCAGGCGATGGCGTAGAAGCCGAAGCCGTCATAGAGCGCCCCCGCCAGCCAGGCGCCCGCCGCCATGCCGGAGAGGCTGAGGAAGAGCAGCACCGGCACCCGCCAGGCCGCCTCGCTGACGGGGAAGAGCTCGCGCACTGCCAGCACATAGGCCGGCACGATGCCGCTGAAGCCGAGGCCGTAGCCGCCGGCGACGAGGAACAGCCCGGCCTCGTCCTGGGTCACCAGGAAGGCCGCCATCCCCAGCGTCTGGCAGAGATTGCCGGCGAGCAGCGTGTTCAGCCCGCCGATCCGGTCGGCGACCCAGCCCCAGAATTGCCGCGCCAGGAAGGCGGCCGTCAGCAGCACGGAGAGCATCCACGCCCCCTGCTGCGCGCTGATGCCGAGATCGCCGCAGAAGGCGACGAGATGCGCCGCCGGCATCGCCATCGGGATGCAGCAGAGGAAGGAGGCGAGGCCGAGCAGCCCGAGCGCCAGGTTCGGCGGGAGGCCGAGCACCTCCGCACCCGCCGCCGGCCCGGCCTCCGCGGCCGCCCCGATGGCCGGCTGCGGCGCCGGCCGCAGCACCAGCGCCGCCAGCGGCAGGATGGTGGCGGCGGCGAAGACCCCGTAGCCCAGCATCACCCGCTGCCAGCCATGCGCCGCGATCAGCCGCTCGAGCAGCGCCGGCCAGAGGGCGCCCGCCACATATTGCCCGGAGGCGACCAGCGCCAGCGCCGTCCCCCGCCGCCGGTCGAACCAGAGCGACACATAGGTCATCATCGGCGGGAAGAGCGCGCCGTTGCCGAGCAGCCCGACCAGCAGCCCGAAGCCGACCACCAGCTGCCAGGCCGCCCCGCCCGAAGCGAGCGCCAGCCCGGCGCAAACCATCGCCCCGCCGACCATGGTGATCAGCCGCGTCGAGGTCCGCCCGGCGATCCACCCCATCAGGATGCCGCCCGCCCCCGCGCCGAGATAGGCGAGCGACGAGGCCAGCGCCGGGACCGACCGCGCATCGCCGAGATCGGCGGCGATCGGCGCCAGCGCCACCACCACCAGCAGCGGCGCCCCGAAGGAGATGGAGAGGATGACGACCGCCGTGACGGCGATGACCCAGGAGGCGCGGCTTTCGACGCTCACCAGCACATCAGCATCCGGAGCCCCTCCGCCTCGCGGACCACCCGCCCGGCGGTGCGCCCAGCGAAATGCGTGCCGATCACCAGCACCGGCGTGCCGGCGAGGCCATCGAAGACCGCGCGCCGCGTCGCCTCGGCCGCTTCCGGGTCGGCATCGGCGGTCGAGTTCCAGTGCGGATGGGCGAGCTGGCAGGGGTGGTGGGCGATATCGCCGGTGATGAAGCCCCGCTCGCCCTCGGACTCGATGGCGACGCTCACATGCCCCGGCGTATGGCCGAAGCTCGGCACCAGCCGCACCTCGGGGCAGAGCCGGTGATCCGCCTCGACCAGCTCGTGCAGCCCCGCCTCGACGATCGGCCGGACGGAATCGGCGAAGACCGCGGCCTGGGCCTCGTCGCCCGCGCCGCCCGACCAGTGCTCGAACTCCCGCCGGCCGAAGAGGTAGCGCGCGTTCGGGAAGCTCGGCACCCAGCGCTCGCCTGCCAGCCGCGTGTTCCAGCCGACATGGTCGACATGGAGGTGGGTGCACAGCACCGTGTCGATGCTCCCGGGCGGGAAGCCGGCCTCCGCCATCTCCTCAAGGAAGCGGGACTGCCGGGCGTTCCAGTGCGGGATCTTCCGCCCCTGCTTGTCGTTGCCGAGGCAGGTATCGACCAGGATGCGCCGGCCCGGCGCCTCGACGACCAGCGCATGGATGCTGAGCCGAAGCCGCCCCGCCTCGTCGGCGAAGTCGGGCACCAGCCAGGGGATCTTCCGCACTTCCTCCGGCGTCGCCTGGGGCAGCAGGAAGCGGCTGCCGCCGGTCGACTCGAGCTCCACCAGCTTGGTGACGGTGACCTGGCCGATGGTCCAGCGCATGAAGGGCCCTCCCTGCCGCCATAGCAGCGGCGGGAGGCCCGCGGCGTCAAGCCGGGCCGCCGACCCCGGTGATGGCGCCCCGCGCCGGCGGGTCGTTGGCGGGGAAGCTCTCCCGGCTCGCCTCGTCGGCCGCGCGATCCTGCTCGGCGGCGACGGCCTCGCGCCAGTGCTCCTCCGCCTTGCCGTCCGGCTGGCCATCGCCGAGCCAGAGCAGGTAGGCGCGCTGGCGGATGCGGTGATCGCGGTCGTTGTCGCTCATTACGGGTTCCTCGGCCTTGCCGCTTCAACCCCGCATCGGGCGCCGGGTTCGCCACGCCATTGCACCGATCCGCGATGCACGGGTGGTTGATTGGAACGGAATGATCGTGCCGCGCACATTCCCGCCCGCAACGACGTCATGGCTGATCCGTGCAGGACATTCTCGAAGGACGAAGGACGGCGGCGCGCCAGGCGCTCCGCCCGAACCCCAATGCCTGGCAACAGGCCCGGCCGCGGCCCGTGGCGCTGCGCCCCGCCCGCCCCGTGCGGCGGAGCCTCGGCGAGGCGCTGCTGCGGCTGATCGAGCACGGCGCCGCCTGCAACGCCAGGACGCTCTTCGGCACCGCCGTGCTCGCCTGGGCGCTTGCCCTGCTCTGCGTCGCCTGGCTGCTCGGGGTGATCCACTGACGCGTCCACCATGCGCCCCCGTTCGCGGCGGCCGCTCCGGCGCCGTTCCCGCGGGGGCAAAGGCGCCGGACCGGGCTTTGCCCTGGTGACAGGCCGCGCCGGCTCCTGTTGACTGCCGGCGCATGAGCATCACCGCCTATCTCGCCGGGCCGGACGTCTTCCTCCCCGACGCCATCGCCCATGCCGCCCGCAAGGTCGCGATCTGCGCGCAGCACGGAATCACCGGCCGGCCGCCGCTGAACGAGGATGTCGAGACGCTGCGCACCCTGCCGGAGGACCGGCTCTGGCGCGTCATCTACGACAAGGACGTGGCGATGATGGAGGAATGCGACATCGTCATCGCCAACCTCACCCCCTTCCGCGGCCCCTCGGCCGATGCGGGGACGCTGGTGGAGCTCGGCTGGTTCCTCGGCCGGGGCAAGCCGATCTTCGCCTATTCCAACACGGCGATGCCCTTTGCCGAGCGCAGTCGCCGCCAGCTTGCCGCCGTGCCGGACCCGATGCCCGGGCTGATGGTCGAGGGCTTCGGCCTCCCCGACAACCTGATGATCCCCGGCGCCGTGCTGCAGGGCGGCGGCCACCCGATCGTGCTGCCGGCGGATGGGGTGGACCAGGCCTTCGATGCGCTCGAGGTCTTCGCCGATTGCGTCCGCCTCGCGGCCGGGGCCTGCCGCCGGTAGCGCCGTGCTCTATCTCGACCTCGACGGCGTGCTGGCCGATTTCGACCGCGGCGTGGAGGCGGTGACCGGCCAGCGGCCGGAGGCGCTGCCGCTGAAGACCATGTGGGCGGCGCTCGCCAAGGCGCCGCGCTTCTTCGAGACGCTCGAGATGATGCAGGATGCCGAGGCGCTGTGGCGCTTCTGCGCGCCGTTGAAGCCCACCATCCTCACCGGCCTGCCGCGCGGCGCCTGGGCGCCGGAGCAGAAGCGGCAGTGGGTGGCGCGGGTGCTCGGCGCGCATGTCCCCGTCATCACCTGCATGAGCCATGAGAAGCCGCGCTGGTCCGGCCCCGGCCATGTGCTGGTGGACGACCGCGCCTCGGCGCGCGACGGGTGGGAGCGGAAGGGCGGGCGCTTCATCCACCATGTCTCGGCGGTGGCGAGCATCGCGCAGCTCCGCGCGCTCGGCTTCGAGGGTACCGGGGAAGACCTGCCGGATTGAGCCGCCTCCCATTGGGAAGACGGGCCATGGCCAAGGAGAAGGCCGACGACCAGCCGAAGCCCGCGGCACCGATGGAGCCGCAATTCCCCCAGGTCCTCCGGCGCCGGCACCGGCGGCGGCTCGCCGGGCGGCAGGGTGAAGCGCGGCGGCGCCTGAGCCTCAGCCCACGGCGATCAACTTGATCCGCCGCCCCTCGACGCCGACCGCCAGCCGGCCGGCCTTCAGGGCGAGGGCCGCCTCGCCGAAGACCTCCCGCCGCCAGCCATGCAGCGCCGGGAGGTCCGGCTCCGCCTCGGTCGCCAGCCGGTCGAGGTCCTCGCTATTGGCCAGCAGCCGCGGCGCGACATGGTGCTCCTCCGCCTTGGCGGCCAGCAGCACCTTCAGCAGCGCAACCAGCGCCGGGGAGGGGGAGGGGCCGCCGCGGTCCCGCGGCGCCTCGGGCAGGGCCGAGTCGGGCAGGGCCTTGGCCGCCTTGATCGCCGCCAGCAGCCCGGCCCCGCTCCGCCCCTTGGCGAAGCCCTCCGAGATGCCGCGCGCCCGGGCGAGGTCGGCCGCCGTCTCCGGCGCGGTCGCGGCCAGCTCCAGCATCGTCTCGTCCTTCACCAGGCGCTGGCGGGGGATGTTGATGCGCTGCGCCTCCCGCTCCCGCCAGGCGGCGGCCGCCTGCAGCACGCCGAGGAAGCGCCGGTTGCCGGTGCGCGGGCGCAGCCGCTCCCAGGCCGTCTCGGGGTCGGCGCGATAGGTCTCCGGCCGGGTGAGCACCGCCATCTCCTCGCCCACCCAGTCGAGCCGCCGCTCCCGATCCAGCCGCTCCCGCAGCGCGACGTAGATGCGGCGGAGATGGGTGACATCGGCCGCGGCATAGGCGACCTGCGCGGGGGAGAGCGGCCGCACCGACCAGTCGCTGAAGCGATGGGCCTTGTCGATCTGCGCATTGGCGAGGGAGCGGCAGAGCTGGTCGTAGCTCACCTGGTCGCCGAAGCCGGCCACCATGGCGGCCACCTGGGTGTCGAAGAGCGGGGCCGGCACCGCATCGAATTTCAGCAGGAAGATCTCCACATCCTGCCGCGCGGCGTGGAACACCTTCACCACCGCGGGGTCCGACAGCAGCGCGCCGAGCGGGGCCAGGTCGAGATCGGGGGCGAGGGCATCGACCACCGCCGTCTCCTGCGCCCCGCCGAGCTGGACGACGCAGAGCTCCGGCCAATAGGTGCGTTCGCGCATGAACTCCGTGTCGATCGTGACGAAGCTCTCCTGCCGCAGCCGCTCGCAGAGGGCGGCGAGGGCCTCGGAGGTGGTGACGAGGGCGGGAACGATCTCGGTTTCAGCGGAACGTCGGCTCATTCCAGGCTTCTAGACCCGGGCGGGGCCCGGGGAAAGCCATGCGCGCTTGACAGGACCCCCCCGGCCCTCTCTTACGGGCGCTCCGATTGCCAGCGCAGGTCCAGACGCCCCATGCACGCCTACCGCACCCATAGCTGCGGCGCCCTGCGCGCCACCGATGCCGGCAGCACGGCTCGCCTCTCCGGCTGGGTGCACCGCAAGCGCGACCATGGCGGCCTGCTCTTCATCGACCTGCGCGACCATTACGGCCTCACCCAATGCGTGGTCGCCCAGGGCTCGCCCGTCTTCGATGCGGCGGACCGCCTGCGGCCGGAAAGCGTCGTCACCGTGACCGGCGAGGTGGTGAACCGCGAGCCCGGCACGGTGAACGCGAAGCTCCCGACCGGCGAGATCGAGTTGCGCGTGCGCGAGCTCGTGGTGCAGTCGACGGCCGAGGTGCTGCCCTTCCAGATCGCCTCCGAGCAGGAGTATCCGGAGGAGATGCGGCTGCGCTACCGCTTCCTCGACCTCAGGCGGGAGCGGCTGCAGCGGAACATGATCCTCCGCGCGCAGATCATCCAGGACATCCGCGAGCGGATGATCGCCACCGGCTTCAACGAATTCCAGACGCCGATCCTGACCGTGAGCTCGCCCGAGGGCGCGCGCGACTTCCTCGTCCCCGCGCGGCTCCATCCCGGCAAGTTCTACGCCCTGCCGCAGGCGCCGCAGCAGTACAAGCAGCTGACGATGGTGGCGGGCTTCGACCGCTACTTCCAGATCGCCCCCTGCTTCCGCGACGAGGCCGGCCGTGCCGACCGGACGCTGATGTTCTACCAGCTCGACGTGGAGATGAGCTTCGTCACGCAGGAGGACGTGTTCGCCACCATGGAGCCGGTGATCCGCGGCACCTTCGAGCGCTTCGCCGAGGGCCGCCATGTCGATGCCGGCCCCTGGATCCGCATCCCCTACGCGAAGGCGATGCTCGACTACGGCTCCGACAAGCCGGACCTGCGCAACCCGCTCGTCATCCGTGACGTGACGGAGCAATTCGCCGGCTCCGGCTTCGGGCTTTTCGCCAAGATCGCGGCGGGCGGCGGCGTGGTGCGCGCCATCCCGGCGCCGGGCGCGGCCGCCAACCCGCGCAGCTTCTTCGACAAGATGAACGAGTGGGCGCGGGAGCAGGGCGCCGGCGGGCTCGGCTACATCACCTTCGAGGCGGATGGCGCGAAGGGGCCGATCGCCCGCAACCTCGAGGCGGAGCGCGCCGAGGCCATCCGCGCCGCCTGCGGCCTCAAGGCGGGCGATGCCGTCTTCTTCGCCGCCGGCAAGGCGGCCGATGCCGCGAAGCTCGCCGGCCAGGCGCGGCTCAAGCTCGGCCATGACCTCGGCCTTTCCGAGAAGACGGGCTTCCGCTTCTGCTGGATCACCGATTTCCCGTTCTACGAGCTGAACGAGGAGACGGGCCAGGTCGACTTCAGCCACAACCCCTTCAGCATGCCGCAGGGCGAGATGGCGGCGCTGGAGAGCCAGGACCCGCTGACCATCCCGGCTTATCAGTACGACGTGGTCTGCAACGGCTACGAGATGGCCTCGGGCGCCATCCGCAACCACAAGGCGGAGATCATGGTGCGCGCCTTCGGCCTCGCCGGCTATCCGCCCGAGGCGGTGGAGGAACGGTTCGGCGGCATGCTGAACGCCTTCCGCTACGGCGCCCCGCCGCATGGCGGCATGGCGGCCGGCATCGACCGCATCGTCATGCTGCTGGCCGAGGAGCCGAACCTGCGCGAGGTCAACCTCTTCCCCATGAACCAGCAGGGGGAGGAGCTGATGATGGGCTCGCCCTCCACCGTCGAGCCCGCCCGGCTCAAGGAATTGCACATCCGCCCGGAGCTGCCGCCCGCCAAGGGGGCTGCCGCCGCGCCCAAAGCGTCCTAGATGGGGACTCCGACTTGAAGGACAGAGTGATGCCGCTGCGCCGCCCCCTGATCGTCGCCGCCCTCCTCGCTGCCTGGGTGGCGCCCGTCGCCGCCGAGCCGGGGGTGGAGGCGATGATCGGCCATCGCGCCGCCTACCGGCTGACGCTCGACCGGGTGCGGGAGAATTCCGACATCGCCCGCGCCCAGGGCGCCATGCTCTACGAGGTGGTCGATGCCTGCGACGGCTGGGCGACGCGCCAGCGCTTCCAGCTGACCATCACCGACCGGGACGGGACGGAGGTCGAGACCACCTCCGATTACTCCACCTACGAGACGAAGGATGGGCGGAGCATCCGCTTCTCCCTCACCCAGACCTCGCAGGGCGCCGTCTCCCAGCGCGTCTCGGGCGAGGCGCAGGTGACGCCGGAGGGCGGCACGGTCCGCTATGTCGACCCGGAGGCGAAGCAGGTGGCGCTGCCGCCCGGCACGCTGCTGCCGATGCTGCACACCATCCGGACGCTGGCTGCCGCCCGCGGCGGGCAGCGGCTGCTGGTCGTGCCGCTCTTCGACGGCACCAGCGCCGATGGGGCGCAGGACACCACCAGCGTCCTCCAGGCCTGGCAGGCGCCGCAGGCGAATGAGCGCTTCCCTGCGCTGGCTCCGCTCGGCAGCGCGCGGATGCGCATCGCCTTCTTCGACCGTACGCCGGGCAGCGATGCCGGCGGCGCCAGCGCGCCCGACTACGAGGTCGGGCTGCGCTACTACGAGAACGGCGTCGCCGACGAGCTGAAGATGGAGTTCGGCGATTTCAGCGTGAACGGCCAGATGCGCGAGCTGGCGGTGCTGCCCAACCCCTGCTGATCACCCCCTGCGGAGATTCCACAGGAAGGGGTTCGGCCCCTGCAGCACGCCCGTCAGCTCCCGCCGGAAGGCGGTGCGCAGGCGGAACAGGCCGGTCGGGGCGAAGGGCACGCTCTCCCAGGCGGCGGCCTGGAGCTCGGCCATGGCGGCGGCCTGAGCCCCGGCATCGGCGGCGCCGATCCAGCGCGCCACCGCTGCCTCGCTCGCCGCATCGGTCGGCCAGCCGAACCAGGCCCGCTCGCCATGGCCGCGGATGATCGGGCTTACCGCCGGGTTGGCGATGGCGGCCGCGGGGAAGTTGGTGTTGTGCAGGCTCCAGCCGCCGGCCTCGGGCGGCGCCTTGTTGGCGCGGCGGGCGATGACCGTCGCCCAGTCGCTCTCCACCAGCTCGATGGTGACGCCGAGCCGCCGCATCAGGTCGGCGGTGACGCGTCCCTGCTGGGTGACGGCGGGGAAGTCGCTCGGGTTGACCAGCACCACCCGCTCGCCGCGGTAGCCGGCCTCGCGCAGCGCCGCCCGCGCCCGCGCCATCGCAGCCTCGCCTCCCGGCGATGCCGGAAACTCCCGCACCTGCGGCAGGCTGCAGGGGAAGACCGCGTGGCATTCCCGCCAATCTCCCGGCAAGGCGACGGCCGCCATGTAGTCCGGCTGCGCCATCACCTCGCGGATCGCCCGCCGTACCTGCACATCGTTGAAGGGCGGGTGCAGGTGATTGAAGCGCAGGAAGCCGAGGAAGCCGTTCGGGTCGTAGATCTGCGTGGTGACGCCCGGCGCCCGGTCCAGCACCGGCACCAGGTCGGGCAGCGGATACTCGACCCAGTCGATCTCTCCCGTCCGCAGCGCCGCCGCCGCCGTGCCGCCATCCGGGATCCAGACCAGCTCCAGCCGGTCGAAATGCACCCGCTTGCCGCCCGAGGCCGCCTCGGCCGGCTCGTCGCGCGGCAGATAGGCCTCGTTCCGCGCATAAGCCGCCCGGGCGCCCTGGCTGAACTCATCGGCGAGGAAGCGCCAGGGCCCGCTGCCGACCATCTCGGTGACCGGCCTGTCGGCCGGTGCCGCCGCCAGCCGCTCCGGCATGATGAAGGCGGGGCTCGCCGCCGGCTTGGCGAGCGCATCGGGCAGTGACGGGAAGGGGCGCTGCAGGCGGATCAGCAGGGTGCGGTCGTCCGGCGCCGCCCATTCCGCCACCGCGGCCGCCAGCACCTGGCCGAAGCCGTCCCGCACCGCCCAGCGCTTCAGCGAGGCGATGCAATCCCTGGCCCGCACCGGCTCGCCGTCATGGAAGCGCAAGCCCTCGCGCAGGCGGATGGTCCAGGCGAGGCCGTCCGCCGAGACCGCGTGCCCCTCCGCCATCTGCGGCCGGGGCCGGAGGGCGCTGTCGCAGCCGTAGAGCGTGTCGAAGACGCAGTAGCCATGCGTCGTGGCGATGGTGGTCGGGTTGAAGATCGGGTCGAGCGCGGCGGGCGCCGCCTGCGGCATGAAGCGCAGCGTCCGTGCCCGGCCGCCCTGCGCCAGGGCCGGCCCCGCCAGGACCAGCCCCGCCCCCTGCAATACCTGCCTCCGCCGCATCGCTGCCTCCCCTTGCCCCCGCCGGATAGGCCAGGGCAGCCGCGGGCGGAAGAGGGGTCAGTGCTGCTCCTGGCCCCTCGCCGCCAGGCGCTGCGGCGACCGCACCCGGTAGAGCGCCGCCATCGGCGTCCGCGTCACCAACTCCAACCGCTCCGCGGCGAAGGGCGGCAGCTCCCCGAGCCCGCCGGCCAGCAGCACCAGGACATAGTCGAAATTGTCCTGCCAGTCGGTCAGGTAGGGCTGCCGCTTGAGATACGGCGCCGGCTCGGCCGCCGGGTCCAGCATCTTGTAGTCGGGCAGGTAGCCGGCCGGCTGGGACAGCGCATCATAGGGCGGCAGGACCCGCAGCGGCTGCTGGCTGGCATTGGTGAAGACCATCGGCCAGAAGGCATGCCGCTCGATCGTCAGCAGCGAGCCGAGATGCTGGTCGGTGCGGCAGAAATCGGCGATCACCAGGCGTCGGCCATGCTGGCGCCAGAACTCCGGGTTGCTGCCGGGATCGACGGTCGCCACCAGCACCCGGCTGCCCGGCTCCACCGTCTCGATGCTGCGGCGGATATCGACGATGTCCTGCTCCTGCCCCGACCAGACCGAGGCGAGGATGCCCATCCGCACCAGGAACAGCGATGCGAGCGCGGCGCCCACCATGCGCGCCGGCCGCGGCGGCAGCATCGGCAGGGTGCCGGCGAAGAGCAGCATCCCCAGCATGATCGGGAAGCGCCCGTCGATGAAGGAGGCCTCCTTCAGCGTCATCGGCATGGCGAGATAGAGGAGGAAGCAGATCGCCGCCGCCAGCAGGCTCGCGCGGTTCACCCGCAGCATGCGAAGCGCGAGGCAGGCCAGCACCAGGGCGAGGATGGAGAGCGCCGTCAGCTTGTCGAAGGCGGCGTAGTAATTCATGAAGGGCTCGGTGAGGTTCGTCAGCTTCGTCGCCGGGGAGTTCCAGGTGATGACGCCCTCATTGGCGGAGGCGAGCCTGGCGCTGAGATAGAGCACCGCCGACGGCACGAAGACGATACCCGCCGCCGCCGCCCGCTGCAGCAGCGGCGCCCAGCGGCGCGCCCGCCCCTGGTCCCACATCAGCAGGAGCTCCCGCGAGCCGATCAGCACGGCGCAGAAGACGAGGCCGAAGATGTGGCAGAAGAAGACGAGGGTCGCGGCGAAGGCCGCCGCAATGACGGTTGCCACGGGGTAGCGGTCCCGGAAGGCGTGCCAGCCGGCTGCCGTCATCATCGCCAGCGCGATTCCCACCTGATAGTTCATGAAGCCCATCAGGAAGAGCGCGTGGTAGCCCATCAGCGCCGCCGCCACCGGCCACCAGGACCAGCGGCCGAAGACCGCACGGCTGTAGAGGAGGATCGCCGCGTAGTTCAGCACGAGGATCATGCCGAGCATGACGCGCCCGGCGACATAGACGGGCAGCACCTTCACCAGCCCCGTCAGCACCACGTCGATGGCGAGGTTGGGGATGATCTGCCAGTCCTGCGCATAGATGCGCGACAGCACCGGATCCTCCTGCCCGAAGGCGAGCACGTAGGTCCGCGCGAGATGGTTCGGATAGTCGAGCAGTGGCGGCAACTCGGTGATGGTGAGCGGCGCCAGCAGCACCAGCAGGGCGCCGAAACAGGCCATCCAGCGCAAGCGCGGTTGCAGCAAGGCATCACCCATGCCGATCGCTCCTTCTTGTTTTCGTGGACAGTGGCCGCAATGTCACTGCTTGCTGCGCTGCGGCAACCCGCCTTCAGCGAGTTGAACGAACTGTGTGCCGCTTTGCGACCCAGGGGTTGGGCAAGCCTTCTCCCACTCACCGCATTGACGTCGTGCCGCAGCCTCGTGAGGACATGCGCGGCTGCTTCGCGTGCATCCCGCCGAAGCGGCCCGGGGCATGCGCCCCGGGCCGCCGACGTGTCAGGCGATCATGAAGTCGCTGGCCGAAAGATCGGCCGGCTTGTTCACGATCAGGCCGAACTCGACAAGGTTGTCCCGCGCGCGGCCATCGGCATCGAAGAACAGGCTGCCAGTGTCCTGGTCGTACAGGATGCGCGTCTCATCGCAGCTGGCATCCGACAGCAGGGCGAAAGCCTCCGGCGCAAGCGCCCCGGCCGGCAGGTTGCCGAAGGCTGCGCCCTCGAGCAGGATCGTATCATCCGCCGTGCTGAAATCCTGGATGCGGTCAGCCGGGCCGGAGGCAGCACCGAAGACGAAGCTGTCAGCGCCGCCGCCGCCAAGCAGCGAATCGAGGCCGTCCCCGCCCTTCAACGTATCGTTGCCCGCACCGCCAACCAGGAAATCATTCGCCGCGCCGCCGGTGACCATGTCGTTGCCCATGCCGGCATTGACGTAGTAGGCCTCGGTCTCGGCACTACGGTCGATCATGTCATCGGCCGAGGTGCCGAGTTGCACGGCCTCGAACTGGTCGCCGCGCTGCGTGCCGGCGACGAGGTCGCGGACGTCGAAGGTCGCGCCCGACTTGCCCGCCTCGAAGGTGATGCCCTCGTCATCGAAGCGGCTCACCGGGCCGGTGAGCCCATCGGCACCGTCCTCCAACTGGAATCGGACGGCGAACCCGCCATCCTGGTTGGCCATGGTGTTGGAGTCGCTGGCGTTGCCGTTGCCGACCTCCGCGCTGGTGAAGGTCAGGCGAATCTGGCCGAGGCCGTTGCCCTTAAGTTGAACGACATCCTCGCCGGCCCCGAGATCGGTCGTGTCTGCGCCATGCCGCGACGGATCGAAGACCGCCGTGTCATTGCCTGCGCCGCCGAGCAGCGAGTCATCGCCCTGCCGGCCTTCCAGCCTGTCATCGCCCGCGCCACCGACCAGGAAGTCGTTGCCCTTGCCGCCGGTCACGGTGTCGTCGCCCATGCCGGCATTGATGTAGTAGGACTCCCGCTCATTGCGTTCGTCGATGACGTCGCCCTTCGCGGTGCCGAGGGTGACGACCTCGAACTGGTCGCCGCGCTGGGTGCCGGCGACGAGGTCACGCACGTCGAAGGTGAGGCCAGGGGTTTGGGAGCGGAAGGTGATGCCTTCGTCGTCGAAGCGGCTGACCGGCCCCATGAGGCCATCCGCGCCGTCTTCCATCTGCAACCGCGCGGCGAGGCCGCCATCCTGGTTGGCCATGGTGTTGGAATCGCGGGCATTGCCGTTGCCGACCTCGGCGCTGGTGAAGGTGAGGCGCACCTGACCGGCCTCGCCCTTGACGCGAACGACGTCGTCCCCGCCCCCCAGATCCTGCGAGATCGCCCCATCCTTCGACAGGTCGAGTTTCAGCATGTCGTCCCTGTCATCCTTGCAGGGGCGTAGTCCTGGGATCAGCTTGCCCAAATGCAGATGTGTCAATGCCATGACGGCTTCCTCTTCCGTTAGGCGGGCTTCGGGACCCGCCCTCCGGATTACGGAAGGGCAATGCGCACGGATGCGCAATCACGGTCTGGTTATGAGATCGCCCGCCCGGCTCTGGTCGCGGCTGTGCGTCGCTGCGGCGGGGGCTTCTCAGAAGTCGTGGCTCAGCCCGGCGAAGACGTCACGCCGCGTGCCGTGTTGCGGCGCGCCGAGGCCGATGCCCGTACCGTCCCGCAGCTGGTAGATGGAATCGAGGACGTTGATCAGGTCCATCGCTCGCGATCCGGCCCAATGAGGTCCTGGCTCAGCCCGAGATTGAAGGTGGCATGGGGATCGACCTTCTCCGTCGCCGCGAAGCCGCGGCGCAGCCCGCTGCCATAAAGCATCGTGATGGAGAGGCGCCCGCCCTCCCAGGCATTCCGGATCGCCCCCGCCGAGCCGGTGATGCGCTGGTCGTGGTCGGTGTGCGCATACTTGCGGCGACATAGGCCAGCTCACCCGGCCCGATGGCGAACTGCCGCGAGCGCAGTCGCGCCCGACCGAGCGGCTCAGCGCCAGGTTGGCCTAGGCCAGCCAGCGGTCGCCGCGCCGCGCCAGTTGTCGGTGCCAGGGTCGAGCGTACCCGTCCGGGTCTCGAAATCGACCACCGCATTGGTGCGGAAGCCGAACTGCGCCGGTAGGCACCGGTGAGTGTGGCGGCAAGCCACCGAGCCGAACGGCACGCCATCCGCGCCGACCGCCACGCAAGGCTGCTCCGGAAGCCCCCAGAGCAAACGCCGATCAGGAACGGAAACCGCTCCAAGCAAGCGCCACCACTCAAGAAATTCGCCCGAGACGGAAAAGCTGCCCCCAGGCTTCCAACCCCGCCGTCCCTGCCCCCGCCGCCCGCATGGCGCCCCAGAGCGACACGGCGATGCTGTCGAGCACCGGAATGCCGGTCTCCGCCTCCAGCGCCCCCACCGCCCCGGCCCCACGGAAATTGGTGCAGTGGATGGCGATCGCCTCCGGCCGCGCCTCGGCCACCTCCCGCACCAGCTGCGCGACCAGCGCCTCCGGATGTTCGGCGAAGCTGAAATTGCCGGGATCCTCCAGGTGCCGCTCCGCCACGACCTCGAGCCCGGCCGCTGACCACCGCGCGACGATCGCCTGCTGCACCGCGCCGAGATAGGGCGTCACCAGCCCCACCCGCCGCGCGCCGAGCAGCGCCAGCGCCTCCATCAGCGCCACCGTCGCCGTCACCGCGGGGATGGCGGTCGCCTGGGTGATGGCCTTGCAGACCGCCCGGTCCTGCTCGAGCCCGAGCCAGGCGCCCGAGGTGCCGTTCCAGCAGATTGCCTGCACCTTCGCATCCGCCAGCAGCCCCGCCGCCTCGAGCATCGGCCCGGCGTCGAACTGCGCCCGGGACCCGGCATCGAGCCCGATCGCCACCACCCGGATCCGCGCGAAATGCGCCGTCACCCCGGGCAGGCCGGCAAGCATCGCCGCGGTCACCGGCTCCAGCACGGTGTTGGAGGAGGGGGTGAGCATGCCGAGGCGGATCGGGGCGTCCATCGGCGGATGGTCGGGCCTCGCCCCGGGCCGGTCAACCGGCAGTCCGCATTGCCCTCTGCGTCCGACCCGCCCATGCTTCGGCCGAAACCGGCCACAAGGAGACGCCGCCATGCCCGGTGTGCCCGATATCCACCCCCGCGCCACCTGGAAGGCGCTGCTGGAGGACCCCTCCGCCGTCCTCATCGACGTCCGCACCGATGCCGAGTGGAACTTCGTCGGCCTGCCGGACATCACGGAGACGGGCAAGCAGCTCCTGCTCATCCCATGGCAGGTCTACCCGTCGATGCAGGTGAACGGCGCCTTCGCCGAGCACCTGCGCAAGGCCGGGCTGACGGCGGAGAACAAGCTCCACTTCATCTGCCGCTCCGGCGTCCGCAGCCTCGCCGCCGGGCAGGCGGCGCAGACGGTCGGCTTCCCGCAGGCCTTCAACGTCGCCGACGGCTTCGAGGGCCCGCCGGACGAGGAGGGCCATCGCGGCCAGGTCGCCGGCTGGAAGGCCGAGGGCCTTCCCTGGCGGCAGCGTTGAGGGGCGCCGCCATGACCCCCTTGCCGCTCACCGGCGATTTCCTCTTCCGCGCGACGCTCACCGTCGGCGCGCCGCAGCCCGTCGGCGCCACGCGGACCGGCGACCTGCGCGTCGTCCCCGTCACCGGCGGCCGCATCGAGGGCCCGGCGCTCGCCGGCGAGATCCTGCCCGGCACCGCGGCCGACTGGCTGCGCGTCGATTCGGACGGCACGGCGCATATGGATGTGCGCCTCACCATCAAGGCGGCCGAGGGCCACCTGGTCTTCATGCACTACAACGGCATCCGCACCGCGGCGCCCGAGGTGCTGGCGCGGCTGAACGCGGGCGAGCCGGTGGGCCCGACCGAATACTACTTCCGCACCGCCATCCGCTTCGAGACCGGCGCCGCGCCGCTCGCCTGGCTCAACCGAATCCTCGCCATCGGCATCGGCCAGCGTCCGCCGAGCGGGCCGGTCTACGATGTCTATGCGGTGAAGTAGCTCAGCGCCGCCCCGCGATCTGTCGGTTCTCCAGCCGCGAGAGCAGCCGCACCACGGGCCAGAGCATGAGGAAGTAGACGACGGCGGCGGCCATGATCGGCGTCGCATTGTAGGTCACGCTCTGCGCCTGCCGCGCCTGGAAGAGCAGCTCCGGCATCGCCACCACCGAGGCGATGGAGGTGAGCTTCACCACCTCCAGCGTATTCGAGATGAGGTCCGGCAGCACGTTCCGCACCGCCTGGGGCAGCACGACATGCAACATCGCCTGCGCCGAGGTGAGGCCGGTGCAGCGCGCCGCCTCCACCTGGCCGCGCGGCACGCTCTCGATGCCGGCGCGCAGGATCTCGCCGTAATAGGCGCCGGTGTTGAGGAAGAAGCCGATGGCGACCGCCGTCAGCGCCGTGACCTCGAGCCCGGCGAAGGGCAGGCCGGCATAGACGAAGATCAGCAGCACCAGCGGCGGCAGCGAGCGGAAGAGGTCGACCCAGGCGATCAGGGGCCAGCGCACCCAGCGGCTCCGCACCGTGCCGAGCAGGGCGAGGATCAGCCCGCCGAGCAGGCCGAGCGGCACGACGATGGCCGAGAGCAGCAGCGTGTTGAGCAGGCCCGCCCAGAGGATCGGCCAGGCCTGCTGCAGGATCTCCAGCGAGAAAAAGGCCTGGAGGAAGTCATCAAGCGACATGGCTCAGCGCTTCCAGGCGAAGCGCGTCTCGACCCAGCGGCCGAGGATCACGACGGGCAGGAACAGCACCAGATAGGCCAGCGCCCCGAGCGTCAGCGGCGTCGGGTTGAAGCTGAAGGAGACGCCCGCCTGTGCCGCCCCCAGTATCTCCTGCACCGCGACCACGCTCGCCAGCGCCGTCCCCTTGGTGATGGCGATGGTGCGGTTCGTCAGCGGCGGGATCACCATCCGCACCGCCTGCGGCAGCACGACGAGGCCGAAGGTGTCGAGGAAGCCGAGGCCCGTGCTCCGCGCCGCCTCCCATTGCCCCTTCGGCACGGCGGTGATGCCGGCCCAGAAGATCTCCTCGGTGAAGGCCATCAGCACCAGCGAGAGCGACAGCCAGGCCGCGGCGAAGCCGGAGAGCGAGAGCCCCGCCGCCGGCAGCCCGAAATAGAGCAGGGCGATGACGACGAGCGGCGGCAGCGCCCGGAACAGGTCGACGACGAAGATGATCGCCCAGTTCAGCACCCGGATGCCGAGGCTGCGCAGCACCGCCAGCGCCAGCCCCGCGGCGACGCCCGTGGCGATGATGCAGAGCGCCAGCAGGATGGTGAGCCAGAACCCCTCGATGATCTTCGGCAGGTATTCCGCCGCCACGCGCGCATTGAAGAAGCTGTCGAGGAAGCGGTCCCAGTTGCTCATGCTAGTGGCGCGTGATCTGGCCGATGAAGGCGCGCGTTCGCTCCTGCTGCGGGTTGCCGAAGATCGCCTCGGGCGGCCCCTCCTCGACGATGCGCCCGGCATCCATGAACACCACGCGGTCCGCGGCGGCGCGGGCGAAGCCCATCTCGTGGCTGACCACCACCATGGTCATGCCGCTCTCGCGCAGCTCCCGCATCGCGGCGAGCACGCCGCCGACCAGCTCCGGGTCGAGCGACGAGGTCGGCTCGTCGAAGAGCATCACCCGCGGCTCCAGCGCGATGGCCCGGGCGATGGCGACGCGCTGTTGCTGCCCGCCCGAGAGCTGCCCCGGATAATGCCCGGCCCGGTCCGCCAGGTGCACCCGCTCCAGCGCCTGCCGCGCCCCCGCCTCCGCCGCCGCGCGCGGCAGGCCCTGCACCCGGCGCAGCGCCAGCGCGACATTCCCGAGCGCCGTCATGTGCGGGTAGAGGTTGAAGGACTGGAAGACCATCCCGATCCGCTGCCGGGCCTTGTTGATGTCGGTGCGGCGGTCGAGCATGTCGATGCCGTCGACGGTGATGGCGCCGCTGCTCGGCTCCTCCAGCCGGTTGAGGCAACGCAGCAGGGTCGACTTCCCCGAGCCGCTCGGCCCGATGACGAAGACCAGCTCACGCTCCCGCACCACGAGGTCGACGCCCTTCAGCACATGCAGGGCGCCGAAATGCTTGTGGATGCCGCGCGCCTCGACGATCGCCCCGCTCTTCGCAGGCATGCTCACCCGCAGGCCGCGCGCACCGGCGTGGCGTCGTGGCCGGGCAGGTTGGGCGGGCCGTAGCCGGGGAAGGCGACGCGCTCGGCATCATCCTCCTTCGGCGCCGCGCCGAACCACTTTTCGGAGAGGCGGGCGATGGTGCCGTCCTTCTTGAGGCACTCGAGCGCTTCCTCGAGTTGGGCGCGCATCGCCGCGTTGTCCTGCCGCACCGGCGTCGCCCAGTGGAAGCGCGTGCCGGGCAGGGTGAAGTCGGCGATGAATTGCGGCGTGCGCGCCGCCGAGTACTTGATCACCGTGTTGCCCGAGAGGTTGGCATAGGCGCGGCCCTGCAGCACCGCCTGCACCGCATCCGGCTGGGTGTCGAAGGCGAGCAGGGTCAGCCCCAGCCGCTCCGCATTGTTGCGGACCCACAGCTCATAGGGCGTGCCCTTGTTCACGCTGACTGTCTTGCCGCGGAGGTCCTCCTCCGAGCGGATCGGCGTGGTGCCGCGCCGGATGCCGAATTGCAGCTCGGTCCAGAGATAGCCCTCGGTGAAGAGCAGGCTCTGGGCGCGCTCCGGCGTCACCGTCGTGGGGGCGCAGAGAAAGTCGTAGCGCCCCGCGTTCATCGCCGGGATGAGGCCGGAGAAGCTGGCGCTGTCGATGACGAGCTGGCGGCCCAGCCGCTTCGCCACGGCATCGAACAGGTCGATCTGGAAGCCCTGCACCCCGCCCTGGAGGCTCGGGAAGGCATGCGGCGCGAAGGTGCCGTCGACGGCGCAGCGCAGCGGCGGCTGGCTGCCGGCCGGCGCGCCGACGGTCGTCTGCGCCAGCGCCGGCGCCGCGAGGAGGCCGGCGCCCAGCAGGGCGGCAAGGAGGGGGCGGATCATCGGCAGGGGCTCCCGGTCGGCAGACTTCGGGGCGGCACGATCCTGCATTCGGTGCCATGACGCAACCGGGGGCGCTGCCACGAAATCGCCCCATCGCCGACCAGAAGCTGCCAAGTCCCGGGTGTTCTTATGGTTGCACGGGCCAGCTGGCCCTCGACGAATGGAGCAACAGAGCATGCAACGGATCGCCTGCAGCCTGATCGGCGCCGCCCTGGCCGTGATCTGCGCCCTGGTCGCCCTGATGCTGTCGGACGCCTTCACCCCTGGCCGGGTGCCGCCGATGCTGGCCTTCTGGGCCGCCTGCGGCGCCGGCGGCATGCTGGTCGCCGGGCTGGTGATGCTGGAGCGCACCAGCCGGGACCGCCACCCGGTCCCGGCCCTCTACGGCCGCTGAGGCCGCCGCGGCACGGCTCAGAACGCCATCTGGGACCGCAGCCCGATCGTGTGGAAGCGGTCGCCGATCTGCTGGGTACCGGCGGCGTTCAGCCGGTCCACGTTGACGATGTTCCAGTCGAGCATGAAGCGCAGGAAGCTGGTCGGGTACCAGGACAGGCCCAGGCCCACGACCTCCTGCCGGCCGCCATAGACGCCGCCGGTCGCCGCCTGCGCCCGGCCGCGGGTGACCTTGTCGTTCAGGTCGGCGACGCTGTAGCGCGCCATCAGCTCCCAGGCGCCCCAGCCGCCTTCCTTCAGGCTGAAGGGGTTGCGCGGATTGGGCCGGCCAAAGGCGGCGGAGGAGGTGCTGTAGCGTCGCGGCTCGCCGGTCATGACCCAGCTCGCCTCGACATAGCCGCCCTCGAAGGTCAGGTCGGGCCGCAGCGCGCCGTTGGCCTGAGACTGTTCCACGTTGATCTGCTGGTACTCGCCCTGCAGCATGAAGTTGCGCCAGCGCATGCCGAACTCGGGCCCCCAGGCGCTGGCATGGTCGGCCGCCAGGTTCCCGGTATCGATCAGCCGGGTGGAAGGATCGCCGGCGCGCCATTCCGGCCGGTCGCGCAGGCGAAGCGTCTGGCCGTCCGCCTGCCGCCGCAGGTCGAAGGCGTAGGAGCCGGTGACGCCGAGGTGCAGGTCGGTATCGGCATCGGTATAGGGCCGGCCGGCCACGCGGCCGACGAAGCCGGTTTGCCCGCTGGTGGCCTGGTTGCTGCTGTTCGAGCCGGCGACGTCGCCGGTGAAGTAGCCCGCGGCAAACCACCGGTTCGCCGCCCAGCGCCCGCCGACCGAGGCACGGCTGTCGCCGGCCGTGATGTTGCGGGCGATCTCCATGATGCTCGGCCGCTCGAGGAACAGGAAGTCGTTCGAGCTCATGGAGTCGGCCAGGCCGTAATAGGGCTTGTAGTAGCCGACCGTCAGCGCCAGCGGCCGGATCGGGGTCCAGGTGAGGTTGGCCTCGTAGAGCGACGGCGTGCCGTCGGGCGCGCCGCCGAAATCAGGCGTCACGCTCAGCAGCAGGTCGTCGTACTTGAAGCCGAAGAACAGCCGGCCGCGGCGGAGGTTCTCGCCGAAGGAGTTGAGCCGCGGCGCTCCCGCGGTACGGTCGCCCTGGAGGGCGCCGCCGATGTCGTACTGGAATTGGGCGCCCAGATAGGCGCTGAGGCGGCCGTCGGCGGAGCTGATGGTCGGCCGGTTGCTCGGGAAGGCGATGCGCACCTGGTCGGCCGGCGGCTGCCCGGTGAGGCGCGGCGCGGCCTCGATCTGGCGCTGCGTGGTTTCGACCTGACGCTGCGCGGCCTGCGCCTCGGAGCGGGCCTGCGCGGCGTCCTGCTTGGCCGCCCGGGTCTCGGCCTCGCGTACCTGCATGTCGCGCCGCATGCGGGTCAGCTCGCCCTGCAACGACCGGATCTGCCGCTCGATCGCCTCCATCCGGGCGGCATCCTGCGCCAGCGCGGGCGGCGCCGCCATGGCAAGGAAAACACTTCCGGCCGACAGAATTCGGGCTGTCCGCATTGTCCGTCGTCTCCAAGCGATCTGCCGGCAGACCATGCCGCCGATCTGTAGCTCGGCAATGACATTCATATTTTAAATAGAATACAAGTAGATGCCCCGCGAGGAAAACCCCGCCCCGATATTCTATTGTTCAGCGATATCCTGATACATGGCGGTGAGCCCCGCCTCGCTCGCCTCGCACCGCCCGCGCTCGGTGATGAGCCCCGTCACCAACCGCGCCGGCGTCACGTCGAAGGCCGGGTTGGCGGCGGCGCTGCCCTCGGCCACCACCCGCACCGTCTCGATGCGCCCATCCGCGGTGCGGCCGGTGAGGTCCGTCACCTCCGCGCCCGGCCGCTCCTCGATCGGGATCTCGGCGATGCCGTCCCTGACGCGCCAGTCGAGCGTCGAATGCGGCAGCGCCACCCAGAAGGGGATGCCGTTGTCCCGCGCCGCCAGCGCCTTCAGGTAGGTGCCGATCTTGTTGGCGACATCGCCCTGCCGCGTCACCCGGTCGGTGCCGACGATGCAGATGTCGACGTCGCCATGCTGCATCAGGTGCCCGCCGGCATTGTCGGCGATGACGGTGTGCGGGACGCCATGCGCGCCGAGTTCGAAGGCGGTCAGCGCCGCGCCCTGGTTGCGCGGCCGGGTCTCGTCCACCCAGACATGCACGTCGTGCCCCGCGTCATGCGCCATGTAGATCGGGGCGAGGGCGGTGCCCCAGTCGACGGTCGCCAGCCAGCCCGCGTTGCAGTGGGTGAGGACGTTGACGCGCCCCTTGCGCGCGGCGATCTCGGCCAGCAGCGGCAGCCCGTTCTCGCCGATGCGCCGGCAGGTCTCCGCGTCGTCGTCGGCGATGGCGGCCGCCTCGGCATAGGCCGCCTCCGCCCGCGCCTCGACGGGCAGGTTGTGCAGCGCGGCGCGCTGCCGGTCGAGCGCCCAGCGCAGGTTGATGGCGGTCGGCCTGGTGGCGTTGAGCGCCGGCAGCACCCGGTCGAGGCTCGCCGGGTCGGCCCGCATGGCGAGCGCCACCCCATAGGCGGCGACGGCGCCGATCAGCGGCGCCCCGCGCACCTGCATCGTCCTGATGGCCTGCGCCGCCTCCTCCCAGCTGGCGAGGCGGAGGATGTCGACCGACCAGGGCAGGCGGGTCTGGTCGAAGATGCGGACGGACCAGCCATCCTCGGGGTCCACCCAGACGCTGCGATACGGGGTGCCGTTGATCTTCATGGATGGGGTGCCCCCTAGATCCGCTGGTGCAGCGCGCAGACCAGGGTGAAGAGGCGCCGCGCCGTCTCGAAATCGAGGCCGATGCGGCCTTCCAGCCGCTCCACGAGCAAGGTCGCGCCCTCGTTGTGCAGCCCACGGCGGCCCATGTCGATCGCCTGGATGCGCGCCTCGTGCCCGCCCTCGGTGACCGCCTGCTCGTGGCTCTGGACGATCATGTGGTAGTCCTTGATCAGCCGCCGGAACGGCCCGAGCGCCAGCGCCACCGCCCTGACCTGCACCTCCGCCTCGTCCCGGATGTCGAAGACCAGCCGCCCGTCCCGCACGCAGAGATACAGCACGAAGGGCCCGCCCGGCACCTCGAGCGGGTCGAAGCTGTTCCCGGACAGCAGGTCCTGCACCGCCTGGCGCCGGTCCGCCTCGGCATAGGCCGAGGGGAGGGGGCTCGCATCCGGCAGTTCCAGCCGGGCGATCCGTCGCGCGGGGTCGCCCGGCTCAGGCATTCCGGTCGGGCAGCCCGCGCGGCGGGGGCGCGGCCGCGGCCGGCGGCGGCGCCTCCTCATCATCCTCCACCGAGACGATCCCGAGCGTGCTCATCCACCCCACCACCCCGCCCTTGATAGGCCGCAGCAGCAGGATGCAGAGGATGGTGAAGAGTGGCAACCATACGACCATGTGGATCCACATCGGCGGCTCATAGGCCTTCTCCACCCAGAAGACGGGCGGGACCAGGATGTGGCCGACGAGGAAGATGGTGAAGTAGGGCGGCGCGTCATCCGCCCGCAGCCGGCCGAGCGGCGCGTGGCAATTGCTGCATTCCGGCACCAGCGACAGATAGCCGGCGAAGACCCGGCCGACGCCGCAATAGGGGCAGCGGTTGCGGAGGCCCCGCATGACGGCCGTGCCGAAGGGTGCCGGCACGAAGCGGGGTGCCTTGGCGGAGCCGGAGGTCGTCGCGTCCCAGCGCATCGGGCTGTCCTCTTCCATGCCGGTGAGAGCGTCTTAGCCCCGCCAGGCGTTCCCGGCGACCGGGTCATGCGACCGGAATGGTCCCACCCCATCGGGAACCGCCCCCCGCCCGGCGCTGTTCCTTGCGCAGGAAACACAGGAGACACACCATGGCAAGCAGCGCCCAGGACATCTACATCACCGGCCTCAAGAACGCCCATGCCCTCGAGATGCAGGCGGTGCAGCTGCTCGAGCGCCAGGTCGAGCGGATCGAGAGCTACCCGGAGATGGCGGCGCGCCTGAAGTCGCATATCGAGGAGAGCCGCACCCAGGCCCAGCGCCTGGAGCAGATCCTCGAGCGGCACGGCACCAGCCACTCCGCGCTGAAGGATTTCGGCACCGGGCTGATGGGCAACCTCGCCGCCATGGCGCACGCCCCGATGCAGGACGAGATCCTGAAGAACACCTTCGCCAACTACGCCTTCGAGCATTTCGAGATCGCGTCCTATCGCGGCCTCATGGAGATGGCGCAGGCGGCGGGTGACCAGGAGGGCCTCGGCCTGCTGCAGCAGAGCCTCCAGGAGGAGGTGCAGATGGCCGAGTTCGTCGGCCAGAACCTGCCGCAGACGGTCCAGCGCTACATCCAGCTCGAGACCCAGGGCGAGAAGTCCGGCATCTAAGCCGGGCTAGCCGGGGGCGGTGGCCAGCAGCGCCATCGCCCCCGCCGCCGCGCAGGGCTCGATCACCGGGAGCCCCGCGGCATCCTCCGCCGCTGTGACATGCCCGGCCAGGCCGGTGCAGCCGAGCACGATCACGCCCGCCCCCGTCGCCGCCAGCGCCCGCGCCGCGTCCCGGATGCGCGCCCGCGGTGTCTCCGGGTCGGTCAGTACCTCCATCGGGAGGTCGAGCGGGGTCCAGCCGGCCAGCCGCTCCTCTACCCCCATCCCCCGCAGCGCCAGCCGCTGCCGCGCCTCGCTCGCGGCGACGAAGCCGATGACGCCGAAGCGCTCCGCCCGCGCCATCGCCGCCGCGACCGCGCTTCGGAACATCCCGAGCACCGGCCGCCGCGTCACGCTGCGCACCGCCTCCAACCCGGGGTCGGAGACGCAGGCGATGACATAGGCGGCTGCCTCCTCCCGCTCCACCAGCCGGCAGAGCGGCTCGGCGACCGAGTGCCAGTCCCGCCAGCTGGCGATCGCCGGCGGCCCCCCGGCCAGCCGCACCACCTCGAACCGCCCGAGCGCGCCGAAGCGCGCCAGCGCCGCCGCGATCCCCGCCGTGCAGGAGATCGAGGAGTTCGGGTTGATGACGAGGATGCGGCCGGCGTTGTCCATCATGCTTCTCCTGGGCGGGTGGCCGTCCGCAGCCTGACGGGGCCCCCATGGCGTCGCGCGGCGACGTCATGGGGAATGAATCAGAGCATCTGTCCGCCGTCGACGATGATCGTCTGGCCGGTCACCCAGCCGGCCAGCGGGCTCGCCAGGAAGAGCGCGACATTCGCCACCTCCTCCGGCGTGCCCATCCGGCCGAAGGGAATGCTGCCGAGGATGGCGTTGTAGAGCTTGGGGTCGGAGGTCCGCCGCTGCTCCCAGGAGCCGCCGGGGAATTCGATGGAGCCCGGCGCCACCGCATTCGCCCTGATCCCCTTCGGCGCATACATCGCCGCCTGGGAGGCGGTGTAGTTGATCAGCAGCGCCTTCACCGCCGCATAGGCCGGCGTCCGCACCGAGGGCCGGTAGCCCGAGATGGAGGAGACGTTGAGGATGCTGCCCCGCGCCTGCTCGAGGAAGGGCAGGGCGGCATGGGTCGCCCGCACCGTCGCCATGACGTCGACCGAGAGGCCCTGCGCCCAATGCTCCTCGGTGTCCTGCGAGCCGAAGCCGCTGGCGTTGTTCACCAGCACGTCGATCCCGCCGAGCGCCTCGGCCGCCGCCGCGACATAGGCCTTCACCGCCGGCCCGTCGCCGAGGTCGCAGGGCGCCGCATGGGCCTGGACGCCGAGCGCCGCGATCTCCGCCCGCGCCGCCTCCAGCGGCCCGGCGCTCCGGGCGCAGACGGAGACGGCGGCGCCGGCCCGCGCGAAGCCGAGCGCGATGGACCGGCCGATGCCCCGGCTGCCGCCGCAGACCACCACCCGCTTGCCCTTGAAATCGAACATCCGGCCATCTCCCTCTGCTTTCGCCGGCAGGCTGGCGAAGCCGGCGCGCCAGGGCAAGAGCGCGTGGCCAGGGCTTGATGCCGGCGCCGGCGCGGGCATGTCTTGCGCGCATGCCCCTCACTCTCCCCTTCCTCTCCCGCGACCCGCGCGTCGCCCTGGTGCGCCTCCAGGGCACCATCACCCCCCGGCCCGGCTTCGGCGGCGGGCTGAGCCTCGCGGGCATCGCCCCGGCGCTCGACCGCGCCTTCGCGCTGAAGCGGGCGGAGGCCGTCTTCCTCGTCATCAACTCGCCGGGCGGCTCGCCGGTGCAGTCGAGCCTCATCGCCCGCCACATCCGCCGCCTGGCGGAGGAGAAGAAGCTGCCCGTCATCGCCTGCGTCGAGGATGCCGCGGCCTCCGGCGGCTACTGGATCGCCTGCGCGGCCGACGAGATCGTGGCGGACCCGGCCTCCATCCTCGGCTCGATCGGCGTCATCGCCGCGGGCTTCGGCTTCGAGGGGGCGATCCAAAGACTCGGCATCGAGCGGCGGATGCACACCGCCGGCAGCGAGAAGAGCTTTCTCGACCCCTTCGCCCCGGAGCGGCCGGAGGATGTCGCCCGGCTCGACACCCTGCTCGGCGAGCTGCATGGCGAGTTCCGCGACTGGGTCGCCTCCCGCCGCGGCGACCGGCTGAAGGCCCCGGCCGAGGAGCTCTTCACCGGCCGCTTCTGGCCCGGCCGCCGCGCGGTGGAGCTTGGCCTCGCCGACCGCCTCGGCGACGCGGCGGAGGAGGTGAAGCGACGCTTCGGCGAGAAGGCGAAGCTCGTCCCCTTCGGCGTCCGCCGCCCCTCGCTGTTGCGGCGGCTGCTCCCCGGCCTCTCCGCCGAGGCGATGATCGCCGCCGCCGAGGAACGCGCCGCCTGGGCCCGCCTCGGCCTCTAGGCCGAGACCTGCCGGATCCAGTCCTCCAGGTTGTAGTAGACCGTCACCCGCGCGATCCGCCCGCCCTCGACGGCGAAGAAGGCCCCGGCCGGCAGGCTGTAGCGCTGGCCGCGCGCCTCCGGCAGCCCTGCATCGGTGGCGAGGTAATCCCCCTCCACCGTGAACTCCGCCGCCGCCCGACTGCCCGTGGCGTCCACCATCACCACCAGGTCGCGGATGGTCTCGCGGTAGCAGGCGTCCATATGGGCGAGGAAGGTGTGGAACGCCTCGCGCCCCAGCTGCCGCGGCCCCTGGTTCACGTCATGCGCGACGCCCTCGGCCAGCAGGGCCAGCATCGCCTCGCGGTCGCCGGCGGCGAAGGCGGCGTAGTAGGCACGGATCAGTGTTTCGGTCTCGGTCATGGGATCGCCCGCTCTGTCGGTGTCCCACTATGTTCGCGAGCGGGGCCGTGGCAAAAGGCGCCGCATGCAGAGCCTGGCCACCCCCACCCTCCGCCCGAAGCCGCCGAGCTTCCAGGATATCATCCTCCGCCTGCATGCCTTCTGGTCGGCGCAGGGCTGCCTCATCCTGCAGCCCTATGACATGGAGGTGGGTGCCGGCACCTTCCACCCGGCGACGACGCTCCGTGCCCTCGGCCCGAAGCCCTGGAAGGCCGCCTATGTGCAGCCGAGCCGTCGCCCCTCCGACGGGCGCTACGGCGAGAATCCCAACCGGCTGCAGCACTACTACCAGTACCAGGTGATCCTGAAGCCGAGCCCGCGCGACCCGCAATCCCTCCTGCTCGACAGCTACCGGGCGCTCGGGATGGACCCCAAGGTCCATGACTTCCGCTTCGTCGAGGATGACTGGGAGAGCCCGACGCTCGGCGCCTGGGGCCTCGGCTGGGAGGTCTGGTGCGACGGGATGGAGGTGACGCAGTTCACCTACTTCCAGCAGGTCGGCGGCATCCCCTGCGCCGTGCCCTGCTGCGAGCTGACCCTCGGCCTCGAGCGGCTGGCGATGTACCTCCAGGGCAAGGACAGCATCTACGACCTCGACTTCAATGACGAGGGCGTGAAGTACGGTGAGGTCTTCCTCCGCGCCGAGCGCGAGTACAGCGCCCACAACTTCGAATTCGCCGACGTGCCAATGCTGTTCCGCCACTTCGAGGATGCCGAGAAGGAGTGCGCCACCCTCCTGGCGCAGGGCCTGGCGATGCCGGCCTATGACCAGTGCATCAAGGCGAGCCACCGCTTCAACCTGCTCGACGCTCGCGGCGCCATCAGCGTGACCGAGCGCGCCGCCTATATGGGCCGGGTCCGGGCGCTGGCGAAGGGGTGCTGCGAGGCGTGGCTGAAGGGGGAGGGGTAGGGTATAAATATAGCCGCGGCTCTACCATCGGGGTGTCTCGTGGGGCAGATGAACATCAAGGACCCGGCGCTCATTGCCCAGGCGAAGGCGCTGGCCGAGCTTCTCGGCACCTCCGTGACCGACGCCCTGCGCCAGGCGGTCACCGAGCGGCTGGCGCGGGAGCGGACCGAGCGCGGGGCTGCACGGCGCCGCAAATTCGACGCCCTGATGGCAATCTCCGAACGTGCCGGCAAACTTGTGCCGCCCGGCGTGACCAGCGACCACGCCGACATGTATGACGAGAACGGGCTGCCGCGATGATCGTGGACACCTCTGCGCTCATCGCCATCCTCTTCCATGAGGCGGAGGCCAGGGAGTTCATCGCCGCCATCGACACGGCCGGGACCGTGGCCATTGCAGCCCCGACCTTGGTGGAGGCAACCTTGGTCAGCGAAGGCCGGGTCGGCCCTTCAATGCGGCTGGAACTTGATGATCTGCTGCGGACGATGGAGCCCGAGATCGTCCCTTTCACGGCCGAACTGGCCGAGATTGCCCAGGATGGCTGGCGCCGCTACGGCAAGGGCCGCCACCCGGCCAGCCTCAACCTCGGCGACTGCTTCGCCTATGCCCTGGCCAGGCACCGCAACGAGCCAATTCTTTTCAAGGGCACCGATTTCGCCCGCACCGATGTGAAAGCGGCGCTGTAACCGATGCCCGAACTGCTGATCGAGCTCTTCTCCGAGGAAATCCCGGCCCGCATGCAGGCCCGGGCGGCGGAGGATTTCGCCCGCCTGCTCCAGGCCGAGCTGCGCCCGCTGATGCCGGAGGCGCCGCGTCCCCTTTCCGGCCCCCGCCGCATCGCCCTGCTCGGCGAGATGGCCGCCCGCGCCGAAACGCCCGGCAAGGAGGAGCGCGGCCCGCGCCGCAACGCCCCGCCCCAGGCACTGGATGGCTTCCTCCGCAAGCACAACGCCACCCGCGACCAGCTGAGGGAGGAGGGCGACTTCTGGGTCCTCGCCAGGCCCGGCGAGGTGACGCTGGCCGAGGAGCTGCTCGCCCGCGCCGTGCCCGCCGTGCTGCGCGGCTTCCCGTGGCCGAAATCCATGCGCTGGGGCAGCAGCGACTTCGCCTGGGTCCGCCCGCTGCAGCGGGTGCTCTGCCTGTTCGACGGCCGCCCCGTCCGCTTCCCCCTGGCCCATGGCGAGGACCAGGTGCATGGGATCACGGCCGATGACCTGACCGAGGGCCACCGCATCCTGGCCGGGACGGAGCCCTTCGCCGTCGCCTCCTTCGCCGGGTACGAGGCGGGGCTGCGGGAGCGCCACGTCATCGCCGATGCGGCGGAGCGGGAGCGGCTGATCGAGAGCGGCATCGCCGAGCTCGCCGGCCGCGAGGGGTTGGAGGTCGTCCCCGACCGCGGCCTGCTCGCCGAGGTGGCCGGGCTGGTCGAATGGCCGGTGCCGCTGCTCGGCTCCATCGACGCAGCCTTCATGGACCTGCCGCCGGAGGTCATGCGCACCACCATGCGGGTGAACCAGCGCTACTTCGCGCTGCGCCGCCCGGACGGAAGCCCCGCCCCGCGCTTCGCCCTCGTCGCCAACATCATCCCCGAGGATGGCGGCGCGGCCATCATCGCCGGCAATGAGCGCGTGCTGCGCGCCCGCCTAGCCGATGCGCGCTTCTTCTGGGACCAGGACCGCAAGCAGCGGCTGGAGGACTTCCTGCCGAGGCTGGAGTCCGTCGTTTTCCACGCGAAGCTCGGCACCCAGGGCGAGCGGGTGCGGCGGCTGGAGCGGCTGGCGGGGCTGATCGCCCCCTATCTTGGCGCCGACCCGGCGCTGGCGGCGCGGGCGGGCCGGCTGGCCAAGGCCGACCTGGCGACCGGCATGGTCGGCGAGTTTCCGGAGGTCCAGGGCATCATGGGCCGCTACTACGCCCTGGCCGATGGCGAGGACCCGCGCATCGCCGAGGCGATCGGCGCGCATTACCGGCCGCTCGGCCCCGGCGATGCCGTGCCGGCCGAACCGGTCGCGGTCGCCGTGGCGCTGGCCGACAAGCTGGACCAGCTCGTTGGCTTCTTCGCGGCCGGCGAGCGGCCGACCGGCTCGGGCGACCCCTTCGCGCTCCGCCGCGCCGCCCTCGGCATCATTCGCATGATCCGGGAGGGCAGCTTGCGCCTCGGCCTCGCCGGGCTGATCGGCGAGGCCTTCTTCGGCTACCCGCAGGCCACCGGCAGTACCGCCAGCCCGGATTTCGGCATGGAGGTCGCCACCGAGAAGCTCAATACCGGCTTCCGGCCGCCTGCCGGCTCGCCGCACCCGCCCATGGTCGCCGCCTTCGCCGCCGGGGTGCTCGACTTCCTCACCGACCGCCTGCGCGTCCAGCTCCGCGCCGAAGGCGCCCGCCACGACCTCGTCGCCGCGGTCTTCGGCGCCACGCCCGATGACGACCTCGTGCGCCTGCTCGCCCGCGCCGCGGCGCTCGAGACCATGCTGGCGACGCCCGACGGCGCCAACCTCCTCGCCGCCTACAAGCGCGCCGCCAACATCCTCCGCATCGAGACGCGGAGGGACGGCCCGCATGACGGCCCGGTCGAGCCTGGCCTGCTCGCCCTCCCCGCCGAGGCCGCCCTGGCCGAGGCCGTCGAGGCCCGCTCGGCCGAGGTCGCCGCCGCCCTGGGGCGGGAGGACTTCCTCGCCGCCATGGCCGCCCTCGCCACGCTCCGCGCCCCGCTGGACGCGTTTTTTGAGACCGTGATCGTGAACGACCCGGAGCCGAAACTGCGCACCAACCGTTTGCGTTTGCTCCGCCGTCTCTGCGCCTCCATGGAGGCGGTCGCGGACGTCTCAAAAATCGAAGGTTGAATTGCCGCCGGAATGGCACACTCTCGGCCCTGACCGGCGTCCCGTCGCCTCGCCAACACAAGGAACTCGCCCGTGAGCAAGTGGGTCTACAGCTTCGGTGCCGGCCACAACGAAGGCAAGGCCGAGATGCGCAACCTGCTCGGCGGCAAGGGCGCCAACCTGGCCGAGATGGCCAGCATCGGCCTGCCCGTCCCGCCCGGCTTCACCATCACCACCGAGGTCTGCACCTACTACTACGACAACGGCAAGCAGTACCCGCAGGAGCTGAAGGACCAGGTCGCCGCCGCCCTCGCCCTGATCGAGCAGGCCGTCGGCATGCGCTTCGGCGACCACCGCAAGCCCCTCCTCGTCTCCGTCCGCTCCGGCGCCCGCGTCTCCATGCCGGGCATGATGGACACGGTGCTGAACCTCGGCCTCAACGACGAGACGGTGGACGGCCTCGCCGCCGCCTCCGGCGACCCGCGCTTCGCCTGGGACAGCTACCGCCGCTTCATCCAGATGTTCGGCAGCGTCGTGCTCGGCGTCGACCACCACCGCTTCGAGGAGATCATCGAGGAGGTGAAGCTCGCCCGCGACGTCCTCGAGGACACGCAGCTCACCGCCGATGACTGGAAGACGGTGGTCACCGGCTACAAGGAGATGGTGGCCCAGGTCACCGGCAAGCCCTTCCCGCAGGACCCGGAGGCGCAGCTCTGGGCGGCGATCGGCGCCGTCTTCGGCTCCTGGATGAATGCGCGCGCCAATACCTACCGCCGCCTGCACGACATCCCCGCCAATTGGGGCACGGCGGTCAACGTCCAGGCCATGGTCTTCGGCAATATGGGCGAGGATTGCGCGACCGGCGTCTGCTTCACCCGTGACCCCTCGACGGGCGAGAACATCTTCTACGGCGAGTACCTCATCAACGCCCAGGGCGAGGATGTGGTGGCCGGCATCCGCACGCCGCAGCCCATGGCGCAGCTCAAGGCGAAGCCGAGCGAGCGCAGCATGGAAGTCGCCATGCCGAAGGCCTACCAGGAGCTCGTCGCCGTCCGCGCCAAGCTCGAGGCGCACTACGCCGACATGCAGGACATCGAGTTCACGGTCCAGCAGAACAAGCTCTACATGCTGCAGACCCGCAACGGGAAGCGCACCGCCGCCGCCTCGCTGAAGATCGCCGTCGACATGGCACGCGAGGGGCTGATCGACCAGACCGAGGCGATCAAGCGCGTGAACCCCTCGGCGCTCGACCAGCTGCTGCACCCGACGCTCGACCCGAAGGCGCCGCGCCGGCTGCTCGCCAAGGGCCTGCCGGCGAGCCCGGGCGCGGCCAGCGGCGCCGTCGTCTTCTCGGCCGATGAGGCGGAGGCCCGCGCGGCGAAGGGCGAGGCCGTCATCCTCGTCCGCATCGAGACGAGCCCGGAGGACATCCACGGCATGCATGCCGCGCGGGGGATCCTGACGACGCGCGGCGGCATGACGAGCCATGCGGCGGTCGTCGCCCGCGGCATGGGCCGGCCCTGCGTCGCCGGCGCCGGCGGCGTCACGGTCGATTATTCCTCGCAGATGCTGATGGCCGGCGGCCAGACCATCCGCGGCGGCGAGATCATCACCCTCGACGGCGCGACCGGCGAAATCTTCATCGGCTCCGTCGCCATGGTGGAGCCGCAGCTCTCCGGCGACTTCGCCACGCTGATGGAGTGGGCCGACGGCGTGCGCCGCCTCAGGGTCCGCGCCAATGCGGAGACGCCGCTCGACGCCGACACGGCGCGCAAATTCGGCGCCGAAGGGATCGGCCTCTGCCGGACGGAGCACATGTTCTTCGACCCGGAGCGCATCGGCGCGGTGCGGCAGATGATCATGGCGGAGACGGAGGGAGGCCGGCGCGAGGCGCTCTCCCGCCTGCTGCCCTTCCAGCGGGCCGACTTCATCGAACTGTTCCGCATCATGGCGGGGCTGCCGGTGACGATCCGCCTGCTCGACCCGCCGCTGCACGAGTTCCTGCCGCACAGCGCGTCGGAGATCGCCGATGTGGCCGTCTCCCTCGGCACCGACCCGGCGACGATGCAGCGCCGCGCGGCCGACCTCTCCGAGGCCAACCCGATGCTCGGCCACCGCGGCTGCCGGCTCGGCATCTCCTACCCCGAAATCTACGAAATGCAGGCCCGCGCCATCTTCGAGGCCGCCGTGGCGACGGCCAAGGAGACGGGTGCGGCGCCGGTGCCGGAGATCATGATCCCCCTCGTCGCCACCCGCCGCGAGCTGGAGATCACCCGCGCGCAGGTCGACAAGGTGGCGAAGGAGGTCTTCGCCGAGACCGGCCAGACGATCGAGTACTATGTCGGCACGATGATCGAGCTGCCGCGTGCCGCGCTGATCGCCGACAGGATCGCCGAGGTCGCCGACTTCTTCAGCTTCGGCACCAACGACCTGACGCAGACCACCTTCGGCCTCTCCCGCGACGATGCCGGCAAGTTCCTCCCCCTCTATGTCGAGAAGGGCATCCTGCCGAAGGATCCCTTCGTCTCCATCGACCCCGAGGGCGTCGGCGCGCTGGTCAAGATCGCCAAGGAGAAGGGCCGCGGGGTGAAAAGCGACCTCAAGCTCGGCATCTGCGGCGAGCATGGCGGCGACCCGGCCTCCATCCAGTTCTGCGAGGAGGCCGGGCTCGACTATGTCTCCTGCTCGCCCTACCGCGTCCCCGTCGCCCGCCTGGCGGCAGCGCAGGCGGCCCTGTCGGGCGGCGGCGACCGCACCGCCTGAACGCAGCCCGGCCCAGGCCGGGTTCCGGCCTGGCGAGGGGAGTTCGAGGGGATCGAACGCACTGCGTCCGATCCCTTCGTCAGCTGTTTTGGGAGGCGCCTTGCCGGCTTGCGAGGCCGTAGGGCAGGGCAGCGAAGCCCCTGAGCCTCCCCTCCACCGCCGCGAAGGCGCTCCGGTCGGCCTGGCTCAGCGGCGCATCGGGCGTGCCGGTGCGATGGGCCAAGTAGCGCGCCACGCTCCCCGCCCCCCGCCCCCCGCCGATGCGCGGCCGCAACCAGGCCGGCCTCGGTCAGCGGCACCGCCTGCCCGTCGAGTCCCGTGACGGTGCTGCCTGCCCGCGCCAGGCTGCCATTGCGGTCGAGCTGCTGCTCGGCGCGGCGGAGATAGGCCGCCATCGCGGCTTCCTGCGCCGGCGCGCTCGCCAGGAAATCGGCCTCGGAGCGCACGCCGTTCCGCGCCGCGAGCGCGGTCCATCGCCCGCCCGCATCCTGCCAGCCGAGGTCGCGCAGCGCCTGGGGCGTGATCTGGTAACGGCCAAGGGCGCCCGAGGTCGGGTTGCGCGCCCCGAGCCCCTGGTCGGGCGCGCGGGCACTGCTCTCGGCGAAGGCGATGCGGGCGCGGAAGGCATTCTCCGCAAGCCGCGGCGCCGGGGTGGGCAGGCGGGCCGGTGGCCCGGCCCCTTCCATGGCGCGGGCCATCGCCTGTTTGAAGGCATTCGCCTTGGCCGTGCGCAGCGCCGCGCCGCCCGGCCTGGCGATGCCGCCCTGGGCGATGCCTGTGGTCCTGTCCATCGCCCGGAGCATGCAGCCGCGAAGCTTAACCGACCGTTCCACCCCGCATGGGCAACCCCCGCCCCGCCCATCCCGTTGGCCGGGCAAGGAGGAAACCCCCATGTCCGACGACCAGCCGACCCCCCAGCCGCCGCAACGCCAGGACCGCCAGCCCGGCCTCACCACGGAGATGACGCCCCGCCCGCAGGACCGGATGGAGCATTGGCGCGCCAGCGACAAGCTCGCCGGCAAGACCGCGCTGGTCACCGGCGGCGATTCCGGCATCGGCCGCGCCGTTGCCATCGGCTTCGCCAAGGAGGGCGCCGACGTAGTGATCCTCTACAAGGACGAGCATGAGGATGCCGAGGAGACGAAGCGGCTGATCGAGGCGGAGGGCCGCCGCTGCACCGCCATCGCCGGCGATATCGGCGACCGCGGCTTCGTCCACCGCGCCGTGGCCGAGGCGGCGCAGGCGCTCGGCGGCCGCATCGACATCCTGGTGAACAACGCCGCCGAGCAGCATATCAGCGGCGACTTCGCCGAGATCCCGGAGGACCAGGTGGAGCGCACCTTCCGCACCAACATCCTCGGCATGTTCTGGGTGACGCGGGCGGCGCTGGCGCACATGCCGAAGGGCGGGGCCATCGTCAATTCCACCTCGGTCACCGCCTACAAGGGCAGCCCGGGGCTGATCGACTATGCCTCAACCAAGGGCGCCATCCTCGCCTTCACCCGCAGCCTGTCGCAGCAGCTCTACCCGTCGCGGCAGATCCGGGTGAATGCCGTGGCGCCCGGCCCGATCTGGACGCCGCTGATTCCGGCGAGCTTCGACGAGGAAAGCACGGCGAAGCACGGCCAGTCCTCCGGCATGGGCCGCCCCGGCCAGCCCGACGAATGCGCGCCGAGCTACATCTTCCTCGCGGCCGAGAGCGACAGCAGCTACATCAACGGCCAGGTGCTGCACCCGAATGGCGGCACGGTGGTGAACGGCTAGGGGCACGTACCGCCGCCATTGCAACGCCGCCGCCGGCATGATCCGATCCTTCCGGTACCCGCGCCCATCAGCGGAGACCGGGAGGATCAACCATGCAGAGACGCGCCTTCATCGGCGGCCTGGCCGGCCTGCCGCTCGCCGCCCCCGCCATCCGGCCCGCCGGGGCCCAGGCCGGCTTCCCCGACCGCCCGCTCGCCATGGTGTTGGCCTTTCCGGCCGGCGGCGGCACGGATGCCGCGGCGCGGCCGCTCGCCCGGATCATGGAGAAGTATCTCGGCCAGCCGGTGGTGGTCAGCAACCGCCCCGGCGCCTCGGGCGAGATCGGCTTCACCGAGCTCGCCCGCAGCAAGCCGGACGGCTACACGATCGGCTTCATCAACACGCCGACCATCGTCACCATCCCGCTCGAGCGGCCGCAGGCGCGCTTCCGGCTCGACGACTTCGCACCGATCCTCAACATCGTCGACGATCCCGGCGCCATCTGGGTGCGGCCCGACAGTCCGCTGCGCGACGTCGCCGGGCTGGTGGAGGAGGCCCGGCGCCGCCCCGGCCAGATCAGCTACGGCACCTCCGGCATCGGCTCCGACGACCATCTCGCGGTCCTCGCCCTGGAGCGCGTCACCGGCACGAAATTCCTGCACGTCCCCTTCGCCGGCGGCGCCCCGGTCCGCACCGCCACGCTGGGCCGGCAGATCGACCTCGCGGTGACGAATATCGGCGAGGCGATCGGCGATTTCCGCCAGGGCCAGCTTCGCCCGCTCGGCCAGATGGGCACCGCGCGCTGGCCGGTGATGGCGGATGTGCCGACCTTCCGCGAGCAGGGCTTCGACGTGGTCGAGGGCTCGATGCGCGGCCTCGCCGCCCCGGCCGGCCTGCCTCGCCCGGTGCTCGACCGGCTGGTGGATGCCGCCCGCCGCGCGGCGGAGGACCCGGAATGGGTCGCCACCGCCACCCAGCTCGCCCTGCCGCTCCGCCTGCTCGGGCCGGACGAGTATCGCGGCGAGCTGGTGGCGATGCAGGCGCAGTACGAGAAGCTCTGGGCCGCCCATCCCTGGAAGGAATGAGCCGGGCGCTCCTCACCCCGGACCGGACAGGCGGGCCGCCAGGAACTCGGCCAGCACCTCGACCTTGGCCGGCCGGTGGCGCGCGGTCGGCGTGACGAAGTAAAGGCCGCCGGCCGCCATCCGCCAGCCGGGGAGCACCACCTCGACCCGCCCCGCCGCGAGGTGCTCCGCCGCCACGAAATCCGGCATCTCGGCGATGCCGAGCCCGTCCAGCAGGGTCGGCAGCAGGGCATCCACATTCGTCACCCGCAGCGGGCCGGTCGGGGTGACCGCAACCTCCTCGCCACCGGGCCCGAGGAAGCGCCAGGCCTCGCCCCGGGCGCGGTAGGCGTAGCCGAGGCAGCGATGCGCCGCGAGCTCCCGCGGATGCTGCGGCCGCCCGTGGCGGGCGAGATAGGCCGGCGCGGCCACGACCATCCGCGCCACCGGGCAGAGCCGCCGCGCCACCAGCGAGGAGTCCTCGAGCACCGCGATGCGGAGCGCCGCATCGAACCCCTCGCCGACCAGGTCGGTCACGGCATCGCCGAGATGCAGGTCGAGGGCGACATCCGGGTAGTGCCGCAGGAATTCCGGCAGGATCGGCGCGACCCGGCGCAGCCCGAAGGACATCGGCACCGCGAGCCGGACCAGGCCGCGCGGCTGGCTCGCCAGCTCTCGCCCGGCGGCCTCCGCCTCCTCCGCCTCGCTGCGGGCCCGCGCCGCGCGCTCGGCGACGATGCGGCCGAGATCGGTCAGCGCCAGGCGGCGGGAGCTGCGGTTGAAGACCCGGCCGCCCAGCCGCCCCTCCAGCCGCGCCACCGCACGGGAGACCGTCGCCACCGAGACGCCGAGGGACCGTGCCGCGGCGGCGAAGGAGCCCTCCTCGGCCAGCGCCGCGACCATCGCCAGCCCTTCGAAATCCGGCAGCCTCGGCATCTGCAATTCTGCAAGGATGGTTTGCAATCCTTTCTATTTTGACGGGATCGCCCTGGCCACATCTTCCTCGCAGTTCTTCCAGAGGAGTTGCAGACATGGCTCGCAAGCTTGAAGGCAAGGTCGCGGTCGTCACCGGCGGCACCACCGGCATCGGCCTCGCCACCGCCCGGCGCTTCGCCGCGGAGGGCGCCCGGGTCTTCGTCACCGGCCGGCGCGAGGCGGAGCTCGCCGCCGCGGTCGCGGCGATCGGCCCGAACGCCACCGGCATCCAGGCGGACTCGGCCATCCTGGCCGACCTCGACCGGCTCTATGCCCGGGTGAAGGCCGAGGCCGGGCGCATCGACGTGCTCTTCGCCAATGCCGGCGGCGGCTCCTTCCTGCCGCTCGGCTCGATCACCGAGGCGCAGTTCGACGACACCTTCGGCCGCAACGTGAAGGGCGTGCTCTTCACCGTGCAGAAGGCGCTGCCGCTGCTGGTGGACGGCGCCTCGGTCATCCTCACCGGCTCGACCGCGGCCAGCGGCGGGACGGCGGCCTTCAGCGTCTATGCCGCCTCGAAGGCCGCGGTGCGCGCCTTCGCCCGCAACTGGATCCTCGACCTGAAGGAGCGCCGCATCCGGGTGAACGTGCTCAGCCCCGGCCCGACGCGCACCCCAGGCCTGGTCGGGCTGGCCGGACCTGATGCCGCGCAGCAGGAGGGCCTGCTCGACCACATGGCCAGCCTCGTCCCGCTCGGCCGCGTCGGCGAGACGGACGAGGTGGCCCGGGCCGCGCTGTTCCTCGCCTCCGACGACGCCAGCTTCGTCACCGGTGCGGAGCTCTTCGTCGACGGCGGCCAGCGCCAGGTCTGAGCCGGCCGGCGCTCAGAGGAAGCGGAGCGCGACGAACCCCGCCACGATCCCGGCGGCGGCGCCGGTCGTCACCAGGGTCAGCCGCCGCTCGATGAAGTCGCGGATCGGCGGCCCGTAGCGCCGCAGCAGGAAGGCGAGCAGGAAGAAGCGCGCCCCGCGCGTGACGATGCTCGCCAGCACGAAGATGAAGAAGTTGAACTGCGCCGCGCCCGAGGCGATGGTGACGATCTTGTAGGGGATCGGCGTCAGTCCCTTGATCAGGATCACCTGCGCCCCCCAGCGGTCGTACCAGTCCTGGAAGGTCGCCATCGCATCGGCATGGCCATAGGCGCGCAGCACCGGCACCGCCAGCGCGTCGAAGAGCCAGAAGCCGATCGCATAGCCGAGCACGCCGCCGAGCACCGAGGCGACGGTGCAGATCGCCGCATAGCGATAGGCGAGCTCCGGCCGGGCGATGCACATTGGGATCAGCATCGCGTCCGGCGGGATCGGGAAGACGCTGCTCTCCGCGAAGCTGACGCCTGTGAGATAGGCCGGCGCCCGGCGGTGCCCCGCCAGCGCCAGGACGCGATCATAGAGGGCTCGCAGCATCATCCAGTCCCGACCGGTGGAGGGCGGCCCTTCGCACTTCCGACGCCGCGGCGCAATTCACGGGACGCGGCCCCGCCCCAGGAGCATGTGCACGGCAGCAGCCATGCACCCCGCGCGGTTGCCCCGCCGGGGCCCGCAATGCTCTCATGGCGCCGACCGGAGAGGAACGCCCATGCCCGTATCGACCCGGCTGTCCGTCGCCCTGCTGCTCGGCTGCGGCGTGGTCGCCGCCGCCCTCGCCATGGGCCTGCGGCAAAGCCTCGGCCTCTTCCTCGCGCCGATGACGACGGCGCAAGGCTGGGGCGCCAGCGGCTTCGCCTTCGCCATCGCGCTGCAGGTGCTGTGCAACGGCCTCACCCAGCCGATCTGGGGCCAGGTGGCGGACCGCATCGGCGGCCGGACGGTGGTGATGATCGGCGCCCTGCTCCAGGCCGTGGCGCTGGCCGGCATGGCGCTCTCGCCGAGCCTCTTCTGGTTCACCGTCTTCGCCGGACCGGTGATGGGCTGCGCCGTCTCCGCCGCCGGCATGCCGGTGATCATGGCGAGCCTGACGCGGCTGCTGCCGGAGAACCTGCGTGGCCGTGCCACCGGCCTCGGCACGGCCGGCTCCTCCTTCGGGCAGTTCCTGGTGGTGCCGATCGTCGCCTGGGGCCTCGCCGCCGCCGGCTGGCAATGGGCGCTGCTCGCCATCGCCGCCGCCTCGCTGCTGATGATCCCGCTCGCCCTCCCGCTGAACGACCAGGCCGCCGGCTCGGCCCCCGGCGCCGCGCCGGAGGAGAGCGCCATGGTCGCCCTCCGCCGCGCGCTGCGCGACCCGACCTTCTGGTTTCTCTCCTTCGGCTTCTTCGTCTGCGGCCTGCATGTGAGCTTCATGGCCGTCCATCTGCCGGGCTTCGTGGCGAGCTGCCACCTGCCGCTCGGCGTCGGCGCCGCGGCGATCAGCCTGATCGGGCTGTTCAACATCGCCGGCTCCCTCATCGCCGGGGAGCTGTCCGGCCGCTGGCGCCGGCGGGAGCTGCTGGTGATCATCTACGCCGCCCGCGGCGTGCTGATCGGCGGCTTCATGCTGGTCGAGAAGACGACGGCGAGCGTGCTGATCTTCTCCGCCATCATGGGCCTGCTCTGGCTCTCGACCGTGCCGCCGACCGTCGCCCTCTGCGCCCGCAACTACGGCACGCGCTGGCTGGCGACGATCTTCGGCCTGGTCTTCCTCGGCCACCAGGTCGGCGGCTTCGCCGGCGCTTGGCTCGGGGGCCTCTTCTTCGACCTCGACGGCAACTACGACCGGATGTGGCTGCTGGCGACGGTGGCCGCCTTCGCCGGCGCCGGGTTCTCGGCGCTCTGCCGCGACGGCGCCCCGGCCCCGACGGCGCCGTCCCGGCCGGTCGGGCGGGTGGCGGAGGCGTGAGGGGGAAGCTCCGCCGTGGCCGGCACGATCTGGCATTCCCACATTGCCGTCTCGCTTGACGGCAAGATCGCCCGCCCGGACGGGTCCGTGGACGATTGGCTGGCAGCCGACTATCCGGCCGAGGATTTCGGCTTCGAGGCCTTCCTCGCCGGCGTCGACGCGATCCTCATGGGGCGCGGGACCTATGATGCGATTCGGCGCTTCGGCGACTGGCCTTACCCCGGCAAGCCCACGATCGTCCTGACAAGCCGCCCGCTGGAGGCGGCGCCACCGGGCGTCGAGGCTCGCGCCGGCGACCCGGCCGCCATCGCCGCCGAGTTGGAGGCCCGTGGGTGCCGCCGCGTCTGGATCGAGGGTGGCGGCCAGCTCATCCGCTCGATGATCGCGGTCGGCAAGCTGGACCGGCTCGAGATGGCCGTGATCCCGCTCATCCTGGGTGATGGCATCCCGCTCTTTCCGCCAGGCACCGGCGAGCTCAAGCTTCGGCTCCTCCATTGCGAAACCAAGGCGAAGGGCGCCCTTCACCTAGTCTATGAACGCCTGAACCGCCCCGTCACCGGCGCCTAGCGCAAGCTCCGTTCAGGTGGACGCCTCGTCGGAGGTATTTGACCTGTGTCGCCCGAAATTCGCCGCGCCCTCGCCGCGCCGCAACATCGAATCCCTGTGGCCCCGCCGCTGCTCCCGGTCCAGCCTTTCTCCGGAGCATGGGAGGGAGGGACCAGCCGATGACCTCACGTCGATCCTTGCTTGCTCGCAGATCGTCCTCGGCAGCGACTACCCCTACCCTTGGGTGCTGAAGCCGGTCGGCCACATCATGGCCTGCGCCTCGTTCAACGACCGCCACAAGGCCGGCGCGCTCGACGAGACGGCGGCGCGGCTGCTGACGATCGGCGCCGAAGGCCGGGATTTAGCCTCTCCCCGGCAACCCCCGCTTGGCCTTATGGCTATCCCCTGTCTGACGGACCAGGCGAGGGGAGGAGCATGCGGGCAACCGATGCGGCGAAGCTGGCACGGATTCTCGGCCTGCTCGGCTCCGACCACCCCGGCGAACGCGCCGCGGCCGGCGAAGCCGCGCATCGCCTCGTCACCCGCCTTGGCCTCCGCTGGGAAGACATCCTCGCCTCGCCGCCCAAGAAGCTCCCGCGCCTGCCGCCCTCAGCCTCGCATGACGCGCTCGACGCCGCCCAATCCCGCCTGCGGCAGTCCATGCGCGAGAATGCCGACCTCCGCCGCCGCATCACCCAGTTGCAGCGCCGGATCGAGGTCATGCACCAGCGGCAGCCACCGCCGCCGCCGGGGGAGGATTAGCCGAACACCTCCGCCCAGGCGCCCATCAGCGCCGCATCCATCTCCTCCATCGTCGCCAGCACGCCGAGCCGGTGCAGGCTCGTGACCCCGTGCTGGCTGATGCCGCATGGCACGATGCCGCCGAAATGGCCGAGGTCCGGGTCGACATTCACCGCCACGCCATGCCAGCTCACCCAGCGCGTCACCCTGACGCCGATGGCGGCGATCTTGTCCTCCGTCCCCCGCGCGCGGTCCTCCACCCAGATGCCGACGCGCCCCTCCCGCCGCTCGCCGCGGATGCTGAAGCGCCAGAGCGCCCGGATCAGCCATTCCTCGAGGGTGTGGACATAGGCCCGCACGTCCCGCCCCCACCGGGTGAGGTCGAGCATCACATAGGCCGTCCGCTGCCCCGGCCCGTGATAGGTCCACTGCCCCCCGCGCCCCGCCCGGAAGACCGGGAAGCGCGGGTCGACCAGCCCCTCCGGCGTCGCCGATGTCCCGGCGGTGTAGGTCGGCGGGTGCTCGACCAGCCAGACCAGCTCCTCCGCCGATCCGGCGCGGATGGCGGCGACCCGCTCCTCCATCCGGGCGAGCGCCGCCTCGTAGGGCGTCAGCCCCTCCGCGATCTCCCAACGTGGAAGCCCTGTTGCGACCGGCGCGTTCATCGTCTATACGCCCCGCCTCGCCCCGGTTTGCGGTCGTGGCGGAATGGTAGACGCGCCAGCTTGAGGTGCTGGTGGGGGAAACCCCGTGGAAGTTCGAATCTTCTCGACCGCACCATCCGACCTGGCATCCTTCCCTAAGCATCTGGCAGGCCGCTCACATAGAGTGCCGATGTGGCCGGCGCCATGGCCCTAGCCCGGCGGCGCGATCCGTTCGAACAGGTGCTCGTAGCGCAGCACCAGCCCCTCGCCATCTACCACCAGGTCGGCCTCGAAGCCCCGTGACAGGCCGAGATCGACATAGCGCAGCCGCCCCGGCCCCTGCCGGTCGTAGCGCTGGCTCGAGCGGGCCACGGTCAGCGCCGGCCCGTCGATGAAGGCGGTGTCCAGGGCGAGGCTTGCCCCGGCCCCGTCCGGCGTCCGCCGGATGGGAAAGCTGTTGCAGAACGGCGTGACGGAAAGATCGGGCTCCTCCGCCCCGTCGAGGTCCGGGCGCGCCAGGCCATCCACCAGCCAGCCCGTCCCGGCCCGCTCCAGCCGCAGCACCCCGTGGCCCCGTGCGCCCCAGCGCTCGACGGTGACGGATTGCGCCCGCCAGGCGCGGTCCAGCCGCCAGCGATGGTCGAGGCGATAGCCGCCCTCCTCCAGCCCGATCACCGTCGAGACCGCCGTGACGGCGCCGGGCTCGATCCGGAGTTCCAGCCGCTCCAGGCCTTCAGCATCGGTCCGCCGCCAGTAAAGGATCGAACTGTCCATCGCCTGCGCGCCTCCGGCACAGCAGGCCCACATCGCCGGGTGGAACGGAAGGGGGACCCCGCCTTGGGCCGCAGCGCGCCCCCGGCTAGACTGGGGCGCGTTCAGGGGGACCCAGCATGGACGAGGATTTCCGCAAGGCCGCGCTCGACTACCACCGCCACCCGCGGCCCGGAAAGCTGGCGATCGAGCCGACCAAGCGCATGGCGACGCAGCGCGACCTCGGCCTCGCCTATTCCCCGGGCGTCGCCGCTGCCTGCGAGGAGATCGCCGCCAACCCCGACGCCGCCTGGGACTACACGACGCGCGGCAACATGGTCGCCGTCATCTCGAACGGCACGGCGGTGCTCGGGCTGGGCGCCATCGGCGCGCTCGCCTCGAAGCCGGTGATGGAGGGCAAGGCCGTCCTCTTCAAGAAATTCGCCGGCATCGACTCCATCGACATCGAGGTCGAGGAGCGCGACCCATCGAGGCTGATCGAGGTCATCGCCGCGCTCGAGCCCTCCTTCGGCGCCATCAATCTCGAGGACATCAAGGCCCCCGAATGCTTCGAGGTGGAGAGCCGGCTGCGCGAGCGCATGCGCATCCCCGTCTTCCATGACGACCAGCACGGCACCGCCATCATCGTCGCCGCCGCCATCCGCAACGGGCTGCTGCTGCAGGGCAAGCGGATCGAGGAGGTGAAGCTCGTCAACACCGGCGGCGGCGCAGCGGCGCTCGCCTGCCTCGACCTGCTGGTGACGATGGGCCTGAGGCGCGAGAACGTCACCGTCTGCGACATCGCCGGCGTGGTCTACGAGGGCCGCGCGGAGCAGATGGACCCCTTCAAGGCCCGCTACGCCCGGCAGACCGATGCCCGCAGGCTGGAGGAGGTGCTGGAGGGCGCCGATGTCTTCCTCGGCCTCTCCGCCCCGCGCGTGCTGAAGGCCGAATGGCTGTCGAAGCTCGGCCCCAGGCCCCTGATCCTGGCGCTCGCCAACCCCGAGCCGGAGATCCTGCCCGAGGCCGTCCGCGCCGCCCGGCCCGACGCCATCGTCGCCACCGGCCGCACCGACTACCCGAACCAGGTCAACAACGTCCTCTGCTTCCCCTTCATCTTCCGCGGCGCCCTCGATGTGGGTGCGACGACGATCAACGAGGCGATGAAGGTCGCCGCGGCGGATGCCATCGCCGCACTCGCCCGCGTCGAGGCGAGCGAGGTGGTGGCGGCGGCCTATGGCGGCCACGCCCCCGTCTTCGGCCCCGACTACATCATCCCGAAGCCCTTCGACCCTCGCCTGATCCTCGAGGTCGCTCCCGCCGTCGCCCGCGCCGCCATGGCGAGCGGCGTCGCCCGGCGCCCGATCACCGATTTCGCGCATTACCGGCGCGAGCTGGAGCGTTTCGTCTTCCGCTCCGGCAACCTGATGCGGCCGATGTTCGAGGCGGCGAAGGGCAGCCCCCGCCGCGTCGCCTATGCCGAGGGCGAGGACGAGCGCGTGCTGCGCGCCGTGCAGACCATCCTCGACGACGGCATCGCCGAGCCCGTCCTGCTCGGCCGCCGCGCGGTGATCGAGGAGAAGGCCCGCGCCATGGGCCTGCGCATGGATTTCTCCGAATCCGTCCGCGTGATCGACCCGGGCGCCGATGCGGAGGCCTTCGGCCCGCTGCTCGCCCGCTACCAGGCCAAGGTCGGCCGCCGCGGCGTCCCGCCCGAGGCCGCCGCCCGCCGCCTCCGCACCGACCCCAATGTCGCCGCCGCCATGCTGCTCGAGTCCGGCGCCGTCGATGCCGCCCTCATCGGCAGCAGCGGCAATTGGATGGACCAGTGGCACGACGCCTATTCCATCATCGGCAAGCGGCCGGACGTGGCGCGCGTCTATGCCCTCTCCGCCGTCATCGTCTCCGGCGTCACGCTCTTCTTCGTCGACACCCATCTGCTGGTCGAGCCGACGCCGGAGCAGGTAGCCGAGATGACGCTGCTGGCCGCCGAGCAGGTCGAGGCCTTCGGCATCACGCCGAAGGTGGCGCTGCTCAGCCACTCCTCCTTCGGCGCCTCCAACGCGCCGACGGCGCGCACCATGCGCCAGGCGCTGCCCCTCATCCGCAGCCGCGCGCCCGGCCTCGAGGTGGATGGCGAGATGCATGCCGATGCCGCCCTCGTGCCCGCCATCCGCGCCCGCGCCGTGCCGGACTCGCCGCTGACGGACACGGCCAATCTGCTCGTCTTTCCCAACCTCGATGCGGCCAATATCAGCTTCAACCTGGTGAAGGCGGCGGCCGACGGCCTCCAGCTCGGCCCGATGCTGCTCGGGATGAAGCAGCCGGTGCATGTGCTGGTGGCGAGCGTCACCGCCCGCGGCATCGTCAACATGACGGCGCTCGCGGTGCACCAGGCGAATGGGCTCAAGGCCGGGGCGGGGTGAGGCGGGTCACTGCTTCACCCCGCCCATCCGCTCGACCTCGCGGAAAAGGCGGGTGCCGCTGATGCCCTGCCCCATGGTCAGCACCAGCTCCGCCCGCACATCCGGCGGCCGGCGCGGGTCGATGGCGATGAGCTGGATGCACTTCGACTGCTCGACGATCCTGCCCGGCATATCCACGATGCCTACGGCCGACTGCCCGGCCGGGTCGAGCATGGTCTGGTAGGCCGGCTTGCCCTCGCCCCCGCCGCCAGTCAGGCGCCCGATCCCGTAGCCCAGCGCCGCGCCGAAATAGGCGACCGGCGCCGTAACAGGGCCGGGACGGCAAGGATACGGTAACGGAAGCCGCTACTACCAAAGCGCCGGGGCGACGCACTATTCAGTGAGGCTGCGGTGCCGCCGCAGCCAGCACAACCATGACGCAGTGCTTGCTTCAGCAAGCAATGCCGGCCAGGCGATATTTTGCCCGGCCGGGAGCCGCCCTCACCGCGCCGTCGCCGTGATCCCGAGCATCCGCTGCACCTCGGCCGGCCCGCCCGCGGCCGCGCCGGAGAGCTCGCTGACCGGCACCGGCCTCGGCGGCTGCATGGTGATCGTCACCTCCTGCGCCTGGCCGCGCAGCAGCCGCTGCACCGCGGCCAGCACCGGCGCCACGGCGCCCGTGCCGCCCTGCATCGCGCCCGCCGCCTGGTTGGCCCAGGCATCGCGCACCGCCCGCTCCGGCCGCCGGCTGTCCCGCGCCTCGGCCGCCGCCAGCCGCCCCAGCAGCGACTGGTCGAGATAGCGCATGCTGAGCGAGACCAGGCGTGCGGCGGCGAATTTCTCCTCGGTCGAGCCATCGGGCGCGATGCCGTCCATGGTCAGCGACAGGCCGAAGGCCCCCGCATCCCGCACGCCGAGCAGCATCCCGACCAGCTCCAGCCGCCCCGCCGCCTGGTCGACCCGACTCTCCACCGAGAAATCCCCGGTCAGCGCCGTGTAGCCGAGGCGCTGCAGCCAGGGCGCGATCATCGCGAAGGGCTCCACCCGCAGCCCCTCGAGCGTGATCCGCCCGGTATCCGGCCCGCCCTGGCCGAGCGCCCCCGTCATCCGCATCGCCCCGAGCGAGCCAACCGCGGCATCGCCCTGCGTCACCGTCACCCCCTCGATCGAGGCGGTATAGGCCCCCGGCGGCCGCGGCGGCGTCTCCTTCTCGGCCAGCGCGCCGAGCGTGCCGGCGAGGTCGATGCCCTCCAGCGCCATGCGGGCGACCTTCACCCGGTCGGCGACGCCGCCCCCTTCCGGCACCAGCACGTCGAGCCCGGTGACGGTCGCCCGCCCCGCCCGCCCGGCCCGGTAGTCCTGCACCACGACCTCGGCGATGCCGACCGGCCGCTCGCCCTGCACCGCCAGCGCCTCCAGCCGGAGGTAGCCGAGGCTCATCTGGTCCGGCCGCAGCACCGCCCCCGGCGCCGGCTGCTGCACCGCCACGTCGCGGATCTCGACCCGGCCGACCGCGGTCACCTGGCCTTCCTTGCCGGTCAGGGTGACGGTCTGCGCGGTGAGGCCGGCGATGCCATCCGCCCGCGGCCGGTCGACGACCATCTCCTGCGCCGCGATCCGCTCGCCATCCGGCCTGCGGATCTCGGCATCCTGCATCCGCACCGCGCCGGTCGCGGCATTGGCGATGCTGGCCGTGCGGTAGGTGAGGCTCGTCCCCGTCCCGAGCATGGCGCGGAGCTGGCCGAGCGCGGCCGGCTCGTTCGGGGGCACGGGGGCGGGGGCGGCGGCCGGCGGCGTCGGAGCCGCCGGCCCGCTGCCTTCGCCGAATTTGTCGCCGCGCGGCGCGGGGGCTGGGGCAGGAACATCGGCCCGCGGCGCCCCCGGCGGCGGGTTGGCGAACTTGTCCACCCGCGGCGGCGCGGCGGGCGCGGGCGCCGGGCCGAATTTCCCGCCCGGCTGCTCCTGCGGTGCCCCCAGCGCCGGCGGCTTGACCTGGGCGAGGGCGAAGCCTCCGCCCAGCATCGCAACCATCCCGCCCAGCACTCCGACGCCCCGCAAGCCGCGCATCCCTGCCTCCGCCCAGATCATTGGGCGAGAGTTTCGCACGCCCTCGCCCGCCCCGCGTGCAATTTTGCGAAGGCGTGATGAATGTGGACGGCGGCGCGTCCGGGTCAGGGCATCGGCGGCAGCAGCACCACGGTCACGCTCCGCTCCACCGGCACCGCCCCGCGGGCGAAGGCGGCGCGGCGGGCCTCGGCGCGGATGCGGTCGCGCTCCACCCCGAGCTTGGCCAGCGCCTCCGCCACCGCCCCGGCGCGCTTCGCGGCGAGCTGCAGCCCGGCCTGGGCCCCGCCCTCCTGCTGGGCGGCATGGCCGAGCACGCAGAGCATCCGCTCCGGCTCCCGCCTCGCCCGGTCGGCCGCGGCTTCGAGATTGCTCAGCGCCTCCTTCCGGGGCTCGGCGGCGCCGCGGGGGAAGGGGATGGCGAAGGCATCGTCCTCCAGCTTCTCGGCGCCGATGCAGGAGAAGGGGCGGGGCTGCGCCCAGGCCCCCCTGGACAGGACGAGGCCTGGGAGGAGCAGGACGGCGGCGATCAGCGGGATCATCATGCGGCCACCAGCAGCCCCGCATCCCGGAGCCTGGCCAGCAGCGCCGGCGCATCGACGCCGGGATGGGCGGCGCGCAGCTCGGCCTCCGCCACATCCGGCCGGGCGAGCAGCCAGCCGGCCGCCTCCACCTCCGCGCCGGCGAGGGGCACGGTGCCGGCCGCCGTCTTCAGCACCCAGTCCGCCCCACGCCGCACCGGCTTCGTCCCCGGCGCCAGCACGCGGAAGGCGAGCGCATCCGCCTCCGCCGCCTGGGCCTCGCCGGCCGGGGCGATGCCGCGGGCGGCCAGCAGGTCATGCCCGCCGCGCTGGAAGCGGTAGTCGGCGACGAAGCGCTCCAGCACCTCCATGACCTTCGGCTCCCGGCAGAGCTCGGCGAGGCGCTGGCCGAGCGCCCCGGCGCGGCTGGTCAGCGCAAACTTCGCCGCCGCCGAGCCGTCCTGCCGCGGCAGGGGCTTGCGGAATTCGGGATCGTAGAGCGCCCGCTCGACCAGGATGTTGAGCAGGTCCATCCCGAGCGGCGCGTGCACGCCATAGGCGATGTGGACGGAGGCCGGCGCCTCGGCCAGCGCGTCGTGGTACCAGCCGCGCGGCAGGTAGAGCAGGTCGCCCGGCCGCAGCGTCACCTTCTCGCGCAGACGGCCCTTCTGCTGCTCGTGCTGCGCCTGGGCCATGCCGCGGAAGACGGGATGGGCAATTGGCCATTCCGCCCGGCCCTCCCAGAGGTTCCAGGTCTTCTCCCCCTCGACCTGCACGGCCCAGACCTCATGCGTGTCGAAATGGGCGGGGAAGGCCTTGTGGCTCTGCCAGGAGATGTAGACGTTCGCCTGCGCCTTGCCGAGCCCGGCCCCCTCCAGCGCGGCGGAGACGGCGGCGAGGCCCGGCGTCAGGCTGTCCACGTCGTTCATGACGATGCTGGCGCCGCGCTTCACCCAGTCCCGCACCTTCGGCGCCTCGGGCTGCAGCACCTGGGCGTTGTCCCGGCTGGTGGCGCGGCCGCAATACTGCTCGGGCGGCACCGGCGTGCCGTCCATCACCAGTTGGAGCGAATGGCCGGACCAGACATGCGTCATGTCCAGCAGCCGGTTGATCTGCCGCCAGGACAGGACATGGGCGAATTTCGCCGCCCCGCCCTGCACGTGCAGCGGCTTGCGGTCGTAATGCTCGGCGAAGAACCGCTCGGGCGTCACCGGGGCGAGCAGCTCGGCAAGGGTCATGGTCATGGTCCGGCGATGTAGCAGATCGGGCGCCGCAGCGGGACCATATCCCTTGGGCTTGCGGCAGCCGGCATAAGCCGCGAAGACAGGGGCCGGCAAACCTTGGGGGGATGCAACGGATGACCGAGCCGGCCCGGCTTGAACTGTTCCGCCTGGCGGAGGATGCGCTGCGCCGCCTGGCGCCCGCCCTGGTATCCTCCCATGGGGCGGAAGCCGCCCTCCTCCTCCGCGCCCTGCATGCCGAGGTGCCGACCGCCGAGCTCGCCGCGCCCGAGGCCGTCGCCGCCGCCGCGGCCAGCCTCTTCGCCCTGGCGCAGGAGCGGAAGCCGGGCGCCGCCCGCCTCCGCCTCATCCCGCCCGCCGCCGGCCAGGGGCCGCATGCGGTGGCGGAGATCGTTACCGACGACATGCCCTTCCTGGTCGACAGCGCCCTCGGCGCCCTGGCCCGGCAGGGCAGGGTGGTGCGCCAGCTCCTCCACCCCGTCGTGCCGGTGCGGCGCGATGCGGCCGGCCGCCTGCTCTCCCTCGGCGGCGAAGGCCACCCGGAGAGCATGATGCGCATCACCCTCGGCGCCGCGCCGACGGCGCTGCTGCCCGGCCTGCCGGCGGCCGCGCCGGACGACTGGGCCGGGCTCGAGGCCGCGCTGGCCCGGGCGCTGGCCGATACCCGCCGCGCCGTGGAGGACTTCCCCGCCATGGCCGCCCTCCTCGCCCGTACGGCGGAGGAGGTGGCGCCGCGCGCCGAGCCGGGCGCCATCGGCTTCCTCCGCTGGTTGGGCGAGGATAATTTCGTCCTGCTCGGCCATCGCCGCCTCGACCTCACGCCGGAGGGCGGGCTGCGCGCGGTGGAGGCTGAAAACCTTGGCCTGCTGCGCGATGCCGCCCTGCCGGTCTTCGACGTGCTGCGCGGCGAGGGCGCGCTGCCGCCCGCGCTGCGCGCCGCGCTCGCCGACAGCGCCGCCGTCTCCATCGCCAAGGCGAATATGCGGAGCACCGTCCACCGCCCGCAGCATGCCGATGTGGTGGTGACGGATGTGCTCGGCGCCGATGGGGAGGTGACCGGGCTGCGGCTCTTCCTCGGCCTCTTCGCGGCCTCGGCCTACAACCGCAACCCGCGCAGCATCCCGCTGCTGGCGGAGAAGGTCGCCCGCATCCTCGGCGCCGCCGGCTACGACCCGGAGGCGCATGACGGCCGTGCGCTCCGCAACATCCTCGACACCTGGCCGCGCGACGAGCTGTTCCAGGCGCCGGAGCCGCAGATCCTCGCCGCCGCCCGCCGCGCGCTCGACCTGCAGATCAGGCCGCGCCCGGCGTTGGTGCTGCGGCGGGATCCCTTCGGCCGCTTCATCTCGGCCATCGCCTGGCTGCCGCGCGACACCTTCGACACGCGGCTGCGCGAGCGCATCGGCGCCATGTTGGCGCGGGCCTGCGGCGGGCATCTGAGCGCCTGGTACATCGCGCTCGGTGATTCGCCGCTGGCGCGCGTCCACTACATCATCGGCACCGACCCGGCGCGGCTGGCCGAGCTCGACGAGGCGGCGCTCGAGGCGGCGGTCGCCCAGGCGGCACGCGGCTTCCCGGAGCGCCTATCCGAGGCGCTCGCCGCCGAACGGGGCGAGGCCGCGGCCGCCGCGCTGCTGGCCCGCTGGCAGGATGGCTTCCCGTCCGGCTACCGCGAGACGGCGACCGGCGCCGAGGGCGCGGCCGACCTGGCACTGGCCGAACGCGCCCTGGCCGAGGGCCGCCCCGCCGCGGCGCTGGCCCGGCCGCCGGGCGCGGCGGGCCTCGTGCTGCGGCTGGCCAATCCCGGCAGGCCGCTGCCGCTCGCCGATGCGCTGCCGCTCTTCGAAAGCCTCGACCTCCGCGCCATCGAGGAGTTGCCGCACCGCCTCACCCCCGCCGGGGCGGGCGAGGTCGTCCTGCACGTCTTCACCCTGGAGCCCGGTGCCGCCGCCGAGCCCGCCCGCTTCCCCGCCCTGCTGGAGGCGCTGGCCGCCCTGCTCGACGGCCGGGCCGAGGCGGACGGCTTCAACCGCCTGGTGCTGCGCGCCGGGCTCGACTGGCGCGAATGCTGGCTCCTGCGCGCGCTCTATCGCTGGCTGAAGCAGGTCGGCTTCGCCTTCGCGCAGGCCAGCGTCGAGGAAGCGCTGGCTGCCCACCCGGCGGCGGCGCGGCTGCTGCTCGACCTCTTCCTTGCCCGCTTCGACCCGGACCGGCCGCGCGGCGAGGAGGCGGCGCTCGATGCCGCCTGGCACGCCCTGCTCGACACCGTCGAGAACCCGGACGAGGACCGCATCCTCTCCCGCCTGCATCAGGTGCTCGGCGCGGTGCTCAGGACCAATTACTTCCAGGGCCACGACTACCTCTCGCTGAAGATCGACAGCGCCGCGGCCGGCGAGATGCCGGCACCCCGTCCCTGGCGCGAGGTCTTCGTCCATTCGCCGCGGATGGAGGGCGTGCATCTGCGCGCCGGGCCGGTGGCGCGGGGCGGCATCCGCTGGTCCGACCGGCGGGAGGATTTCCGCACCGAGATCCTCGGGCTGATGAAGGCCCAGCGCGTCAAGAACGTCGTCATCGTGCCGACCGGCGCGAAGGGCGGCTTCGTCCTGAAGAACATCCCGGCCGAGCGCGAGGCCTTCCAGGCCGAGGGCGTCGCCTGCTACCGCCTGCTGGTCCGCGGGCTGCTCGACATCACTGACAACCTCTCGCCGGATGGCGCGGTGCCGCCCGCGCGCGTGGTGCGGCGCGACGGCGACGACCCGTATATGGTCGTCGCCGCCGACAAGGGCACGGCGAGCTTCTCCGACATCGCCAACGGCCTCTCCGCCGAATACGGCTTCTGGCTGGGCGATGCCTTCGCCAGCGGCGGCTCGGCCGGCTACGACCACAAGGGCATGGGCATCACCGCGCGCGGCGCCTGGGTGATGGTGGCACGCCACTTCGCCGAGCTCGGCCACGACATCTTCGCCGAGGAATTCACCTGCGCCGGCGTCGGCGACATGTCGGGCGACGTCTTCGGCAACGGCCTGCTGATCTCGCCGCATACGAAGCTCGTCGCCGCCTTCGACCACCGCCACATCTTCCTCGACCCCACGCCCGACCCTGCTGCCTCCTTCGCGGAGCGGCAGCGCCTCTTCGCCCTGCCGCGCTCCTCCTGGGCCGATTACGACACGGCGAGGATCTCGGCCGGCGGCGGCGTCTTCCCGCGCAGCCTGAAGACCATCCCGCTTTCGCGGCAGGTGCGCGCGCTGCTCGGCCTCGATGTCGAGCGGATCGAGCCGGCGGCGCTGATGCAGGCCATCCTCCGCGCCCGGGTCGACCTGCTCTATTTCGGCGGCATCGGCACCTATGTGAAGGCGAGCGGCGAGAGCCAGGCCGAGGCCGGCGACCGCGCCAATGACGCGCTCCGCGTCAACGGCGGCGAGATCCGCGCCCGCGTGGTGGGGGAGGGCGCCAACCTCGCCGTCACGCAGGCGGGCCGCGTCGAGGTCGCCCGCGCCGGCGGGCGCATCAACACCGATGCGCTCGACAACTCCGCCGGCGTCTCCACCAGCGACCACGAGGTGAACATCAAGATCCTGCTCGCCGATGCCGAATCCTCCGGGGCGCTCACCCGCACCCAGCGCGACGCGCTGCTCGCCGAGATGACGGATGAGGTGGCGGAGCTGGTGCTGCGCGACAACGCCCAGCAGGCGCTCGCCGTCTCGCTCGAGGAGCGCGCCGGGGCCGAGGCGCTGCCGGGGCAGGCGGCGCTGATGCTGCGGCTGGAAGCGGCCGGCGTGCTCGACCGCGCCGTCGCCGGCCTGCCCGATGCCGCGGCGATGACCGGCCGCATCGCCGCCGGCGAGGCGCTGGCCCGCCCCGGCATCTGCGCCCTGCTGCCGCTGGCCAAGCTCTGGCTGACCGAGGCGATCGAGGAGAGCGACCTGCCGGACGACCCGGTCTTCGCCCCCATGCTGCTCGCCTATTTCCCGCGCCCCCTGCAGGCGCGCTTTCCGGAAATGATCGCCCGCCACCGGCTGCGGCGGGAGCTGGTGGCGACCGCCATCGCCAATGAGGTGGCCAATCGCCTCGGCTGCGCCGCGCTCGGCAGGCTGGCCGCGGCCGCGGACCCGGTGACCATCGCCCGCGCCGCCTGGCTGGCCGGCGAGGTCTTCGCCCTGCCCGGCGCGGCCGACGCCGCCGATGCCTCCGCCGCCCCGGCCGCCGCCCGGCTCGACCTGCTGCTGGCGCTCCGCCGGCTGCAGGAGGAGGCGGCGCTCGGCCTGCTCGACGCCCCGCGCCCGCTGGAGTTGGCGCTGGCCGCGCTGCGCCCCGGCGTCGAGGCCCTGGTCGCCGGCACCGAGCCCGGGCCCGAGGCCGCTGCCTGGCGCGCAGCCGGCCTGCCGGAGGAGGCGGTGGCGCTGGCCTCCGCCGCCGGGCGGCTGGCCGCCGCGCCGGTCATCCTGCAGCTGGCCGGCGCCACCGGGGCGGCGCCGGAGAAGGCCGCCGCCGCCTGGTCCGCCATCGGCGCCGACTACGGGATCGAGGCGCTGCGCGGGGCCGCCCATGCCGCCCCCGCGCCCGGCCCCTTCGGCCCGCGCGCCCGGGCGGCGCTGCTTGCCGATCTCGGCGCGATTCAGGCCCGGTTCGCCGCCGCCCGCCTCGCCGGCACCGCGCCGCGGGCCGAGCCGCCCCTCGCCCTGGCGCGGGAGGCGGCGATGGCCGGCGACCTGGCGGCGATCGGCGTCGCGGTGCGGGCGCTGGCAGCGGTGGCGTGAGCCATGTCCTGCCCGACCTGCTGCGGCCGGGGCTGCGGCTGGTAATCTGCGGCAGCGCGGCGGGCACCGTCTCCGCCGCGCGCGGCGCCTACTACGCCGGGCCGGGGAACAAATTCTGGGACATCCTGCACCGCATCGGCCTCACGCCGCGGCGCTTCCGGCCGGAGGAGTATCCGCTGCTGCTCGACCTCGGCATCGGCCTCACCGATCTCTGCAAGACCGCCTTCGGCCCGGATGCCACGCTGCCGCGCGACGGCTACGACCTGCCCGGCCTCCGCGCGCGGCTGGCCGCCGTCGCCCCGCGCCTGCTCGCCTTCAACGGCAAGGCGGCGGCCTCGCGCTGGCTCGGCCTGCGCGCGCCGCGCTTCGGCTGGTGGGAGGGCATGCCGCCGGTGATGGTGCTGCCCTCCACCTCCGGCCTCGCCTGCCGGAGCTGGCAAGAGGCGCCCTGGCTCGACCTCGCCCGGCGCCTCGCATGACCCGCCAGGCCTGGGCCTGGGCCCTCTACGACTGGGCGAACAGCGCCTTCCCCACCGTCGTCTCCACCTTCGTCATCGCCGCCTACTTCACCCAGGGCATCGCCCCGGACCCGGCGACCGGCCAGGCGCAATGGGGCTGGATGCAGACGGCCGCGGGCCTCGCCATCGCCCTGCTCTCGCCCGCGCTCGGCGCCGTCGCCGATGCGGGCGGACGACGGCGGCTGATGCTCGGCCTCTGCACCGGCGTGATGGTGGCGGCGACGGCCGGCATCTGGTTCGCCGAGCCGCGGCCGGAGGATGCGCTCTGGGCGCTCGCCTGCGTCGGCCTCGCCACCGTCGCCTTCGAGCTCGGCGCGGTCTTCTACAACTCCCTCCTGCCCGAGGTCGCGGCGCCCGCGCAGATCGGCCGCGTCTCCGGCCTCGCCTGGGGGCTCGGCTATGCCGGGGGCCTCGCCTGCCTCGTCGTCGCGCTCGTCCTGCTGGTGCAGCCGAAGCCGCCGCTGTTCGGCCTCGATGCGGCGAGCGCCGAGCCGGTGCGGGCGACGGCGCTGCTGACCGCCGCCTGGATCGCCTGCTTCGCCTGGCCGGTCCTCGCCCTGCTCCCCGGCAGCCATGGCCCGAAGCCCGGCTGGTGGGCGGCGGCGCGCGGCGGCATGGCGGAGATCGGCCGCCTGCTGCGCCGGCTGCCGCGCAACCCGGTGATGGCCCGCTTCCTCGTCGCCCGGCTCTTCTACACCGACGGGCTGAACACCCTCTTCGCCTTCGGCGCCATCTATGCCGCCGGCGTCTTCGGCATGAGCTTCGAGGAGATCCTGGTCTTCGGCATCGCCCTCAACCTGACGGCCGGGCTCGGCGCCGCCGGCTTCGGCCTGATCGAGGACCGCATGGGCTCGAAGCGCACGGTGATGGTCTCGCTCGGCGCCCTCGTCCTGCTCTGCGCCGGCCTGCTGGTGGTGGAGGGCAAGCCCGCCTTCTGGGCCCTCGCCCTGGCGCTCGGGGTCTTCATCGGCCCCGCCCAGGCGGCGAGCCGGACCCTGATGGCCCGCCTCGCCCCGGCGGAGGAGGTGGCGGCGCATTTCGGCCTCTTCGCCCTCAGCGGCCGCGTCACCGGCTTCCTTGGCCCGGGCGTCCTCGCCGTCATCACCACGGCAACGGGTAACCAGCGGGCGGGGATGGCGACCGTCGTCGTCTTCCTCGCCCTCGGCGCCGCCATCCTCGCCGGCGTCAGGCCCCACGCGGCGACGGAGAGGTAGGCCGGCATCACCTGCGGGTCGTCCGCCGCGGCGGTGACGGCCTCGCTGGTCATCAGGTCGCGGGCAGCGAGGCTCGACATGGCAGCCTCTCCCCGGCCGATGCGGGGGAGGATGCGTCCCGCAAGGCCCGCGCCCGATCCGGCGCAAGCCGAAGCTCTTCCGATCCGGCTCCGCGATGGCTATGTGTCGCCCGACGACATCCAACGGGAGGATCGACAAGAATGACCAACCTTGCCCGCCGCAGCCTGCTCGCCGCCGGCGCCGCCGCCCTCGCGGCCCCGCGCCTGGCCCGCGCCGCCGAGACCCAGCTCGCCATCGCCACCGGCACGACCGGCGGCGTCTACTACCCGCTGGGCGGTGGCCTCGCGAACGTCCTCTCCCGCACCATCCCGGGGATGAGCGCGACCGTCGAGGTCACCGGCGGCTCCGTCGCCAACAACCAGCTGCTCGGCGCCGGCCGGGTCGGCCTGATCTTCTCCCAAGTCGATGCCAGCGTCGATGCGGTGAAGGGCGAGGACCGCTTCCGCGGCCGCCCGGTGAAGGTCCGCGCCATCGCCGTCCTCTACAGCAACCGCATGCAGGCGGTGACGACGGCCGCCAGCGGCATCCAGAGCCTCGCCGACCTGAAGGGCAAGCGCATCTCGACCGGCGCCCCCGGCTCGGCCACCGAGGTGATGGCCTTCCGCCTCATCGAGGCCGCCGGCCTCGACCGCGACAAGGACTTCCGCGCCCGCGAGCGCCTCTCGCCCGCCGAGAGCACCAACGCCGTCAAGGACGGCAAGCTCGACGCCTATTTCTTCGTCTCCGGCGTGCCGACCAGCGCGGTGACCGACCTCGCTGCCTCGCCGGGGATCACCCTGCGGCTGATCGACCATGCCGACTACATCCCGAAGATCACCGCCAAGTACGGCCCGGTCTACTTCCCGGAGGTGATCCCGGCCGGCACCTATCCCGGCCAGACCACGGACAACCAGCAGATGTCGGTGGCCAACATCCTCGCCGTGCTCGATACCATGCCGGACGAGCTGGTGACGAAGATCCTGGAGAGCACCTGGAACGGCCGGGCCGAACTCGCCCAGGTGCATGCCGAGGGGCGGGGCTTCACCCTCGATCGGCAGAAGAGCTCGGCGGCCGGCGTGCCCTGGCATCCGGCGGCGGAGGCGTTCTGGAAGAAGCAGGGGGCGGTGCTCGCCTGATCCGCGGGGGCGCTACCCCCGTGAACCTCCGCCCGGGGGGAAAGCTTCCCCCGGCACCCCGCCCTAAGCCTGCCGCATGGCCGAGGCGGTGGCCTGATCGCGCGGATCAGGGCTTGCCGCCAGGCCGGCGACGGCGCCGTCGCGGTCGGGGGCGGCGCGGTTCTGGCTGAGTTTCCGCTTGCCGGTCAGCCGCTCGATCCGCAGCACGAAGCCGACGATCCCCTTCAGCTGGCCGGCGACGAAGGCCTCCGGCGCATCCGCCACCGACCAGGGCTGCGGCTGGGCCGCCTCCTTCTCCTCGGTCAGGCGGCTGACGATGCCGTGCAGCCGCGCCGCATCCTCGATGATCTCGACCGGTCCCTCGGCGTGCACCGCCTCGTAGTTCCAGGTCGGCACCACCCGGTGATGCTCCGCCTTGGACGGATACCAGTTGGGCGAGACATAGGCCTCCGCGCCGCGGAACACCGCGACCGCCCGCCCCGCGGCACGCAGCGCGCCCCAATGCGGGTTGGCCCGCGCCAGATGGCCGATCAGCTCGCCGCGTCCGGCATCCAGCGTCAGCGGCAGGTGGGTGATGTCGGGCAGGCCAGCAGCCCCGTTCGAGACGAGCAGCGCGAGCCGTGCCTCGCGGATCAGCGCATGCAGGATCTCCGGGCGCTCCTCCCGGAAGGCGGCGGGGGTGTACATGCGGCGATCATGCCGCGGCCGCTGCCCGGCCGTCCAATGCCGGGAGGGCAGGTCAGGGCTGCTTGTCGTCCGCGGTCTCGGCGGCGGCGCTCTCGGTCTGGGCGCGCTGGTCGTTCGGCCGGCCCTGGGGCGAGCCGCCCGCCTTCTCGATCTCGTCCGGCTTGGCCGCGCCGCGGGAGATCTCCTCCTCGCTCCAGGGCGTCTCGCCGGTACCCGGCTTCTCGTCCGGCATCTCGCATCTCCTCCGTATCGGATGTCCAGCGCGGCCCGGGCGCGACGGTTCCACCGCTGCCGTGTGGAGGCGCCGGCTGCCCGATGAAGAACCGCCCATGCTGGCCGATTTGCGGCTGGAGGGGCGGGCGCTGCCGTTCCGGCTCCTCCTGCCGGACCGCGTGCTGGCCGCGGGCCATGCCCGAGTATTGCGCCGCATCGTCGCCGGACCCGCGGCAAGGCCGGCGGCCCGCCGGCGCAGGCCTGGCCCGGCCGCCCGATCCGGACCGTCGCCCAGGCCGGAGCGTCGGGCGCCCGGATGTCAGCCCGCGCCCTCGTCCGGGATGTTCAGCAGGATGCCGCAGGCCTTGCAGTGGACGGCATCCGGCTCGTGCCGCTCCAGCCCGCAGTCGGGGCAGGAGAAGCGCACCTTGTTCGGCCGGAACAGCGTCTGCGCCAGCCTGAGGAACAGGGTGACACCCGCCAGCATGATCACCACCGAGAGCAGCCGCCCGAGCGGCCCTTGCAGCACGATGTCGCCGAAGCCCGTCGTCGTCAGGGCGGTGACGGTGAAGTAGAGCGCATCGGAGTAATTGGTGATGTGCGGGTTGCCGCGGTGCTGCGTCTCGAAGACCAGCCCGGTCATGACGAAGATGAAGACGCCGAGCTGCGCCGCCGCCAGCGCCGCCTCCTCGTTTCGGCGAAAAAAGGGCAGGTCGCTGCGGAGCGAGGTGATCAGCCGCACCGAATGCAGCAGCCGAAGCGTCCGCAGCACGCGGAGGAAGCCGAGCCCGCCATGCAGCAGCGGCGCCAGCAGCAGGGACATGATGCCGAGAAGGTCCGCCAGCTCCAGCGGCTGCACCAGGCCCCGCCAGGGCCGCGCGCTGGCAAAGATCCGCGCGGCGAACTCGCTCAGCAATACGAGGCCGAGCACGACGTCGGTCAGCAGCACCGCCGGGCTGAGCGGCAGGAAGGAGGCGGTGACGATCCAGCCGATGCTGACCAGGTCGAGGCCGAGCAGGGCGTAGCGGAAGCGCCGGGCCTTCGGCACCTCCGCCCGGTAGAGACGCCGCAGCGCGACCCGGATCCGATCGCGCCGCGGGAGCCGCATGCCTACAGCGCGCCGCCGCGGCGCCCGGCCATGGCGCCGAGCCGGAGCCGCAAGGCGTTCAGCTTGATGAAGCCCTGTGCGTCGAACTGGTCATAGGCGCCCTGGTCGTCCTCGAAGGTGACGTGCTTCATCGAGTAGAGGCTGTGCGGGCTGCGCCGGCCGGTGACGATGACGTTGCCCTTGTAGAGTTTCATCCGCACCTCGCCGCTGACGCTCTTCTGGCTCTCGTCCGCCATGGCCTGGATCATCCGCCGCTCCGGGCTGAACCAGAAGCCGTTGTAGACGATCTCGGCATAGCGCGGCATCAGGCTATCCTTGAGGTGCGCCGCCTCGCGGTCGAGCGTGATGCTCTCCATCGCCCGATGCGCCTGGTACAGGATCGTGCCGCCCGGCGTCTCGTAGCAGCCGCGCGACTTCATGCCGACGAAGCGGTTCTCGACGAGGTCGAGCCGGCCGATGCCGTTGGCCTTGCCGAGCGCGTTGAGCTCGGTCAGCAGCGCGGCCGGCGAGAGGCGGCGGCCGTTGATGCCGACGGCGTCGCCGCGCTCGAACTCGACCACAATCTCGGTCGGGCTGTCGGGCGCCTCCATCGGGCTGATGGTGCGCTGCCAGACCATCTCGTCCGGCGCATCCCAGGGCTCCTCGAGGATCTTCCCCTCGGAGGAGCTGTGCAGCAGGTTGGCGTCGACCGAGAAGGGCGCCTCGCCGCGCTTGTCCTTGGCGATGGGGATCTGGTTCGCCTCGGCGAATTCCAGCAGCCGGGTGCGGCTCGTCAGCTCCCACTCGCGCCAGGGGGCGATGACCTTCACGTCGGGCTTCAGCGCGTAGTAGCCGATCTCGAAGCGGACCTGGTCGTTGCCCTTGCCGGTGGCGCCATGGGCGACGGCATCGGCGCCGACCTGCTCGGCGATCTCGATCTGGCGCTGGGCGATCAGCGGCCGGGCGATGGAGGTGCCGAGCAGGTACTGGCCCTCATACAGCGCGTTCATCCGGAACATCGGGAAGACGAAGTCGCGGACGAATTCCTCGCGCAGATCGTCGATGAAGATGTTCTCCGGCTTGATGCCGAGCAGCAGGGCCTTGTCCCGCGCCGGGCCCAGCTCCTCCCCCTGGCCGAGATCGGCGGTGAAGGTCACCACCTCGCAGCGATAGGTGGTCTGGAGCCATTTCAGGATGACGCTGGTATCGAGGCCGCCGGAATAGGCCAGAACGACCTTCTTCACATCCTTCACGCGCATGATCCTGGTCCTGACGGGGTTGGGGCTGGCCGGTTCCGCGCCCAATGCCGCGTTTGGAGCGTGAGGACAAGGTCTCGGGCGGCCTGCTTTCCTTTTCGCCGCCGCTGCGCCACCGTGGCCCATGCCCCGCTTCGACCGCAGCGCCGCCGCCGCCCATGCCGCAACCCTCGCCGCCGCCTGGGATGCTGAGGGCGGGGCCGGCGGGACGATCCTCCTCCTCGGCCGCGACGGCCCGACCCATGCCGCCTGCGGTGGCCTCGCCGACCTCGCCCACGGCATCCGGATCACCTCGGGCACCGCTTTCCGCTGGGCCTCCATCACCAAGCAGGTGCTCGCCGCCCTGGTGCTCCGCGCCGGGCCGGGACTGGAGGAGAGGCTCGGCGGGCATCTGCCCGGCCTCTCGCCGGCCGTCGCGTCGGTGACGATCGGGCATGCGCTCGGCATGACCTCGGGCCTGCCGGATGCCATGGAGGCCGCCTGGCAGACCCATGTGCCGCCCTCCGCCGCCATGCCGCGCGCCATGCTGCTCGACTTCGTGGCGAGGCTGCCGGCGCTGAATTACCCGCAGGGGACGGAGGTCAGCTACACGAATACCGGCTACCGCCTGCTCCAGCACCTGATGGAGGCGCGGCTCGGCCCCGTTGGCGAGGCGTGGCGCGAGGGCTGGTTCCGGCCGCTCGGCATGGCGGCGACGCACTTCCCCGAGGACTGGACCGACCCGGTGCCTGGCCTCGCGCAGGGCTACTGGCGCGACGGGGAGGGACACTGGCATGCGGGGCGCTACGGCCCGCATTTCTCGGCCTCGGGCGGCCTCGCCGGGCCGGCCGGGGACCTCGCCGCCTGGCTGGCGGCGCTCCTCGCCGGCAGCGGCCCGCTCGCGGGGGTGCTGGAGGCGCTCTCGGCCCCGCGGCGGCTGGTGGATGGGCAGGAGACCGCCTATGGCCTCGGGCTCGGGCGCTCGCCGCTCGGCCCGCACCTGCTGGTCGGCCATGGCGGGGCGCTGCCCGGCTTCAGGAACCATGTCCTGCTCAGCCGCGAGCTCGATGCCGGCGTCGTCGTGCTGACCAACCGGGAGGAGACGGACAGCCTCGGCCTCGCCCTGTCGGTCATGGCGGCGGGCCTTGGCGTCGAGCAGGCGCCGGCCATCGCCCCGGGCACGCTGCGCCCCGGCCTCTACGCCGCCGCGGATGGCGGCCCCTTCTGGATCGAGGTGGAGGGCGGCGCCGTCACCTTCCTCGGGGCGAGGGAGGCGCTCCATGCGGAGGAGGACGGATGGGCGGTCTCCCGCAGCCCCTACATGTGGATCCGCCTCCGGCAGGACGGCCCGGCCATCGCCGGCGAGGTGAACCATGCCGCGTACCGCTTCCTGCCGGTGGAGGATGCCGCCTGCGACCCCGCCTGGGCGGGCGACTGGCGCAACGACGAGTTCGGCGCCGCCTTCACCATCGGTCCCGGCGGCCGGACGCTCACCATGGGCGCCGGGCCGCTGCGCGCCGGGATGCCGCTGACGCCGCTCGGCGCCGGGCGCGCGCTGTTCCACCGGGCCGACGGTCCCTGGGCGCAGCGGCCCTGCCTGCTGGTCCGGGGAGACCGGGCACGGCTTGTCACCAATCGCTGCCGGGTGCTGGAGTTCCGGCGGGCATGACCTCGCGGGTCCGATCAGGGAGATTGCCGATGACGCTTCGCTCGACCGTGCTGGCGGCCATGCTCGCCACGGGCCTCGCCCTTCCCGCCGCCGCGCAGTCGGTGCTGCGCGTCGTGCCGCATGCCGACCTCAAGACGCTCGACCCGGTCGCCGTCTCGGTCACCATCACCCGGATGCACGGGCTGATGCTCTACGAGACGCTTTTCGCCTGGGATTCCGCGCTGCAGCCGAAGCCGCAGATGGTCGACGCCTGGTCGGTCAGCGAGGATGGGCTCACCTGGCGCTTCACCCTGCGCGAGGGCCTGCGCTTCCATGACGGCAAGCCGGTGACGACGCGCGACGTCGCCGCCTCGCTGCGCCGCTGGATGGCGCGGGACACGGTCGGCTCCCGCCTCGGCGACACGCTGGCCAGCCTCGACATCCTCGACGACCGCAGCTTCGCCCTCGTCCTCAAGCGGCCCTTCGGGCTGATGACCTATGCGCTCGGCTCCGCGGTCGGCGCCATCCCGGCCATCATGCGGGAGGAGGATGCGCAGTCCGATCCCGGGCGCCCGGTCACCACCACCATCGGCTCCGGCCCCTTCCGCTTCGTCCGCGGCGAGTGGATGGCCGGCCAGCGCGTCGTCTACGAGCGGAACCCCGACTACCGCCCCCGCAGCGAGCCGCCGGACGGCCTCGCCGGCGGCCGCGTCGTGAAGGTCGACCGCGTCGAGTGGCGCAACATCCCCGATGCCTCGACCGTCGCTGCCGCGCTGCAATCGGGCGAGATCGACATCTGGGAGCAGGTGGCGGGCGACCTCGTCCCCACTGTCTCCCGCCAGCGCGGCACGGTGGTGGACCGGCTGAACGGGCTCGGCACCCAGGGCATGCTGCGGCCGAACAGCCTCTTCCCGCCCTTCAACGACCCCCGCGCGCGGCTGGCGCTCGCCTACATCGTCGACCAGGCGGACACCATGGCCGCCGGCTTCGGCGACCAGCGCTGGTGGCGGCGCTGCGAAGCCTATTTCGTCTGCGGCACCGCCTATGCGTCGGAAGCGGGGGCGGCGCCCTATGCCCGCCCGAACATCGAGCGCGCCCGCTCGCTCCTCGCCGAGGCCGGATATCGCGGCGAGAAGCTCGTCTTCATCACCACCAACGACATCCCCTGGATCGGCCGCATGGCGGAGGTGGCCGCGGCCGGCATGCGCCAGGCCGGGATGGACATCGACCTGCAGTACAACGACTGGGGCACGGTCATCACCCGCCAGCCGCGGAAGGACCCGCCGGGCCAGGGCGGCTACAACATCTTCGTCACCGGCGCCTCGGGCGCGACGATGTTCCATCCGCTGACGAATATCGGCACCAGCATGTCCTGCGACGGCCGCAACTGGGCCGGCTGGCCCTGCGACGAGGAGGCGGAGCGGCTGCGCTCGGCCTTCATCGAGGCGACGGACGAGGCGGAGCGGAAGCGCATGGCCGAGGCCCTGCAGGCGCGGCTTGCCGTGGTGCAGCCCTATCGCCTGCTCGGCCAAGCGGATGTGCCCTATGCGCGGCGTGCCAACATCGCCGGCCTGCTGCCCTCGCCGGTGATGGTGTTCTGGAACATCGAGAAGCGCTGATGGCCGACCGCCCCGGCTCAGGGCCGCACGGCCGGCGTCTCCAGCGCCATGCCGGCCGCACGGCGCATCAGGAAGAGCTCGATGGCGACGTATTCGGGCGCGCCATAGGCATAGGGCTCCGACCGCACCCCCGTCATGCAGTTGCGGAGCCGCCGCTGCAGCGAGCCCATGCCCTGCCATTCCAGCCGGTAGAGCGGGTAGCCGGTCGGATGCGCCTCCGGGATCGGGCTGCCCGCCAGGCGCCGCCCGGCATTCTCGTCATGGCATTGCCCGCAGGAGAGGTCGAGCTGGCCGCGCCGCTCCCGGTAGAGCGTCTCGCCACGGGCCAGCGCGTGGGCGAGGCGCGGGTCCTCCGGCGGGCTGATGGGCATCCCGCGGGACTGCAGCCCGACCAGGGCGGCGAGCGCCAGCGCCTCCCCGGACTCGCGGGCGAAGGGCATGCGATGCTGCCGCGCCTCCTGGCACTGCGCGATGCGCCCGGCGAGATCGACCGGCCCGCCGCTCGCCGCGTCGAAGGCCGGATAGCGGGCGGCCACGCCCCGCATCGCCTCCACATCCCCATGGCAGCCGGCGCAGCCCGCGCTTTCCCACAGGGCGCGCCCTTCCTCGACCCAGAGCATCGCCGGATTGGCGTCGTCGTCCCGCTGCATCGCCTGCGTCTCCGGCGACATCAGCGCGAAGCCGGACTCCCGCGCCTCCGCCACGGCGCCCAGCAGCAGCAGGAGGGGCAGCAGCCGCCTCATGTCACCGTCAGGCTGCGCGTCTCGGTCTGCTCGAAGCCGTTGTCGCCCGTCCAGGTGAAGGCGAGGATGCCGCTCTCCACCGCCACCAGGCTGAAGCTGAGGAAGGGGTTGGCCGCGATCGCCGGCGCCAGCTCCGCCGCGAAGACCTCCTCGTTGTTGTAGACGCAGGTGAAGCGCGTGATGATGTCGCGCGGCGCCACCACGCCGTCAGCGCCCGGCCGGTAGCCGGTCTCCATCACGTGCTGGATCAGCGTGCGGATCTCGACCACCTCGCCGCGCCGGGCGGTGCGGGGCAGGTTGATGAGGACGCGCGCCATGCCTCAGCTCTCCACGCAGGCGGCGAGCGTCACGATCACGTCCGCATTCGCCGAGCGGAAGCTGCCGTCGCTCATCTCCGCCACCGCGACCAGCCGCTGCGAGGTGGCAAGCCGCATCCGCGTCGACAGCCGCGCCCGGCCGGCACGCGGCCCGAGCCGGGCGGTGACGACATGCGGCTGCGGGTTGCGCTCGTTGAAGAGGGCGATGCGGCGGACATGCGCCTCCTCCGTCATCGGGCTCTCCACAGTGATGGTGACCGGGACGGTATTGCCGTTCTCGACCAGCGGCGGGATGTCGAGCGTGACGCCGCCCTCCGCCGGCGCTGGCCCGCCGGTAAAGCCGAGCACCGCCTCGCGCAGCCCCGGCCGCTCCGCCCGCGCCGGGCGCAGCAGCGCGACGGCGAGCAGCCCGGCGCCCAGCGCGCGACGCTCAATCCCTGAGCGTAAGCAGGAAGGCAACGACATCCTCGATCTCCCCAGCGGCCAGGATCGGCCGCCCCTGCCAGGCCGGCCCGACCCGGACCAGGCCTTCGGTGCGGTAGTAGGAGGGCATGATGGTCTCCGGGTTCAACCTCCGCCCATCGACGAGCCGCAGCCGCAACTGCCCCTCGCTCAGCCTGGCGCCGACCCCGGCGAGGCTCGGCCCCAGGTCGCCCTGGAAGCGCTCCTCCGGGAAGGGTCCCGCATGGCAGAGCAGGCAAAGCCCCCGCTGCCGGCTCAGGACGATGGCCCGGCCCCGGTCCGGATCGCCGGACTCGCCGGTCAGGGAGGGCAGGCCCTCCTCCGCCCGTGCCGCCCCTGCCAGCAGCAGGAGGATCAGCGCCGCCCTAACCGAAGGCATCCGCCGTGATGGTGCGGAACCAGTCCTCCGCATAGCCCGCCTCCGCCGCCCGCACCGCGGCCGGGGCGCCGAGCGCACTGGTCCCGCCCGCCCCCGGCACATCCGCCAGCAGCCCGTTCGCCGGCTGGTAGACGCCGGCGATGGAGATGCCGTAGCCCGGCTCCACCAGGCTGTAGCAGGTGTTGATGAGCTTCGGCGGGGCAGGGGCCTCGCCGCGCAGCATCGCCGCCACCGCCTCGGCGCAGACCCGCGCCTGGTCATTGGCGGCGAAGGCGGATTTCGGCATGGCGCCGGCGATGATCGCATCCCCGATCAGGTGGATGCCCGGCCGCTGCCGGGATTCGAAGCTGACGGGATCGACCGGGCACCAGCCGCTGCGGTCGGTGAGCCCGGCCGCCTGGGCGATCCGTCCCGCCGCCTGCGGCGGGATGATGCTGGCGACCGCCGCTCGGTGCTCGCCGAACTCGGTTCGCACCAGCTGCTCGGCGGCATCCACCTCCACCACCTTGCCGCCCGCCGAGAGCGGCACCCATTCCAGCAGCCCGGGATAGAGCGCCGCCCAGGCCTCCTCGAAGAGCTTCTGCTTGGAGAAGGCGTCCTTCTCGTCGAGCAGGATCAGCTTCGAGCGCGGCTTGCGGGTCTTCAGGTAGTGCGCGATGAGGCTCGCCCGCTCATAGGGGCCGGGCGGGCAGCGATAGGGGTTGGCGGGCGCCGAGAGCACCACCAGCCCGCCATCCTCCATCGCCTCGAGCTGGCGGCGCAGCAGCAGGGTCTGCGGCCCGGCCTGCCAGGCATGCGGCATGGCCTCGGTATCGAGGCCGGGGATGGCATCCGGCCGCAGCGAGATCCCCGGCGCCATCACCAGCCGGTCGAAGGGGAGGGTGGCGCCATCCGCCAGCACCACCTGCCGGCCCTCCACGGTCCGCGCCGCCTGGTGGAGCACGACGATGCCCTCCCGCCGCAGCCCGTCATAGCCGAAGCGCTGCGCCTCCATCTCCCGCAGCCCGGCGATCACGGCATTGCTGAAGGGGCAGGAGAGGTAGGTCGCCTCCCGCTCCACCAGCGTCACCGCCATGCCGAGCCGGTGCAGCGCCCGCGCCGCCGTCGCGCCGCCGAAGCCGCCGCCGATGACGACCACCTGCGGCGCCGCCCGCGCCAGGGCGGGCGCGGCCAGCAGCGCCGCGCCGAGCAGCGCCCGCCGCCTCACCGCGACGCCGAGACCCAGGTGGCGATGGCCCGGATCTCCTCCTCGGTGAAGCCGCGGGCGATCCGGTCCATCACCGTGGGCGAGCCCTGGCCCGCCTTGTAGGCGAGCATGGCCCCGGCGATCGCCTCCGCCGGCTGGCCGGCGAGCACCGGCATCCCGCCCCCGCCATGGCAGCCGGCGCAGGAGGAGGCGCCCGGCGGCGGCCCGGCCGCGGCCGCGGCCGGCAGCAGCCCGAGCGCGCCCGCCAGGATCATCCCTCGGCCGGCGCCCCCACGACGCCGCGTGGCGGTGCCGTGGGGAGACCTAGGCCCGGCGCAGATCCGCATGCTTCAGCGGCAGCTGCCGCACCCGCTTGCCCGTCGCGGCGAAGATCGCGTTCAGCACCGCCGGCGCCGCGACGGCGATGGTCGGCTCGCCGACCCCGCCCCAGAAGCCGCCGGAGGGCATCAGGATCGCCTCCACCGCCGGCATCTCCGCCATGCGCATCACCGGGTAGGTGTCGAAATTCTCCTGCTCGATCCGCCCCTCGGCGACCGTGCACTCGCCATGCAGCGCGGCGCTCAGCCCGTAGACGAAGGAGCCCTCCACCTGCGCCGCGATCTGCTGCGGGTTCACCGCATGGCCCGGATCGGTGGCGGCGGTGATCTTGTGGATCGTCAGCTCCCCGGCCGCGCTGACCGAGACCTCGGCGCAGGCCGCGACATAGCTGCCGAAGCCCATGATCTGGGCGAGGCCGCGCGCCCGCCCCTCCGACGCCGGCTGGCCCCAGCCGCCGCGCTCGGCGACCGCGTTCAGCACGGCGAGGTGCTTCGGGCTGTTCCTCATGAGGGCCCGGCGAAACTCGAGCGGATCCTTACCGGCGGCATGCGCCAGCTCGTCCATGAAGCATTCCACATAGACGGCGTTCTGGTTGAGGTTCACCCCGCGCCAGAAGCCCGGCGGCACGTGCGGGTTGCGCATCGCATGGTCGATGAGGAGGTTGGGGATGGCATAGCCGAAGGCCCCCTCCTCGCCGCCCGGGCTGAGCCCCTGGAATACCACCGGATCCCGCCCGTCGCGAATGTTCTGCGGGAAGATGCCGGCGACGATGGACTGGCCGGAGATGCGCATGGCGAGGCCGGTGAGGTTGCCCTGCGCGTCCAGCGCGCCCGTCAGCTTGCACTGCGTGATCGGGTGGAAGCGCCCGTGGAGCATGTCCTCCTCGCGCGACCAGAGCAGCTTGACCGGCGTGCCGGGCATCTGCTTCGCGATGTCGACCGCCTGGCGCACCCAGTCATGCACCGCGCCGCGCCGGCCGAAGCCGCCGCCGAGATGGATCTTGTAGACCTCGCATTTCGCAGGCGGCAGGCCCGCCGCCTCCGATGTCGCGGCCAGCGCCGCCTCGCCGTTCTGCGTCGGCGTCCAGACCTCGCAGCGCTCCGGCGTCCAGAGCGCCGTGGCGTTCATCGGCTCCATGGTGGCGTGGTTCTGGAAGGGGTAGCCGTAGACCGCCTCCACCCGCTTCGCCGCCGAGGCGATGGCCGCCCTGGCATCGCCCGCGCGGTTGCCGATGGCCGCCTCCGGCGCCTCCAGCCCCGCCTTCAGCACCTCGGCGATGCTGGCCGAGGAGACCTGCGCGTTCGGCCCGTTGTCCCAGGTGATCGGCAGGGCATCGAGCGCCGTTTTCGCCCGCCACCAGGTATCGGCGACGACGGCGACGGCGGTCTCGCCCACCTGCACCACCTTCTTCACGCCCGGCATGCCGGCGACCTTGGCCGCATCGAAGCTCGCTACCTTGCCGCCGAAGACCGGGCAGTCGCGGATGGCGGCGTTCAGCATCCCGGGCAGCGTGAGGTCGGCGCCGTAGATCTGCTTGCCGTTGGTCTTCTCGAACGTGTCCAGCCGCGGCAGCGACCGGCCGGCGATGGTCCAGTCCTTCGGGTCGCGCAGCGGGATGTCGGCGGGCGGGGTGAGCCGCGCCGCCGCCTCGGCCACCTTGCCGTAGGTGGTGGTCCGGCCGGAGGGCTGGTGGGTGATGGTGCTGTTGGCCGCGCGGCACTCGCCGGCCGGCACGCCCCAGGCCTCGGCCGCCGCCTGCACCAGCATCATTCGCGCCGCCGCGCCGCCCTTCCGCACGTAGTCGTGGCTCTCGCGGATGCCGCGGCTGCCACCCGTGGACATGTTCCCCCAGGCGCGGTTGCGCGCCAGGTTCTGGCCCGGGGTCGGGTATTCCGTGGAAACCTTGGACCAATCGGCATTCAGCTCCTCGGCGACGAGCTGGGCGAGGCCGGTGAGCGTGCCCTGGCCCATCTCCGAGCGGGCGATGCGGATGATGATGCTGTCATCCGGCTTCACCACCACCCAGGCATTGACCTCGGGCGGGGCGGCGCCCGGCGCTGCCCCCTGCGTTGCCCCCTGGGCGCCCGCCTCCGGCACGCGGATGCCGAGGGTGAAGGCGCCGAGCGCCGCCGAGACCTGGAGGAAGCCGCGGCGCGGCAGATGTGCGACCTGGTTCATCCCCGCCTCCTCAGCCATTGGCCTGGTTGCCGCCGGCCGCCTGCTTGATGGCGGCCTGGACGCGGTTGTAGGTGCCGCAGCGGCAGATATTGGTGATCTCGCCGCGGATATCGGCATCGCTCGGCTTCGGGTTGGCGGCCAGCAGCGCCGCCGCGGCCATGATCATCCCCGACTGGCAGTAGCCGCATTGCGGCACGTCGAGCGCCACCCAGGCCTTCTGCAGCGGGTGGCTGCCATCGGGCGAAAGGCCCTCGATGGTGGTGATCCTCTGCGTCTCCTCGACGGCGGAGACGGGCATGGTGCAGGAGCGGGCGGCGACGCCGTCCACATGCACGGTGCAGGCGCCGCATTGGGCGACGCCGCAGCCGTATTTGGTGCCGGTCAGGCCGAGCTGCTCCCGGATGACCCAGAGGAGGGGCGTGTCGTCCTCCACCGCCACATCGACGACGCGCCCGTTGATGTTGAGCCTGGCCATCCCGTCCTCCCCAGCCTTCAGCCGTTCAGCCTAGCGATGGAGGTGGGACGGGGCCAGGGCGTTGCAACGGGAGCGGCGGTCAGGCCGCCGCTTCGGTCACCGCCACATAGGGCAGGCGCTTCACCCGGTCCATGTTGACGCCCTCGATCCGCAGCAGCCGCGTCGGCCCGTCGCGGCGCGGCGCGTGCAGCTCGCCCGGCTCGTAGAGATAGGCGTCGCCCGGCTGCAGCGAGTAGTCGCGCACCGGCCGCGCCTTGCCGGGCGTGGTCTCCGTCGGGCGGGCGAGGCATTCGTAATCCGTCATCACCGTCTCGCCCTCCGCCTGGCCATAGATCGCCCAGCTGGGGCCATGGTCGTGCGGCGTGCTGCTCTTCGCCCCGACATAGGCATGGGCGAGGATGGCGAAGCCGAGCTCCGGATCCTCGTAGATCACCTTCCGCTCCGGCGTGCCCTCGGGCAGGACGGCGGCGACGAAGGCGCGGTCCAGCAGCGCCTTCTGCACCAGCTCGCAGACCGCGACCCGGCCCTCGGTGCCGGGATGGGCCTTGAGGGCGGCACGGCAATCGGCGGCGAATTGCTCGAGCGTCAGGGCCATGGCCTTGGCCTCCTCCGTGTGATGGCGGGGCGACGGTAGCCCCCGCGCCGGTGGTGTCAACCGCGGCGGTTCCGGGCTAGTTTCCGCCCCCCGATCGTAGCCCGCAGGGTGCCCGCATGACCGACCCCCGCCTCGCCCGGATCGCCGACCTGCTCACGCTGAAGGCGGATGGGCAGTACGGCCTCGCCGAGATCAACCAGCGCCAGCACGCGCTGCAATCCGCCTGGCTCGCCGAGCGCGCCGGCTGCCCGCCGGCGCTCATCGCCGCCGCGCTGATGCATGACATCGGCCACCTGGTCCACGACCTCGGCGACGAGCCCGCCGCCGCCGGCATCGATGACGAGCATGAGGCGGCGGGCCATGCCTTCCTCACCCGCTGGTTCGGGCCGGAGGTGACGGAGCCCGTCCGCCTCCATGTCGCCGCCAAGCGCTATCTCTGCGCCACGGAGAGCGATTATTTCGCCAAGCTCGCGCCGGATTCCGTCCGCAGCCTGGAGCTGCAGGGCGGGCCGATGTCGCCCGAGGAGGTCGCCGCCTTCCGCGCCCTGCCGGAGGCCGGGGCGGCGGTGCAGCTCCGCCGCTTCGACGAGCAGGCCAAGGTGAAGGGACTGGAGACGCCGCCCGTCAGCCACTTCATGCCTTACGTGGCGGCCTGCATCCGCTGACGCCACCGCCCGCGCGCGGATCACGATTGCGCCAGCAGCCATGGCCTCGGTCCCGCACGGCGATCCGTCCGCTCAGCCCGATGGCCGGCCAGGGCGGCGAATTCCGCTGCCTCGGCCGCAGGCCGCACCCCAGGCGGCGCAGGATCGTCCGACCAGGTTCTTTCCATCGCGCGACGGGCCGCGTTGCCCGGCTTGACCGCAGGCGGGCCACGGACAACCTTCCAGCCGGTCGGATGACGGGTGCCGCCATGGACCGCCGAGCCCAGCCGCGTTCCAGCCTCTACCGCGCCCACCGCCTGGTGGCCCGCGGCGTCGCGCCGACGGGCTGGACGGTTTCCATCCACCCACCCGGCGGCCAGCCGCGGGCGGTGCTGCGCAACACGGTGCCGAACGGCCTCGCCATCCTGCTCGAGGAGGCGCGGCAGCAGGTCGACCGCCGCCTCGACGGCGCCCTCTGGCAGCGGGAGCCCTAGCGGCCCCGGTCCATGCCCTGCATCAGGCGACGCGCGAGGTCGCCGGCCAGGGCGCCGCGCTGCGCCGCGCCCTGGCCGGGCCGCTCGACGGGGTGCGGGCCGCGTGACGCGGCCCTCAGCTCCCGATCTCGCCCCCGCCCATCCGGGTGATGGCGATGACGGAGGGCCGCGGCGGCATGCCCTCCTGGAAGTCCGGCCAGCGCGTGCTCGGCCGCTCGAAGCTGCTGCCCGGGTCCTCGCCCGGGTGCTGGATGGCGAGGAAGATCGTCTCGCCGTCCGGCGTGAAGCACGGCCCGCAGACCTCCGCCCCGGTCGGCGCCTGGTAGAAGAGCCGCGGCAGCGCCCGCCCATAGCCGCTGGTATCCGCCGCGTAGAGCCCATCCGCCACGCCTGCCATCGCCGGCGCGCCGTCGGTTGCGATCCAGAGCCGCCCATGCTTGTCGAAGGCGCAGTTGTCAGGGCAGGAGAGCCAGCCCTGGTCGCTCGTCGCCCGGTGGTAGCGCGCCCCCGCATCGACGCCCGGCTTGCCGGCGAGGAGGAAGATCTCCCACCGGCCCGTCACCGCCGCATGGTCGACGCGCCCCGTGCCGGCACCGGGCGGGATGATCTCCACCACATGCCCATGGTTGTTGTTCGGCCGCGGATTGGCCGCGTTCAGCCGCTCCGCGGTGCGGGAGATGTTGTTCGTCAGCATGGCATAGACGCGGCCCGTCGCCGGGTTCGGCTCCACGTCCTCCGGCCGGTCCATCGGCGTCGCGCCGAGGAGGTCCGCCGCGCGCCGCGTCTCGATGAGCACATCCGCCTGGGAGGCGAAGCCGTTTGCCGCCGTCAGCGGTCCTTCGCCATGCACCAGCGGCAGCCAGGCGAGCGTGCCGTCCTCCTGGAAGCGGGCGACGTAGAGCGTGCCCTCGTCCAGCAGGTCGCGGTTGGCCGCCGCGTCATCCGGCCGATAGGGCCGCGCCGTGACGAATTTGTAGATGTACTCGAAGCGCTCGTCATCGCCCATGTAGACGACGACGCGCCCATCCGCGCTGATCGCGTGGTTGCAGGCCTCGTGCTTGAAGTGGCCGAGCGCCGTGCGCTTCACCGGCACCGAGTCCGGGTCGTAGGGATCGAACTCCACCACCCAGCCGAAGCGGTTCGGCTCGTTCGGCTCGCGATCGAGGTCGAATCGCGCCTGGTAGCGCGACCAGGCGTAGAGCGAGTCCGGCGTGATGGCGTAGCGCCTGTAGTGGTCCCGCTGGGCGCCGCTCGCCGCCGCGGCGCCGCCGAAATAGACGTTGAAATTCTCCTCCGCCGTCAGGACCGTCCCCCAGGGCGTATGGCCGCCGGAGCAGTTGTTGAGCGTGCCCAGCACGCGCGTGCCCGTCGGGTCGGCGCTCGTCCGCAGCCGCTCATGTCCCGCGGCGGGGCCGCTGATGCGCATCGGCGTCTCGGCGGTGATGCGCCGGTTCAGCCGCCCCTCGCGCACCGGCGCCCAGCGCCCGTCCCGGCGGCGGATCTCGACGACGGAGAGGCCATGCGCCGCCTGCTCCACCGCCACCTGCTCGGCGCTCGCCTTCAGCGCGGCGCCGCGGCCAGCGCCGAGCCCGGCGAACATCAGGTTGGTGTTGGTGTACTCGTGGTTGACGACCAGCAGGCCGTGGTCGCTGGCCGCCGAGCCGCGCGGAAGCGGGAAGAAGTCGATATAGTCGTTGTTGTAGCCAAATTGCTGGGCCTGGGCCGCGCCGGTCAGCGCCGCGGGGTTGAAGGGCGGCGCATCGGCCAGCACCGGGTCGCCCCAGCGGATCACCGTCTGGATCTCGTAACCCTCGGCCACGGCATCGCGCTGGCTCATCCGGTGCCTGATCTCGCTGAAGCCAAGGCTCGACGGCCCCTCCGCCTCCGCCACGGCGGGCCCGGCGGCGGCCAGCGCTGCGGCGGCCGTCGCCCCCGCCAGCACCCCGCGGCGCGAGAGGCGGCGTTCGGCGATCTCGGCCAGGGTCTCGCGCGGCGCGGGGTTGCTGCCGATATCCTCGATCTCAATGAAGTCCGGCATGCCCTGTCGGTCCCTTGCGGTCTTGGTGGAGCAGCTAGGCCCGTCCCAGGAAAGGGGAATGGCGTTTCGATGAAGCTTTTGCGTCATCCCCATGGCCCTTGCCGGCCGGCCCGCCTCGGTTACACTCCGCCGCCCCGTTCCGAGAGCGAGTCGCATGGCCGCACCCCGCATTGTGCTGGTGGAGGATGACGGTTTCCAGCGCCAGCTGGTCACCGACTACCTGTCCCAGCACGGGCTGCGCCCGGTGCCCGTTTCCTGCGGCGCCGAGCTGAAGCGCATGGCGGAGCAGTCGATGCCCGACCTCGCCATCCTCGATGTCCAGCTCGGCGAGGCGGAGGACGGCTTCGCCCTCGCCCGCTGGCTGCGCGGCCGCTCGGCGCGCATCGGCATCCTGATGCTCACCTCGGCGGGCGACATGGTGGACCGCGTGGTGGGCCTCGAGTCCGGCGCCGACGACTACGTCACCAAGCCCTTCGAGCCGCGGGAGCTGCTCGCCCGCGTCCGCGCCCTGCTGCGCCGCTCCGCCGGCGCCGCCGCGCCGCCGCCGGCCAAGGTCTCCGAGGTCCGCGTCGGCACCTGCATGCTCGACCTCGAGCGCCGCCTGCTGGTCCGCGCCGATGGCAGCGAGGATGCGCTGACCGCCAGCGAGTTCGACCTGCTGAAGCTCTTCGTCAGCCACCCCAACCGGCCGCTGACGCGCGACTGGCTGCTCGAATCCAGCTCCCACCGCGAGGCGGATGCCTTCGACCGGGCGATCGACAACCGCATCCTCCGCCTGCGCCGGAAGCTGGAGGCGGACCCGGCCAAGCCGGAGGCGATCCGCAGCGTCCGCGGCGTCGGCTACATGTTCGTCCCGCCGCGGGACTAGAGCAAACTCCGATCAGGTGGCACCACCCGATCGAAGTAGGTTGCTCGCTCGAACGACAGGCCAGAGCGGCCCCCGTGAGCCAGGGCGAGCGGAGACCGCTCTGACACTCAGCGCACGGCCAGCAGCGGCCGCAGCACGTCGATGACGCCGCCGAGGGTGATCTGCGTGCCGACGCAGAGCATCAGGAAGGCCGCCAGCCGCGAGACCACCCGCGCCCGCGCCTCGCCGAGCAGGCCGGTCAGCCGGTCCGCCGAGGAATAGGCGAGCCAGACCGTCACCGCCACGGCAATGGCCGCCGCCGAGACGCCGGCGAAGAAGGGCAGGATCGTCCCGATGCCGCCCGCCGGCCGGTTGGCGCCGAGTGCCACGGCCACCGAGATGGTGCCGGGCCCGGTGGTGAAGGGCATGGTCAGCGGGAAGAAGGCATCGTCCGCCGCGCCGGTCGCCTCGCCGGCCTGCTCCTGCTTGCGCGCCTCGATCGCCTCCGGCGCCATCAGCAGGTGCCAGGCCCTGACCGCCACCACCAGCCCGCCGGCGATGCGCAGCGCCGGCAGCGAGACGCCGAAGAATTCCAGCACATAGGCGCCGAGCCAGAGCGCGCCCAGCATCATCGCCGCCGCATAGAGGCCGATGCGCCGCGATAGCAGCACCCGCTCCGCATGGCTGCGGTCGGCCGTCACCTGGCTGAAGACCAGCGCCGCCCCGATCGGGTTGACGATAGAGAAGAGGGCCGAGAAGGCGAGGACGAAGCTCTGCACCCCGTTGCCGAAGTCGAGCATCTCAGGCGCCGGTCGGGGGAGGGGGAGGGGCAGGGGCAGGGGGCATCGCCCCTGCTCATACCATGCCCGGCCGCCGGCGCTACAACCCGGCCCGCGCCACCTTCAGCGTCTGCGCCAGCAGCGCCTCCATCCCCGCCGCCGCCTGGCGCGCCGCGGCCAGCTCGCCCTCGCGGGCCAGGCTCTCGATCCGCGCCGCCCGCTCCGCCAGCAGCCGTGCGCCGACCATGTGCGCGGCGCCCTTCAGCCGGTGCGCGGTCCCCGCCAGCCGGTCCGGCTCCGCCGCCGCGGCCAGCACCGCCACCTCCTGCGAAGCATTGGCGGCGAAGCTGTCGAGGATGCCCGCCAGCCGCGCCGCATCCGCCCCGAACAGCCCGCGCAGCGCCTCCGGGTCGAAGAGGGCGCCGCTGACCGTATCCGCCGCTGCCCCCGCGGCCCCCTCGGGCGCCAGCTCCGGCAGCCAGCGGCCGAGGGTCCGGGCCAGCGCATCGAGCGAGACGGGCTTCGAGAGGAACCCATCCATCCCCGCCGCATAGCAGCGCGCATCCTCGCCCTTCAGCGCATCCGCCGTCACCGCGACGAGGCCGGTGCGCGGCAGCCCCCCGGCCGCCTCCTCCTCGCGGATCAGTCGGGCGAGGTCGAAGCCGTCGAGCTCCGGCATGTGCAGGTCGAGCAGCAGGATGCCATGCCGGCGCGCCTGCCAGAGCTTCAGTGCCGCCGCCCCGTCCTCGGCCACGTCGGCGGTGAGGCCGAGCATCTCGAGCTGGCGGAGCAGCACCTCCCGGTTCACCGGGTGGTCGTCCGCCAGCAGCAGCCGCGGCAGCCCCTCCAGCACCTGCGGCGCGGCGGCCGGGCCGGCTACCGCGGCCTCCTCCGCCTGCCCTGCCGCCGCCGGGGCGAGCAGCAGCGTCACGGTGAAGCGGCTGCCGCGGCCAGGCGTGCTCTCCACCGTCACGTCGCCGCCCATCAGCTGCGCCAGCCGCCGGACGATGGAGAGGCCGAGCCCCGTGCCCCCGAAGCGCCGCGTGGTGGAGCTGTCGGCCTGGGCGAAGGGCTGGAACAGCCTGAGCTGCGCGGCCGCATCCATGCCGATACCGCTGTCCTCCACCGCCAGCACGACCCGCACCCGCCCGTCCGCCTCGGGCCTGGTGTCGGCCATCACCCGGACGAAGCCGCGCTCGGTGAATTTCAGCGCATTGCCGAGCAGGTTGAACAGGATCTGCCGCACCCGCGTCGGGTCGCCCGTCACCCAGTCCGGCCCCGGTCCGGGCGGGTCGGTGAAGAGGGCGAGGCCCTTGGCGCGGGCCTGCGGCGCCAGCGTCTCCATCATGCCCTCGACCAGGCCGCGCAGGCTGAAAGGCAGCGCCTCCACCTCCAGCCGCCCGGCATCGATCTTCGAGAAGTCGAGGATGTCGTCGATGATGCGCAGCAGGGACTGCGCGCTCTCCCGCATCACCGCCAGCGCCCGGCCCTGCTCGGCCGAGAGGCCGGAGCGCTCCAGGATCTCCATCATGCCGAGCACGCCGTTCATCGGCGTGCGGATCTCGTGGCTCATGGCCGCAAGGAAGGTGGCCTTGGCCCGCGCCGCCGCCTCGGCCGCGTCGCGCGCCGCCTCGGCTTCGCCCTTGGCGGCCAGCGCCGCCTGCTCGTTGAGCTTCAAGGCCGTCATGTCCCGGCAGGTGGCGAGGATCTGGCCGTTGGGGAGGGTGCGGAACTGATTCTCCACCCACTTCCCGTTCGGCATCAGGCGCAGCGGCATCGGCCCTTCGCTCGCCTTCACGGTCGCCCAGCGCTCCTCCACCACCTCGTCCTCCGGCCGGTCGAAGCCGAATTCGCCGCGGCGGTAGCGCCAGCGCTGCACCGCCTGGTGGGAGGAGCCGCGCGCCATCAGCTCCTCCGGCAGGCCGAAGAGGGCAGGGGCCTTGCCGTTGGTCTCGATGATGGCGCCGTCTGGGTCGAGCAGGATCACCGCATCCTGCAGCCCGTCCAGCACCCGGCGGAGCAGCGTGCGCTCCGCCTCCAGCGCCTCCTCCTGGTCCTTGAGGCGGGTGATGTCGCGGAAGCAGGCGAGCAGCCCGCCATCCGGCAGGGGCTGCATGTTGAACTCGATCCAGTAGCCGCCGGCGGTCCTGCGGACATAGCGGTTGCCGCCCGGCTGCAACATGACGCGAGCGCGCTCCTCCACCAGCGCCTCGAGCGCGGCCGGCTCCTCCGGCGACGGGCCGAAATCGCCGCGCAGCGCCTGGAAGCGCAGGATGTCCCGCCCGCTCGCGCCGGGACGCGCCACCTCCGGCGGCAGGCGCAGGAACTCCATGAGCTGCCGGTTGGCGATGCGCCAGCGGTAGTCCTTGTCGAACAGCATGACGCCGTCGGCGAGGTTGTCGATGACGGTGCGGAGCGTCGCCCGCTCGGCCTCCAGCGCCAGGGCGCTCTCGCGCATCCCGGTGATGTCGCGGGCAACGATGCAGAGCTTGCCGTCCGGCTGCGGGTGGTAGTGAAGCTCGATCCAGCGGCCATTGGCGAAGCGCTGCACCAGCCGCTTGTGGCCGGGCGAGGTGAGGGCCAGCCAGTGCATGGCGACCTCGGCATCCTCCGGTCGGTCCTGGCCGAAATCGCCGCGGCGGACCATGTGGCGCAGCGCATCCTGGAAGCGCGCGCCGGGCCGGCCGAACTCGGGCGGCAGGCCGAGCACCCCCTCCTCATGCCCGTTGGTCTCGAGCAGCGTGCCGTCGGCGTCGAACAGCATCACCGCATCGGAGAGGTTGGCGAGCAGCCGGCGCGCCTGCGCGCGCTCCGCCTCCAGCGTCGCCTGCGCCTCCTTCAGCGCGGTGACGTCGCGGATGATGATGAGCAGGTGGCCGTCCCGCCGCGGCCAGAAATTGTACTCCGCCCAGACCCCGTTCGGCATCAGCGCGGTGAAGCCGAGGTCGCCGGCGGCCAGGATCTCGGCGCGGCGCCGGGCGACGAACTCGTCCTCCGTCTCCTGGAAGCCGTAGTCGCCGCGCCGGTACATGTAGCGCAGCACCTCCTGATGGGTGCAGCCCGGCTGGACCAGCTCCGGCGGCAGGTCGAGCAGCCGGCCGGAGCGGTCGGTGTTCTCGAGGATCACCCCGTCGGGGTCCAGCAGCACGACGCAGTCGGTCACGTAGCGCAGCAGCAGCTCGGTGCGGCTGCGGGCCTCGGCGAGGCTCTCCTCCGCCTCCTGCTGCCAGGTCACGTCGCGGAACAGGCCGAGCCGGTTGCCATCGGCCAGCACCTCGACCTCGACCTCGATCCGCCGCCCGTCCGGCGTGACCCAGCGGGCCGAGCCGCCGGCCGGGGCCTCGAAGGGGGCCAGCGCCGGCCCGGCCAGCGGGCCGAGGAGCGCGGCCAGGGCCTGGCCGCGGAAGGGCCGCATGGTCAGCCCCAGCACGGTGGCAAGCGCCGGGTTGGCGAGGCGCAGCGTCAGGTCCGGCTCGAACACGCCGACGCCCGCCTTCATCTGGCGCAGCAGGGCGGGCAGCAGCAGGGAGGCCTCGGCGGGGTCCACCAGATCCTGCGTCGGGGCGTGGTCGGGCATGTCGGTCATTGGACGCTTTATGCGTCTCATCGCAGTCCCATCGTCGTGGAAGAATTGTCGCGTCTGTCGCGCGTGGCACGAGTCAGGAGGCGACCCGGTGCAGGAGGCGGCCCGACCGCGCCCCGGTGGCGCCGCCCGCTTCCGTGTACGCCGTCTGCCCGTTCACCCAGACCTCGGCGATACCCGCCGCCGGTTGCCGCGGCTCGGCGAAGCTCGCGCGGTCGGCGATGGTCGCGGGGTCGAAGAGGACGAGATCGGCGAAGGCCCCCGGCGCCAGCACCCCGCGCTCCTCCAGGCCGAAGACCGCGGCCGGCCGCCCCGTCATCTTGTGGACCGCGGCTTCCAGGCTGAACAGGCCGAGCTCCCGCCCGTAATGCCCGATCACCCGCGGGAAGGTCCCCCAGAGCCTGGGATGCGGGTGCGCGGCGAGCGGCCCGCCATCGCTGCCGATCATCGCCATCGGGTGGGCCATGATCCGCCGCACATCCTCCTCGGCCATGTTGTGGAAGATGCCCGTCCCCGGCAGCAGCCGCGCCACCGCCTCCTCCAGGGATACCCCCCATCCCGCCGCGACCTCGTCCAGCATCCGCCCGGCCATCTCCGGATGGGGGAGGGAGGTGGCGATCCGCACCGGCACGTCCGCCCGCGGCGTCCGGGCGGCTAGGGAGGTAGAAGCCGCGGCATAGGGGTAGACGTCGAAGGCGACCGGCTGCCGCCGTGCCCCCGCCTCGATGGCGGCCAGCGTCTCCCGCGAGCGCCCGTGATTCTCCGGCATGGCGCATTTGTGGTGGCTGATGACCACCGGCACCCCGGCGGCCGCGCCGATCGAGAGCGTCTCCTCGATGCTCTCGAGCACCCCCTCGGCCTCGTTCCGCATATGGGTGACGTAGAGCCCGCGCCCCGCCCGTAGCGCCTCCGCGACGGCGATCACCTCCTCCGTCGGCGCGTGCCGGCTGGGCGCATAGAAGAGCCCGGTCGAGAACCCCGCCGCCCCCTCGGCCAGCGCCTCGGCGAGCTTGCGCCGCATCGCCTCCGCCTCCCGGTCGGTGGCGGGCCGGTCGAGGTTCCGCCCCATCGCGCCGAGGCGCAGGGACATGTGCCCGATCAGCGCCAGGGTGTTCACCGAGGCCGGCTCCCGCCGCAGCCGCTCGGCATAGGCGCCGAAGCTGTCGAAGATCCACCATTCCGGCGCGCAGACCTGGTCGAGCGGCGCGGGCGGCCGTTCCGCCATCGGCACCGGCGAGAGGCTGATGCCGCAATTGCCGACCACCACGGTGGTGACGCCCTGCGAAGTCTTGCACGCCATGCATTGCGGCCCGCAGAGCACCGCCTGGTCGTCATGGGTATGCGCATCGATGAAGCCTGGCGCCACGGCCCGGCCCCCGGCCATCACCTCCCGGTCGGCGCTTGCGCCGGAGAGGTCGCCCAGCGCCGCGATCCGGTCCCCGGCGACGCCGATATCCCCCCGCCGCGCCGGGCCGCCGGTGCCGTCGAACAGCGCCGCGTCGCGGATGATGAGGTCGCAGCGAAGGGCCATGGTCGTCTCCCCGGGGGTGCCGAGCTTGGCGTGCGGCCCCGCCGCTGCCAAGCTGCCGCGATGCCGCGCCTCGTCCCCCAGGCCGACCTTGGCCTCCATTCGAGCGGCGCCAGGCCAGGCGGGGCTGCCCCATGCGCCGCGCGGCGAGGATGCCTGCGTGACGGCCCGGGGCCGCAGCATCACCGGTATCCCCACCGGCCAATGCCTCCCCTGGGGCATGCGGAGAAGCCGAGATGAGCATGCAGCCACGCGACCGCGCCGCCTATTCCGCCATCGTCGACCGCCCGCCGCTCCGCCTGCCCGGCGAGGCGCGCATCGTCGTCTGGACCATCGTCAACCTCGAGGTCTGGGACATCGGCAAGCCCATGGCCCGCCAGGTGCTGCCCGCGCCGACCGGCCAGGTGCTGCTGCCCGACGTGCCAAACTGGTCCTGGCACGAATACGGCATGCGCGTCGGCGTCTGGCGCTTTTCTTCAAGCTGTTCGAGCGCCTCGGCACCGCGCCCACCCTCTCCATCAACGCCCGCGTCTGCGAGGATTACGAGCGCGTCGCCCGCCAGGCGCTGGAGGCCGGCTGGGAGTTCATGGGCCATTCCTGGGAACAGGGCCCGATCCACAAGGAGGCCGACCAGCGCGCCATGATCCACCGCTCCCTGGATGCGCTGGAGTGCTTCACCGGCACCCGCCCCGTCGGCTGGCTCGGCCCGGGCCTGACCCAGACGCTCGAGACGCCGGAGCTCCTGGCCGAAGCCGGCGTGCAGTACATCGGCGACTGGGTCTATGACGACGAGCCCACCACCATCCGCACGGAGCGCGGCCCGCTCGTCACCCTGCCCTACACGGTGGAGCTGAACGACATCCCGATGATGCTGGTCCAGCACCATGAGAGCGACTACCTGCTGAGGCGCGCCATCGACCAGTTCGACCGGCTCCACGAGGAGGGGGCGGAGCGGGCGAAGATCATGTCCATCGCCATCCACCCCTACATCTCGGGCCAGCCGCACCGCATCAGGTATCTCGAGCGCTTCTACGACCACGTGGCGAAGCACAGCGGCGTGCTGCACTGGAACGGCGTGCAGCTGCTCGACTGGTATCGGAGCCAGGCGGCCGCCGGCAAGGACGGCTGAGGGGGCGCTGCCTCCCCGGCTTCCGCCGGACCTGTCCGGTCAGGCGAGGATATCCGCCGGCGCTTCCCGCCGCAGCCGGTCGCCGAGCGTCCGGCCGAGCCGCTCCGCCTCCATCGCCGGGCCCTCCGCCGAATGCCGCAGCAGGTAGCTGCCATCCGGCCGGGCGATGAGGCCCGTCAGATGCACGGTCCCGTCGTCCCGCAGCTGGGCATAGGCCCCGATCGGCGTCCGGCAGGAGCCGTCGAGCGCGCCGAGCAGCGCCCGCTCCGCCGTGGCGACGATCCGCGCCTCGCGGTCCTCGATGGCGGAGAGCAACTCGTGCAGCTCCACGTCGCGCGCCCGCACCGTCACGCCGACGATGCCCTGGCCCGCCGCCGGCACCACCGCGCCGGCATCGAGCACGACACCCGCCTCGCGCTCGAGGCCCATCCGCTTCAGCCCGGCAAGGGCCAGGAAGGAGGCGGCGAAATCCCCGTTGCGCACCCGCCCCAGCCGCGTCTGGACGTTGCCGCGGATGATCTCGCAGCGCAGGTCCGGCCGCATCGCCAGGATCTGCGACTGCCGGCGGACGGAGGCCGTGCCGATCAGCGCCCCGTGCGGGATGCAGGCCAGCGGGTCGCGCCGGTCCGGCGCCCCGCAGACGGGCCCGAGGATGATCGCGTCGCGCGGATCCTCCCGCTTCAGCAGGCAGGCCAGTACGATGCCCGGCGGCAGCTCCGTCTCGAGGTCCTTCAGGCTGTGGACCGCGAAGTCCACCTGCCCATCCAGCAGCGCCTCGTGGATCTCCTTGGCGAAGAGCCCCTTGCCGCCGATATCCGCCAGGCGCTTGTCCTGCACCCGGTCGCCCTCGGTGCTGATGACGTGCTCCTCGAAAGCATTCGCATTCCGCAGCACCGGGCAGAAGCCGCTGATGATCGAGAGGAAGTGCCGCGTCTGCCAGAGCGCGAGCGGCGAGCCGCGCGTGCCCACCTTCAGCGGCAGGGTTTGGCCGCGGGCATGGCGCGGCGCGGTCGGGGCGTCGAGGGAGTGCAGTCGGCTCATGTCAGGGCACTCCGTGTCAGGCGCGGGCAAAGCCGAAGAGATGGGCGAGATCCTTGAAGAAGATGCGGACATGCGCCATCGGGTCGCGCCGCACCAGCTCCTTGTTCATGTAGGATTCCCAGGTCAGCCGCTGGACATCCTTGTCCTCGCAGATGGCGACGAATTTCTCCCGCCGCTTGTCGGAGGAGTACCAGAAGTACTGCATGATCCCGAGGATCCAGAAGACCCGGCCATGCGCCTTCATGAAGCGCTTGCGCGCGAGGCCGAGCGCCCGCGCATTGCCGGTGGCGAGGCAGGCCTCGGCCGCCTCCGCCGCAAGCCTGCCGCCGAGCATGGCGTAGTAGATGCCCTCGCCCGAGGCCGGCGCGACGACGCCCGCCGCATCGCCGGCCAGCACCACGTCCCGCCCGTTGTCCCAGCGCTTCGCGGGCTTCATCGGGATCGGCGCGCCCTCGCGCCGGATCGTCCGCGACTCCGCAAGTCCCGTCGCCTGCCGCAGCGCGCCGACCGAGCCGCGCAGCGAGAAGCCCTTATGGGCCGAGCCGGTGCCGATGCTGGTCGTCTCCCCATGCGGGAAGATCCAGGAGTAGAAGTCGGGCGAATGCCGGCCCTGGTAGAAGACGTCGCAGCGCTTGGCGTCGAACTTGCCCGTGCCGTCGGCCGGCGACTCGACGATCTCGTGGTAGGCGAAGACGCAGGGCACCTTCGCGGCCGCCGGCACCTCCTGCTTGGCGACCTTGCTCTTCGCCCCGTCGGCGCCGATCACCAGCCGCGTCCGGACGCGCGCCTCGGCGCCATCCTTCCCGGCATAGACGACGACCGTCCCGCCCGCCTCGTGCTCGATCCGCTCGAAGCTGCCGGTGGCCCGCTCCGCCCCGTGCTCCGCCGCACGCTCGCGCAGGAACTCGTCGAAATGCTCGCGGTCCACCATGCCGACGAAGCCGCCATCGATCGGCATGTCGACCTCGCGCGAGGAGGGCGCGATCATCCGCGCCGCGTTCACCCGCGCCACGATGATGCGGTCGGGGATGTCGAAGTCGCGCACCAGCCGCGGCGGGATGGCGCCGCCGCAGGGCTTGATCCGTCCTGCCTTGTCGAGCAGCAGCACGCGCCGCCCGGCCCGCGCCAGATCATCCGCCGCCGTCGCCCCGGACGGCCCGCCGCCGACCACGACGACATCGTAGCACCCCGCCGCATCGGTCATGGTCTTTCCCTCCCCGTTATCCGTTGCGCGAGGCGGCAAGGCCGCCCATGCGAATCCGCGGTGCCGCCGCGCGGCCGATCCGCGCCGCAAGCAGCCCCGCTGCGAGGAACAACATCCCCTCGCCGACGAAGACCGCGCCATAGGCGGCAGGCGCCGAGGCGATGAGGCTCCGCGCCAGGTCGCTCGCCCCCGCGCCCGCCAGCCCGCCGAGCCCGAAGGCGATGGCCTGCGCCGCGCCCCAGAGGCCCATGCGCATCCCCTCGCGCCCGCCGCGCCCCTGGCCGGCGAGCTGCATCATCGTGGCGATGGCGGCCGCGGCGAAGGCGCCATTGGCCGCGCCGAGCGCCACGTAGCTCGCCCCCAGCGGCCAGCCCGGCCCGACCGCGCCCGCCCCGGCCAGCGCGAAGAGCGCCACCGCCGAGGCGGCACATCCCGCCACCGTCCAGGCCTTCAGCGAGCCGTACCGCCCGCCGAGCAACGCCACCAGGATCATCCCGCCGAAGACGCCGCCATGCTGCAGCGAGGCGAGCTTCGTCGTCTCCCCGAGCGAGAGGCCGAAGACGACGCCACCGAAGGGCTCGAGGATCAGGTCCTGCGCGCTGTAAGCCAGCATGGAGACGAAGACGAAGATGGTGAACTGCCGCGCCTGCCGTTCGTCCCAGATTTCCGCGAGCGCCGCCCGGAAGCCGCCTCGCGGCGCCGTCGCCGGGGCGGCGCGCGGCGTGGCCGGCTCCATCCCCCAGACTGCCAGCAGCGTCACCAGTATGGCGAGGCCCGAGACCACCGCCGCCACCGCCAGCAGCCGCGCGGGCGAGAAGGGGTCGAGGAACCGCCCCGCCACCGCCGTCGTCACGATGAAGCCGAAGATCATCATCAGCCAGACGATGGTCGCCGCCGGCGCCCGACGCGCCGGCGCCACCCGCGTGGCGAGCAGCGCCAGCAGCGAGGTCCCCGCCGCCCCGACGCCGAGCCCGATCATCACGAAGGACAGCGCCGCCAGCGCCAGCCCGGCCACCCGCCACTCCGCCATCAGCCCCGTCGCCAGCGCCGAGCCGATGCCGCCCAGCGCCAGCACCGCGACGCCGCCGATGATCCAGGGCGTCCGCCTGCCCCCGGCATCCGAGCCATAGCCCATCGCCGGCCGCATCAGCTGCACCGCGTAGTGCAGCGCGACCAGCAGGCCGGGGATGGTCGCCGGCAGGCCGAGCTCCACCACCATCACCCGGTTGATCGCCGAGGTCGTCAGCACGACGATCGCCCCGAGCGCCGTCTGCACCAGCCCGAGGCGCAGGATGCCGATCCAGCCGATCACGACAGCACCGGGCGCAACGCGAAGGCGGCGAAGAGCATCCCGAGCACGTAGAGCGTCGTGCCCGTCCCGTTGTACCAGGGCGCCTTGCCGCGCGGATCGGCCAGCAGCTTCTGCATCAGCCAGAGCTGCACCGCGAGCAGCAGGCCGATGGCCCCCGCCTGCCAGACGCTGCCCCAGGCCAGCAGCAGCGCCACGACGACGACCTGCGGCACCGCCATCACCACGCAGGCGAGCTGCGCCGCCCGCTCCACGCCGAGCTTCACGGGGAGGGAGCCGACGCCCATGCGCGCATCGCCCTCGACCGACTTGAAGTCGTTCAGCGTCATGATCCCATGCGCACCGATGCTGTAGAGCGCGGCGATGGCGAGCACGCGCCCATCCGGCGCCGCCGCCCCCAGCACCGCCGCCCCGGTAATCCAGGGCAGGCCCTCGTAGCAGGCGCCGCAAGCGGCGTTGCCCCACCAGCCATTCGTCTTCAGCCGCAGCGGCGGCGCGCTGTAGGCCCAGGCCAGCGCCAGCCCCAGCACCGTCGCCGCGAAGCCCCAGGGCCCGAGCACCGTCGCCACGACCAGCGAGACGAGCGTCCAGCCGATGGCGATGTAAAGCCCCCACCGCCCCGGGATGCGCCCGGAGGGGATCGGCCGCCCGGGCTCGTTGATCGCATCCACATGCCGGTCGAACCAGTCGTTGATCGCCTGGCTCGTGCCGCAGACCAGCGGCCCGGTCAGCAGCAGCCCCGCCGCGATGATGTGCCACCGCCCCGCGCCGCCGACGCCCGAGGAGATCACGCCGCAGGAGAAGGCCCACATCGGCGCGAACCAGGTGATCGGCTTCAGCAGCTCGAGGCAGGCGGCCGGGTCGAGGCGGAGGGCGCGGTCGCTCATGCGGTCATCCCATCTCGCCATTCTCGGCCGGCAGGTCGCCGAGCCCGTAGCGCCGTAGCTTCACATAAAGGCTCTGCCGGCTGAGCCCGAGCATCTCGGCGGCCGAGGCCCGGTTGTCGCCCGTCAGCTCGAGCGCCGCCTCGATGCAGAGCCGCTCGATCACGTCGGTCGCCTCGCGCACCAGGTCCTTCAGCGGCACCTGCCCGATCAGCTCGGTGAGCTGCTCGACGGAGCGCGGCGCCCGCCCCGCGGCCCGGGAGGCCGGCGCGACGCGCGTGCCGATGTCGCGGATGGCGAAGCCGAAGCAGGGCCCCACGCCGTTCATCACGGAGACGGCGGAGATCTCGACGTCCAGCGTCGCGCCATACTCCCCGCGCAGCGTCGTGGCGAAGAGCCGCACCGGCCCGCGTTGCCGCAGGTTGGCGGTCAGCACCTCCATCTCGACGCCGGGCTGGCCGAGCCAGCGCTCCAGCGGCTGCCCCACCGCCTGATCCTCGGCGCCGAGCTGCGCCATCTCGACGAAGGCGGCATTGGCGGTGACGATGCGCCCGTCCTGCTCGGTGACGACGAAGGCATCCGGCACGCTCTCGATCAGCCGCAGCATCTTCGACTTGGCGCGCGGCAGCAGCACCGCCCCCGCCTCGCCCTGCGGATAGGTCAGCCGCACCAGGACGAGGCTCGCATTCTCCTGCCGGAAGGGGGTGGCGGAAACCAGCACCTCCCGCCCGTCCTCCTGCAGCACCGCCTGCACGTCCTCGGCGCGCCCCGTCGCGCGCATTCCCGCGAGCACGAGCTGGATCCGCTCGCGCACGGCGTCGGTGAAGATGTCGAGGAAGACCCGCACCGCCCCGCGCTTGCCGCCGCGCCCGAGCAGCAGGTCCGCCGCGCGGTTCGCCTCGAGCACGGCGAGCGTCGCCGCATCGAGGATCAGCACGGGCTCCGTCCAGAGCTGGAAGAGCATGCGGTAGCGCGTCTCGGCATGGCGCAGCCGCGCATAGTCCCGGTCGATCGACTGCTGCGCCTCGACCAGCCGCTGCTGCAGTACGGAGAGCGGCCGCAGGTCGCGCCCGAAGGCGACGACGCGCCCGCCCTCGCCGACCCGCACCGTCGAGAACAGGATCGGCACGGACCCGTCCCGCTCCATGCCCTGGTTGATGTGCCGCCAGCGCGGCAGGGCGCGGTCGGCGACATCCTTCAGCATGGCCTCCACCTTCGGCCGGCTGTCCTCGGCGACGGTGTCGACCCAGCGCCGCCCGAGCCAGCTCTCCTCGCCCTCCATCTCGGCGGCGAGGTCCTCGCTGTTGAAGGCGACATCGCGGATCACGCCGCGCTCATCGATGATGAGGGCGATGTCCGCCGCGGCGGTGATCAGGATCGCGGCGGCTTCCGCGTCGAGATTGCCCAGCGATGTCTTCGGGGCCTTGAACGCCTTCACGGGCGGGGGATTCCTTCATCGAAAGGGAACGCGTCCTCCCTGGAATCCCGGCGGGACCTCGTCTCAGCCACGTTGGGCCAACAAGCGCATGACCCGCGCGGCCTGGACCGGCGCCGCCCGGGCATCGGCGGCCATCGCATCGGCGCCGACCAGCGACGCATGCCCGGGACTGAGGCTGAAGGCGGGCCCTCCCACCATCACCCCCATGTTGCGGTTGCGCGCGGCATGCCGCGTCTTGCGGATCGTCGCTGCCACCATGTCCATCCGCTCCATCGTACCCAAGGTGAGGCCGAGAATGTCGACATGCTCCCGCCGCAGCAGGGCGGTGAGGTCGGCGATGCTGCGCGCCGGCACGACCATGGCCTGCCAGCCGGCGCGGCGGAAGAAATCCGCCACCATCTCGAGGCCGAAGACATGCTGCTCGCCTGGTGCCGGCGCCAGCAGGATGCTCGGCGCGCCTGGCCGGAGCGACGGCGCGCCGTGCAGCAGCTGCGGCACCATCGCCTCGCGGATCCGCCGGAGATGCAGCACGCCGAGCGTCACGGTGGCGAAGTCGCAGACATCCTCGGCCCACCAATGGCCGAGCAGCCGCGCCACCGGCGCCAGCAGGTCGAGGCAAATATCCTCCGCCTGGACCCCGCTGCAGTGCAGCGCATCGACATAGGCGGCGGCGGACGCGCCGTCATGCCGGAGCAGCATCGAGGCCAGCGCATCCACCGGCCCGGTCGCGGCAAGGGTGAGGCCGGCCGTCCCGCCGGCATGGGCGAGGCGAAGCCGCGGGATGACCTCGGCCGCGAGCGCATTGCCGAAGCGCGGGGAATGCCCGGGCCGGCCGGGGGCCAGGAGGGCGGTCGTCGGCTCCGGGCCGGCTTCCGCCAGAGCCTGAGCCAGGTTCCGGCTGGAGCCGGAGGGTCGTCCCATGGCGGCCATTGCTTGTCTCCCGCCCGGGATTTATCGACCCGGCTTCGGATTGCTGTCAATCTGTCTTTACGTCAATCGTGCTTGACACCCCGAAGGACGCAGCCCTAGCCTCCCCCTCAGAGATCGTCACGCTACGGGAGGGCATCCGGCCTAAGGCGAATAGCAAAAGCGGCGCAGTATTTTTCACCGAAATACGTCGCAGCCCGCGCCAATCGCCCTCGACCGGTTCTTCAGCGGGCCTTCGGTGCAGAGGGTTGTCAAGCAATGTTTACAATCGGCGTCGTGACAAAACTCATTGACTCCATCGATGCCTGCCCATGGGGCACCGCATCCGGCCGGCAGGTCGCCCGCACGCGCCGCCAGCCTCTCTACACCGCGGAGGAGCGTCGCCGCCGCGACGCCACGGCCTGGACCACGGTGCAGGGCGTCCTCGCCCCCGTGCAGTTCGGCGTCTTCCTCGTCAGCCTCGGCCTCGTGCTGAACTACCTGGCGACGGGCGAGGGCTATGCCGCCGCCACCCTCTCCATCCTGGCGAAGACCGCGCTGCTCTACGCCATCATGGTCACCGGCTCGATCTGGGAGAAGGTGGTGTTCGGCCGCTACCTCTTCGCCCGCGCCTTCTTCTGGGAAGACGTGTTCAGCATGCTCGTGCTTGCGCTGCACACCGCCTATCTCGTGGCCCTCGCCGCCGGCATCGGCGACACGCACGACCTGATGCTGCTGGCGCTCGCGGCCTATGCCTCCTACGTCATCAACGCCGCCCAATTCCTCCTCAAGCTCCGCGCCGCCCGCCGCGACGAAGCGGCCTGGCCCGCCGACCTGGGCTATTCCAAGTGAGCGGCGCCGCGCTCGCCCGCGCGCAACACCAACCCTCGGTTCCCGGCTGCGCCGAGGCGCCGGTGCTGCGGGAGCGCGGCCAGCGCGAGGTCTTCTGCGGCCTGACCGGCATCATCTGGCTCCACCGCAAGATCCAGGACGCCTTCTTCCTCATCATCGGCTCCCGCACCTGCGCCCACCTCATGCAGTCCGCCGCCGGCGTGATGATCTTCGCCGAGCCGCGCTTCGCCACCGCCATCATCGAGGAGCGCGACCTCGCCGGCATGGCCGATGCGAATGAGGAGCTTGACCGCGTCGTCGGCCAGCTCCTCGCGCGCCGCCCCGAGATCCGCCTGCTCTTCCTCGTCGGCTCCTGCCCGTCGGAGGTCATCAAGCTCGACCTCTCCCGCGCCGCCGCCCGGCTCAACACGCAGCACTCGCCCGGCGTCCGCGTGCTGAACTACTCCGGCAGCGGCATCGAGACGACCTTCACCCAGGGCGAGGATGCCTGCCTCGCCGCCCTCGTCCCCGAGATGCGCGCCGACCCGGCGCCCGGCCTCCTCGTCGTCGGCGCGCTGGCCGAGGTGGTCGAGGACCAGATGCGCCGCCATTTCGACGCGCTCGGCATCGGCCCCGTCACCTTCCTGCCGCCCCGCCGCGCCGCCGACCTGCCCGGCATCGGCCCCGGCACGCGCTTCCTCCTCGCCCAGCCCTTCCTTGCCGAGACGGCACGGCTGCTCGAGGCGCGCGGCGCCCGCCGCCTCGCAGCGCCTTTTCCGCTCGGTGCCGAGGGCACCACCGCCTGGCTCCGCGCCGCCGCCGATGCCTGGGGCGTCCCCGCCAGCCGCTTCCGCGAGGTCACGGCGGTCGGCGAGCAGCGCGCCCGCACCGCCATCGCCCGCCACCGCGAGCAGCTCGCCGGCCGCAGCATCTTCTTCTTTCCCGACAGCCAGCTTGAGGTCCCGCTCGCCCGCTTCCTCTCCCGCGAGCTGGACATGCAGCCGATCGAGATCGGCACGCCCTATCTCCACCGCCAGCACTTGGCCGAGGAGCTCGCGCTGCTCCCCACCGATGCCGCGCTGAGCGAGGGCGGCGATGTCGACCGCCAGCTCGACCGCTGCCGCGCCGCGCGGCCCGACCTCGTCGTCTGCGGCCTCGGCCTCGCCAATCCGCTGGAGGCGGAGGGCTTCACCACGAAATGGTCGATCGAGTTGGTCTTCACCCCGATCCAGGGCTACGACCAGGCCGGCGACCTCGCGGAGCTCTTCGCCCGGCCCCTGCACCGCCGCACGCGGCTGAAGGTGTAACGCCATGCAGCTCGCGATCTGGACCTATGAGGGCCCCCCGCATATCGGCGCGATGCGTGTCGCCACCGGCATGCAGGGGCTGCACTACGTGCTGCACGCGCCGCAGGGCGACACCTATGCCGACCTGCTCTTCACCATGATCGAGCGGCGCGGCGCCCGCCCGCCCGTCACCTACACCACCTTCCAGGCGCGCGACCTCGGCGGCGACACAGCCGAGCTGTTCAAGTCCGCCGCCCGCGACGCCTTCCGCCGCCACCAGCCCCAGGCGATGATCGTCGGCGCCTCCTGCACCGCGGAGCTGATCCAGGACGACCCGGGCGGCCTCGCCCGCGCCCTCGACCTGCCGGTTCCCGTCATCGCGCTGGAGCTGCCGAGCTACCAGAAGAAGGAGAATTGGGGCGCCGCCGAGACCTTCTACCGCCTGGTCCGCGGCCTCTGCGCCCCGCCCGCGCCCCGCGCCCCGGGCCGCGCGCCGAGCTGCAACATCCTCGGCCCGACCGCCCTCGGCTTCCGCCACCGCGACGACGTCCGCGAGATCTCCGGCCTGCTGACGCGCATGGGCATCACGATCAACGTCACCGCCCCGCTCGGCGCGACGCCGGCCGATCTCGTCCGCCTCGGCGAGGCCGATTTCAACGTGGTGCTCTACCCGGAGATCGCCGCCCCCGCCGCCGCCTGGCTCACCCGCACCCATGCGCAGCCGGCGACGAAGACCATCCCGATCGGCCTCAATGCCACCCGCGAGTTCATCGCCGAGGTCGCCGGCCTCGCCGGCCTCGACCCGGCGCCGATCCTCGATGCCGAGACGGCGCGCTCCGCCTGGTATTCCCGCTCGGTCGACTCGAACTACCTCACCGGCAAGCGCGTCTTCGTCTTCGGCGATGCGACCCACGCCCTCGCCGCCGCCCGCGTGGCGACCGAGGAGCTCGGCTTCACCCTGGTCGGCCTCGGCAGCTACACCCGCGAGTATGCCCGCGAGCTGCGCGAGGCCGCCCGCGCGCATGGCATCGAGGCGACGATCTCCGACGACTACCTCGCCGTCGAGGCCGCCATCCAGGCCGCCCATCCGGAGCTGATCCTCGGCACCCAGATGGAGCGCCACACGGCCAAGCGCCTCGGCGTCCCGTGCGCCGTCATCTCCGCGCCCGTCCATGTGCAGGACTACCCGGCGCGCTACTCGCCGCAGATGGGCTTCGAGGGCGCCAACGTCCTCTTCGACACCTGGGTCCATCCGCTGATGATGGGCCTCGAGGAGCACCTGCTCGGCATGTTCCGCGAGGATTTCGAGTTCCACGCGGATTCCGCCCCCTCCCATCTCGGCGCCGCCGCCGCGACGGCGGCGCCCACCCTCTCGGCGACCCTCACCTGGGCCGCCGAGGCCGAGCGCGAACTCGGCAAGATCCCCTTCTTCGTCCGCGGCAAGGCCCGCCGGAACACGGAGCGTTACGCCACCGAACGCGGCATCGGCACAATCACCCTCGAGGCTCTGTACGATGCCAAAGCCCATTTCAGCCGTTAGCGCCATCCCCCTGCGGGTGGTGATCGTCACGATGGACAGCCACCTGTCCGGCGCGGTGATGCATGCGGTGACGGCGCTGCGGCGCGAGTTGCCGGGCTTGCAGCTCGTCGTCCACGCCGCCGACCAATGGGGCTCGGACGAGGTGGCGCTCGCCGCCTGCCACGCCGATATCGCCCGCGGCGACATCGTCGTCGCCTCGATGCTCTTCCTCGAGGACCATATCCGCGCCGTCCTCCCCGCGCTTGCCGCCCGGCGGGAGAGCTGCGACGCCATGCTCGGCCTGCTCTCCGCCGGCGAAGTGATGCGCCTGACCCGCATCGGCCGCTTCCGCATGGATGCCGAGGCGACGGGGGTGATGGGCCTGCTGAAGCGCCTGCGCGGCAACCGCAAGCCCGGTGCGCCGAGCAGCGGCAAGGATCAGATGAAGATGCTGCGCCAGCTGCCGCGGCTGCTGCGCTTCGTCCCCGGCACGGCGCAGGACGTGCGCGCCTATTTCCTTGCCCTGCAGTACTGGCTGGCCGGCTCGGAAGAGAATCTGGCGAACATGATCCGCCTGCTGGTCGGCCGCTACGCCGCCGGCCCGCGCCAGCAGGCGCCCGGCCGCCTGCAGCCCGCCGCCCCGCCGATCGAGTACCCGGAAGTCGGCCTCTACCACCCGCGCGCCGCCGCCCGCATCACGGAGCATGCCGAGGACCTGCCCGTCGCCGGCAGCGCCGGCACGGTCGGCCTGCTGATCCTCCGCTCCTATGTGCTCGCCAACAACGCCGCCCATTATGACGGCGTCATCAAGGCGCTCGAGGCGCGCGGCCTCCGCGTCATCCCCGCCTTCGCCAGCGGCCTCGACTCCCGTCCGGCCATCGAGCGCTACTTCCTGAGGGACGGCGTCGCCTGCATCGACGCGCTGGTCTCGTTGACCGGCTTCTCCCTCGTCGGCGGCCCTGCCTACAACGACGCCCGCGCCGCCGAGGCGATCCTGGCGCAGCTCGACCTGCCCTACATCGCCGCCCATCCGCTGGAATTCCAGACGATGGAGCAGTGGCAGGCCGATGCCCGCGGGCTGCTGCCGGTCGAGGCCACGATGATGGTCGCCCTGCCCGAGCTCGATGGCGGCATCTGGCCGATGACCTTCGGCGGCCGCTCCAGCGCCTCCGACGGCGAGGCCTCGCACGAAATGGCCGCCCATCCGGAGCGCGCCGCCATGCTCGCCGCCCGGATCGCCAAGCTCGTCGAGCTGCGCCGGGCGGAGCGTGCGGCGCGCAAGCTCGCCATCATCCTCTTCAACTTCCCGCCGAACAGCGGCGCGACCGGCACCGCCGCCTATCTCGGCGTCTTCGCCTCGCTCCACCACACGCTGGTCGGCCTGCGTGATGCCGGCTACACGCTCGACGTCCCGGCGACGGTGGACGAGCTCCGCAGCATGATCCTCGACGGCAACCGCGCCCGCTACGGCACGGATGCCAACGTGGCCCTCCGCGTGCCGACGGAGGATATCCTCCGCCGCGAGGCCTACCTCCCCGAGATCGAGGCGCAATGGGGCCCGGCACCGGGTAAGCTGCAGACCGATGGAGCCGGCATCCTCGTGCTCGGCTTGCAGCTCGGCAACGTCTTCATCGGCATCCAGCCTGCCTTCGGCTATGAGGGCGACCCGATGCGCCTGCTCTTCGAGCACGGCTTCGCCCCGACCCACGCCTTCTCGACCTTCTACCGCTGGATCCGCGAGGATTTCGCCGCCCATGCCGTGCTGCATTTCGGCACCCATGGCGCGCTGGAATTCATGCCCGGCAAGCAGGCCGGCATGTCGGGCGAATGCTGGCCCGACCGGCTGATCGGGGACCTGCCGAATTTCTACTTCTACGCCAGCAACAACCCCTCCGAGGGCACCATCGCCAAGCGTCGCGCCGGCGCCGCGCTGATCAGCTATCTCAGCCCGCCCGTCGCCCATGCCGGCCTCTACCGCGGCCTCCTGGACCTCAAGGCCTCCATCGACCGCTGGCGCGCGCTCGAGCCCGGCAGCGACCCGGAGCAGCAGGCGAGCCTCGCCACGCTGATCCAGGCGCAGGCCGCCGCCGTCGACCTTGCCTCCGCCGAGCCGGCCTGGGAGGATGCCGACACGACCATCCCCGCCCTCGGCCGCGAGCTGCTGGCGCTGGAGGAGACGTTGATCCCCTACGGGCTCCACGTCATCGGCGAGCCGCCGAATGCCACCGACCGCGCCGCCATGCTCGACGCCGCTGGCGTCACCGAGCCCGAGCGCCGCGCCGCGCTCGACGCCCTGCTCGCCGAGGACCACGAGATCCCGGCCCTCATCCACGCGCTCGATGCCGGCTACCTCCACCCCGCGCCGGGCGGCGACCTGCTCCGCACGACGGAGGTGCTGCCGACCGGCCGCAACCTGCATGGCTTCGACCCCTTCCGCATCCCGAGCGCCTTCGCCGTGCAGGACGGCGCCCGCCAGGCCGACCGCCTGCTCGCGCGCCACACCGCCGATGGCCATGCGCTGCCCGAGACCGTCGCCATCGTCCTCTGGGGCACCGACAACCTGAAGACCGAGGGCGGCCCGATCGCCCAGGCGCTCTGGCTGATGGGCGCCGCCCCGCGCTTCGACAGCTATGGTCGCCTCTGCGGCGCCCAGCTCCTGCCGCTGGAGACGCTCGGCCGCCCGCGCATCGATGTCGTCGTCACCCTCTCCGGCATCTTCCGCGACCTGCTGCCCCTGCAGACCCGCCTGCTGGCCGAAGCCGCGCTGCTTGCCGCCGAGGCCGAGGAGGCACCGTCCCGCAACTTCATCCGCAAGCACGCCCTCGCCTTCCAGGCCGCGCATGGCGGGTCGATGGCGGAGGCCGCGCTCCGCGTCTTCGGCAATGCCGACGGCGCCTATGGCGCCAATGTCAACCAGCTCGTCGGCAACGGCGCCTGGGCCGAGGAGGACGAGCTGGCGGATGCCTATGAGCGGCGCAAGGGCTTCGCCTATGGCGTGAACGGCAAGCCGGTCCGCCAGGCCGCGGTCCTCGCCCATGTGCTGGCGAGCGTCGAGGTCACCTACCAGAACCTCGATTCGGTCGAGCTCGGCGTCACCACCGTCGACCACTACTTCGACACGCTCGGCGGCATCAGCCGCGCGGTGAAGCGGGCGCGCGGCAGCAGCGCCTCGATCTATATCGGCGACCAGACCCGCGGGGACGGCGCCGTCCGCACCCTCTCCGAGCAGGTCGCGCTCGAGACCCGCACCCGCGCCCTCAACCCGAAATGGTACGAGGCGCTGCTCTCCCATGGCTATGAGGGCGTCCGCCAGATCGAGGCGCAGGTGACGAACACCCTCGGCTGGTCGGCGACGACCGGCGAGGTCGACCCCTGGGTCTACCAGAAGCTCACCGAAACCTTCGTGCTGGACGCCGCGATGCGCGAGCGCCTGGCCACCCTCAACCCGACCGCCTCGGCGAAGATCGCCAACCGCCTGCTGGAAGCGCATGAGCGCCACTACTGGTCGCCCGACCAGAGCGTGCTCGACGCCTTGCGCCAGGCCGGGGAGGAGCTGGAAGACCGGCTCGAGGGCATCACAGTGGAGATGGCTGCATGAGAATCGAGACGCCGCACGCCGCCCTCCACCGGCGCCCGGTGCCCTCCCGGACCGACGGGGATGGCAGCGTGCAGGTCCATCTGGACCCGAACATGACCATCGGCAGCGCCAAGGTCTTCTCCGTCTACGGCAAGGGCGGCATCGGCAAGAGCACGACCAGCTCCAACCTCTCGGTCGCCTTCAGCAAGCTCGGCAAGCGCGTCCTCCAGATCGGCTGCGACCCGAAGCACGACAGCACCTTCACCCTGACCAAGAGCCTCATCCCGACGGTGATCGACGTCCTCGAGACGGTCGACTTCCACTCCGAGGAGCTGCGCCCCGAGGATTTCGTCTTCGAGGGCTATAACGGCGTGATGTGCGTCGAGGCCGGCGGCCCCCCGGCCGGCACCGGCTGCGGCGGCTATGTCGTCGGCCAGACGGTGAAGCTGCTGAAGGAGCACCGCCTGCTCGAGGACACCGACGTGGTGATCTTCGACGTGCTCGGCGACGTGGTCTGCGGCGGCTTCGCCGCCCCGCTCCAGCACGCGGATCGCGGCATCATCGTCGCCGCCAACGACTTCGACAGCATCTTCGCCATGAACCGCATCGTCGCCGCCATCAAGGCGAAGTCGAAGAACTACGACGTCCGGCTTGGCGGCGTCATCGTCAACCGCAGCGCGGCGACCGACCAGATCGACAAGTTCAACGCCGTGACGGGGATGCAGACGCTGGCGCATTTCCCCGATCTCGACGTCATCCGCCGCTCCCGTCTGAAGAAGTCCACCCTCTTCGAGATGGACGCGACGCCGGAGCTGGTCGCGGTGCAGGAGGAGTACCTCCGCCTCGCCGCCAATCTCTGGGCCGGCACGGAAGCCCTCAGCGCCTCTCCCATGAAGGACCGCGACATATTCGACCTGCTGGGGTTCGACTGATGCCGAGCAGCACCTACACCGCCCGCCGCGGCGAGCTCGAGACCTATTTCGACCGCACCGCGGTCGAGGCCTGGAAGCGCCTCACCTCGACCGCGCCCGTCGGCCGCGTCCGCGCGACCGTCCGCGCCGGCCGCGACGAGATGCGCCGCACGCTCCTCTCCTGCCTGCCGGATGACCTCACCGGCCGCCGCCTGCTCGATGCCGGCTGCGGCACCGGGGCGCTGGCGGTCGAGGCGGCGCGGCGCGGTGCCCATGTCACCGCCATTGACCTCTCGCCGACCCTTGTGGCGCTGGCCGCCGAGCGTGCCGCGGGCGACTACGGCGCCGGCCATGTCGATTTCCGCACCGGCGACATGCAGGACCCGGCGCTCGGCGAGTTCGACCACGTCGTCGCCATGGACAGCCTGATCCACTACAAGGCGCCCGATGTCGTCGCCGTCCTCGCCGGCCTCGCCGCCCGGACCCGGCATTCGATGCTGATCACCTTCGCCCCGCGCACCCCGTTGCTGGCGACGATGCACGCCATCGGCCAGTTCTTCCCCCGCGGGGACCGCTCGCCCGCCATCGAGCCCGTCGCGGAGCGCCGCCTCGCGCGGCTGGTCGCCGCCGGCCTCCCCGGCTGGGCCTGCGGACGCACGCGGCGCGTCTCGGCCGGCTTCTACATCTCCCAGGCCCTGGAGGTGCGCCGCGCATGAGCTTCATGACCCGCGCCTGGACCAAGCTTGGCCCCGAGTTCCTCCCCTTCGCCGACGCCGCCTCGGCGGAGCTGCCGCTCGGGCGCCTGCTGCGCCTCTCGCTCTTCCAGGTCTCGGTCGGCATGTGCTCCGTGCTTCTGATCGGCACGCTGAACCGGGTGATGATCGTCGAGCTCGGCGTCTCCGCCTGGCTGGTGGCGACGATGGTCTCGCTGCCGCTGCTTTTCGCCCCCTTCCGCGCGCTGGTCGGGCACCGGTCGGACAACCACCGCTCCGCGCTTGGCTGGCGCCGCGTCCCATACCTCTGGATGGGCACGCTGCTGCAGTTCGGCGGCCTGGCGATCATGCCCTTCGCGCTCATCCTGCTCTCGGGCGACAGCAACGCGCCGCCGATCGTCGCCCATATCGGCGCGGCGCTGGCCTTCCTGCTGGTGGGCGCCGGGCTGCATACCACGCAGACGGTCGGCCTCGCGCTCGCGACCGACCTTGCCCCGCCGGAGTCCCAGCCCCGCGTCGTCGCCCTGCTCTCGCTGATGCTGCTCCTCGGCATGCTGGTGAGCGCCGTCGGCTTCGGCGCGCTGCTGCAGCATTTCAGCCAGCTCCGGCTCATTCAGGTGATCCAGGGCGCGGCGCTGCTGACGATGGTGCTGAACTGCATCGCCCTCTGGAAGCAGGAGCCGCGCGACCCGGGCCGTACCCGCGCCAGCCGCCCGCAGCCCGGCTTCCTCGAGTCCTGGCGGCGGCTGCGCGGCGAGGGCCGCTGGACCCGCCGCCTCACAGCCATCGGCCTCGGCTCCGCCGCTTTCAGTATGCAGGACATCCTGCTCGAGCCCTATGGCGGCCAGATCCTCGGCCTTTCCGTCGCCGCGACGACGACGCTGACCGCGCTCTTCGCGAGCGGCGGCATCGCCGGCTTCGCCATGGCCGCCCGCGGCCTCGGCCGCGGCTTCGACCCGCATCGCCTCGCCGGCTTCGGCGCGCTGGCGGGTGCGACCGGCTTCGCCGCCGTCATCTTCGCCGCACCCCTCGACAGCGCGGCGATCTTCGGCCTCGGCACGGTGGCGATCGGCCTCGGCAGCGGCCTCTTCACCGTCGGCACGCTCACCGCCTGCATGGATCTCGCCCGCAGCGGCCAGGCGGGCCTTGCGCTTGGCGCCTGGGGCGCGGTGCAGGCGAGCTGCGCCGGCGGCGCCGTCGCCGCCGGCGGCGTGCTGCGCGACATCGTCTCCGAGCTCGCCATGCGCGGCGACCTCGGCGCCACCCTCACCGTCGCCGCCACCGGCTACGGCGCGGTCTACATGCTCGAGATCGTGCTGCTTTTTGCCACCATCGCCGTGATCGGCCCGCTCGTCAGCGTCGCCCGGCCGCGGCCTTCAACCTCGCTCGGCCTCGCCGGGTCCCCGAGCTAGCGGAGGAACGCCGTCATGCAAACCGGAGCCATCACCAGCTATATCGACGTGGCGCAGATCGCGCTCTACGTCTTCTGGTTCTTCTTCGCAGGCCTCATCCTGTACCTCCACCGGGAGGACAAGCGCGAAGGCTACCCGCTCGAGAACGAGCGCTCGCCCTACGTCACCGTGCAGGGCTTCCCGGCGATCCCGGCACCGAAGGCCATGAAGCTCGCGCATGAGGGCCATACGATCACCCGCCCACAGGAGCGGAACCTCGAGGGGCTCCTCATCCCGACCGCCGCCTGGCCCGGCGCGCCGATGCAGCCGCTCGGCGACCCGATGCAGGATGGCGTAGGCCCCGCCTCCTACGCGCTCCGCAATGACGAGCCGGACCTGACCTTCGACGAGCAGCTGCCGAAGATCGTCCCGCTCCGTGCCGCGCCCGGCTACTACCTCGCCGCGCAGGACCCCGACCCGCGCGGCTACCAGGTCGTCACCGCCGATGGCCGCATCGCCGGCACGGTGATGGATTGCTGGGTCGACCGTTCCGAGACCGTGGTGCGCTACCTCGAGGCCGATGCCGAAGGCTCGGCTGGCGCCCGCCGCGTCGTCTTCCCGATGGCGCTCGCCCGCGTCGATGCCAAGCGCCGCGTCGTCAAGGTCGTCTCCGTGCTCTCGAACCAGTTCGTCGAGGCGCCGATGCTGAAGAATGCCGATACGATCACCGCCCGCGAGGAGGACCGCATCTGCGGCTATTTCGCCGGCGGCCATATGTACGCGACCCCGCAGCGGCTTGGCCCGCTGATCTGACGGAGGCGACCATGGTGCATGAACACGAGATCGAGCCGGTCTGGGGGCTGCCCGGGCGGCCCCCGGCCGGCGAGACGATCCTTTGGCAGGGGGCGCCGGACTGGCGGGCCTATGCCCTGCGCGGCCTCCACATCCGCGGCCTCGCCGTCTACTTCGCGCTGCTGATCGGCGCCCGCTGCGCCGCCTCGCTGATGGACGGCGCGAGCCTCGCCACGGCGATGTGGGACGCCGCCTGGTTCCTGCCGGTGGCCGGCCTCGGCCTCGGGTTGATGCTGGTCTTCGCGGTGCTGGTCGCCCGCACCAGCGCCTACACCATCACCACGCAGCGCATCGTCTTCCGCATCGGCGTCGCGCTGTCGATGACCGCGAACATCCCCTTCGCCGCCATCGAGGCGGCGGCGGTGAAGCGCAATGCGGATGGCAGCGGCGACATCACGCTGACGATCGCGGCGAAACAGCGAATTTCCTACATCTTCTTCTGGCCGCATGCGCGCCCGTGGCGCTACGCTCATCCCGAGCCTGCGCTGCGTGCTATCGCCGATGTCGATGCCGTGGCGCAGGCCCTGTCGCGGGCCCTGGCCGCGGCGGCCTCCCTCCCGGTCCGTCCGGTGGCGGCGGCCGCTCCCGCCGGGGCCGCAACCGGCCCGCAGACGGCCGCGGCCTGAGGAGGAGTAGGATGAGCAGCCATTCCCAAGACAAGCGGGTGCCGCGAGGCCCGCTGATCGGCGCGGGCGTGCTGCTCCTCGCGGTGATCGCGGGGGCAGGCATCGGGCGGGTGACTGGTGCCGGCGTCTACACGCCGGCCGAGACCACGCCCATCCTCGCCCGCAGCCTCGGCTTCGAGGACCAGGCCAATGGCGGCATCCTCGTCCGCGATGCCGATGCGGGCAGCGAGATCGCCATGATCGAGCCCGGCACCAACGGCTTCATCCGCGGCGCCCTCCGCGCCCTGGTCCGCGACCGCCGCCGGGAGGATGTCGTCTCCCGCGCCCCCTTCCGCCTCGCCGCCTGGCCCGATGGCCGGATGACGCTGGAGGATCCGACGACCGGCACCAGCATCGGCCTCGAGGCCTTCGGCCCGACGAACATGCAAGCCTTCGGCCGCCTGCTGACCGCAGGAAGGACCACGCCATGAGCCTTGCCCTTCTCTCCCGCCTCACCGGCGGCCGCCGCTTCGAGGTGCCCTGCACCGTCGATATCGAGCAGACCTTCGACAGCCTGCACGCCCATGCCATTCCGGAAGGCGTGCAGCTTCGCCCCGGCGACCGCGTCGTCGTCCATGGCATGCCCGCCGCCATCGCCTATGGCGAGACGATGAGCTTCGAGGCCCGCGCGACCGTCATCCGCGCCGGCTGGCTGGAGCGCGCCTGGACCGAGGCCTCCGCCATCCTCGAGCTCACCGAGCTCTACCATTGCGGCTTCGAGCCCAAGGAAGCGCCATGAACGCCGTGACCCCCACGCCGCGCCGGCCGGTCAATGCCGTCACCCGCGAGGCGACGACCGACACCGTCCTCAGCCCGCGCTTCTACACCACCGATTTCGACGCCATGGACCGCATCGATGTCGGCAGCCTCCGCGCCGAGTGGGACGCGCTGATGGCCGAGTTCCACGCCGACCCGAACAAGGGCCATTTCGTTCGGACCGAGGCCTTCGACGAGTTCAAGCTCGACGCCCTGCCGGAGCCGCTGCAGAAGGAGCTGGTCGAGTTCCTGGTCAGCTCCGTCACCGCCGAGTTCTCCGGCTGCGTGCTCTATGCCGAGATCAAGAAGCGGGTGAAAAACCCCGACATGAAGGACCTCTTCGGCGTGATGAGCCGCGACGAGGCGCGCCATGCCGGCTTCATCAACGACGCGCTGAAGGATATCGGCATCGGCGTCGACCTCGGCTTCCTCACCAAGGCGAAGAAGTACCACTACTTCCAGCCGAAGTTCATCTTCTACGCCACCTACCTGTCGGAGAAGATCGGCTACGCCCGCTACATCACCATCTTCCGCCAGTTCGAGCGGCACCCGGAGCTGCGCTTCCACCCGATCTTCCTGTGGTTCGAGAAGTGGTGCAACGACGAGTTCCGCCACGGCGAGGCCTTCGCCCTGCTCATGCGCGCGAACCCGAAGCTGCTCCAGGGCGGCAACAAGCTCTGGGTGAAGTTCTTCCAGCTTGCCGTCTATGCGACGATGTATGTGCGCGACCATGCGCGGCCGGAATTCCACAAGGCCCTTGGCATGACGCCGTCGGACTATGATTACCAGGTCTTCGACACCTGCACCGAGATCTGCAAGCAGGTCTTCCCGGTCACGCTCGACACCGACCATCCGGTCATGCGCCGCGGCTTCGACCGCCTCTTCCGCATCACGCAGAAGATGACGGCGGCTAAGGCGCGCGGCGGCCTCGTCGGCAAGCTGCAGCGCGCCGGGCTCGGCGCTGCGGCGGCTGTGACCTTCGCGCGGCTCTACCTCCTCCCGGGCAAGCATGCGGCGCTGCCGGCGCAGATCCGCATGGCGCCGGCCTGGTAGGAGCGCCGCGACGCCATGGCCGATTACGGTCTGCCCGCCCTCTATGCGCTGTTCGTCTGGTGGTTCAGCACCGGGGCGATCATCTGGCTGGATGGGCTGCCGGCGCGGACCTATCGGCGCAGCATGCTGGGCGCGACGGTGATGCTTGCCGTCGCCCTCTGGGGCCTCGCCGCCAGCAGTGCCGATCCGTCGCCGCTCGGCGCCTATTACGCCTTCACCTGCGGCCTGCTCGCCTGGGCCTGGCAGGAGATGGCCTTCCTGATGGGTTTCGCCACCGGCCCGCGCCGGCAGCCCTGCCCGGAGGGCTGCACCGGCTGGCCGCGCTTCCGCCTCGCCGTGCAAACCATCCTTTACCATGAGCTGGCGATCCTGGTCGGCGCCGTCGCCGTGCTGGCGCTCACCTGGGGCCAGCCGAACCAGATCGGCGCCTGGACCTTCCTGCTGCTCTGGGGCATGCGGCAGAGCGCCAAGCTGAACGTCTTCCTCGGCGTCAGGAACCTGAACGAGCAGTTCCTGCCGCCGCACCTCGCCTATCTCGGCAGCTTCTTCGCGCGCAAGCCGATGAACCTGCTCTTCCCGCTCTCCGTCACCGGCGGTACACTGCTCTGCGCCTGGTTCTTCCATCATGCGCTCGCGGCCGCAGCCAGCGACTTCCAGACCGCCGGCTACACCTTCCTCGGCGTGCTCACTGCGCTCGCCATTCTCGAACACTGGTTCCTCGTGCTCCCCATCCCGGCGGAGGCGCTGTGGAACTGGAGCATGAAGTCGCGCCGCCCGGCCGCACCGGCCGCGGCGGAGGTGGAGCCGCCGCGCCTGCATGCGCTGCGTCCCGCCGCCTGAAGCCATAAGCCCTGAAAGGGAGAGGGGACGATGAACTACGAGGCGTTCTTCCGGAAGCAGATCGGCGCCCTCCACCGCGAAGGCCGCTACCGCGTCTTCGCCGACCTCGAGCGCCAGGCCGGCGCCTTCCCCTATGCGACGCATCACCGCCCGCGCGGCCAGCAGCAGGTGACGGTGTGGTGCTCCAACGACTACCTCGGCATGGGCCAGCACCCGAAGGTGCTGGCCGCGATGCACGAGGCGCTCGACAAATGCGGCGCGGGCGCCGGCGGCACGCGCAACATCGCCGGCACCAACCACTACCACGTCATGCTCGAGCAGGAGCTCGCCGACCTGCACGGCACGGAGGCCGCGCTGCTCTTCAACAGCGGCTACATGTCCAACTGGGCGACGCTCTCGACGCTCGCCTCGCGCATGCCCGGCTGCGTCATCGTCTCCGATGAGCTGAACCACGCCTCGATGATCGAGGGCATCCGCCACAGCCGCGCCGAGCGCCGCGTCTTCGCCCATAACGACCCGGCCGACCTCCGCCGCATCCTCTCCGAGCTCGACCCGGAGACGCCGAAGCTCGTCGCCTTCGAGAGCGTCTACTCGATGGACGGCGACATCGCCCCCATCGCCGAGCTCTGCGACATCGCCGAGGAATACGGCGCCATGACCTATATCGACGAGGTGCATGCCGTCGGCCTCTATGGCCGCCGCGGCGGCGGCGTGACAGAGCGCGACGGCGTCGCCCATCGCCTCACCGTCATCGAGGGCACGCTCGCCAAGGCCTTCGGCGTGGTCGGCGGCTACATCGCCGGGTCCGCCGCGATGTGCGACTTCGTCCGCTCCTATGCCTCGGGCTTCATCTTCACCACCTCCATGCCGCCCGCGGCGGCGGCCGGCGTCATCGCCAGCATCCGCCACCTGAAGGAGAGCAGCGTCGAGCGCGACCTGCTGCATGCGAACGCCTCGCAACTCCGCACCAAGCTCGACGCCGCCGGCGTGCCGCATCTCGAGAACCCGAGCCACATCGTCCCGGTGATGGTGCGGGACCCGGTGATCTGCAAGCAGATCAGCGACCTGCTTCTCGACCACTATGGAATCTACGTGCAGCCGATCAACTACCCGACCGTGCCGCGCGGCACGGAGCGGCTGCGCTTCACGCCAGGCCCGCTGCACAGCGCGGCCGACATCGATCACCTCGTCGGAGCCCTGTCTGAGATCTGGTCGCAGTTCAGCCTGCAGCGCGCTGCTTGAGAATCATTCTCATGGAACGAAATCCGTCCCCGATGCGCTTGGCAAATCCGCCAAGGGGCCCAAGCTTGGCATGCCGGCCAATCGGAGGAGGTCATTCAAGTGATGGACAAGCGTTCCAAATTGCAGGCTCGCCGCGAATTCCTGCAGAAGACCGGTCTTCAGGTCGCCGGGCTCGCCGCCCTGGCACCGGTTGTCGCCTCGCGGGCGCAGGCGCAGGACAAGCTCGCTCCCGAGATGGTGATGTATCAGACCACGCCGAAGGACAACCAGCGGTGCGACGGCTGCCTGCATTTCCAGCCGCCGAATGCCTGCGCCATCGTCAGCGGCGAGATCAAGCCCGAGGGTTGGTGCGCCGTCTGGGCTGCCAAGCCCTGAGGACCCCGCGGCGCGGCCTGGCCGCGCCGACCGGAGGTGGGCAGCCGTGACCGGGCGGCGCGCCTTCCCCTTCTCGGCCATCGTCGGCCAGGAGGAAATGAAGCTGGCGATCCTCATCGCCGCGATCGATCCCGGCATCGGCGGCGTGCTCGTCTTCGGCGACCGCGGCACCGGCAAGTCCACCGCCATTCGTGCGCTGGCGGCCCTGCTGCCCGAGATCCCCGTTATCGAGGGCTGCCCCTATCGCTGCGACCCGGGCGACGAGCAGGCGCTCTGCGCGGAGTGCCGCATCCGGCGCCCGCTCCGCACCGCCATGGCGCCCGTGCCCGTGGTCGACCTGCCGCTCGGCGCGACGGAGGATCGCGTCCTCGGCGCCCTCGACATCCAGCGCGCCCTGGCCGAGGGGGTGAAGAGCTTCGAGCCCGGCCTCCTCGCCCGAGCCCATCGCGGCTTCCTCTACATCGACGAGGTGAACCTGCTCGAGGACCACCTGGTCGACCTGCTGCTCGACGTCGCCGCCTCCGGCGAGAACGTGGTGGAGCGCGAGGGCCTCTCCATCCGCCATCCCGCCCGTTTCGTCCTGGTCGGCAGCGGCAATCCGGAGGAGGGCGAGCTGCGCCCGCAGCTGCTCGACCGCTTCGGCCTTTCGGTCGAGGTGACGACGCCGAAGGACCTGCCGAGCCGCATCGAGGTCATCCGCCGCCGCGATGCCTACGAGCGCGACGCGGCCGGCTTCACCGCCCATTGGTCAGGCGCCGAGGCGGAGCTGCGCCGCCGCATCCTCGCCGCCCGCACCCGCCTGCCCGACATCGCCCTGCCGGATGCGGCGCTGGAGCGCGCCGCCCGCCTCTGCCTCGCCCTCGGCACGGATGGGCTCCGCGGCGAGCTGACGCTGATCCGCGCCGCCCGCGCCCTGGCCGCCTTCGAGGGCGAGGGGGAGGTGGACGACGCCACCCTCCGCCGCGTTGCCCCGCCCGCCCTCCGCCACCGGCTGCGCCGCAACCCGCTGGACGAGGCCGTCTCCACCACCCGGGTCGAACGCGCGATCGCGGAAGTCTTCGCCTCGTGACTGCGGGTGCCTCCGAGCCATGGGCCGAGGCCATGAGGGCGGCCGCCCTGCTGGCCATCGACCCGGTCGGGCTCGGCGGCGCCGCGCTCCGCGCCCCGCCCGGCCCGGTGCGGGAGGAATGGCTCGCCCTGCTGCGCAGCCTCCTGCCCCCGGCGACGGCCTGGCGCCGCCTGCCCCTCGGCATCGCCGATTCCCGCCTGCTCGGCGGCCTCGACCTCACCGCCACGCTCAGGGCCGGCCGGCCGGTTGCCGAGCGCGGCCTGCTGGCCGAGGCGGATGGCGGCATCCTCCTCCTCGCCATGGCGGAGCGGCTGGCCCCCGGCACCGCCGCCCGCCTCGCCGCGGCGCTGGATACGGGCGAGGTCGCCGCCGAGCGTGACGGCCTGACCCTGCGCGCCCCCGCCCGCCTCGCCCTCATCGCCCTCGATGAGGGGATCGAGCCGGAGGAGGCGCCGCCCGCCGCCCTACTGGACCGCCTGGCCCTCCGCCTCGACCTTTCGGCGATCCCGCCCGGTGCCACCCGGGCGCCGGCGCCCACCGCCGGCCAGGTCATCACCGCCCGCGCCCTGCTGCCCGGCATCGTCGCCGGCCCCGATGTGCTGGAGGCGCTGTGCGGCACCGCCGCCGCCCTCGGCATCACCAGCCTCCGCCCGCCGCTGCTGGCCCTCCGCCTCGCCCGCGCCGCCGCCGCCCTGGCCGGCCGCGAGGCCGTCGCAGAGGAAGATGCGGCGCTCGCCGCCCGCCTGGTGCTGGGCCCCCGCGCCACCCAGGCGCCGGCCGCCCCCGAGGCCGAGGCGCCGCCACCCCCGCCCCCTCCGCAGGAGACGGCCGAAGACCAGCCGCCCCAGCCCACGCCCGAGCAGCTTGGCGACATCCTCCTTGCTGCGGCGGAGGCCGCCATCCCGGCCGGGCTGCTGGATCAGCTCCGCCTCGCCCCCGCCCGCACCCGCACCCCCGGGAAGTCCGGCACCCGCCGCGCCTCGCCGCAACGCGGCCGGCCGATCGGCAGCCGCTCCGGCGAACTGCGCGGCGGTGCCCGCCTTGCCCTGGTCGATACCCTCCGCGCCGCCGCCCCCTGGCAGCGGCTGCGTGCCAATGGCGGCAATCCCGGCCCCCGCCTCCGCATCGCCCGCGAGGACATCCGCATCCGCCGCTTCCAGCAGCGGTCGGAGACGGCGACGGTCTTCCTCGTCGATGCCTCCGGCTCCGCCGCCCTGAACCGCCTGGCCGAGGCCAAGGGCGCGGTCGAACTGCTGCTGGCCGAGTGCTACATCCGGCGCGACCGCGTCGCCCTCCTCGCCTTCCGCGGCACCGGCGCCGAGCTGCTCCTGCCGCCCACCCATTCCCTGGTCCGCGCCCGCCGCAGCCTGGCCGGCCTGCCCGGCGGTGGCGGCACCCCCATCGCCGCCGCGCTGGATGAGGCCCTGGCCCTGGCGGACGCCATCCAGCGCCGCGGCCAGACCCCGCTCCTGGTGCTGCTGACCGATGGCCGCGCCAATATCGGCCGCGACGGCAAGCCCGGCCGCGAGCGCGCCATGGCCGAGGCGCTGGAGGCCGCTCGCGCCCTTCGCGCCGCCCACATCACCACCCTGCTGGTCGATACCTCGCCCCGCCCGCAGGAGGCCGGCCGTCAACTCGCCGCTGCCATGGGCGGCCGCTACATCCCATTGCCCTATGCCGACGCCGCTGCCATCTCACGCGCGGTGAGGCAAGGATGAAGCCGGCCGTGGCGCGCCTCCGCCCGCGCCGGCGCGCCGCCGGCCGGGCGGCAGCATGAGCGACCGCCCCGACTGGGCAACCGACGGCCGCGACTGGCCGAACCGCGCCGCCAGCCGCTTCGTCAAGGCCGCCGGCTTCCGCTGGCATGTCCAGGTGGCGGGGCAGGGGCCCGTGCTGCTCCTCGCCCATGGCACCGGCGCCGCGACCCATTCCTGGCGTGGCCTGTTCCCGCGTCTTGCCCGCCATTTCACCGTGGTCGCCCCCGACCTTCCCGGCCATGGCTTCACCGAGACGCCCGCCCGCGCCCGCCTCTCCCTACCGGTGATGGCCCGGGCGCTGACCGAGCTGACCCGCACGCTCGGCCTCCCGCCCGTGGTCGCCGCCGGCCATTCCGCCGGCACCCCCATCCTGGCGCGGATGACGCTCGATGGCGGCATCGCGCCCCGCGCCATCATCGGCATCAACGCCGCCCTGATGCCCTTCGAGGGCTTGGCCGGCCAGGTCTTCTCCCCAATTGCGCGCCTGCTCGCCGGCCTGCCCGCCATCCCGTGGTTCTTCGCCCGCCGCGCCGCCGAGCGCAGCGTGGTCGAGCGCCTGCTGCGCGACACCGGCTCCGCCCTCGACCCGGAGGGCGTCGAATTCTACGCCCGGCTGGTCCGCCGCCCCGCCCATGTCGCCGCCGCCCTCGGCATGATGGCGAATTGGGATCTCCACCCGGTCCTCCGTGACCTCCGGCGCCTCAAGCCGCCGCTGGTCCTGCTCGTCGGCGGCGCCGACCGCACCATCCCACCCGACGATGCGCGCCGGCTGAAGACGATGCTCCCGGCCATCCGCGTCATCGCGCTCCCCGGCCTCGGCCATCTCGCGCATGAGGAGGATCCCGGGCGCATCGCCGCCATCATGTCCGGCCTCGCGGAGGAGCTGGGCCTCGCCTCCCTGGCCGAGGCATGATCCTCCCGCCCTCGCATCCCCAGCGCCTCGAGCTGAATGACGAGGTCCATGCCCGCCCGCCCGAGGCCCTGGCCCCGCCGCTCCGCCTCTCCTACCTCGCCCTGCTGACCGACCCGGCCCGGCGCGATGCCTCCTTCGAGGCGGTCCGCGACCTCGCCCGCCGCTCCGCCATCGCCCCGCCGCTGCCCGGCGCCAGCCACTTCAGTGCCGATCTCGGCCCCTTCCGGCTGAAATGGGAGCGCCATACCGAGTTCAGCCGGATCATGGTCATCGCCCCCGGCGCCGATCCGGCGGACCCTTTCGCCACGCCGGCCATCGCCGCCGTCGCGCCCGACTGGGTGCAGGCGCTGCCCGGCGAACTGCTCGTCGCGACCCATCTCACCCTGCTCCCCGTCAGCGAGACCGATCCGGACGCGCTCTCCGAGCGCCTGTTCTTCGGCAACAGCCTGATCGGCGGCACGGTGAGCGGCGGCGCCGCCCGCGTCTTCACCGATTTCCGCATCCATGGCGGCTTCAGCCGCATCCTGGTCGAGGACAGCCGCACCACGCCCCGCCAGGCCGGCCGCCTGATCCAGCGCCTGCTGGAGATCGACACCTACCGGATGCTGGCGCTCCTCGCCCTGCCGCTGGCGCGCGAGCTCGGCGCCCCGATCACCGCGAGCGAGCGGAAGCTGGCGGAGATCACGGAGGCCCTCGTCACCGCCCGCTCCGCCGACGAGCCGGCGCTGCTGGAGAGCCTGACCCGCCTCGCCGCCGAGACCGAGAGCCGCGAGGCCCGCACCCTCTACCGCTTCAGCGCCTCCGAGGCCTATCACGCCCTCGTCCTTCGCCGCATCACCGAGCTCCGCGAGGGCCGGATGGAGGGGATGCAGACCCTCGAGGAGTTCATGGAGCGTCGCCTGGAGCCGGCGATGAACACCTGCCGCGCCATGGCCGCCCGGCAGGATGCGCTCTCCCGCCGCGTCGCCCGCGCCACGCAGCTGCTCTCGACGCGCGTCGACCTGACGCGCGAGCAGCAGAACCAGGTCGTGCTGGCGAACATGGACCGCCGCGCCCAGCTCCAGCTCCGCCTGCAGGAGACGGTCGAGGGCCTCTCCGTCGCCGCCATCACCTACTACATCGTCGGGCTGGTGGCCTATGTGGCGAAGGGGCTGAAGGCCGGCGGCATGCCGCTCGACGTCGACCTCGTCACCGGCATCGCCATCCCCGTGGTCGCCGTGGCCGTCGCCCTGGCCATCCGCCAGTTCCGGCACATCGTCACGAAGCGCACGACATTCGTCACTCCACCAATGGGAAGGTAGCGGCGAGCGCCCAGGCCAGCGCCAGCGCATGCCCGATGGCCGCCGGCAGCGGCGTACCCGTCGCCCTGTAGCTCCATCGCCCGACCAGCCCGTAGACGGTGAGGAAGATCAGCATCACCGGCACGATGATGACGAGGAAGAAGAGCCGCCGCGGATCGAGCGCCACGGCGAAGAGCAGCGAGACGAGGAAGGCGAGCTTCGTCGCCGGCGCCGCGAACCGCGCCGCCCCCGGCCCGCGCACCGCCCACTCATCGGCGAGGAACCAGGGCAGCGTGCCGCAGAGCATCGCCGGCACCAGCCAGAGCCGCGGCCCCGACGGCACGAAGCTCGCCAGCAGCAGGTCGATCGCCAGCCCGAAGCCGAGCAGCGCATAGGCCGCGACCCCCGCCGCCCCGATGGCGACCCGCGCTGGCGCTGGCCCGGTCCACCCCACGCCGCGCCACCACAGCAGTAGCCCCGTCAGCAGGCCGTAAAGCGCGCAATGGAGCGCGATGTAGTCGCCGAGCAGCAGCGGCAGGAACCGCCCCGGCACCAGCCGCAGCAGCAGCGGCGTCAGGACCGCCGGCACCAGTGCCACGACCCAGAAGCGCCGCCACGCCATCCCCCCGCCCTCGTCCCTGGCCACCGCCCGCGGCAGCAGCAGGGAGAGCGGCCAGCCCAGCGCCAGCAGCCCGCCGAAGAGCAGCGCCAACGCCCCGCCGCGGATGTCGAGGAACCCACTCCCCGCCCGTCCGAAGGCGCCATCGAGCCAGGCGAGCGACTCCGCCAGCGCATCCCGGCTGTAGAGGATGCCGATATGCTCCACCCCGGCGGCGAGGGCGAAGCGCCGCGCCGTCCCCTCCTCGACGCGCCCGGCGGTGATGCGCTCCGCCCCCGTCCCCGCCACCCGCCGCGCCGCATCCTGGAGGAATTGCGGCTCCCAGGCCCCGACCAGCAGCACCAGGTTGCGCGGCCGGTCCGCCGTCACCTCCGGCCCGAAGCCGGAGAGCGCGACGGTTGCCGCCACCTCCGGATGCGCCAGCGCCCAGCGCACCACGATATCCGCCGCCATCGAATGCCCGAGCAGCGCCAGGCGCCCATCGCCGAGCCCCCGCCCCGCCTCCACCACCCGCCCGAGCGCCGCCATCAGCGCCCCCGCCGCCGCCCGGTCGTTGCTCAGCCCACCTGCCAGCGGCACCGGATTGCGGCCATGTCCCGGGAAGTCGAAGGTGACGGCCACGTAGCCGTTCCGCGCCAGGGTCACGGCGAAGGCCTGCATCATCTGCTGCGAGCCGGCGAAGCCATGGGCCACGACGACGACCGGCCCGGGCGGCCCCGCCGCCGGCCGGAAGACCCGCGCCGGGATCTCGCCGACCGCGAGCGGCGTCTCCGTCACCCCCTCCCGCGCCGCCTGCAGCCGCCAGGCGCCCAGCCCGATCGCCGCGAGCGCCAGCAGCGCCACGACCATCCCCACAATTCGTCGCAAGCCCCGCTCTCCGCGCTGGTGGTTTCCGTCAAGCTAGGTTTACACTCGCACGCAATGCCAGACTTTACACCTGCCGCGCCGCCCGCCCTCCCGGCCCTGCTGCCGCGGGCGGCGCGACCGCATGCGGTGGTGATCGGCTCCGGCTTCGGCGGCCTCGCCGCCGCCATCCGCCTCGGCGCCCGCGGCTACCGCGTCACGGTGCTCGAACGCCTCGGTGAGCCCGGCGGCCGCGCCCGCGTGCACCGGCAGGACGGCTTCACCTTCGATGCCGGCCCCACCATCGTCACCGCGCCCTTCGTGCTGGAGGAGCTCTGGTCCCTCTGCGGCCGCCGCATGGCGGATGACATCGACCTGCGCCCGCTCGACCCCTTCTACCGCATCCGCTTCGACGACGGCGCCACCTTCACCTATTCCGGTGATCAGGCGGCGATGCGCGCCCAGATCGCCGCCTTCAGCCCCGGCGACCTGCCGGGCTACGAGCGTTTCATGGCGCTCAGCGCCGAGACCTGCCGCATCGGCTTCGAGCAGCTCGGCCACACACCCTTCGGCCATTGGACCGACATGGCGAAGGTCGCCCCCGGCCTCATGCGCCTGCAGGCCTGGCGCAGCGTCTACCAGGCGGCCGCCGCGCATTTCCGCGACGAGCGCCTGCGCACGGTCTTCAGCTTCCACCCGCTGCTGATCGGCGGGAATCCCTTCGCCACCAGCGGCATCTACACGCTGATCTCGCATCTCGAGCAGCGCTGGGGCGTGCACTGGGCGATGGGCGGCACCGGCAGCCTGGTGCAGGGCCTGGTCCGCCTGATCGAAGGGCAGGGGGGGCGCCTCCGCTGCGGGGCCGAGGTCGCCCGCATCGAGACCGCCGGCCGCCGCGCCACGGGCGTGACGCTGGCCGATGGCGAGACCATCCCCGCCGACGTGGTGGTCTCCAACGCCGACGCCGCCTGGACCTACGGCAAGCTCCTCCCCGGCCTGCCGCGCCGCCGCTGGACCGATGCGAAGCTCGCCCGCGCCCGCTACTCGATGAGCCTCTTCGTCTGGTATTTCGGCACGCGCCGCCGCTACGATTCCGTCGGCCACCACACGATCATGCTCGGCCCGCGCTACCGCGGCCTGCTGCGCGACATCTTCACCCGCAAGCGCCTGGCGGAGGACTGCAGCCTCTACCTCCACCGCCCAACGGCGACCGACCCGTCGATGGCGCCGCCCGGCTGCGATGCCTTCTACGTCCTGTCCCCCGTGCCGCATCTCGGCAGCGGCATGGACTGGGCGCAGCAGGCCGAGCCCTACCGGCAGCGCATCGCCCGTCGCCTGCACGAGACGCTGCTGCCCGGCTTCGAGGACGAGATCGTCACCTCCCGCGTCACCACGCCGCAGCATTTCCGCGACGACCTGCTCGCCGTCCACGGCGCCGCCTTCGGCCTCGAGCCGGTGCTGACGCAGAGCGCCTGGTTCCGCCCGCACAACCGCTCGGAGGAGGTGGAGCGCCTCTACCTCGTCGGCGCCGGCACGCATCCCGGCGCCGGCATCCCGGGCGTCATCTCCTCCGCCAAGGTCCTCGACAGCGTGGTACCGCATGCCTCTGCGCTGGCCTAGGAGCCGCCCGCGGCACTGCTGCGCGGCCCTGCGGGGCCCCCGGTTTGTCCAACCATCCCTGACATGTCGCCTCGCCTGCCCCAGCCGGGCCGTGGACGGACACCGGCCGGAGGCCACGACCTGATGCCAGCCAAGCCCGTGCTCGCCGCCGCCGACCTTGCCGCCTGCCGCGCGCTGCTGCGCGGCGGGTCGAAGAGCTTCCACGCCGCCGGCAAGCTCCTTCCCGCCCGCATCCACGCGCCCGCCGCGGCGCTCTACGCCTTCTGCCGCGTCGCCGACGACGTGATCGACGAGGGCGGCGGCCCCGCTGCCCTGGCCGACCTGCATGTGCGGCTCGATGCCGCCTATGACGGCCGCCCGCATCCCTACCCCGCCGACCGCGCGCTGGCTGCCGTCGCCGCCCGCTACGCCATCCCCCGCGCGCTGCCGGCCGCCCTGCTCGACGGCTTCGCCTGGGACCAGTCCGGCCGGCAATACGAGACGCTGGCCGAGCTCGAGGCCTATGCCGCCCGCGTCGCCGGCTCGGTCGGCGCGATGATGGCCCTGCTGATGGAGGAGCGCCGCCCCGAGGTGCTGGCCCGAGCCTGCGACCTCGGCGTCGCCATGCAGCTCACCAACATCGCCCGCGATGTCGGCGAGGATGCCCGCCATGGCCGCCTCTACCTCCCGCGCGCTTGGATGCGCGAGGCCGGCCTCGACCCCGATGCCTGGCTCGCCGCGCCCCGGTTCGATGCGCGCCTCGCCACCGTCACCCGCCGCCTGCTCGCGGCCGCCGACGCGCTCTATCGCCGCTCGGAAGGCGGCATCGCCTGCCTGCCCGTCTCCTGCCGCCCCGGCATCGGCGCCGCCCGCTTCATCTATGCCGAGATCGGCCGCGCCGTGGAGCGCGCCGGCCTCGACAGCGTCACCCGCCGCGCCGTCGTCCCCGGCCGCCGCAAGGCCGTGCTGCTGGCCCGCAGCCTCGGCGCCCTGCTGATGCCCCGCCCGCCGGTCGGCGCCCCGCCGCTCGAGGCGACACGCTACCTCGTCGAGGCCGTCGCCACCGCCGCGCCGCCCCGCATGCGCTACCGCGCTCCCGCCCGGTCCTTCGACGAGCGCGTGGCCTGGCTCGTCGATCTCTTCACCCGCTTGCAGCAGCAGCAACTCGGCCGAAATAGCTAGGATCACAAGAGAGGCCGAAGATGCGTAACCTCCCTGGCATCCTTATGCTCGCCGCCGCCGCCCTGTTGGTCTGGTCCGCCATCGGCCGCCGCCGCCGCGCGCAGGACGCGGCCGCCCGCGGCGAGGCCCCGCCCGCCCTGCATCCCTCGCTCGAGCTGATGGGCGGCATCATGCCGCCGCTGGTCAATCTCGGCCTCATCATCGCCGGCGGCCAGGTCACCTTCGCCTTCTGGCTGACCGATGGCGCCGGAATCTTCGGCCCGCTCGACCTCGCCGGCTTCCTGGCCCTGCTCGCGGCCTACAGCTACTGGCTCGGCATCAAGGCCCGCCACCGCCTATCCGCCTGACCCCCGCCACCGCCGCCGCAGGTCGACGAGATGCGCGGCCAGCGCGGCGGTGAGCGCGAGCCCGATCCACCCCCACCAGGCGCCGGCCATGGCTGCCCAGAGCGCCAGCATCAGGCAGGCCCCTGGCACCAGCAGCGCGAGGATATCCGCCGGCGGCAGGCCCCGCCCGCTCCGCCGGTGCAGCGCATGGAGCAGCGCCGCCTCCGCCAGCACGAAGCCGAGCAGAAGCGGCGCCACCAACCCGTCAGCAAAGAGCCAGCCCATGCCTTCCCCCGATCGAGGGAAGGCTAGCAGCCCTCAGGCGACCACGCGCCTGTAGAGATGCCATGTCGCATGCCCGAGCAGCGGCATCACCACCGCGAGGCCGATGAAGGCCGGCAGGCTCCCTAGCAGCAGCAGCGCGACGACCAGCAGGCCCCAGATGGCCATCGGCACCGGATTGGCGAGGCAGGCGCGGACCGAGGTCTGGATCGCCGTCCCCACGCCCACGTTCCGGTCGAGCAGCATCGGCACCGACACCACCGTCAGCATCAGCACGGCGACCGCCAGCACGAAGCCCACCAGGTTGCCGATGAGGATCAGCCGGTGTCCCTCCGCCGTGCCGAAGGCGACCCGCGCCAGCTCCCCAATGGAGCCCGGCACCGGCCCGACGGTCGCTTCGAAGATCGCCCGCGCGGCGACGAGCCAGCCGATGAAGATCGCCATCACCAGCACGCCCATCGCCGCAATGGAGAAGAAGGACGGGCTTCGCAGCACGTCGAAGGCATTGAGCCAGCTTGCCGGCTGCCCTGCCTCCCGCCGCCGGCTGATCTCGTAGAGCCCGACGGCGGCCACCGGCCCTACCAGCGAGAGACCCGCGATCAGCGGGAAGAGCAGCGGCAGCATGTCGCCACCCGCCATCGCCCGCGCCGCCACCAGCCCGACCACGGGATAGAGCACGCAGAGGAAGACGAGCTGCGTCGGCGTCGCCAGGAAGTCGTCGAGTCCCTCCCGCAGCGCCTCGCGCAGCTCGGCGGTGCCGATCGTTCGGATGGCGGGTTCGGCACGGGTCGCATAGGCTCCGGTCGTCCAGGCTTTGGCCATGGAATATCCTCCCTATCTCGAGAGTCCGACCCCGGACCGGGGCCGGACCGCAAGCGACGGGTGACATATGACTACCATGGTGCTGATAGACGTTTCACACCCTTGTGAGGTTCCCGGCCGATGATGGAAGCCCTGGCCCAGTTCGAATGGGCCCTGATCCTCTTCCTCGTCCTCGGCCTCGCGGTCTGGGAGTTGATCCGGCTGCGACGGGACAAGCGGAAGGACTAGCTCTTGCCGTGATCTGAGGTCGTACGGTCGCAGAATCCGAAGTTCTTTCCCACCGTTCTCGGCGGCCGGGCTGGCACGGTGGAAGGGATACCGATCCCGGCGAACTGGCATGCGGATATCGCCGAATGGGGCGCCGCGCTGCGCGTGGTCGACCTCGCGCGGGACAGCTTCACGGTCGTCGAACTCGGCTGCGCTTGGGGGTGCTGGCTCAACAATGCGGGTGTCGCCGCACGGCGCGCCGGACTGCGCGTCCACCTGATCGCCGTCGAGGGTAACCTCGGGCATATCGGCTTCGCCTCCGACGAGCGCAGCCTGCATCACGCGGGGATGGTATGGGACTTTGAGCCGATCTTCGGTGCGACCGAGGAGCAACGCGAGGCCGCGCTGCGGTCCGGCGACTACGATGCGTTACCCATGGTGTCCCTCGCAGAGGTCGTGGCTCCACATGATCGGATCGACCTGCTGCATGTCGACATCCAGGGCAGCGAGGCGGACCTTATCGAAGCCTGTGTAGAGTTGCTACATGAGAAGGTCGCCTATCTCCTAGTCGGCACCCATTCTAGACCGATCGAGAGCCGCCTTTTCGGGGCACTGCGCCAGGCAGGTTGGCGGCTGGAGATCGAGCGGCCTCCCTTAATCCGCACGACCTCTCCGGATCCGCGGCGGTCGACGGCGCGCGGGGATGGCGGAATCCGTCGCTGCTCCCGTGACCTCGACCGAGCGGACGCTGCCGGAAGGGAGGTGAGCCATACGACCCGTGTAGTCTACTTCATCATGAGCCAGTGCGGTGGCGCGAAGGCCGCTTCACCACCACCGCCGCGGGATCTTGAATGGCAGCATCATCTGGATCGGCAGCGCCGCGAAGCGGTCGAGCGACAGGCTCTCATGCACCGCCGTCGCCGGCTCCCCGCACAGCCGCGTCTCCACCACGGAGCGCGCATAGAAGGGCGCGTCCTCCAGCACCTGCACGACGCGCGGCAGGTAGCCGGCATCCGCCCTGGTCGGCCGCCTTATGCCCCAGCGCGTCCGCGGCAGCAGGGCAGGGGGGGGCACCGGCATCTCCGCCACCTGCGCCCCCGCATCCACCCGCAGGGCGAGCGACTGCCGCGTTCCGTCCCGCCGCTCGGCGTTGTAGAGGATCGCCGCCCCCTCGCGGAGCGGCGCCCGGCACCAGTCCCATTCGACGAAGTCCCGCTCGAGCGGCGCATCCCCGTCATTGGTGTCGAAATACGCCGCGCCCGACCAGCTGAGCCCCGGCGTCCCGAACTCGACCTCCGCCCGCCCCACCGCCGCGATCGGCTGCCAGCGATGCCGCCCCGCCGCATCCAGCAGGAAGCGCCGCGGATTGATCCCGGCCGGCCGCACCCGGACCACGCCGCGCAGCCGCGAGGGGATCGGCGCCGTCACCTCCTCGATGCGGATGGTCAGCACCTCGCCATCCCAATCGAGCGCGCTCGGCCCGAGCTGCAGCCGCGTCGCGCTGCGTTGCACGGACTGGCGCCCGCGCTCCGTCATCGCCCAGCGCCGCGGCGCACCGTAGAGCGCCACGTTCAGTCCGGAGTGATTGAGCGGATCCGCCGCCCCCCGCCGCCGCGCCATCGCGTAGTAGGGCGAGAAGACGCTGCCGAGGAAGGCGATGATGGTCAGCCCATGCCGCCCGTCATCGCTCAGCGCGTCGACATACCACCAGGCATAGCCGTCCGGCGCGACCGCGCGGTCGAATCCAGGTGCCCAAGCAGCTGCGCCGCCGCCAGCCGCCCCGACATCGCCGCCATCGGCACCCCCGGGCCCGGATGCACGCTGCCCCCCGCCAGGTAGAGGCCCGGCAGCTTCGTCGCCGCCCCCGGCCGGCCGAAGCTGCTCGCCCAGCCATGCAGCGCCCGGCCGTACAGCGCGCCCCCCGTCGCCGGGAAGAGCCGCTCGAAGCCCAGCGGCGTCGTCAGCACCGTCGCCTCCGGCCGCCGGTCCACCTGCAACCCGCAGCGCCGCAGCAGGTCGAAGCTGTTCGTCTCGCATGATGCGGTCTCCTCGGCGGTGAAGGCGCGCCGGTCGCCCAGCGCCGGCGCATTGGTCAGCACGAGCAGCCGCTCCGGCCCATCGGGCCCGGCCCCCGCATCGTCGCGGTCCTGCGCGCAGACATAGACAGTGGGGCCGGAGGGCAGCCGCCCGCGCTCGAAGATGTCGCGGAACTCCGCTTCGTAGTCGCGCGAGAAGAACACCGTGTGCCGCGACAGCGGAAAGCCGGAGGTCCGCGCCTCGAGGCACCAGGTCATCGCCGAGAGGCTCCGCTCCGCCGCCGGCTTCTCGACCGCCCTTTGCGCCGCACCGCCCAGCAACCCGCCCGCCAGCGCCCCGAGATCGGCATTGGCGATGACGGCATCCGCCGCGAGCCGCTCGCCGCCCTTCAGCACGATGCCGGACACCCGCCCGCCCTGCGCCTCGATCTCCTGCACCTCGGCGCCGTAGCGGAGCCTGGCCCCCTTGGCCTCCGCCAGCCCCGCCAGCGCCACCGCCAGCCGGTGCATCCCGCCCTGCACCAGCCACACCCCCGCCTGCTCGACATGCGCGACGAGCATCAAGGTGGCCGGCGCCTGGAAGGGCGAGGAGCCGCAATAGGTCGCATACCGCCCGAAGAGCTGCCGCAGCCGCGCATCGCGGAAATGCTTCCCCAGCTCCTTCCAGAGCGTGGCGAAGGGCGAGACGCCCCACATGTCGGAGAGCCCGCGCAGCCCCGCCCCCGCCGCCAGCGACAAGGGCGTCGGCCTCGCCGCGCGGATGAAGGGCCCCTCCAGCGTCCGGTAGATCTTCGCCGCGCGGCTGCAGAAGTCCCGGTAGCCGCGCGCCTCCGCCGCTCCCGCAAACCGCCCGATCGCGTCGGCCGACTCGTCTATATCGGCGAAGAGGTCGAGCCGCTCCGCCTCGCTCCAGGCATGCCGCGCCAGCACCGAGACCGGCCGCAAGGCTACATGCTCCTCGAGCGATGTCCCCGCCTCGGCGAAGAGCTCCTCGAAGACCCAGCGCATGGTGAAGACCGTTGGCCCGCCATCGATGCGTGAGGCGCCGGCCGCGACCTCCCGCATCTTCCCGCCCGGTGCCGCAGCGCGCTCAAGCACGGTCACGTCCAGCCCGCGCGCCGCGAGGGCGACCGCCGCCGCCAGCCCGGCGACGCCCGCGCCGATCACCACGACCTTCGACTCGGTGTGAATAGTCGTTGACGCCATCGTCCAGAAGAGATGACACTTCCGACCGACAATCAAGCCTGACAGTCGAAACAATGTGGGAGGTCGCCATGGACGCCGTGACACGGATCGAACGGGCCCTCAACGCCGCCATCGCCCTGGCCGAAGGCCCCGGCAGCCCGCCGCGCCTCGCGGGGGCCATGCGCTATGCCGTCTTCCCCCGCGGCGCCCGCCTCCGCCCGCGCCTGGTCCTCGCCGTGGCAGGGGCCGTCGGCGACGACCAGCCCGGCCTGGCGGAGTCCGCCGGCGCCGCCATCGAGCTGCTGCACTGCGCCTCCCTCGTCCATGACGACCTGCCCTGCTTCGACGATGCCGCCACCCGTCGCGGCAAGCCCAGCCTGCACCGCGCCTTCGGCGAGCCGCTCGCCGTGCTGGCCGGCGATGCGCTGATCGTCCTTGCCTTCCAGATGATGGCCCGCGCCGCCGCCACCGCGCCGGAGCGCCTCGGCCCGCTCATGCTGACCATCGGGGATTCGGTCGGCATGCCCACCGGCATCGTCGCCGGCCAGGGCTGGGAGAGCGAGCCCCGCTGCGACCTCGCCGAATACCAGCGGCAGAAGACCGGCTCCCTCTTCGCTGCCGCCACTGCCGCCGGGGCCGCGGCCGCCGGGGCCGAGCCCGGCGCCTGGCGCCTGCTCGGCGACCGCCTCGGCGAGGCCTACCAGGTGGCCGACGACATCCGCGACGCCGTCTCCGACGAGGCGGAACTCGGCAAGCCCATCGGCCAGGACGCCGCGCATGACCGCCCGAGCGCCGTGCTGCAGCTCGGCCTCCCCGGCGCCATCGCCCGGCTCGAATCCCTCGCCGCCGATGCGGCCGGCGCCATCCCGCCCTGCCCGGGCGCGGATGCGCTGCGCGCCATCATCCTGCTGGAGACGCAGCGCCTGCTGCCGCGCAGCCTCGCGGTGCGGGCCGCCTAGCCGAATGTCCGATGCCATGGCCCCGCCCGCCGGCCTGCTGGACCGGGCGAGGGACCTCTATGACCGGATCCTGTCGAGCCCCCGCTTCCGCAGCCTGGCGACGCGTTTCCCGCTGACGCGGCCCGTTGCCCGGCGCCGCGTCCGCGCGCTCTTCGACCTCTGCGCCGGCTTCGTCTATTCGCAGGTGCTGCTCGCCTGCGTCCGGCTCCGCCTCTTCGAGATCCTCCATGCCGGGCCGGAGGAGGAGGGGCGACTCGCCGCCCGCCTCGGCCTGCCGCCCGAATCCGCCGCCCGCCTCTTCGCCGCCGCCGCCTCGCTCGGCCTGCTCGCGCGGCGCAGCGGAGGCCGCTGGGGCCTCGGCCCGCTCGGCGCCGCCATGGTCGACAACCCCGGCGTCACGGCGATGGTCGAGCATCACGCCATGGTCTATGGCGACCTCGCCGACCCGGTCGCCCTGCTGCGCCGCCCACGCGGCGGCAACCACCTCTCCGGTTATTGGCCCTATGCCGAGACGGCGGACCCCACGACCCTCCGTCCCGACCAGGTCGCCGCCTATACCGACCTGATGGCCGCCTCCCAGCCCATCATCGCGGAGGAGGTCCTGGCGGCCGTCTCGCTCCGCCCGCATCGCTGCCTGCTCGATGTCGGCGGCGGCGACGGCTCCTTCCTCCGCGCCGCCGGCGCCCGCCACCCGCATCTCCGGCTGATGCTCTTCGACCTGCCCGCCGTCGCCGAGCGCGCCCGCCCGCGCTTCGCCGCCGCCGGCATGGCCGACCGCGCCACCATCCATTGCGGCGACGTCGCCGCCGACCCGCTGCCGCAGGGCGCCGACATCCTCAGCCTCGTCCGTGTCATCCACGACCATGACGACGACCGCGCGCTCGCCATCCTGCGTGCCGCCCGCGCTGCGCTGGCCCCCGGCGGCACGCTGCTGCTGGCCGAGCCCATGGCTGCAACGCCCGGCGCCGAGCCGATCGGCGAGGCCTATTTCGGCTTCTACCTCCTTGCCATGGGCACCGGGCGCGCGCGCACCCCGGCCGAGCTCGGCGGCCTGCTGCGCCAGGCCGGCTTCACGACACCCCGCCTGCGCCCGACCCGCACCCCGCTGCTGGTCCGGGTCATGACAGCCGAGGCTGTCGTTAATCCTTGACACTCGCTAGTGTCACTCTAAGCTGACAGAAACCAGAAGAGGGAGGGCTGACGATGGACACCATGGCAGTCCTGCTGCAGGAGCCGGAGCAGCTGATGCTCCGCCGCCTCGACCTCACCCCGCCCGGTGACGAGGATGTCGTCGTCGACGTGGAGTGGAGCGGCATCAGCACCGGCACGGAGCGCCTGCTCTGGAGCGGCCGGATGCCAAGCTTCCCCGGCATGGGCTATCCGCTGGTTCCCGGCTACGAGTCGGTCGGCCGGATCGCGCAGGCAGGGTCCCTCTCGGGCCGCACGCCCGGCCAGCGCGTCTTCGTCCCCGGCGCCCGCTGCTTCGGCCCGGTGCGCGGCCTGTTCGGCGGCGCCGCCCGCCGCCTGGTCGTCGCCGGCGAGAAGGCCGTCCCCGTCGCCGACTCCATGGGCGAGAACGCCGTGCTGCTGGCCCTCGCCGCCACGGCCCATCATGCAACGGCCGGCGCCGCCCAGCCGGAGCTCATCATCGGCCACGGCGTCCTCGGCCGCCTGCTGGCCCGCCTGGCGCTCGCCGCCGGCGCCGTCCCGCCCACCGTCTGGGAGAGCAACCCCGCCCGCCGCACCGGCGCGGAGGGCTACCCCGTGCTCGACCCGGCGGAGGACCCGAAGCGCGACTACCGCAGCATCGTCGATGTCAGCGGTGACAGCGCCCTGCTCGACACCCTCATCTCTCGCCTCGGCCCGGGCGGGGAGATCGTGCTGGCCGGCTTCTACGCCGCCCCGCTCTCCTTCGCCTTCCCGCCCGCCTTCATGCGCGAGGCGCGCATCCGCATCGCCGCCGAATGGCGTGCGCCCGACCTCGCCGCGGTGAACGCCCTGATCGCCGAGGGCCGCCTCTCCCTCGACGGCCTGATCACCCACCGGGAGGGCGCGCCGCAGGCCGCCTCCGCCTACCGCACCGCCTTTACCGATGCGTCCTGCCTGAAGATGGTCCTGAATTGGAGCGAGTGTTCATGAACGCATCCGTCGGCAAGCCCAACTCGGCCCAACCGCAGGCGAGCATGCAGGACGCGCTCCGCGCCGAGGCTGCGCAGGAGCCGGACGCCCCGCACACCGGCCCGGTCAAGCGCGAGACGCAGATCATCGCGATCTACGGCAAGGGCGGCATCGGCAAGTCCTTCACCCTGGCGAACCTCTCCTACATGATGGCGCAGCAGGGCAAGCGCGTGCTGCTCATCGGTTGCGACCCCAAGTCGGACACGACGAGCCTGCTCTTCGGCGGCCGCGCCTGCCCCACCATCATCGAGACCTCCTCGAAGAAGAAGCTGGCCGGCGAAGCCGTGCAGATCGGCGATGTCTGCTTCAAGCGCGACGGCGTCTACGCCATGGAGCTCGGCGGGCCCGAGGTCGGCCGCGGCTGCGGCGGGCGCGGCATCATCCACGGCTTCGAGCTGCTGGAGAAGCTCGGCTTCCACCAGTGGGACTTCGACTACGTCCTGCTCGACTTCCTCGGCGACGTGGTCTGCGGCGGCTTCGGCCTGCCGATCGCCCGCGACATGTGCCAGAAGGTGATCGTTGTTGGTTCCAACGACCTGCAGAGCCTCTACGTCGCCAACAACGTCTGCTCGGCGGTGGATTACTTCCGGCGCCTCGGCGGCAATGTCGGCGTCGCCGGCCTGGTCATCAACAAGGATGACGGCACCGGCGAGGCGCAGGCCTTCGCGGAGGCCGTCGGCATTCCCGTCCTCTCGGCGATCCCAGCCGATGACGACATCCGCCGCAAGTCCGCCAACTACGAGATCGTCGGCATGCCGGGCAGCCCCTGGGCCTCGGTCTTCGAGACGCTCGCCGAGCAGGTCGCCACCGCCCCGCCGGTCCGCCCGAACCCGCTCACGCACGAGAACCTGCTCGGCCTCTTCAAGGGCGATGCGGTCGGCCGCGGCGTGGTGCTGGACCCGGCGACGATGGAGGACATGTGCGGCTCGGCCCTGGTCGAGAAGCCTTCCCTCGAAGTCGTCTACGAGGGCAGCTGAGCATGGCCGAGGGCGCATCCTGCCATGGCGGCCGCGAGACGATGCAGGCCGCTGCCCGCGCCGCCGGCAAGTCCGCCTCGCTCGACCGGCTGATGGCCGACTACCCGCGCGGCCCGCACGACCAGCCGCAGAGCATGTGCCCCGCCTTCGGCTCGCTCCGCGTGGGCCTGCGCATGCGCCGCGTGGCGACGATCCTCTCGGGCTCCGCCTGCTGCGTCTACGGCCTGACCTTCACCAGCCATTTCTACGGCGCCCGCCGCAGCGTCGGCTACGTGCCCTTCAACTCCGAGACGCTGGTCACCGGCAAGCTCTTCGAGGACATCCGCGAGGCCGTCCACGCCTCGGCCAAGCCCGACGAGCTGGACGCCATCATCGTCATCAATCTCTGCGTCCCGACCGCCTCCGGCGTGCCGCTGGACCTGCTGCCGAAGCAGATCGACGGCGTCCGCGTCATCGGCATCGACGTGCCCGGCTTCGGCGTCCCGACCCATGCCGAGGCGAAGGACGTCCTCGCCGGCGCCATGCTCCGCTACGCCCGCCTGGAGGCCGAGGCCGGCCCCGTCGCCCGCCCCGCCTCCTTGGTCGAGGGGGAGCCGACCGTCGCCCTGATCGGCGAGCTCTTCCCCGCCGACCCCATGGGCATCGCCGCGCTGCTGGCCCCGATGGGCCTCGCCGTCGCCCCGCAGACGCCGGCCCGCGAATGGCGCGACCTCTACGCGGCCCTGGATTGCGAGGTCGCCGCCGCCACCCACCCCTTCTACACCGCCAGCATCCGCGAATTCCGTGCCGCCGGCCGCCCCGTCGTGGGCTCCGGCCCGGTCGGCGTCGAGGGCACCGAGGCCTGGCTGCAGGGCATCGGCCGCGCCGCCGGCCTGCCGCAATCCCGCATCGACCTGGCGAAGGCGAAGGCCCTGCCGGCGATCCAGGGGGCGCTGGCCGCAGCGCCGATCCGCGCCCGCATCACCGTCTCCGGCTATGAGGGCTCCGAGCTCCTGGTCGCCCGCCTCCTCGTCGAGGCCGGCGCCGAGGTGCCCTATGTCGGCACTGCCTGCCCCCGTACCGAATGGTCCGAGGCCGACCGCGCCTGGCTCGATGCCCGCGGCACCCATGTCCAGTACCGCGCCAGCCTCGAGCAGGACATGGCGGCGATGGAGGAGGTCCGCCCCGACCTTGCCCTCGGCACTACGCCGCTCGTGCAGAAGGCGAAGGAGATGGGCATCCCCGCGCTCTACTTCACCAACATGGTCTCCGCCCGGCCGCTCTTCGGCCCCGCCGGCGCTGGCTCCATGGCCGCGATCGTCGCCGCGCAGACCAAGGGTCGTGAGCGCTTCTCCCGCATGGTCGGCTTCTTCGAGGGCGTCGGCACGCCGGGCCGCGCCGGCTACGGCTTCCAGGGCAAGCCGGAGGAGCCCGCCGGCTTCCGCGACCGCCAGCGCAAGCTGCGCGCCGCCAAGCTCAAGGCCGACGAAGCGGTGGGGAGCTAGCGCGATGCTCGTCCTCGACCACGATCGCGCCGGCGGCTACTGGGGCGCCGTCTATGCCTTCAGCGCCGTGCGCGGCCTGCGTACCGTGATCGACGGCCCGGTCGGCTGCGAGAACCTGCCCGTCACCGCCGTCCTCCACTACACCGACGCCCTGCCGCCGCACGAACTCCCCGTGGTGGTGACCGGCCTCGACGAGGCGGCCCTCTCCCAGACCGGCACCGAGGGCCCGATGAAGCGCGCCGCCGAAGCCGGCGATGTCGAGCTGCCGGCCGTCGTCGTCACCGGCAGCATCGCCGAGATGATCGGCGGCGGCGTGACGCCCGAGGGCAGCAACCTCCGCCGCTTCATCCCCCGCACCATCGACGAGGACCAGTGGCAGGCGGCCGACCGCGCCATCAACTGGCTCTGGACGGAGTTCGGCGCCAAGAAGGTCCGCGCCCGCAAGCGCGCCGAGGGCAGCCCGCCCCGCGTCAACCTCATCGGCCCGATCTACGGCACCTTCAACATGCCCTCCGACCTCGCCGAGATCCGGCGCCTGGTCGAAGGCATCGGCTGCGAGATCAACCTCGTCTTCCCGCTCGGCAGCCATGTCGACGACATCGCCCGCCTGCCCGATGCGGACGTCAACATCTGCCTCTACCGGGAGTTCGGCCGCAAGCTCTGCGAGACGCTGGAGCGGCCCTACCTGATGGCGCCCATCGGCCTCTTCGCCACCACCAACTTCCTGCGTAAGCTCGGCGAGCTGACCGGCCTCGACCCGGAGCCCTTCATCGAGCGCGAGAAGCACACCACGATCAAGCCGATTTGGGACCTCTGGCGCAGCGTCACCCAGGACTTCTTCGCCACCGCCAGCTTCGCGGTCGTCGCCACCGAGACCTATGTGCGGGGGCTCCGCCGCTTCTTCGAGGAGGAGATGGGCGTGCCCTGCGCCTTCTCCTTCGCCCGCCAGCCGGGGATGAAGACCGACAACGCCGCCGTCCGCGCCGCCGTCCACGGGACGCCGCACCTTGTCCTCTTCGGCTCCTACAACGAGCGGATGTACGCCGCCGAGGCGAAGGCCCGCAGCACTTACATCCCGGCGAGCTTCCCTGGTGCGATCATCCGCCGCGCCACCGGCACGCCTTTCATGGGCTATGCCGGCGCGACCTACCTCGTCCAGGAATACTGCAACGCGCTGTTCGACGCGCTCTTCCACATCCTTCCCCTCGGGACGGATCTCGACCGCGTCGCAGCCACCCCGGCCCGGCCCGCCGAGCGCTGGGAGCCGGAGGCGCAGGCGCTGCTCGAGACGCATCTCGAGACCGAGCCCTTCCTGCTCCGCATCTCGGCCGCCAAGCGCCTGCGCGACCGCGCCGAGCGCGACGCCCGCGAGGCCGCCGAGCCGGTCGTCACCGCATCCCGCATCGCCGCGCTGCTGCGCGACCTTGCCGAGGGCCGCGTCGCATGACCGGCCCCGATCCCTTCGTCGCGCGCCCCTGCCGCGCGGCCACCAGTCGTGCGTGGCTATCCCGGCCGCGTCGATCCCTGCCGCGCGGGAGTTGCGCGGTAACGGCCGCAAGGCCGCCATCACAGAGGTAATCGAGATGGCCGGAACCGACATGCGAGACGGCTCGCTGACGGGGCTGACGGAGAACGAAGCGAAGGAATTCCACGGAATCTTCGTCACGTCCTTCATCATCTTCACCGTCATCGCCATCGTCGCCCATTTCCTGGTTTGGCAATGGCGCCCATGGCTTCCCGGGCCCCGCGGCTACACGCAGTCGATGATCGACGGCGTGACCTCGCTGGCCACCTACTTCACCTGAAGGGAGGACAGAACCCATGTGGCGAGTTTGGCTGCTATTCGATCCGCGCCGCGCGCTGATCGGGCTTTTCACCTTCCTCCTCGTGCTCGCGCTGACGATTCACTTCATCCTGCTCAGCACGAACCGCTTCAACTGGATCGAGGGTCCTCGCCCGCAGGCGATGATCACCGACACCATCAGTTCGGTCGTCTAGGGCGCCAGGCGCGTTCGTCGAACGCGCTCGTCGCCTTGGCTGATTGCCTGCAGGCCGGACCAACGCTTCGGGGCGCCTGCGCCCCGCCGCGATCCGGCCTGGCACGACCGCCGGGTGGCGGACGGGGCATGCCTCCGTCCGCCGCCGACCTAGCTGCAACTGAGGCTGCCCGCACGGACCGCCTCCCCATTCGGGGTATCCACCATGGCGATGCTCAGCTTTGAAAGGAAGTACCGCGTCCGCGGGGGCACCTTGATCGGGGGCGATCTCTTCGACTTCTGGGTCGGCCCCTTCTATGTCGGGTTCTTCGGCGTCACGACGATCTTCTTCACCCTGCTCGGCACGCTGATGATCTTCTACGGGGCTGCCCTCGGCGGCACCTGGAACCCGTGGACGATCAACATCGCGCCGCCCGACCTGAAATACGGCCTCGGCCTCGCTCCGCTGCAGGAAGGCGGGATCTGGCAGATCGTCACCGTCTGCGCCCTCGGCGCCTTCGGCTCCTGGGCGCTGCGCCAGGCGGAGATCGCGCGCAAGCTCGGCATGGGCTACCATATCCCGGTCGCCTACAGCGTGGCGGTCTTCGCCTACTTCACCCTGGTGGTGATCCGCCCGGTGCTGATGGGCGCCTGGGGCCATGGCTTCCCCTACGGCATCCTCAGCCACCTCGATTGGGTGTCGAACACCGGCTACCAGTACCTGCACTTCCACTACAACCCGGCGCACATGCTCGCGGTGACCTTCTTCTTCACCACGACGCTGGCCCTGTCGCTGCACGGCGCGCTGGTGCTCTCGGCCATCAACCCCGCCCCGGGTACGGATGTGAAGACCGCCGAGCACGAGAACACCTTCTTCCGCGACACCATCGGCTATTCCATCGGCACCCTCGGCATCCACCGCCTCGGCCTCTTCCTGGCGCTCTCCGCCGGTTTCTGGAGCGCCGTCTGCATCGTCATCTCCGGGCCCTTCTGGACCCATGGCTGGCCGCAGTGGTGGAGCTGGTGGCTTAACCTGCCGATCTGGAGCTGAGCCCCAAGCAAGGAGGAGGAAGATCCCCATGGCCGAATACCAGAACATCTTCACCCGCGTTCAGGTGAGAGGCCCGGCCTATGCCGGCGTGCCGCTCGCCCGCGGCGACAGCCCGCGCAATGGCAAGCCGAATTTCGCCTATATCCTCGGCTGGCTCGGCGACGCACAGATCGGGCCGATCTATCTCGGCTGGCTCGGCATCATCTCGCTCGGCTTCGGCTTCGCCGCCTTCGAGATCATCGGCTTCAACATGCTGGCCTCGGTGAACTGGAACGCGCTCGAGTTCATCCGCCAGCTCCCCTGGCTCGCGCTCGAGCCGCCCTCGCCCGCCTATGGCCTCGGCATCCCGCCATTGGCGGAAGGCGGCTGGTGGCTGCTGGCGGGTCTCTTCCTCACCCTGTCCATCCTGCTCTGGTGGGCCCGCACCTACCGCCGTGCTCGGCAGCTCGGCCTCGGGTCGCATGTGCCCTGGGCCTTCGCCGCCGCCATCTGGCTCTACCTGGTGCTCGGCTTCATCCGCCCGCTGCTGATGGGATCCTGGTCCGAGGCAGTGCCCTTCGGCATCTTCCCGCACCTGGACTGGACGAACGCCTTCTCCGTCCGCTACGGCAACCTGTTCTACAACCCCTTCCACATGCTCTCGATCGTCTTCCTCTACGGCTCGACCCTGCTCTTCGCCATGCACGGCGCGACCATCCTGGCGGCCGGCCGCTTCGGCGCGGAGCGCGAGGTGGAGCAGGTGATCGACCGCGGCACGGCGCATGAGCGCTGTTCCATCTTCTGGCGCTGGACAATGGGCTTCAACGCCTCATTCGAGAGCGTGCACCGCTGGGCCTGGTGGTTCGCCGTGCTGACCCCGATCACGGGCGGCATCGGCATCCTGCTGACCGGCACGGTGGTCGACAACTGGTACCTCTGGGGCGTGAAGCACGGCATCGCTCCGGGCTATCCGGAGGTGTTCCGCGCCATGCCCGACCCACTCCTCACGCCGGGGGCCGCACAATGAGCTTCTCCCTTAAACTCGGCGCGGTGCTCGCCGGCCTGCTCGGCCTCGCGGTCATCCTCTTCACCTTCGAGCGCCCGCCGGTGGAGACGGTGCAGACCGGCTTCCGCGGCGTCGCCCTCGGCAACATCGCCAACCCGCGCCTGCAGGCGACGCTGGTCGCGGCCAACCAGGTCCCGGCTCCCTTGCCGCGGGTGCCATCGGCCGGCCCCCGCGCCGGCCAGGTCTACCAGAACGTCAAGGTTCTGGGCGATCTCGGCGTCGCCGAATTCGCCCGCACCATGGCGGCGCTGACGGCCTGGGTGTCGCCCCAGCAGGGCTGCGGCTACTGCCACAACACGGCGAACATGGCCTCCGACGAGGTCTACACGAAGGTCGTCTCCCGCCGCATGTTGCAGATGGTCGCCCGCATCAATGCGGAGTGGAAGCCGCATGTGCTGGAGACCGGCGTCACCTGCTACACCTGCCACCGCGGCAACCCGGTCCCGGCCAATGTCTGGTCGCAGGATGCGGGCGGCCGGACGGCCGGCTTCGCCGCCAACCCAGGGGGGCAGAACCTGGGCGCGCCGGCGGTCGGCTACAGCTCGCTGCCCTATGATCCCTTCACCGCCTATCTGGAGCAGGCCGACAACATCCGCGTGCAGAGCGCGACGGCGCTGCCGGCCGGCGACATCCAGAAGGTGAAGGATACCGAGCAGACGCTGGGGCTGATGATCCACTTCTCCACCTCGCTCGGGGCGAACTGCACCACCTGCCACAACACCCGGGCCTTCGGTGCCTGGGACCAGAGCTCTCCGCTGCGCACCAATGCCTGGCACGGCATCCGGATGGTGCGGGACATCAACAACAACTTCATCGAGCCCCTGCAGCCGGTCTGGGCGGCCAACCCGAACGGCCCGGCCAGCGGCCCGCACCGTCCTCGCCTCGGCGCGGCCGGCGACCCGCTGAAGGTGAACTGCGCCACCTGTCACCAGGGGGTGAACAAGCCGCTCAACGGCGTCTCCATGATCCCCGACTACCCGGAGCTGGCCCGCATCACCAATATCGAGGCTCCGCCGCCAATCCGGCGATAGGCCTCGCCCGACCAGGGGCCGGCATCCTCCCGGAAGGGGGGTGCCGGCCCCTTCACGTTTGAGGGCCGGGACGGGTTGCGGGCCTCGCCGCTTCGGCTATATGCATCCTGGCCCTTGCGCCCCGCGTTCTACTCCGTCCGGCCCGAGGGCCGCCGCCGCTCCGAGGACGTCACCGCCTATGAATTCGCTCGAGCTGAACAAGGCTTTCGCCGCAGTGCTGACGGCCGGCATTACCTTCATGCTGGCCGGAGAGGTGGGCAAGCTGCTGGTGCATGGCGAGGCGCCGCAAGAAAGTGCCATCCGCATCGGCGACCCGACCGGCGGGGCTCCCGCCGCCGCCCCTACGGCCGCCCCGCAGGCCGAGCCGATCTCCGGCCTGCTGGCCAGCGCCGATGTCGCCGCCGGCCAGCAGATCGCCCAGCGCAACTGCGGTGCCTGCCACAGCTTCGACCAGGGCGGCCGCAACGGCATCGGCCCGAACCTCTACAACATCGTCGGCGCTCCGCATGGCCATATCGAGGGCTTCAACTACTCCGCCGCCCTCAAGGGCAAGCAGGCTCCATGGAACTACGAGGAGCTGAACCAGTGGCTCTACAAGCCGTCGGCCTATGCGCCGGGCACCCGCATGGCCTATGCCGGGCTGAGTAACACGCAGCAGCGGGCCAATCTGGTGGCCTATCTGCGCACCCTATCGCCCTCTCCGAAGCCGCTGCCCCCGGCCGGCGAGGCCGCTGCCCCTGCCGCCGCTCCCGCAGCTGCCGCGGCGCCGGCCGCACCGGCCCCGGGCGGCGCCCCCGCCGCGGCCCCGGCCGCCGCCTCGGCCGAACTCCCGCCGATCGCCCCGCTGCTCGCCAATGCCAATCCGGACAACGGCGCCGCACTCTCCCGCCGCCTCTGCGGGGTCTGCCACACCTTCAACGAGAGTGGCCGCAACGGCGTCGGCCCCAACCTTTATGACGTGGTGGGCAAGCCGCACGCCCATGTCGAAGGCTTCAACTACTCCGCCGCCCTCAAGGGCAAGCAGGGGCCCTGGACCTACGAGGAGCTGAACCAGTGGCTCCACAAGCCGGCGACCTACGCCCCCGGCACCCGCATGGGCTTCGCCGGCATCCCGAAGGCGGAGGACCGCGCCGACATCATCGCCTATATGCGCAGCCTGTCGGCCAGCCCTCAGCCGCTGCCCTGATCCGGCCGGGAACTGTGGCGGCGGCGTGATCGCGCGAGGCCGGAAGGGCTGCGGATATGAACTGCGCAGCCGGACAACGATCTGGCCCCTGATCCGCAATCTAGTCGATCGCCGATCAGGCGCTTCCACCCGCTCGAAGTTTGCTCTAGCTGTTTGATCCCGGGGTTTGATGGTGCAGTCTTCCAGCAGGCGTGGAAGGACGCGCTATGGGCCAGGTTCACCATGGGAGCGCCACAACGACAGCGGCGGTCTGTCGAGCGATACAGCATAGTCAAGA